>Ga0163144_10002896_pt1 | contig 39231 bp, 32 predicted proteins | sample OliLak19BULKMAT1_FD_123175 | JGI IMG/M metagenome (GOLD analysis project Ga0163144, IMG submission 123175) | Freshwater microbial mat bacterial communities from Lake Vanda, McMurdo Dry Valleys, Antarctica - Oligotrophic Lake LV.19.BULKMAT1 | ecosystem: Environmental > Aquatic > Freshwater >...
CCGATTAAGGCTTATCAGCGTCCAACACACGACGCACAGCGGACGCGACGTTTGGTATAATTAAACATGCTTTATTGGAATGAGCGGGATGAACATGGCTGAAACGTATCAAATCCGTATCTTGATCGACGACGAACAAACGCTGACCGTCCCGAACGGCGCGAACCTGCGCCAAATGCTGCTGAGTGCGGGCTTATCGCCCTACACCGTTATCACGCGCGTGACCAACTGTGGCGGACGCGGCATCTGCGCCACCTGTGGCGTGCGCTTCGAGGCGGGCGAACCCGCGCCCGAACAGTGGCATGACAAACTCGCGGCGCGGTTTGGCTATCCACGCCTATCGTGCCAAATTGACGTTCACAACGACATGACCGTGCGCATTTTGACCGACAAGATCATCTGGGGCGCGCGCGAACCCGGACGGCGCTACACAGCACAGCGGTATCATGTGGATTGAAAGCAGTCATGTGTAATGAGTGATGAGGAACAATCACCGTCCGACAACGACAAATTACTTTCTCATCCTCCATCTTTCGCGGTGACGAGCGTAAATGCGATGGATAAACTGGCTGAGGATGCCGCGCGCCTGTTCGGCGTAACGCTGACACCCGCACACGAAGCGGCGTTCGCGCGCTATGCCGACGAACTGACGACGTGGAACGCGCATACCAATTTGACGGCGATCACCGACGCGGAGGGCGTGCGCGTGCGCCATTTCTTGGATTCGCTGTCGGTCGCTCACGCTGTGCCGCTCACCGCCGGAATGCGCGTGATCGACGTGGGGACGGGCGCGGGTTTTCCGGGCGTGCCGCTGGCGCTGCTGCACCCGGATATCCATGTGACCCTGTTAGAGGCGACGGGCAAGAAGATCGCCTTCTTAGCGCATCTGATCAGCGTCTTGGGGTTGCGCAACGCGACGGCGCTGCACGCGCGCGCGGAGGACGCCGGACAGATGCGCGATCAGCGTGCGCGCTACGATATCGCGGTGGCGCGGGCGGTGGCGCGGCTGCCGGTGCTGTTGGAATATCTGCTGCCGCTGGTCAAGGTCGGTGGACGCGCGCTGGCGATGAAGGGCGGGACGGCACATGCCGAAGCCGCCGACAGCCGCCGCGCGTTGGCGACGTTGGGCGGGACGCTCGACGCGATTCATCGCATCGACCTGCCGGGCGTGACCGACGCGCATCATCTGGTCGTGGTGAACAAGCACGCGCCCACGCCAGAGGTGTACCCGCGCAAACCGGGCGTCCCCGCCAAGCAGCCGCTGTAAATATTAAAGGAAAGAACCGAATGTCTAATCTGATTAAAGACTATGCAGATAGTCAACAAATTCATCGCGCGTCCCAAGTCCAATTGGTTGAACAAGCCGTCGAACGATTAATCCATCAAGCGAACTTGAAGTCGAGCGACATTCTTGAGCAGTTCGACAGCTTGATCACACAGCTTGAACGTGAAATCTATCGATTGTATTTAGAGGATGAACGCGAATACACACGGCGCGCATTAGAAGCATTTTTTCGTCTCCGAGTCATGAGCGAGGGATTGAGCGATGTTAACAGCCTTGTTCAGGAAATCGGACGAAGCAACATTGCGCTCGATCAATTCTACTTATCGTTGTCTCAATCTCGAAAATCACGCGCTGGAAGTACGTTCGAGGAAATCAATCGATTATTGTTTCGCCGTTTAGATTTTCCCTTCGACGAACAACCACAGATTGACGGACGCCCCGATTTCGTCATGCCTTCGACTGCCCATTATCGGCGTCATGCGATGGACTGCTTGATTTTCACGGCGAAACGGACGCTGTGGGAACGTTGGCGTCAGATTGTGACCGAAGGCGCGCGTGGTTATGGCTTCTTCTTGGCAACGCTCGACGAAAAGATATCGGCGCACCAGATCGCAGAAATGCGCAACAATCGAGTATTCATCGTCTGTCCAACCGCGATTAAATTGGCGCGATATAGCGAACATGTGAACGTATTGAGCTACAGCGAATTTTTCCGCGATCATGTACAATTGGCACAGATTCGATGGAAGAACAATGGTGTTACCCCATGATACGATACATTGATTTGTTTGCAGGCATTGGCGGAATGCGCATCGGCTTCGATCAGGCGGGCGCGCATTGTGTCTTTAGCTCAGAATGGGATAAATTTTGTCAGCAAACGTATGCTGCAAATCATGGCGACCGACCGTTCGGCGACATCACCCACATTCCCTCGCACACCATCCCGGATCATGATATTTTGCTGGCGGGCTTTCCGTGTCAGCCATTTTCGATTGCAGGCGTCTCGAAAAAAAATAGTTTGGGGCGCGAACACGGGTTTCAAGACCGTACACAGGGGAATTTATTCTTCGAGATCGCACGCATCCTCAGCGCGAAACGTCCGGCAGCTTTTTTGCTCGAAAACGTCAAGAACTTGCAAACCCATGATCGCGGACGCACGTTTCAGATCATTACTGATACGCTCGATCAACTCGGCTATCACATCGTTTATAAAGTGATCGATGCCGCGCATTATGTTCCCCAACATCGAGAGCGCGTCTTTATCGTGGGGTTGCGCAAGGATCGATTCGAGAGCAATGATTTCGTATTTCCGCCGCTTCCGACTCGTTCGCTTCAATTTCAAGATATTCTCGAAAGCGAAGTCGAGCCATACTATACCTTGAGCGATCACCTGTGGACGTATCTTAAGGACTATGCAGAAAAGCATCGACGCAAAGGCAACGGATTCGGCTATGGGCTGGTCGATCCGACAAAAAACGAGGTGACGCGCACGTTGAGCGCACGCTACCACAAAGACGGCTCAGAAATCTTGATCCAACAACTTGGACGCAATCCACGTCGTCTAACGCCACGCGAATGTGCGCGTCTGATGGGTTTTGCAGACGATTTCAAAATTCAAGTGTCGCGCACCCAAGCGTATCGCCAGTTCGGTAATGCTGTCGCGGTTCCAGTCGTCGTCCCCATTGCTCAAACGCTCGTTAACCTTTTGCGCCAAACGAATACGGCAAACCCATCCGATTTCTGCACAGAAGTCGCGATCTATCGCACTTCACAAATTGGATTGCGCATCGATCTTTGCTTGTTAAACTACACCTATGACGAGATCAGCCGCTTTTAACCGTCCGCCTACGCCGCCACCAGCGCCCCCGCTGCCAGCACATGCGCGAACGCCGCTTCGATGGCGTCCAGCGACTCGGCGCGCACCAAATCGTCGCGCAAGCGCGCCGCAAACGGCATCCCAACCGTGTATTTGATCAACTGTCCGCGCAGTTCGTAGATCACCTGCTTGGGCGGCAGCTTCGACGTTTCGACGCTGATCTGCGCATGGCGCATCGCCGTCTCGGCGCGTTCGATCACCGACGGCGGCGGCAGCGGCGCGCCCGTGCGCAGATAATGCTCGATTTGCGCGAAAATCCACGGGTTGCCGAGCGCCGCGCGTCCGATCATCACGCCGTCGCAGCCCGTCTCGTGCAGCATCCGCGCCGCGTCGTCCGGCGTTTCCACGTCGCCGTTGCCAAGCACCGGAATCGAGACCACCGCTTTCACACGCGCGATCCATGACCAATCCGCCACGCCTTGAAAGCCTTGCGTCGCAAAGCGCGCATGGACGGCAATCGCCTTCACGCCCGCTTGTTCCGCCGCGCGCGCGAACGGCACACACGTCGGATTGCCCGCGTCCCAGCCCGCGCGGATTTTGACCGTCACCGGGATATCAACGGCGCGCACGACCGCCTCGACCACCGCCGTCGCGCTGCATATATCTTTGAGCAGCGCCGCACCCGCGCCCTGTTTGGCGACCTTTGGCACCCAACAGCCCATGTTGATATCGACAATATCTGCGCCCGCGTCCGCGACCACGCGCGCGGCGTGCGCCATCATCGCGGGATCGCCGCCGAACAACTGCACGGCAACCGGGCGTTCGGTCTCCGTCCAATCGAACATTTGAAAGCTCTTTTTGCTGCCGTATTGGATCGCTTGACTGGATAGCAGTTCGGTACAGGTCAAGCCACAGTCGCCCATCTCGCGGCACAGCACGCGGAAGGCGTGATTCGTCTGCCCCGCCATCGGCGCGAGCGTCAGCGGCGTGTCGATCTGGATCGTTCCAATTTTTATCGGGTTTAAGGCTACGGGCATCACACCATATCCACTCTCAGCAGATCACATCATTATACCTGAGAGCGCGGGCAAAAAGACCAACCACCCCCAAATCAGGGGGCGCGGTAGCGGGGCTGATACAACGATGGGGCAAGTCGGAGCATGGCGCACCATCCCCCGACCGATCATTTTCCAAGTGGTCTGATGCAATCGAGTTGAGGCGCTTAGGGGATCAGGTGAATGGGCTTGTCAAGCGGCATCCTAGAACGACCAGACCGACTCGCCCTTCAAAATGCGCGCCAACTGCTCCGCGAACAGATGTGCTTCGAGCGGCTTACTCAAGAAGCCATCGAAGCCCGCCGCGCGGATGGCTTCGACTTCGCTGCTATGGACGCTGTAGGCGATGATGGGCGTCGATTGCAGGCGCGCATCGGCTTTGAACTGCTTGACCAAATCATAGCCGCTGTAGTTGGGGAACTCCAAATCGAGGAACACCACATCGATCCGCTCATTGCCCTCAAATGCGCGTTCGAGGTAACGCGGTGTCTCCAACGCGACGGGCTTCACCCCATTCAACTTCAACATCATGTGCAGGACATCGCGGTTCGATTTGTTATCGTCGATGATGAGCGCGGTCTTTTCCATAGGTCTTGTGCAAACTCCTGTGTGATGGTGGTTTAATTAGCAACATTCCAGACGGATTCGCCGTCGAGAATTTGGGTCAACAAGTTTGGGAACGAATGTGGGCTAACGGGTTTGCCGATCACCCCGTTGAAGCCGCTTTCGCGCAGCTTTTCGACTTCTTCGTTCATCACGCTGGCGGTGAGCGCCACCACGGGCGTCGTCCGATAAGCGGGATCGGTGCGCAGCAGATTGAGCAGCGCGAACCCATCAAACGGCTGCATGTGAATATCCAGCAGAATCAGCGTCGGCGGCGTCGTCAGCGCCTTCAAACGGTCGAGAAAATCGATGCCATCGGGAAAAATCGTGAGCGTACAGTGTTTGATCACGCGGTTCATCATCAACTGCATCACTTCGCGGCTCTTGATATCATCCTCGACATAGACGTAATGCGGCTCAGCAGTCATATTTATCCCTTAGAACTGATCGATACCTCAGTTGGACGATGAAGCGGCAGGCGTACTTCAAACGTGGAACCTTGTCCCGGCGTGCTATCGAAACCAATCCAACCGCCGTGTGCATCGACCAACGCTTTCGAGATCGCCAAGCCTAAGCCCGTCCCGCCGGTGTGTTTGATACCTGTCTCGGTTTGCTCGAACGGTTGAAACAGCCGCTCTCGATCCGCTGCTTCGACGCCGGGACCCGTATCCGTCACTGCCAAATATACCTCATCGCCGCGGCGCTCCGCGCGGAATGTGACGCTGCCCTCGTCGGTGAACTTCACTGCGTTCGAGAGCAAATTCAACAAGACTTGGCGCACGCGGCGCTTATCGGCGTCGATGCGCGGCAAATCGGGCGCGATTTCGACATGCAGCGGCACGGGCTTGTCGCCCAACAGCGCGCGCGCCGTCACCAGCGCGGAGTCGATCTCTTTGCGCAGATCGATCTGCTGCTCGACCACCAATTTCAACATCCCGGATTGAATCTTGCTGATGTCCAGAATGTCGTTAATCAAGCTGAGCAAATGCTGTCCGCTGTCGGTGATGCTGGTCAGCGCCGATTGTTGATCGGGCGTCACGTCGCCCAAGACGCCCATGTTCAAAAATTCACCGAAGTTCAGGATCGAGTTGAGCGGCGTGCGCAGTTCATGGCTCATGCTGGAGAGGAACTGTGACTTGATCATGTTGGCGCGCTCCGCTTCTTGCCGCGCCGCGTCCGCGTCCTCTTTGGCGACGACCAATTCGCGCGTCCGGTCTTCGACGCGGCGTTCCAACAGGTGTTCCGATTCGCGCAGTTGGGCGTTAGCAAGCTCCAGTTCGCGCCACCGCCCCGCCTCGACCGTGCGCAAATGGGTGACGAACGTCGTGACCAGTGCGCCCATCAGCAGCAGAAAGAACCAAATGCCGATGTAGTTGATGGGCGAACGCCATACCGGAGAATCGGGATTGTTGGCGTTGACGACAATCATCACGCCGACCCATGCCGATGCGATAGCGATGGTGAGAACAAACCGCCGCGAGTCGAAGAAAATGCCCGCCAGCAAATAGCCAATCGCCGCAAACGCCAGCGAGGAAGCACTCGCGCCATCGGTGAAATTCGGCACGATGAAAACGATCAAAATCATGAGGACATAGGCGTTATAGGCGCTGCGAAGCCGACCCGTCCGATTCAAGCTGAACCAGACTGGCAGTGTCAGCCAGCCAATGAGGATCATTTGCGTGTCGATCACGTTGAATTGATCAGGAAACAGAAGGATGAGCGCAGTCAGCAGCACGCCGCCAAGCACGATGCTGACGAGCAGCATCCGCGCCAACAGACCCGATGTAACGCGATCTTCGCCGGTAAGCTGCCGATGGACGCGCTCCAACTGGTCGATCCAGCGGCGCACTTGCCCGGATGGGCGGGATGGGGAGGTGGAAATCGCGGTCGTTGGTTTGCTTGCGCCTATATTCGATCTACAATCTCATTTACAGTATAAATCGAACGACGATATCGCATTCATCAAGATTACGAAATATTTCATGAAGATAGTCGTCCGTCAATCAGGTAGATAAAAGCAACCTCACCCCCAACCCCCTCAGCCACGGTGTGGAGAGGGGGAACACAAGGCGGAAACTCCCCCTCTCCACGCAATCGAAAGGCGGTTGGGGGTGAGGTGAAGCGATCCAAAACTCAGGTTATCTCCCTGCTCGACGGACGATTATTCCAAGCGCACTGTTTCGGTCATCCAGCCAGCGCGCGGATGATGCGCTGTGACCTGAACGGCTGTCCCCTTGGGGGCGTCGATCAGCCACTCGACGCGCGCGCTGCTGCGATGGATCCGCACGGCGTCACGAATTTGCGTTGGGTTCCTGACTTCAACATCGGGCTGTTCATCGAGATTGCCGAGATCGATCCGCACTGTCCCTGCCCGCAGCCGAACCCCATCCGGCAGTTGGAGTTCGACGATCAGGCGCGTCATGTCGGATGGGCGACTGTTGATATTCGTTGGCAACCCGCCGAGATTTTTGATCATGGAACGCAGTTTGTACACGCCACCATCACTTTCAACGGTACATTGTATGTCCAACTGTGGGAGCTGCTGAATCGCCAACAGCAGCCACTTCATGACCGGTTCGAGCGTCGCCTCTAAGCATTCGGCAGGGGGATTGATCAACAAATGGTCGATATCCCACCCCCCAATCTCGATCATTCCAAAAGTCGGGTGATCGAATGGCTTCCACTCTGCATAACCCTCGCCACCCCAGTGATCGTGAGCGTAGACCAAGATGGATATCTGATCGTTGATCGACAGCGTGGGATAGCCAGGATAGGCGACATCGACCGCCAACTTGGTCGCGTGCTGCACGCTCCACAGCGCAATGTGCCATGCCACGCGCGCGCCATTCGCGCTCAGATGATTCAATTGATCCGCGTGACCGAGCGGCACATCGAGACACGGCAAGCGCGTCATCATCGTCGCCTTATCCGCGATGCCCAGATACACATCCTGTAGTACGCCGCTTGCCTGCACCGGATGGGCGAAATAGCCGCCCGTTCCCTCGCAGTTGAACACGATATCAATATTCGCGCGGGCGTCGATGAAGGCAATCACAGCGTCCAGATCGAGCGGGTGGGTGATAGGCGCGGGCGTTCCAGCGTCCGCCCGATCACCTTCGGGGATCACGTCGAAGTAAAGATCACCCCACTCGCCAGCGCGGCGGCGGATCATCAAGCGCGGATTTTCTGGGTTGATCTTCCATGCACCATCCGGGTTGGGGATGCGCATGTAACGGATGTGTCCGTCGTTGTCCACGTCTGCCGGAACGATAGCCGCCTGATCGAACAGCGCCGGGGGGACAATACGTACCTGCCGCTCATCAGCGTCATAGACGAAGGGGCAAATGTACCACGCCATCTGATTGAGCGCCGGACGCAGCGCCAGATCGCTGACGACCAACCGCTGAATCAGCGCCATACACAGCTCGGCGGGCGCGCGTGTCCCACCATGGGCGCTGCCGTTCAGCCAGATCGCGGGCTTGTCATCGGCGCGCCCCGTGCGCTGATGGGTGATCATCACAATCGGCATGGTTAACGTGCCATCGGTCAGCCAATGAATGCTCACCCATTCGGGATAATGGACTTCCAGCAGGTGCAAATAAGCGATGAATGTGGTCAAGGAATGATAAGCGGCGAAAGCCAATGGTTCAAATTGCGCGGACATGATAACACTCCATTGAGGGCGTGGTGTCCAGTCCCAAGAGGGACAGCACCGAGCGAAAAATTTGACCGCCGAGCCGAATCATTCCGAGCCATCCGGCGCGCTGGGTTGGGTAGACAGCCCGCACAGGGCGGCACTTCACCGCGAAGGCATGATAGGCATGGGCTAAATCACAGGCGTAAAGCGCCAAATCGTGCGGCGCGGCGCTGGCATAAGCGCGCTCGACGGCGCGCGGAAACTGCGCGAACAGTTCTAACAAGCGTCCTTCGGCGGGAATTTCGGGTGGCAAGATCGCGCCCGCCGTCCACGCTTGTTGGCGGGCATAACGCAATGTGGATGCGATGTGCGCCAGCGTGTAGAGCAAATACGCCCCCGTATATCCGTTCAAGCGGGTGGCGTGATCAGCATCGAACACGGATTCACGGTTGGCGACGCGCAGCAGCGCCGCGAATTTCCACGACGCCACGCCCAGCCACGCCGCGATATCGACGTGCGGCGCGTACTCGCGGAAGGTGTCGCAGATGTCGGGATAGGCTTGGAGGTGACGCGCGGCGGCGGCGCGCAGTTGGTCGTAGAGCGCATCAAAATCGATGCCACAGTCCTCATCGGTGGCGAATGGCGCGCCATCGGAGGTCGTAATCGTCCCCACGCCGATGAAATCGAGCCGAGTCTCCGCAGCGACCCACGCCCGCGCCCGTACCGCATCGAAAAAGTGCTGATAGTCGCTTGCAGCGGCTTGCGGCGCGATGTAAACGATCTGATCGGCGGCAAATTCTTGGGTTCGTTGCAGCAGTGCGCCCAGTTTTTCGCGCGCGGGCAGGTCAGGCGTATCGTCCACGCCCACCAAATAGGGCTGGGAGTCGCGTTCGCCCTGCCAAAAATCGACGTGGAAGCCGAAGCGAGCAAACTGGGCTTTGTAAGCGCGGATCGCGGTGTTGACCAGATGCGTCCACAGCATCACGATGCCGTATTCGCCGCTGTCGAGCCGCGTAATCAGGTCATCAACGCGCGTCCAAAATGCTTGATCGGACGGCGGACGTGCGCGTGCCACCCGCAGCAGCCGAACCGCAGCCGCGAAGGACAGCGGCGGCGTGACGGGATAAGGCAGCAGTTGATCGGACGCGAAGTACATCAATGTGGGTTGTTCGCATTGAAGCTGGCACATGACCAGCACAATCGACAGCCCCCCATCGCGCATCTGCATGTCGGTGAACACGACATCACCGTACCAGCGCCGAATGCGCGCCATGCTGTCACCGATGATGACAGTGCGCATTTGCGCCGCGCACATCGGTTCAACGATGCTCATGCGCCCATATTCGATAAAAACGCGCTGTTCCTGGGGTGGCGGTGGCGTGAGCGTGCCATCTGGTCGAAGCATCGCCTCGACGGATTCGATCAATGGAGTGAGAAGTGTATTCATGGGTTGCCTGAACATCATGTGATCCGACATGAAACCCATTAAAACAGAGGCGTCGTCGTTTTCGTGTCGTTTTTGCATTTCATTTTTACGAAATTCAGGGTCGATATCCGGTATAATGCGTGGAACGTCGCCTGACATGGAGATGCCCCATGACCGATGCAACCCAATTCTCGATCCGGCTGTATTTGCTCTGCTCGCATCCCAAATTAGTCATCTGCGAACAAGTATTCGACTTATCCAAGCTGGATGCGCGCGATTTATTGATTTACTTGATGGACGGCGGAAGTTCGACCCACAGCCGCACGCCCTTAAGCAACCTGCTCTACGATGGTCTCGATCCCAGCGATCCGATGAAGCGGCTGCGCGAGGCGATCTACCATGTGCGCAACAAGGTCGGTCTAGCCGATCAATTTCCTGACAAGAGCGAAGCGGGGACGCTGCACTATCACGCGCTCAACGTGTGGGTCGATGCGCGCGCCTTCGAGCAAGAAGCGCGGGCGCTGCTCGAAAAAGGGAATTGGGACGACTCAATGACGCTGTGCCGACGGCTGCGGGCGCTGCGGGGCTATCGATACGGGCATTTCTTGCATGACACGGAATTTCGCACGACCGAACTTAAGGACTGGCACGCGGCGCGCCAGCGCGAATTGGCAGATTTGTATCACGCGCTGTTGGAGCAGACGGTCAAGTATCTGATCGTCCACGATCATTTCAAACACGCACGGCGCACAGCGACCCAGTGGCACAAAAGCGCCGTCGCCATCAAAGATGTACCGGGCGCGGTGCTGCATTATCTGATCTGGCTGGCGGGCAGCGCGGGCAAATTGAGCGTCTTGGAACGGCTGTTGGTCGAATTGAAAGCGATTGAAGCTGACAGCTACGTCTACCGCACGTCGAATGATTGGCAGCGGGTGATCGAACGCGGCAGCCTCCCCAAATCGCTGCTGCCGTTGTACCAAGTGAATCGTGGGCTGGTGCATGGCGACCGAACGCTGATCGAGCGCGATGCCGTGCGCAACAGCATCAACGGCAAGCTGCTCGATGCCTACAGCGCGCACCACTTCGGCATTGTCGGGCTGCCCGGCGTCGGCAAGAGCGCGCTGGCGGCGGCGATTGCTGCCGACCTACCCGGCGCGTTCCCGGTTGTGTGGCTGGTTGCGACGCGGGATATCGATTACGCTGGCTTGATCAACGCGGCGCTGCGGCAGACGGGCGTGACCGCTGAGCAACTGACGACGTTGAACGCTGCCGAGAAACACGCTGCGCTGCGCACGACGCTGCGCGGGCGGCGGCATCTGGTGGTGATCGACGAAAGCACGCCCTACTGCCTTATGGAGGAAACTTTTTTCAAGCAGATTATGGCGCTGTTCGCGGACGCGCATCTGCTGTTGGTCGCACAAACGCTGCCCGACCTCGATGTTGATCTTGACCGTTACGAGATCGACGGGTTGACCACCAACGGCGTGCGCGAATTCTTGCGCATCTACGCGCCCGATCTCGCGCAGGAAGCACTGCCGCTGTTCGAGGCAGTGGCGGACGCCACGAAGGGACTGCCGCTGGCGTTGACCTTGCTAGCTGGATCGTTCCAGCACAAACGCTTTAGGCTGCGCAAGTTGGCGGAACATCTGCTCGCGCTTGCGCCGCTGACGCTGACGCCCGACATGACCGATCAACTGTACGAGCGCATTCTGCAATGGATTTGGAATTTCCAACTCAGCGAACGGGCGATCTTCTACATCCTCAGCCTGTATGATGCGCAGATGGGCGCGACCCAAGCTGAAATTGTGTGGCTGATGGAGTCTTATTTTAAGCTCAACCCAGCGCGGATCATCGAAATATGTGCGGCGTCGGTGGCGCTGCGGTTGGTGAACATGCGCACGGAAGGCGCGATGCCGCGCTACGCGCTGCATCCGATTGTCCAACGCTTCGTCCTCGAACAGAGCCAGAACGAAAAGACGAACTTGTTCGACGCCATCGAAGGGGCGTTCGTCACGCTGTGGGTCGAGGCGATCCCCAAGCTGATCGCGCAACCCGCCCAATTGGACGCGCACCGTGCGACGATTGCGACGATGCTAGAGCGTGTGATCGGCGACGGGCGTCAGCCGAACCAGTACGCGCAGGTCGTCGTGTGCTTCGATCTGCTCTACCCGTATTTTCAACAGCGCGGACAGATTGCCTTCATCGAACACCTGAACACGGCGATCTTGGCGGCGGACAATGCAACCGTGAACGGTATCCCCTTGGTGATTCGCACGCGCTTGTTGGCGAACGCTGGACAGACCGCCTTCAAGATGGGGAATTACGAGGCTGCGCAGCGGTATCTGGATGAAGCGTTGGCGACGGCACAGCAGGAAGAATGGATCGACCTGTACCCGACAATTATGCGCGATTTGGGGCGCAATCACATTCAGCACAAAAACTATGCCGCCGCCGCGGATTATTTCAACGCCGCCGCACAAATTGCGCACGATACCCAGCAATGGGTGTTGTACTGGCAAATCCGCGCCAACATCGGCGTGATCGCGCGCAACGAAGCGCGTTACGCGGATGCACAGCTTGAGTTCGCGGCAATCTTGACCGCGATTGGCGACGAAAATCAGCCCAATCTGCCCGCCGAACTGCTCGATGTGCTGCAATTCGTGCTGAACGCGCTCGGCATAATCGCCCTCGACGCCAACGATTTGGACGAGGCAGAAGCGTACTTCCACCGCAACACAGCCCTGCTGGCGCGGCTTGGCAATACCGAGCGGCTGTGCTACGCCTACATCAATCTTGCCGCGTTGTATATCAGCCGCAAGAAGATCAAAGAGGCGCTGGCACTCTACGAGGCGGGGAGCGCCATGACCATGACGTTGTTGAACGACGAGCTGCGCCTTTTGTTCGACTGGCATTTGGGTGAGACCTATGGAATGCTGCATCGCTACGAGGACGCCTATCGCCTGCTCGATCAGGCGCGCGATAAGGCGCAGGCGATTCAATTGGCGTGGGCGCTTCCCGGCATCGTCAATGCGTTCGGCACCCTCTATCTTCGACAGGGAATGACCGCGCAAGCCGCGCGCCAATTCGTGCATGTCCTCCAGGGGGAAACTTCGGATGCTCGGTTTGCAGCGGAGGCGCTGTATTGCTTGATGCTGATCTGGCATCGAGAACATGGCGCGCCGGATGGCAGCGCACCCACCATCACCGTGGCGCAGGTTGACGCGATCTTGGCGACGTATCGGATCGATCCGGCGCGCATCCCCGCGTTCAGAAACAGCGATATCGAAAAAGCGGCGAGCGACATCCAGCGGATGCTCAACCTGACCGCCAATAAAGCACTAGATGCCATCTTGAAGGCGCTGATGGCGTGGAATGATGCGCGGGGGATGGCGTAAAGCAATCTCAGTTTCAAGCACCCTGCCCCTGACCCGCTCGCTGGTGTAGAGAGCGGGTCAGGGGCAGGCGAAAAAAATTAGGGGCAGGTACCCGTGTGACCCATTGGGCAGGTGATGAGCTGTGGTTGGCTGTCTGCCTGCACCGCCACGCGCGAGAGTGCCACCGGTGCGTTTTGCGCCACGAAATAGCCGCCCGCCGCGCCGAACAACAGGGTGAACAGCGCCAGCCACTTGCCGACGAACAACTTGATCTGCTGCATGATTTTTCCCCTTTGGGATAGATGCTTTTGGATAGAAATTGACAAAATGAAGTCGTCCTGTTACGGTTGTTCCCGTGACAGCCTTTTGCCTGTTACTGATGTGTCGAGTGAGGGGGTTCGCGTCAGATACGCTTCTGCCCGGTCGCTGCTCTGCGCCGAACGCCCTCCCGATACCTTGCTTGGAACGCCCTCGAATGCGCCCCGATGCCCGTTGAATGTCGCTCCGCAGGTTTTTGTCTCGCCTACGTGTAAACATCATGGTATGGTATTTGGTCATATCTGTAAATTATTGAATAAACCCGAATTAATGCGCATAAAACCCCGAATTGATTCGGGTGCGCTTGATGCTAACGGGAGGACATCTGTCCACAGCCGCATCCCCTGCCCCGCTCCGCTGCATGGCGCGGTGTCGGGAAAATGCGGTGAAATCGCCCGCAGCGCGCGTTTGAACGTTGGCGCGGTCGCCCGTATACTAACCTGAGTTTTGGACAGGCTCTAAACCGTTCACCTCACCCCCCAGCCCCCTCTCTACGCAGTGGGGGGTCAGGGGGTGAGGTTCTTGAAAAGGTGTCCTCCCCTCAGCCACTGCGTGGAGAAGGGGTTGGGGGTGAGGTGAAGCGATCCAAAACTCAGGTTATACTAGGACATCAGATGAGGCATGGTGCGCCGTGCCGCTGCACACCCGGTTTCGACCACACGATAAGATGAGAACATGACCGATTTAACCACCCTGACCCTCAGCGCGGCGCTGACCGCGCTGCAAGCCCGCGAGTTTTCTGCCGTCGATCTGACGCGCGCGTATTTGGATCGCATCGACCAGCACGACGCCACTATCGGCGCTTATCTGACCGTCACGCGCGCGCGCGCGTTGGCAGACGCCGCGCGCGCCGACCAGATGCGCGCCAACGGCGACACCGCGCCATTGTTGGGCGTGCCGCTGGCAATCAAAGATGTGCTGTCTACGGCGGGCATCGAGACGACCTGCGGATCGCGCATCCTCAAGGGCTATGTGCCGATGTTCACCGCGACCGCCGTCCAACGCTTGCAAGCTGCCGGCATGGTCATGCTCGGCAAGACGAATATGGACGAATTTGCGATGGGATCATCGACCGAAAATTCGGCGTATAAGACCACACGCAACCCATGGGACACGACGCGCGTTCCCGGCGGCAGCAGCGGCGGATCGAGCGCAGCGGTGGCGGCGCGCATGGCGGCGGGCGCGCTCGGTACGGATACGGGCGGCAGCATCCGGCAGCCGGGCGCGTGCTGTGGCATTGTCGGCGTCAAGCCGAGCTATGGGCGCGTCTCCCGTTATGGGCTGGTGGCATTCGGCTCGTCGCTGGACTGTGCGGGTCCCATGACGCACACGGTCGAAGATGCGGCGCGCCTGCTGCACGTCATGGCGGGACACGATCCGCTCGACTCTACGACGCTGGATATGCCCGTGCCGGATTACGTCGCGGCGCTGACGGGCGACATGAAGGGGTTGCGCGTTGGCGTGCCAAAAGAATATTTCATCGATGGGATGCAGCCAGAGGTCGAGCGCGCCGTCCGCGCCGCCATCGCGCACATGGCGACGTTGGGCGCGCAGATCGTCGAAATTTCGATGCCGCATACCGACTACAGTTTGCCCGTGTACTACATCATCGCGCCCGCCGAAGCCAGCGCAAATCTCGCGCGCTACGATGGCATCCGCTTTGGGCAGCGCATCGACAAGGGCGATATGTGGGACACCTACAAGGCGACGCGCGGACAGGGTTTTGGCGCGGAGGTCAAGCGGCGGATCATGTTGGGGACGTATGCGCTGTCGGCGGGCTACTACGATGCGTATTACGGCAAGGCGCAGCAGGTGCGCACGCTGATTCGACGCGATTTCGACGCGGCATTCGAGCAAATCGATGTGATCGTCGCGCCCGTCGCGCCGACGACAGCGTTCAAAATCGGGGAGAACACGAACGATCCGCTGAAGATGTATCTCGAAGACGTATTCACGCTGCCCGCGAGCCTAGCGGGCGTGGCGGGGATGAGCGTGCCATGCGGCTATGACGAGGCGGGGCTGCCCATTGGCTTGCAGCTCATCGCCGCGCCGTTCAACGAGGCGACGATGCTGCGCGCCGCCCATGCGTATGAGCAGACGACGAATTGGGGCGCACGGACGGCGATGGCGGGGTGAAACGGTGAAAATCACCGATCATCCTGATCTTGATATTCTCCGTATCTTGTTGAGTGATAACCTGATTGAAGAAAACGACGAGTCCAATCCGGGAACGATTCTGGCTTATGACAGCGCGGGCAATCTAGTCATCCGTCAAGAAAGTAAATAAAAGCAACCTCACCCCCCAGTCCCCTCTCCGTACCGGAGAGGAGGAGATAGCCCACCAAACAACTCCCCCTCTCCGTACCGGAGCTGAGGGTGTTGGGGGGGCAGGTCAATGCGCGAGCAACTCAAACCTGTCCTTTCCAGTATGGAGCGAGGATTGGGGAGTCAGGTGAGCTTGTAAATTGAGACCTCGTATCTTGATGCGCTTAACCCTGCACTTGATTTTGTGCAGCGTGACGAGCCGAAGGCGTTTGCGCTATAATCTTCTCAGTCAAGAAGATGGGATTGATTGCCATGCAGATCATCCAGCCTGAACGCGATGAAAGCCGCGCCACCAGCGGCAGCAAGGCGCGCGACCGGATCGAAGCGCGCCAGCGCCGCCAGATGGCGACCCCGCGCGCCGCTGCGCCGCCGACGGACGCCGCGTCGGGAACCACGTCCGACACGGGGACGACCTATCGCGGCGCGGACGCGGGCGGTTATGTCCCGCGCGAACGCCAGAAAGAAGCCGCCGCGCAAGAATACGAGCGAACCAAGCACCGACCGCGCCCGACGAATCGCTATGACGTGTGGAAAATGCGCTCGAAGCTGGCGCGCCGCGATTTTTGGTGGTATCTGACGCGCGATACGCGCATCCTCCCCGCGATCATCGCGCTGTGCGTCGTATCCGTGTTGGCGTTCGCGGGTTTGCGCGCCGCACAGGGGCGCATCTTCCCGAACGTCTGGGCATTGGGCGTCCCGCTTGACAATCTGACCCTCGATGAAGCGGCGGCGGCACTCCAATCCGCGTGGGCGCAGATGCCGATCACGCTGGCGGACAGCGACCGCGTATGGCAGACGACCGCGCCCGCGATTGGCTTGCGTTTGGACGCGCGCGAGACGGCGGAAGCGGCGCGCAATGTGGGCATGGGCGGCGTGCCATTCGGCTACGCGATCCAGCCCGTGATCGAACTCGACCCGCTGACGGCGCAAAATTATCTGCTCGATATGACCGAAACCACGCGCATCGACCCTTACAATGCAGGTTATCGGTGGGAGGGGAGCGCGCTGGTCGGCGTGCCGGGCGCAGATGGGCGCTTCTTGGACGTGGCGCGGACGATGGCGGAACTGGAAGCGGAAACGCAGGATGTGGTGGAGGCGCGGCGGCTCGATTTGAGCATGTCCGTCTTGCAGCCCGACATCCTCGATTCGATGCCCTATCTCGATCAGGCGCGTCAGTTGGCGTCGCAGCCCTTCACGCTGACCGGCTATGACCCGTTCACCGACGAATATCTACGCTGGAATCCAGATCGCATCACGTTCGCCTCATGGTTGGAGGCGGGCGCGGACGGCTTGACGCTGCGTGAAACGCCGTTCGCAGAATTTTTGGATCAGAAATCGCGCGAGGTCAACGAGACCGATCCGCGCCGCTTCATGCAGCAAACCGACAGCTTCGACAAGCTGCGCATCGCCATCCGCGACGGTGTGACCAGCGCCCAACTGCGCATCCGCTATCGTTCCACGACCTACACCGTCGAGTCGGGCGACACGGGCTATCGCATTTCGCGGCGGACGGGCATCCCGTTCTACGATATTCAGCAGGCGAACCCGAATCGCGATTGGGAAGACCCTTTGTATGTCGGGGAAGTGGTCAATCTGCCGTCGCGCGATGTGACGCTGCCGCTCGACCCCGTGCCGAACAAGCGCATCGTCGTCAACCTCCAGAACCAGTCGATGATCGCCTATGAGAACGGGCAGCCGGTGTTCCAGTGGTTGATCTCGTCGGGCATGAGTACGGCACCGACGTTTCCGGGCGTGTACCAAATCTTGGATCACAACGAGGTCGCGTTGGGCAGCAGCTACACGTTGTGCGGCTCGACGGGCTGCGGCGCATGGACGATGTATTGGTTCATGGGCATCTACCAGACGGTGCCGGGCTTGATCAACGGCTTTCATGGCGCGGTGCTGCTGCCGGATGGACGGTATCTGGGCGGCGGCAACGTCGGCAACCCGTACACTTTCGGCTGTGTGATGGCGGAGAACGACAACGCCGAGGCGCTGTATCATTGGGCGGATCAGGGGACGATTGTCGAGATCGTGTCCAGCGAATTTTTGCCGCAGAGCGAACTGGCGCGCCAATTCTGGACGCAGAGCGTGAGCGCCGATACGCTGTAAATCAAGCTCACCCCCTCTGGATCGGCGGCAGGGGTGAGCTTGGTATTTTTCTTAGAACGGACCCCACGCCGTCCCGCCGCCCTGCCCCACCAGCGCGAATACTTGTCCGCTGGTGAGATCGCGCACGAGCGCGCCGCGATCAAACCGCTGAATCGTCAGCGAGACCGCCGCTTCTTCTAAGCGCGCGAAGCCGATGGTATCGCGCACGCCATCGAGCGCCTTCCAGACCGCGCCGAACCCGAACACCGGCATCCGCAAGCCTTCCGGCGCGCTCACGACCCAGCCCTGATCGGCGGGCGCTTGCGGCACATACCAGTAGCGCCCGTTGATCGGCGCAATCGCAATCGTGTAAATTTCGCCCGTCGGGACGAAGTACATCACGCCGCGCTCGAACAACTGCGAGGTGCCGACATAGGCGGCGGGCGGCTCGGTCGGGCAGCCCAACGCCGTCGGGATCGCCGGATCGCGCGACCAGTTCGCGCCAAAACCCGCATCGACGGCGATCAAACACTGCGGCGTCGGCAAAATTGTCAGTTGTTCAGATTGCAGCGTCCCTTCATAGCGGGCGATATCGACGTTGGCAGGCGCTTCGCCGCCGCTCGACACAGCCCCCAAGAACACGCCGACATAAATGGTGGGCGTGGCGGGGATCGTGGGCGGCGGCGGCACAGGTTCGGTCAAGCGCAGCACAGCGCGCGTGGCAGCACGTTCAGAGTCGCCGGGTGTCGCGGACAATTCAAGCGTCGCAAGCTGCTTGGGCATCGCGGCGCGCGCGGCAGCGTCCGGCGTATTCGGTGCGATCTCTGGCGCGGACGCAGAGGGCGCACAAGCGGCTAAACTGATCAGGATGACAGTCAAGGCGTAAAAACAAGCGGACTTCAACGCAGAGAAACACAGCGGAAAGAACGAGAATGCGCGCTTTTTTCTCGGCGTTGCATCGGTTTCAGTTTTTTGAACGATCATCATGTCGTTGGATCGCTGCTTGTCATTCATCTACGTCGCCTCCACACTCGACCAACAGTTCGCGCTCGATCATGTTCTCGAAGCCTGCCCCGACGAGCCGATATAGCCCGTAGCGGATGCGCGCGGCATCCGGCAGTCGCCGCACGCCATACGCATCCTCGACGACCACGCCGGGACGCCAATCGTTCGTTGCACTCCAGCCGTAAACGGGCGTTTCCTGATCCGCTTGATCGATCAGCGCGCCGTCCGCGTTCAGCAGATGCACGAACACCCGCAGCGACTCGGCGGGCGTCGTCCGCGCCGCCCAATCGATCTGCAACTGGATTGTAGCGGCGTCACACGCGATGCGCGCGTCCACGACGGTGATATCAGCGTCCAACCCCGCCGGATCGACGGTGCGCACGGGCGCATTGACCTGGATCAGATGCGGCGCGACGGCGCGCACATGAAAAGCGTCCCCGATGCGTGCCATCCACCAGTCGCGCCCGTGCTGAAAGCGCGTGTAATCGAATGTGACGATGGGGCGCGCGCCGTTAGTGCTGAAATCGGCGTTGTGATCGACCAGATCGAAGCCGCCGATCTCGCCCGTCACGTCGCGCGCGAAACCGACGGCGAAATGATGCACGCCCCACGGCAGCATCAGCGTCGCATCGGGCGGCACGCTGCGCGCCAACGTGATCGCGTCGAGTCCGGCGGGATCGCGCGTCAACGCTGCGATGAACGGCTGATTTTGCGCATAAAGCGCGATGCTGGCGATGGCGGCGGACACGGCAAAAAACAACCTCACCCCTCGCCATGTAGAGACGGGGAATGTACGCCGGGTGTTGATAGCGGCTGCAAAATCTGTACGCTCCGCATCAGCGCCCCCCCGTCCCACTTCGGGGTGCGGTGAATCAGGCACCAACCAAATATGTCCTCCCGTTCGAGACGGTCGGGGGGTAAGGTGAAATGCCAACAGCGCCCACCCACCCGCCAACGACAGCGTGACCATCAAAATCAGCGCCGACAGCACATCGGTATAGTAAAACACATGGAACGCGAACGCCGCGCCGCCCACCAACGCCAACAGGATTGCCGCGCGCCGCGTGTCACGCGCCCGAATGCCAACGAGCAAGCCGATGATGCCAAGCGCGATGCCGACGAGGCTCACATCGATGATGAGTACGTTCGTCACCAATTCAAAATTGGCGCGCAAGGCGTCCCATGTGGACGGCACGCCGATGAAGCGCGACGCTTCGCGCCCCAAAAACTGATCCAAGAAGCCGGACAGCGTTCCCGGATCGCCATAGACCCACGCCGCGCCCCCATGCGCCCGCAAGGGAAGATAGACGTAGGGGAGGAAGCCGATCAGCGCGAGCGCGACGCAGATAAGCAACCTCAAGCCCGCGCGCCACAGGGAGACGGAGCGCGAAAACAGCGCCCCCCACGCCGCCACGATCAGCGCGGGCGCTGCCAGTGCCACCGCGCGATGATGCGCCACCGCGACGCCACCGATCAACGCCAACCAGAACACGCGCCGCATCGGGAGGGGCGACCCGCTGGATCGTCCATCCGCCCGCCCGCTGTCCAGCCCCACGAGCAGCAGTAACGCCAAAAATACCAACGTGAACGAATAAATTTCTGGGATGACAAGATGGATCCATGCCGTCCGCGTCAGCGCAAAGACGATGGTCACGCCCGCCGCGATCCAATCGTTACGGGCAATGCGACGCATGAGCGCGAAGATCAACGCCAGCGCCACCATCCCCCACGCAAACGAGACCAGCGACGGCGCGGCGGCGGGCGCTGCCCCCAACGCGCGGAACCATGCCGTCAGGCTATTGCCCGTCATCACGTAGAGCGGATAGCCCGTCGCGTGCAGCGTCCCCCACGTATTCAGGACGATTTGCGTCTCGCCCGCGTCGATCATGTAGTAGTGCTGCGATCCGTTCGGGATCGTTTGCAGCGTCGGCACGGTCACTAGCGCGATGAGGACAAGCGCCAACATGCCAATGATGTAAGGTTGTCTGTTCATAGCGCATCAGCATAACACAAGCCGCGCACATGATCGCGCGGTAGAATACACGAGATATTCTCACAAAAGGATCGAACGATGGCGAAAATTGGTGAAAGCGCGCCCGATTTTGAACTGCTCAATCAAGACAATCAGCCCCTCCGATTGAGCGATTTGCGCGGCAAGAAGGTGATTATATTCGTGTATCCCAAAGCGGGGACGCCCGGCTGCACCGAGCAAGCGTGCGGCTTCCGCGATCAGTTCCCGACGGTTAGCGCCAACAATGTGGTCGTTTTGGGCTTGAGCGCCGATACACCGGCTGATCAATTGAAGTGGAAACAAGCCGAAAAGCTGCCTTATGATCTGCTCTCCGACCCCGATCATGCCGTGATGGAAGAATGGGGCGCGTGGGGACAGAAAACATCGTTTGGCAAGACCTCCGACGGCATCATCCGTTCGCACTACGTCATCGATGAAGAAGGCAAGTTCATCGATGTGCAATTGAACATCAAGCCCAAAGACAGCGTAGAAAAAGCGATCAAGGCGCTAGGATAGGGGCGTACCGCTGGCACCCCCGCTATCCCGGCGTGCGCATCATTCCGTCGTCGGCGTGGCATTTTCCGGCGGCGGCAGTCCCCACGCAAATACCGATCCGCCCGCGTCGAACAACAGCAGCAGGCGCGCGTCCGGCGTCCATGCCAGCGATGCAAAGCGCGTCGTGGCGGTTGGCACGTCGGCGCGCGCGACCGTCTGATCCGTGATGCGCGTCATGTCCCACAGCGCGACCGGCGAATCGATGACCGACGTTGCCAACAGCGCCCCATCGGGCGAAAATGCCGCGCTCAACGCGCTCCCCACCACACCGGGCAAGCGCAGCGGCAGCGGGATTTCGGCTTGCGTTGGCGCGGTGATCGCCGCCGTCGCTGCCCACAAGAACAAGCCTGTGCGCGCGTTGCCGCCGAGCAGATAATCGCCCGCTGGCGTGAACGTCAAGACTTCACCTGAGCCGCCCGTGCCATCCGCCGCACCCGCGTCCAAGAAAATCATCCGATCCGCGTCCGGCAGCCACAAACGCGCGTCGATGTTCGTGCCGACGGCGATGTACGCGCCATCGGGCGCGAACGCCAGCGCGCCGATGCGCACGGTCACATCGATGGAGTCGTTTTTGACCTCGGCAAGCTGCGTTCGCGTCGCCCAATCCCACAAGCGCACGATGCCATCCGTCCCCGCCGATGCCAACCTCGCCCCGTCGCGTGAGAATGCCAGCGCGGTCACGCCGTCGGTGTGCGCCTCAATCGTGACGCGCGCGCGCCGCTCCAGCCCATCCCACACGCGCACGCCGCCATCCGTCCCGCCCAACGCCAACCAGCCGTTTTCACTGTCATAGGCGACCACGCCGCCGAAGCGCTCATAGCCCGCGAAGCCATCGATCACGCCGCCCGTCTCCGCGTTCAAAATATCGACTTGACCGAGCGCATCGAGCGCGTATAGTTCGCGCTTGTCCGGCGCGTAGAACAGCCGCGTATAGTTCACGCGCGCCGTCTGAAACACCGCCGCGCCCGTGATCAAGTCCCACGCGATCACCTGATCGTTGTTGAGCGCCGCCAAGCGCGTGCCGTCCGGTGCGAGCGCCGATGTGAACGCGGTACTCGCGCCGGACGGTGGATCGAGCCGCCCCAACAGCGTTAAGCGCGGCACGCTGCCGCGTCCAATCGGATCGACGGCTTCAATCCACAGCGGCGCGGGCGCAGCCGTCGGATTACGCCCATCGTCGGCGGGCGGGCGCGTCGGCGGAACGGGTGTACCGGGCTGACACGCCGCCAACATTGCGATCAGCAATCCAACAGCAAAGCCGCGGCGCAGCATCATTCGCCCGGATCGTAGGTAGGTTCGGACGATACGTCGAGGGTCGGCGCGATAGGCACGTCGGACGTCGGTTCGGCGACCGCGCCCGTCCCGCTCACTGCCGTGCTGACCACCTCCATCAATATCGGCTGTGCGCCTTCGCGCAGTTCCATATTGCTGACGGCGATGCCATAGGTGGCGATCTGGTTCAAGCCGCATTCCCCCTCGAACGGCTCGACCTGCCCATTCTCGTTCAGGTCGATGCCGTCGATCATCGCCGCCGTCAGCGCGGTCGATTGTTCGCGTTGGAGGGCGACTTCTTCAAGCGTCGCCGCCGTCGCCATGACGATTTCGAGTTCGATCACCTCGTTCGCCCACCCGCGCACATTATCGACGCAGACGCGGATCAATTCGATCTGCGACTGCTGCGCGGCATTCGTTCCCGGTGCGGTGGCGGCATCGTCCAGTTCGTCGCTGATCTCTTGCAAAAACAAGAACACGCCGATGCCGCGTCCGGGATTTGCGCCGCGTCCGTCACCCGTATAGTCGTCCTGCGTGCCACGCAAGACGTTGATGGTGTGTTCCGCGTGGGTGTGCAGCGCGCCCGGCGTGGTCGAACCCGCTGCCAAGCCCGCGTGCTGACGGGCGATGCGCCCTTCGGTGATCGCGCCGTCGAGCAAGCTGCCGCCGTTGAAGCCGCTCAACGATGCGCTCAAAATCTGGCTCAATGCCGCTGGCACTTGGGGCGGAATCATGCCGCTGTAGACGATCTCGCCGCTCGGCATCAAATCGTTCATCGTGGTTTCGAGGCTGATCACAACCGCGAAATGATCGGTCGCCAAATTACGCACGTCCGTAGTCGTGTACGAGAGCAAGCCCTCGCCCAACGAATCGACCACCAATTCACCGAGCTTCAGCGGCGCGATTCCCGGCTCGGTAGACATCAACCACGCGACGTAAACGTGCGCGCTGTCCGGCGGACGCAAGCGCTCCGCGCGCAGATTGATCGTATCGCCCAAGTTAGTTGTCGTCCCGAAACTCAGCCGCCCATACGACGGCGCGAATGCGGGCAGCGCGGCGATCACAGTGGGGATGCGCGTTAGCAGTCCATCAGTCTGCGCGGCGATCAGCGTGCTAGGGTCAGGCGGCATGACCACGAGCTGCTCAGGGGGGCGCGAAAAGTTGAGCAGAATCACGACCAAAATCACGACCAACAAGCCGATGATCACCACCCCGACCAGTAAGATCAGCGGATTCCAGCCGGGCTGCGCGAGGATTGTGGGCTGAAGCGGCGACATCGCACCGGGTGGATAACTTGGGTTCGTCCCGTTACCGCTCATCGGATTGATATCTTGAGGAATGCCGCTCGGATAGGCGGCATCCGGTTGATACGGTGTATTCAACAGCGGCGTCAGAACGGGCGCGCGGGTGCTGGATGTGCTGCTGGTCGGTGGCGTCCCCACGCGAAAGCCTGTCCCCGCCGGATCGAGCAGGGTGGCAAAACCGTTTTCGTTGAGTGCGCTCTTGAAGTCGCTCAACAGCGCTCCCGCCGAGTCGTAGCGATCATTCGGGTCTTTCGCCAGCACACGGCGTATGATCTCGGATAAACGCTCTGGAAAATCTGGGCGGACGCTGCGAATGTCTGGCACGGGCGCGTTGATCTGCTTGAACACCAACTGCATCGGTGTGTCAGCCGTATAGGGTGGTTTGCCCGTCAGCATCTCATAGACGACCACGCCCAACGAGTAAATATCGCTGCGCTGATCGATGGACAAGCCCTGCCCCTGCTCTGGCGACATATACGCGGGCGTCCCCATCAAGCCGCCCGTCACCGTCAGCCCGCTGCCGCCCGCCTCGATGATCTTGACGATGCCGAAGTCCGCCAACAGCGCGAAGCCCTCGCGGTCGAGCAGAATATTGTCCGGCTTGATATCCCGATGGATGATCCCCTGCCGATGGGCGTAATCGAGCGCCGACGCCACTTGTCCGAGCAACCGCTCAACCTCAACGGGCGGGAGCGCACCATTTTTGCGAATGCGATCATTCAGCGATCCGCCGTCCATGTACGCCATGACCAAGTACAACACATCGTCTTGTGTGCCATAGTCGTACAGCGGGAGGATATGCGGATGCTGCAAGCGGGCAATCGTGCGCGCTTCGAGGCGGAACCGCTCGATGAACTGCTCATCTTGTCCGGGATGCGGCGGCAGCACTTTGATCGCCACATAGCGATCAATTTCGGACTGATAGCCCTTGTAGACCGTCGCCATCCCACCCTTGCCAATCAGCGCAGTGATTTCATATTTGCTCAATTTCCGACCAACGAGTGAGGTTGACACCGCAATTTCCCTTCAACATCTTTGGCTAGCGTGTGTAGTCATTTATCAAGAAAGGACTACAAAATATGCCCAAAGCAACCTCACTCCCCGATCCCCTTTCCGATATGGCGAAGGGTGACGAGCAAAGCGCGTCTTGGGGTGAGGTCGCTCTAACAATCTTCTTGACGAATGACTACGTGCGTCAAGAAAGTTCTTAAAGCAACCTCACCCCCCAGCTCCTTCTCCATATCGGAGAGGGGGAGTCGTTTGGTGGGCTATCTCCCCCTCTCCACTTCGTGGGGAGAGGTCGGGGGGGTGAGGTCGCTATCCTAAACTTCCTTCTTGCTTGTACTTAGATTGCATAAGCGACATCCAATTCATCGCGCAGACTGAGATAACTTTCGTAGCGCGACCGCGATAACGTTCCCGTCTCAACCGCATGGCGCACGGCGCAGCCCGGTTCGCGCCGATGTAAACAGTCGCGGAAGCGGCAGGCTGACACCAACGGCGCGATCTCGCGGAAGTAGCCGTCCAATTCCGATGGCTCGATATCCCACAGCGCCAACTGCCGGATGCCCGGCGTATCTGCCACGTAACCGCCTTCGACCAAGCGGATCAATTGGCTGTCGCGCGTCGTGTGAACGCCCTCTTGCGAGTAGTTGCTCACGGCTTTGACCGCACGCCCGGCGTCCGGGCTGATGGTGTTCAAGAGGCTGGTTTTGCCGACGCCGGAGGGTCCCGTGAAGACCGAAATCTTATCTTTCAGCAGCGCGCGCAGTTCCAGCACGCCCGCGCCCGTGAGCGCACTGGTGTAGATGATCGGATAGCCAATCTGCTCGTAGGGGGCGAAGGTGCGGCGCGCATCATCCACAAGGTCTATTTTGTTGGCAACAATCGTGACCTTCTCGATGCCAGCGCGTTCGCCAACGACCAAAAAGCGGTCGAGCATCTTCCAATTGGGCAGCGGCGCGGCGACGGCAAAGACAAAGAAGGCTTGATCGACGTTGGCGACAATTACATGTTCGCGCTCTGGCGACCCCGCACCGCGCGCGCCTTCCGTGCGGACTGCCCGCGAGATGACACCGACGCGCGGCAGCACATCTTCAATCGCGCCCGTGCCATCCGGCAGCGCGTCGATGCACACCCGGTCGCCAATCGCCGCGATATCCGACGCTTGCGCCGCCTCCATCAGCCGCCCACGCAGGCGACAGGTATACGTGACCCCATCTTGTGCTTCCACCCAAAAGAACCCGCTCTGCTCCTTGACGATCAAACCGCTCAATTGGCGCGACAAACACGCTCTCCCTCTACCCTGCACATTGTCTTTCTATTGTACACAAAATGACGAGTTGGCGGCGCGTTGAAATGATTACGTTCTCAGCCGTCCATTTAGATGTGCCGTCAGAATAAGAATTATGAAAATTATATGTAACATTCCGTAAGAAAAGCACTACAATTAGATGAAGACTCAACCAGTTCAATAGGGACAGCGATGTCAAAAGTGCCGCCGATCCGCGTCGTGTTAGTCGATGACCATGTGCATATCCATGAAGCGGTCGCGTTGGTCTTGCAGGCTGCCGCCGATATTGATCTGATCGGACATGGGAGCAATGGCAGCGAGGCGCTGCAACTGTGCGAAAGCCTGAAGCCCGATTTGGTCTTGCTCGATGTACTCATGCCGCAGATGAACGGGATCGAAACCGCCCACGCCCTGCGCCAACGCTTCCCGGCGATCAAGGTGCTGGCGCTGTCCAGCCTTCAGGACGAGGACACCGCGCGGCTGATGATGCGCGCCGGAATCGTGGGCTATATCCTCAAAAGCAGCCTGAACGCCGATCTGATCAGCGCCATTCGCGCGGTTGTGTCAGGCAGCATCGTCTTGGCTTCCGAGATCGCCGCTGAATTGTTCAACCCGACCGCGCCCGCACCGTCCGCCGATTTTCGGCTGACAGAGCGCGAACTCGAAATCTTGAAACAAATGGCAGCGGGCTTGAGCAACGGGGAGATCGCTGCGGTGCTGACCATCAGCGTCTCGACGGTCAAATTTCATGTCGCCAATATTTTGAATAAGCTGCATGTCGAAACACGCGCAGAGGCAGTTGTGCTGGCGGTGCGCAACGCACTGGCGTGAGTACGGGCGTCCGAAAGACGCCATTTAATTAAATTCCAATACCTATCCGATTAGACAGGCAAAAGACCCTCCCACTCGCCAGTTCATTGTGCAACCCACTCCGTCATACAATGCAATATAGGTCGTTGAAACGCCTAGAGGAATGATGAACAACATCGCACTTCCGCTCGTAATTTCCTTGCTCGCTATGGCAGTCAATATCGGCATCGGGCTAACGGCAGGGTAACACGGTCATTGGGCAACCGCTCGTCTCTGCCTTGGGTACATGGGCAGCGCTCGCCGCGCCATTTCTGGAGCAACAGCATGTGACGATGGAGTTGATCAGCACCGGTGAGACGCCGCCAAACTTTTTCGCGCTGAACATCAACCCGCTGCTGGATCGGGATAGCAAAGTACGTGGGCGCGTCTTTACCCTACGCGATGTGACCGAGCGTGTGGAGGCGGAAGAGCAATTGCGCAAACGCAGCACCGACCTCGAACAGCTCAATCGGGCGCTCGAAGTCGCGCGCGCTACCGCTGAAGAAGCGCGCGATCAGGCGCAGCGCGCCGACCAGATCAAGTCGCAGTTCCTCGCCAGTATGTCGCATGAACTGCGCACACCCTTGAACGCGATTTTGAACTTCACCGAGTTTGTCTCGTTAGGGATGATGGGCGCGGTCAACGAGCGTCAAAAAGATGCGCTTGAGAAATCGCTCGACAGCGCGCGCCATCTGCTCAACTTGATCAATGATGTGCTGGATATCGCCAAGATCGAGTCGGGGATGATGCATTTGTTCGTGGAGGATAACGTTGATCTCACGTCCGAACTGCGCCCGGTAATCGCCGCTACACAAACGTTGATTAAAGATAAAGCGGTAACCTTGATCCAAGATATCGACGTCGATCTGCCGTCCATCGTCGGGGATAAGCGCCGCATCCGCCAAATCATGCTCAATCTGCTCTCCAATGCCGCCAAATTCACCGAACAGGGCAGCATCACCTTGAGCGCCAAACGGCGCGACGCGGATATCATGTTCGCGGTGTGCGATACCGGTCCCGGCATCGCGCCCGAAGATCACAACCTCATCTTCGAGCCGTTTCAACAGACGGATCACGGCATCCAGCACATGAATGGGACAGGTTTGGGACTGCCGATCACCAAATGCTTGGTGGAGGCACATGGCGGCAATTTCTGGTTGGAGAGTCAGGTCGGTGAAGGCGCGGCGTTCTTCGTCACGCTGCCTATTCGTTCAGCGGCGCTGTTGGAGCAGTTGGACAAAGTGAGCCAAGAAAAAGCATGACCCATCCCCATATTCTGTATATCAAGGACGATCCGTCGAGCGGTGATGTAATGCGCATGTTGATCGAATCCAGCATCGGCGCGAACCTCACCATCTTCACGGACAGGATCGATTTCATGGCACGGCTGCGCGCGCTCATCCCACCGCCAACGCTGATCCTGCTGGACATTCAGATGCTGCGAGCGGACGATTTCAAGCTGGTGGCAGATTTGCGCGCTGATGCCAACGCCGCCCCACTGACGATTATCGCGCTGACCGACAGCCTGATGTGCGCGGAAGTCCAACGGTTGCGCCATGCCGGCTTCGATGGCGCCCTTGCGAAAACATTGAACATCAAGACCTTTCCCGCCTTGATGACCGTCCTTCTCAACCACGAATCTAGTTGGCACCTTGCCTGAAAGCGTAACCTCATGACGTTGAACAATAACCCAGAAAAGCAGCCAGCATCGGATCGCACGATTGTTTTGAAGAACCGCCGTTTGTTCTATATCGAGGACGATGTGAAAAATCGCCTCATCGTCCAGATGATCGTCGAGAGCGCGGGCGCGCGGATCGATTTCGAACGGTGGGGCTTCATCGAGATCGCCATCCCCAAGCTGAGAGCCTTCCACCCAGAGATTATCTTGCTCGATCTCATGTTTCCGATGAAACATACAGGGTATGATGTATTCGATGCGATCCGCAAAGTGCCAGAGCTTGCCTATACGCCCATCGTCGCCGTGTCTGCTAGCGATCCGAGCATCGAAATTCCGAAGGCAAAAGCACACGGGTTCGCCGGATTTATCGGCAAGCCGCTCAACTTGATGCGCTTTCCGCTTCAACTGGCGTTCATCCTTGAGGGCAATCAATTTTGGAACGATAGTGACTTGGAATAACCATGTGCGCCGTCCAGCGCACGGAAAGACAAACACAATCATGGCAGTCCATGCGTTGATCGTGGATGATAGTCGCACCAATGTCGAAATACTGGAAATTCTGCTGGCGCAGAACGGCATTGCATATACATCGCTCTTATCCACGCAGCTCTCGACGCTGCACCGCAGATCAATCTCGTCTTTCTCGATTTGGGATTTCCGAACGACGACGGCTTTGAGATTTTCACCGCTTTGCGCGCTGATCCGCGCCTCAAGAACGCGCCCATCGTCGCCTATACCGTTCATCAGAGCGAGATTGAGCGCGTGCGGCGGATGGGGTTCGACGGCTTTTTGGGCAAGCCGCTCAATATGAAACGGTTTGGGGAGCAGCTCCAGCGAATTTTGCGCGGGGAACCCGTCTGGGAAATATAATCGGACGTTGATCGCAGACAGGGAAGATTATCGATGCGTCCTTCGCACATCATCGTCTTGGCACTGATCGCGTGGCTGATTGCCGCCTTCAGCGCCATTTTTCTGCTCTTTTACGGCGCACAGCCGCTCGCTGTGGTCGCATTGGCGGCGGCGCTGCTGTTGCTGCTGGTCGGCAAGCGTCGCCAAACTTGGAAACGGTGGGGCGCGGCGCTCACGGTCAGCGCGCTCATCGCGCTGGAATTGGCGCTGGCGGCGTTCGGCTTCCCCTACATCGACCGGGCTGAAGCCGCCAACTTGACCATCAAAAACTTCTGTCTAGCGCCGATGGGCTGTCGCTTCGACGCCGACGAGGTGGCGGACATCATGGCATGGCGCGACGAGGTGATCGCGCGCGGGGCGACCTATCAAGATCGTTGGGTGATCGTCAACGAACAGGGCTACCCCGACAACGATCCATTCGACGCGGCAGCCCTGCCGCCGGATAATACGTTTCGCGTGTTGGCAGTGGGCGATTCGTTCACCGTCGGCTACAGCGCCGAACTCGGACACTCGTACATCGAAACTATCGAGCGCACGATCCCGGATGGGCTGCTGCTGTGGAACGCCGCATTTTCCGCCACGGGGCAAGAACATCAGGTCAGGGCAATTCGCGCGCTGGCACCGCTCATGCAGCCCGATTTGATCCTCATCACGCTGACCGACAACGATTACTTCGACAATCTGATCGCCATCGGGCGCTTCGTCGAGGTCAGCGCGCCCCAAACCGACAAAGTGAGCTATGTCGAACGATACGCGCTGGATGCCGCCTATAATACGTATACGGTTGCCGACGACATCGTGCGCTACCGCTTCTATGGCGTTGACGGCGTGAACCTGAACCGGGTGACGCGCTGGGTTCTCAATACGCGCATTGGCGCAGCGTTAGGACGCGCGATCATCCTGCCGGTGCTCTGTGAGCGCGATAATATGCGGGGGGCGATCTACGTCCACGATCCTGAATGTATCCGGCGGGCGGGCGATAGGATGAGCAGCGCGCTGCGTGACCTGCGCGCCACGTTGGACGAGGTTGCGCCCGGCGTGCCGGTCTTGGCTTTGATCATCCCTATGCCGACCTCGCCGCTCGTACTTTCCAACACGAGCGCCGTGCGCCTCAACGAAGTGAACATCCCCTATCTCGATCCGAGCGCGCTTCTGACGCCGGACGATTATCGCAACCCCAATCCCAATGACGTGCATTGGAACAGCGCGGGACACGAGAAGATCGGCGCGTGGGTCGCGGCGTGCATTGCGGAAATGATGGCTGCGGAGACGGTATGCGCCGCCGCGTCGCGCTGATCGGGACGGGCGCGTTCGCCGCTGAACACGTCCGCGCCATCCGCGCCTACCCAGAGCGCGTCGAACTCGTCGCCGCCGTCAATCCGAACGCCGACGAGGGCGCGCGTTTCTGTGCTGACCATGCGATTCCGACGTTCTATCCCGATCCAAGCGCGATGCTGACCGCCGAACGCCCCGATATGGTTCACATTGTCGCCCCACCCTACACCCACGTCGATCTGGCGCTGGCGTGCTTGGCAGCGGGCGCGCATGTGCTGTGCGAAAAGCCGTTGTGCGGCTCGCTGGCGGACTGGGATCGGCTCGCGGACGCCGAAATGCGTTCCGGGCGCACGCTCAGTACCATCTTTCAATGGCGCTTCGGCGCGGCGGCACAGCACCTCAAGCGGCTGATCGACGCCGGGACGCTTGGCGCGCTGCGCGTGGCGCTGTGCGAGACGTTGTGGTATCGGGACGCCGATTACTACGCCGTCGCGTGGCGCGGACAGTGGGAAACGGCGTTCGGCGGCGCGACCGTTGGATTGGGCATCCACCTGATGGATTTGCTGCTGTGGCTGCACCCTCATTGGACACACATCCACGCTTGGACGGCGACACGCGACCGCGCTATCGACGTCGATAACGTCTCGTTGGCACAGGTACAGTTCGCGGACGGCGGCGTGGCGAGCATCATCAACAGCGCGCTGTCGCCGCGCCAAACGACGCATCTGCGGCTCGATTTTCAGCGTGCGACCGTCGCAGTGAACGCGCTCTACCGCGCGGGGAACGACGATTGGACGTTCACCCCGCTGGATGGCGCGCTGTCCGACGCATGGACATCAGCGGACGAGGTTCGCGGCGACGGGAACAACGCCGGGGACGGTGACATCACGGCGCAAGTCGGCGCGCTGTTGGACAGCTTGGATCGCGGCGCGCGTCCGCTGGTGACGGGCGGCGAGTCGCGGCGGATCATCGAATTTCTGACGTGCCTGTACAAATCGGCGCGGACAGGCACGACCATCGCGCGCGGGTCGATTGCGCCGGATGATCGGTATTATGCGGCGCTGTGGGGTGGGGATTAACGACATTTTGACGCAGCGAAAAGGAAATTTCTTTCCGTGATCGCTGCGGCGCTGCGTTGAAGCTTGTTCCCCTCTATCCGGGTTGATTTTTGCGCTTGCTGCGCTTGAGATTCAACGTCAGCGTCAACCCATTGTGCGCGATGGTCATGCTGTTCGCGTCCATCGGCGTTTGCGTATAGGCGTTGTCATAATGCGGCGAGTCGTCCCACGACTGTGCCACCCCATCCAGCATAAACGGCGTCTCCCAGCCGAAAGCCAGCGTTTCGCCGTCCGGCGTCGTCCACGTCACGCCATCGTCGTCCGAGAGGGGCGCGTTTTGGATCACGTTGGCGCGGAACGTCGCAAAATCGCCATCGTCCGCCGTTCGACCGACACAGCACAGCCACGCCTCGCCGCGTCCGCCGCTCCGTAATTCTTGTCCCGCGTGGCGTCCGTTCGCCGTCAGCGTCAAGTCGCCGTCGCCCCACAGCGCGACATAGCCGTTCCCGACACGCGCAAACGCCCACCCGCCAGCGATGTGCCATTCATCGAATGCCGCCGTCGGGAAATAGGCGTGCGTAAAGTCCATGCCGATGCCCGCTTCCAGTCGATACAAGCAAATGACCGTCCGTCTGTGCATCCCGACGCGCGGCAGGCGCGCCGATCCCGCCCAAAAATTGGGGCGTGCGTTGCCGTGTTCTTGGCTGTTGCCCGGATACGTTGTGAACACCGACGCTTCGGGACTGAGCGTCGCTTGCCACAAATGTTCCTGTATCCCCATTGTGCCGGGCTGATAATCGAGCGCGGCGGACAGCATCACATCAGGCGTGCGCAGCGTGAGCGTCGTCACGTCCCACTCATCGCCGCGCATATCGAATTGGGGGCGGAACTGCCCGCGCGAACGCGCGCGCGTCACCAGCACGCGATCCACATCCGCGCCGATTTGCTGGATCACATCTGGCACGCGATACTGCACCGCCAACGCCAGCAAGCCCGTCGCGCGCGTTTCGCCGTTGAACAGACCCATCCCCCACGCGATCCGCCCCAACGCCGACGTATTCTCGACGCGCGCCGATTTGAGCGCCGTCACATAACAGCGCCCGTGCGTGCTGCCGAGCGCGCCGCGATACGATTGGCACGCCAGCATGAAGAAGATTTTATCCAGCAGCGCCGTCGCCATGTCGCGCGGCTGTCCCTGCAAATCGAACTCTGCCAGCGCCAACATGGCGAACGCATCGAGCGTCAAATAGGCGTTGCTGTCCCATTCCGAGAAGTTCCCGCGCAGCCGCCGCCGAATCCAATCTTCGACGCGGGGGCGCGCGCGTTTCATCTGTTGGTCGCCCGTGCGTCCGCTGTTGGTGAACTGTTCGCGCCGCCAGAACTGCCCGGCGAGATAGGCGGCGACATGGAATAAGATTTGATGATTTTCGGTGAAATAGCACATCGCATCTAAGCCCGGCTCATCAAGCCAGTATTTGAAGCCCAAGAACGCCGCCTTGATGCGTTCGGCATCGGCGGGATGCAATTTTGAGTTGTCGAAACGATATAACAATGCCAGCAAACCAATCGCGTAGAAATCGGCACAGTCGTAGCGATTTTCCATGAAGTGACATGCCAGCGTGACCGCTTCTGACGGCACGCGCTCGATTTTGCGCAGCGTCAGCGCCGCCATCGCCGCCAGAATGTCGTAGGGCATCGCCGCGAGATGTTCGAGCGCCTCGCGTTTGCGCGCGTCATAATCGCCGTAGGGCTGCGCGCTGAACGGCTTCGCGCCCGCCCACAGTTCGCGCTTGAGTTCGATGGGCGTCCCATCCGCCGGACGCAGATGCAGCAGCAGGCTGTTTTCGCCCGGCATCCCGGACATGCCCGCTGTCACGTTCGCCATGATCGGCAGTTCGCCGCGCTCGCCCGCCGTCAGCGTCAGCCGCGCCTGACTTTGCGGGCGCGCTAGCGTCCCCAACTGCGCGGACACGTTTTCGGGGATTGGCAGTTCGACGTCGGCATCGAAGGTAAATGCCGCCCCCTCCCCACTGCGTTGAGAGGGGGCGAGGGGCTGGGGCGAATACTCCACATAGCCCGGCAGCGTCGGAAACGCGAACTGCTTCACGTTCAGCGCGTTCAAGCCCGCTTCCGCGCGCTGCCATGCGTCCGCGTCCACGTCGCCAAGCGGCAGCCGCACGCGGATGCGTTCGCGCGCGTCGTCCGTCAGTCGCAAGCCGAGCGCCAAGCGCGCCTCGCGCCAGCCGACCATCTCGCCCTGCAAATAGAGCGCGTTCTGTCCGGCGCGCAGTGCTAACGCCACGGGGACACGTCGAATCGCCACATAGCTGAACTCGTCAGCGTTGTGCGTGTGGAGCGTCCCATTGAGAAAGACGCGCGCGGGCCCAATCGTTTGCACTTCCGCGCGCAGAATCATCGGCGCGTCAACGTCGAGCAGCGCGAACAGCCAGCCCTGCATTCGCGTCGGCGTGAAATTGAAGCGGCTGAAGTCTGCCGCGCCATCTTCCTCGACGGCGGCATACTCCCATCGTTTGCCGCCGATGCCGTCACCGTGCAGGACGGGATGCTGATCCGGCGGCGTCCATGCCAGCGGCGGCAAGTTGCGATAGACGCGCAGTTTCAGCGACTTGGACGCCTGTGACCACGCCCAATAATTCAGTATCCAGCGTCCGCCGCCGCTGAACGGCGCGCGCACGGGATCAACGATGCGCTCTACGTTTTCCAGCGACGTTGTGATGACGCCGCACGTCAGCCAATGCCGGATGAAGCCGTCGGAGTCGGGTGTATAGGTTGCAAAGTTCATCAACAACAGCCCCTGTGAAAGTGACATTTATGGGCGCAATTGTAATATACAGTTCAGATGCTGCAAAAGTTCATTCATTCAACGAACGTTTGTGCATATCGAACAAAGGTTCTTGACGTTACAGGTCTTTTGCTCTAAAGTTAGATTGATTAACGACATTCATTTGTTCTCGCCATAAGGGGGCTTCACCATGATTATGCCAGTGTTGACCGTGAGCAATGTGAACGAATCGATGGATTACTTCAGCGAAAAACTGGGCTTCACCAAGCATGACGCGATGAAGACGCCAGAAGGGGTGATCTTCTTCGGGTTCGTCGGCATGGGAACGGATATGTTGGCGCTCGGTGTCGAACTGGACGGATCGGGCGCGGTGCCGGCGAACGCGGGAGCGGGCATCGATCTGATGGTGTATTTGCCAGAGGGACAGACCATCGATGCGCACTACGAGCATGTGAAGGCGCATGGCGTGGAAATCACGCACGAACTGCGCACGGAATATTGGGGCGACCGCGTGTACTCGATCAAGGAGCCGCACGGCTACCTGATCACGTTTGCGCAGACAATCAAGCAAACATCGATGGAAGAAGCCGCCGCCACGCAGGGCAACACGGTCGTGCCGAAGGCGTAAGGGCGACTCCCGCTCCACGTGGTAGGCGATGGCTGCCCTACCCGCTGTGCGTATGAATGAAGCGAAATAGAAGCCAAACCATGTCGGGCTTAACGCTGGCACATCCGTGAATGGGCGGGCGTTCCAGCGATAAGCCCCGACATGATTTGACTTTGTTTTCGGAAATCCATTAGCGGTGAGTCTCGAACGTGATGCGCGGCGCGGGATAGCCGTCATGCAGCGTTTCGGCGTTCGTCGTGATCTTCCCCGCGCTGTTCCGCCCCGCCGTCAGTCGGAGCGTCGTGTACGCCCCACGTTGATAGCCAATCGTATCGCCATCATCCGTATACAGCGTCAACGCACCATCGACATGGTGTACGAAGGCATGAGCCGTCACCGCCGCGGGGTCGCGCGGTTGATCGCGCAGTGGAATGATGCCGCCGTCGCGCACGAACAACGGGCAGCGATCCAGCGGCGCAGCGACGTCGATTTCTGTCCCGCCTGCGTGCCATTCACCCGTGTACCAATCGCACCAAGCGACACCCGCCGGCAGATAGACGCGCCGCGTCCGCGCGCCCGCTTCGAGGATCGATGCGACCAGCAGATGCGATCCAAGCAGGAAATCGAACGATTCGGTCGCGCAACGCGGATCGTCTGGGAACTCGTAGACCAGAGGGCGGATCAGCGGCGCGCCCGTCGCATGTGCCTGCCACGCCAACGAATACAAATACGGGATCAGGCGGTAGCGGAACTGGATCGCGGCGCGGACGAGGGGCAAAACGTCGGGATACATCCACGGTTCATTGACGTCGCCGCCCTTCCACGAATGAATCGTGAAACGCGGCTGAAATACACCGTTCTGCACCCACCGGACGAACAATTCCGGGTCGGGGAGCGCCCCGTAAAAGCCGCCGATGTCGTGTCCGATGTGCGGAATCCCCGACAGGCTCATGCCCAAGCCCATCGGAATGTTGTATTTGAGCGTGTGCCACGATGTTTCGTTGTCACCCGACCACGTTTGCGCATACCGCTGCATCCCGACTGTGCCAGAGCGCGTCAGCACGAACGGACGCGCATCGGGGCGGTGTTCGCGCGCGGCGTCCCACGAACAGCGCGCCATCAGCAATGTTTGCAGCGGACGCGCCATGCTGATGGGGATGGCGCGCCCAAATCCGGCACAGCGCGCGGCGTCATCCCAAATTTCAAACTCGTTGTTGTCGTTCCACGCCGCATCGATGCCATAGGCGAACAAGGCAGCCTGTACGCGCGCTTTCCACCAGCCATAGCCCGCGTCGGCTGTGAAATCGATGTACGCGCCCGCGCCCGACTCGAACGCGCCGCCGCTCCAGAAGCGCGCCGACGCGGGTTCGTCCATGTCGGCATCTTGGATGAAGCCGCCCGCCGCGCGCACGGCATCGTAATCGGGATGGGTGGTCAGCAGGTATGGCTTGATGTTGGCGGCGACGCGCAGCCCGCCATCGTGGAACGTCTGCACCATCGCGGCGGGATCGGGGACGCGCGCGCGATTCCATGTGAACACATTCCGCCGTCCCGCTGCGTCGAGCGTGTAGCCGGACGACAGATGAAAGCCATCGCACGGGATATCGTGCTGTTGGCACAGTTCAACAAACTTTTTGAGCTGTGCTTGCGCGTCCGGCGCTTCGGTATAGGTCATGGTCGAGCCGAGATAGCCGAGCGCCCATTGCGGCGGGAGGGCAGGACGCCCAGTCAGCCGTGTGAACTTTTCGACCACGCCGGGAATGTCCGCGCCGTAGATCAGATACAGATCGATATCGCCGTCGTCGGCTTGATACGAGCGGTAGAAGCCCCAAAAGGCGTCGATCTCGCGCCCCATGTCGAACACTGCGGTCGCCAAATTATCGTAGAACAGCCCATATGCCGTTTGCAGCGTTGGGATGAATGTGATGTAAAACGGGACATGCTTGTAGAGCGGATCGCCCGTCTCGGCGTTGTAGCCGAGCGCATCGACGTTCTTCATCTGCATTCGCAGCCCGCGCTTGTCCAATGTTCCGGCGCGCTCGCCGAAGCCGAAGTAGTGTTCGTCCGAACGCCGCTCCATATAGTGGAACACCGAACGCCCCGCGCGGTCGTAGCCATAGGCGCGATGGCGCAAATCGGCGGCGAATGCGCGTCCGTCAGCGTCCTGCCACGCGATGCGCGCGTCAGCCAGATCGAGCGTGAGCGTCAGCGCGTCGGTACGCACGCGCACCGTCCCATTGGCGCGCGTGACGGCGTGGTTGGGGCGCGGGAAGGGCGTGAGGTCGTCGCGCAGGCGTCCCTCGCGCGGGGTATCGCCCCCATCGTAGCCGACGACTGTCCACGTCCGATCCAGCCGCGCCACGCCGTCGGGGCGGACGCTGACGCGGATCAGATCGTGATCCAACACATCGATCCGCAGCAATTCGCCGTGCGATCCCGCGAAGGACAGCGGATTGTCCGCGTCGGGCGTCAACTGCTCAAGCGTGATCGGACGCATCTCGACGTTACTCCTTGTCTGCAAGGTTAGCGCGCGCTATACCCAAAGCTCATGCGTGGTGTGGCATCAACGGCTGGCTTGGCGCAATTGGCGCGCCATCAGCCGACTTTTGCAGCCACCTCGACCACGCCGGGAATCTGCGCGATCTGCGCCGCCAGTTCCGCGACATGCTCACTGTCGTCCAACTTGCCCGTCAGGATCACGATCCCATAGATCACATTGGCGACCACGCCATCGACGCCGCCCAAGACGCGCCCTGCCGCCCGTTGCAGACTTTCGTCGTCGTAGAGCGCCGCCGCCGTCACGCCGCGCACACCCTCGATCTGCGCGAGGCGGTCGAGCAGATAGCGCATCGTGATCGGCGTGCGAACGTGTCCCGTCACACTGATGACACCCTGATTTGCCGTGACGTTGATACGTCTGCGATCTTGTCGCAGCGGCGGATAATCGATAATCAACTGCCCGAAATCATCGAGCAGTTCGCTGTCCGGTCGAACGTCGCTTTGCGCCATCGTGTCTTGTCCTTTTGTGCTGCATTTCGTTTCAAGTATGATTATAGCCAAGAACTATCAGCTTGAGGTCAAAAGCGATGATCACTCATCCCACCACGACTGAGACCGCGCCGCCCGTCGGCATGTCGCTCGAAGATTACCTGAACATCCCACTGGAACGCTTTGAACTCATCGATGGGGAGATCGTACCGAAAATGCCAAATACCGCCGGACATGATGCAACGCGCGATATTTTACTCTACGCCATTAAAGCAGCGAATGCAGGCTATGTTACGGCTGAAGTCACGTTCATTCTGCCCGACCTGCAAGATCGAAACTGGGTCAAAGGCTCGCGGATCCCCGATTTACTCTTCTTTCGTCAAGATCGGTTGGATGCGTATAAAGTTGCCAATCCCGATTGGAGAGATCGTCCTTATGCTTTACTGCCCGATCTGGTGGTCGAAATCAAGTCGCCCACTGACCGCAATCGTGACGTATTGGATAAAGTCCAACGCTATTTGAACGATGGTATCGCCTCGGTTTGGGTGATCGATTTGAACAAGCAGCGGGTTTATCTTTATCAGGTGGATGGCGATTTGGTGACCACATTGAATGACAAGGATACACTAGACGGCGGCGATCTCATTCCCGACTTCAGCATCGCGGTGGCGGCGCTGTTCGCGTAGCGGTGTCG
>Ga0163144_10002897_pt1 | contig 39231 bp, 36 predicted proteins | sample OliLak19BULKMAT1_FD_123175 | JGI IMG/M metagenome (GOLD analysis project Ga0163144, IMG submission 123175) | Freshwater microbial mat bacterial communities from Lake Vanda, McMurdo Dry Valleys, Antarctica - Oligotrophic Lake LV.19.BULKMAT1 | ecosystem: Environmental > Aquatic > Freshwater >...
CACCGGCGGCGACCCGAACGGCGCGCCGCTCGACAAGCTGCGCGACAAGCGCGTCGCGGTGATCGGCACCGGCGCGACCGCGGTGCAATGCGTCCCGGAGCTCGCGAAGGCCTGCAAGACGCTCTACGTGGTGCAGCGCACGCCATCCTCGGTCGACGTGCGCGACAATCGTCCGACCGACCCGGAGTGGTTCAAGGCAATGGCGACGCCGGGCTGGCAGAAGCGCTGGCTCGAGAACTTCGCGACCGTCCAGACCGGTCTCCTCGCCGAAGAAGACCTCACGCAAGACGGCTGGACCGACATCGCGCGCCGCGTGCGCAGCAAGATCATGACGCTCTCGGCCGAGGAGTTCACCCCCGAGGGCATGCTGCGCGCTTTCGAGGACTCCGACTTCGAGAAGATGGAAGAGATCCGCGCCCGCGTCGACGAGATCGTGCAGGACAAAGCGACGGCGCAGCACCTCAAGGCCTGGTACCGCCAGCTCTGCAAGCGCCCCTGCTTCCACGACGAGTATCTGCAGGCGTTCAACCAGCCGGGCACCCAGCTCCTCGACACCGACGGCAAGGGCGTGGAGCGCATCACCGAAAAGGGCATCGTCGTGGCCGGCGTCGAGTACGAGGTCGACTGCATCATCTACGCGTCGGGCTTCGAGGTCGGCACCGAGCACACGCGCCGCATGGGGTTCGACCCGGTCGGACGCGGCGGCCAGCACCTCTCGCGCTACTGGGCCGAGGGCATGCGCACCAAGCACGGCATGTTCGTCCACGGCTTCCCCAATCTCTTCGTCGTCCAGGTGCAGCACGGCGCCAACTTGATCTCCAACGTCCCGCACAATCTGACCGAAGCCGGCAAGACGATCGCCATGATCCTGCGCCACGCGCTCGACAGCGGCACCGCGCAGGTCGAGGTCACCGAAAAATCCGAGGACGACTGGCTCGAGCTCATCCATTCGGGCCCGGGCACGTTCCTCGGCACGACCGAATGCACGCCCGGCTACTACAACGCCGAAGGCCAACCGACCGTCGCCGGCCGCGACTTCCTCCTCGGGTTCCCGCTCGGCGCGATGGCGTACTTCGAATATCTCGAAGGCTGGCGTTCCGGCGGCAAGTTCGACGGCCTGGAGTTTCGCACGCCCGAGTGACCTCTCAGCCGCGACCGCTCAGCCGCGGCCTCGTAGCCGCTGCACGCGCCGCCGCAGCACGCGACTGAACACCGACACGTTGCGCGCGAGGAACCCCGGGGTCGCGGCGATCGGCCACCCGCGCAGCAAGGTGGCCGCCTCACTGCCGCGTCCCAAGCGTACGGCCAAGGCAATGGCGTGCAGCCTTAGATAGAGCGCCGTATCCGCTCTCGGATCGGGCCACGCGGCAGCGGCCGACGCGAACGAGCCCAGGCGCGCGGCGGCCCCGAACCGTAGGAGCGCGAGCCGGTTCGCGACGAGCTGCGGCTCGCGCGAGAGCGCCGGCAACGCGGCGCACGCGGCGGCGAGCTTGGTCCGCGCCGTCGGGGCGTCGTCCCGGCCGAAGGCTCGGAGTGCGTCGATGTAGGCGCCGAGCCCGGCGACCCGCTCGCGCAGCCAATCGCCGTCGTTGCGTGCACCGACCCCCACCTCCAGGGCGGCGATGCGTTCCGTCATGAGGTCGAGCGCTCGCAGATACTCGCCGTTCCGCGCGCTCTCTTCGGTCAACGATCCCCGCGCCGAATGGAACACGATCGTCCGATGTCGGAGCAGCGCGAACTTGCCGACCAAGGCCAGCCGCAGCCATAGATCCCACCCCTCCATGACGCGCAGCCGCTCGTCGAAGCCGGTGACGGCGAGCAACGCTTGCCGGCGAACGGCGACGCCCGAGGGGTTGCCGACGAGGTTCTCGACGAGCAGCTCGGGGAGGGCGTCGACGACCTCGGCGTCGATGGGCGCTTGCCGGCCTGCGATCTCGAACCGCGGCGACGTCGACGAAAGCACGGCCGCCGGATGGCGGGCGAGCACGTCCGTGGTGAGCGCCAGATGGTTCGGCAGCCAGCGGTCGTCGGAATCGAGAAACGCGACGACGTCACCGCGGGCGAGCGCGATGCCGGCGTTCCGCGCCGCGGACACCCCGCGGTTCTCCTGCCACGCATAGCGGATGGCGTGACCCAGGCTGCGGACGGCCTGCTCCGAGCCGTCGGTCGAGCCGTCGTCGATGACGATCACCTCGAAGTCGCGGAAGGTCTGCGCGAGCACGCTCGCGATGGCACCCCGCACCAACTCGCGGCGCTGATGGGTGGGGATGACCACGGAAACCGCCGGCCGCGATGCAGGGTCGTCGGTCACGCGGCGTTTCCATACTCTCACGGCGCGCCGCGCGCCACGCGCCGTTTGACACTCCGCCCCCCACAGTCGACTTAGCCGGTCATGCCGCCTTCCGGTGCGATCATCGTCGGCGGCTTCGCGAACGGTCTCGGCCTCGTGCGAGCTCTCGGGTCGCGTGGCATCCCGGTCGTCGTCATCGGGACGCAGCCGTACGACGCTGCGGGTGAGGGGGATGCCCGAGCGCTTCCGTTCCTCGGCGGCGGCGTGTTCGGGGTCGCCCGCGACCAGAACGGGCCGCGCACGATCGAGCGGCGGCGTGTCGTGCAGGGCGCCGATCATCGCGTCGAGGTCGGCCGCGAACTCGCCGACGGGTCGGAACTTCTCGACGTCGAGCGCGAGGAAGAAATGCCCCGTGCCGCCCGGGGAATCGGGAAACCAGACCCGCGGCCGCACCCCGGGCAGGAAGGCCGACAGGATCTCGACCCATCGCGGCGAGCCCGTAGCCTTTGTGGCCACCCGTCGCCGACCGGCCGCCGAGCGGCATGAGGCGACGCTCCGTGAAGGCGAGGCGCGCCGAGCGCTGCGGCTGGCCGTATGCGTCGAGCGCCAAGCCTGCGGGCAACGCGTCGCCGCGCCGCCACGCCGTCGCGAGCTTGCCGATCGCGGCCGCGCTGGTCGCCATGTCGAGCAGGAAGGGCGGCTCGTGTCCGGCGGGCGCGTCGAACGCGATCGGGTTGGTGCCGAACAGCGCGCGATTGCCGAACGTCGGCACCAGCGCCGGCTCGCGGACGCTGGTGAGCGCGAGGCCGATCAGGCCTTCGCGCACCGCCATGGCCGCATAGCTGCCGGCAGCGCCGAAGTGTCCCGACCCGCGCACGGCCACCACGCCGACGCCCGCGCTCCGACACTTCGCGATCGCGAGCCGCATCGCCTGGTCGGCCGGGACGTGGCCGAGCCCGCCGCCGCCGTCGAGGAGCGCCGTCGTCGCGCTTTCGCGGACCACCGCCACGATCGGTCGCATCTCGAGCCGACCGGCGGCGCGTTGCCGATGGTAGGCGAGGAGCATGGCGCAGCCGTGGGAGTCGATGCCGTGGAGGTCGGCGTACAGGATGTGCCCGATCGTGATCGGCACGTGCTCGTCCGGCATGCCCCAGGCGCGGAGGATCGCGTCGACCTGAGCTGCGAGCCGCTCGCGGGTGACGATGCGGTCGCGCCAGAGGCGCATGACCCCGAGCGGCAGCACGCGATCGGCGACCAGCGCCGCGGTCCAGCGCACGCCCGAGCAACGCAGGGTTTCGCGCAGGTGGGCGAGCGCGCCGGGCGGCGGCGGCACGGGTCGCGTCGTGTCCGTCACGCGCGGTTCGGTCCGAGGGGTCGCGCTTGGTCGGCGTCGCGCATGGGTTCCCGAGGGGTCGCGGGCGCGCGAGCCTACTGGCACTTCGTGGCCGCACGCAAACCGTAGCGTCGCCGCCAGCGCCGCCAGCGCCACGAGCGCCACGCGCCACGGGCTGACGGCGGCTGACGGTCGTCGTTGACGGAATTTCTTTCGTGCGAGAAGACATCGGCCGTGCGCATCGTCTTCGACCCCACCTTCGATGCGACGCCGTGGCCTGGACCGCTCGCGGCGCGTGACGCCTCGGCCGGTGAGGCGTGGGCCGGGCCGCGCTTTCTCTTGAACCTCCTCGAGACGCAGCTCGGGCTCGGGGGTCCCGCCGTTCCCGCCGCGCTCCGCGCCGCGAGCCTCGTGCCGACCATCGCGGCGACCGAGGGATTCTGGAGCGCGTCGGCGATCGTCGATCCGCTCGGCACCGCGCGGACGCTGCTCGATTGGCGCGACGCGCTCTGGATGGCGGGTTGGCGTGGCGAGGCGCTCCGTGCCGGTCGGCTGACGGCGCTCGCCACGGTGACGAGCACGGCACTGCCCGGCATTCCCGATCGGGTCGCGGCCGTCGCCGCCGCGTTGGACCGTCGCGCCGCCGACGTCGAAGAGCTCGTGCTCGTCGAGCCGACGGACGACCTGCCGCCCGCGTGGCGCGGCGTGATCGATCGGCTCGCCAAGCGGGGAACACGCATCACGTCGACGGTGCTCACGCCGGCCGATGCGCAGGGTGATCTCGCCCGCGCCCAGATGCTCTCGTTCACGCCCGCGGCGGACGGAACGATCCAGCTGCTCCGCCCGCACGGCCCGTTGCAGGCCGCCGAGGAAGTGGCCGCCTGGTTGGCCGCGCGCGCGTCCCTCGCCCATACGCTCGTCATCGGTGCCGATCCCGTGCTCGATGCCGCGCTCCGTCGGCACGGCTTACCGACGACCGGCAGCGTGCGCCCGTCGCGTGACAGCGCGCTCATGCAGATCCTGCCGCTCACGCTGGCGCTCGGCTGGGCGCCGCCCGATCCCCAGCGCGCGCTCGAGCTGCTGACGCTCTCCGACGGTCCGGTGCCGCGCGGCATCGCGTGGCGGCTCTCGCGCGCGCTCCATGAGCAGCCGGCGGTCGACAGCGATCCCTGGCGCGCGGCGCTCACGGCGGGGCTCGCCACCTACGAATCCGCCGCCGATCGCGCGCGCGTGAGCACGCGGCTCACGGCCTTGTTCGACGCGCGGGTGCCGCGCGGGAGCAAATATCCGGTGACCGAAGTTCGGCGCCGGCTCGACGTGCTCGATTCCTGGGTGCGCGGTCGCATGACGAACGCGACGACCGACCTGGCGGCGTGGCACGGGCTCCGGAACGCGGCGCTGAGTCTCCGCGCTCTCGTCGATGCCGCGCGGCTCGACGGCCTCGAGGCGCCCGAGCTCGAACGCTTTCTCGACGAGGCGCTCGACGGCGATGCCCCGTTGCCGGCGTATCCGGCCGAAGCGGGCCTGGTGGCCGTGCAATCGCCGGGGGCCGTCGCTGGGCCGGCGACGTGCGTCGTCTGGTGGAGCTTCGATCTCGAATCGGTGCCGCCGATTCCCGTGTTGCCGCTGTCGACCGCGGAGCGTCGCGCCCTCATGGCGGCGGGCATCGTCCTGCCCGAGCCGGGCGAGCTCGCGGTCGCGGCGGCGGCGCGCTGGCGGCGGCCCCTGCAGCAAGCGACCGACGCGCTGTTGCTGGTCTGTCCGCGGACGGCGCCCGACGGGACCGAGCGCCACCCGCATCCGCTCTGGGACGAGCTCGAAGCCGATCTCGCACAGGGCGGGTCGCTCGCGGCGCTCGAACGCGCGACCCCGTTCGCGGCCCCGGCGTCGATCCGCCGGGCACCGCGGGCCTTACCGCTGCCGCGCCGGGCCTGGAGCATCGCGCCCGGCCTCGTCCGGGCGCGCGCGGCCGAGTCGCCGTCGAGCCTCGGCACGATGCTCGGCTGCTCCTTCAAGTGGGCCGTGTCCTACCAAGGCGGCGTGTGGGCGGGCGGCACGGCGTCGTTGCCGGAGACCGAGCGCCTGCTCGGCACGTTGACGCACCTCCTGCTCGCGCGCTTGCTCAGCGAAGGGATCACGTCGCCCGCCGCCGCACAGGCCCGCGCCGAAGCGCTCTTCGATGCGGAGGGCGCGCGCATCGCGGCGCCGCTCTTTCTCCCCGGCTTCGACGCCTCGCGGGCCGACGCGCGGAAGATCTTTGCGCTCGCCGCGCGTGAGCTGACTCGCGTGCTTGCGGCCTCCAACCTCGGCGTCCAGGCGGTCGAGACCGCGGTCGAACGCAGGCTCGACGACGGCCGACTCGCCGGCACGCCCGACCTCGTCGTCGGTCCGCCGACGGCGGTCATCGATCTCAAATGGAGCGGGGCGCGCTTCCGCCGTGATCAGCTCGTCGCCGGGACGGCGCATCAGCTGGCGGCCTACGCGCATCTCGTCGGCAATCCCGTGGCGCCCACGTTGCCGCCGGTCGCGTTCTTCATCTTGCGTGCGCAGCGCCTGCTGACGACCGACGACACGGTCTTTCGCGACGCCGATCGTCTCGAGGGCCCGGCGGTCGGCGAGACGTGGGCGGCATTCGCGGAGGCCTACCGCCGTCGCCGCGGCGATCTCGCGAACGGCGTGCTGGAGGCGTCGGCGCTCGTCGGGACCGACGGGCAAGCAGGCCTGGAGGACGACGCGATCATCGACGGTGCGCTCGCGTTGGCGGCGCCGTGCCGGTTCTGCGACCTGCACACCCTCTGCGGGCGGGTCTTTCTGGAAGACGGGGTCGAAGCCTGATGGCGCGGATCGAGATCATCTCGGCGAGCGCCGGCAGCGGGAAGACGTATCGCCTGGCGAGCGTCCTGAATGACGCCATCGCGAGTGGCAGCGCGCGTCCCGATGCCGTGCTCGCGACGACCTTCACTAATCGCGCGGCCGCCGAGCTGAAAGAGCGCACGCGGACGCGGCTCCTGCAGGCGAATCGGGTCGAAGACGCGCATCGGCTCGGGGCGGCCCGCATCGGCACGGTCAACGCCGTCTGTGGCCGTCTCGTCGCCGACTTCTCGTTCGAGCTCGGCCTCGCCCCCGACCTGCGCGTGATCGACGAGCGCGCGGCGGCGGTGGCCCTCCGGCAAGCGATGTCGCGGGTCGTGACGGCCGACGAAACCGAGCAGCTCGCCGACGTGAAGCGGCGCTTCGACGACGAATGGGATTGGCAGCGCGACGTCGAGCTTCTCGTCACGTTGGCGCGCGCGAATCGCGTCGGTGCGGACGCCTTCGAGGTCTGCGCCGCGCGCAGCATCGAGGGCTTGCTGGCGCTCTTTGGCGAGCCCGAGGCCGACGGCGCCGCGCTCGAGGCCGCGCTCGCCGACGGGATCACCCGCTTCGTCGACGAGGTGGATTTCGCCGTCGACACCACCAAGAAGACGAAACAGGAGTGCGACAAGGCCAAGAATATCCTCGGGAAGATCCGGCGCGGGCTGCCGCTCCAGTGGGCGGATTGGTGGCGCATCGAGGGACTCGACGTCGGCGTGAAGTCGCGCGCCGTGGCCTTGGCGGCCAAGACGGCGGGCAGCGCGCACGACCGTCATCCCGGTCTGCGCGCCGATCTCCGCACCACGTGTGGCCTCGTCTATGGGATCGCCGCCCGGACGCTGCAGGCGTACGAAGACTACAAGCGCGCGTGGGGCGCCATCGACTTCACCGATCAAGAGGTGTTCGCGCTCCAGCTCCTCGATCGGCCCGAGGCGCGGGCGCGGCTGCGTGGCGAGCTCGATCTCGTGCTCGTCGATGAGTTCCAGGACACGAGCCCGCTGCAGCTCGCGATCTTTCTGCGCCTCGCCGACATCGCCACGCGGAGTGTCTGGGTCGGCGATCAGAAGCAGTCGATCTTCGGCTTTCGCGGCACCGATCCGGCGTTGATGGACGCCGCCGTCGACACGATCCTCGCCGGCGCCGAGCCCGAGACGTTGGCGCAATCGTGGCGCAGCCGGCCGGAGCTCGTCGCGCTCACGTCTGAGGTGTTCGCGCGCGGGTTCGGACGCGACGGCGTGCCCGAGTCGCGCGTCCGCCTGGTCGCGTACTCGTCCGAGGAGCCGGCGGGACTCGGGCCCGTCGTCGAGCGCTGGCGCCTCCCGGCCAAGAATCTCTCCGAGGATCCTGCGTATCTCGCGGCGGCGGTGCGCGATCTGCTGGTCGATCCCGAGGTGCGGGTCCGTGATCGGGCGACCGGTGACGCGCGTGCGCTCCGTCCGGGTGACGTTGCCGTGCTCTGCTATCAAAACTCGACGTGCGCGCATCTTGCGCGTGAGCTCGCGGCGCTCGGCGTGCGCGCCGTGCTTCCGCGCGCCGGCCTGACACGCACGCCGGAGGCCCTGCTCGTGCTCGCGGGCCTGCGGCTCTTCGTCGACGCGCAGGACGCGTTGGCGACGGCCGAGCTCGCTCGCTTGGTCGCGTATCCCGCGTCCGGCACCGAGTGGCTGGGCGACCTGATGGCGCGTCCCGCCCGGGAGGCGTTCGCCGAGCTCGACGTCGTGCGCCGCGTGGCCGCCGCGCGTGCCGCCGAGCCGCATGCCGGTGCGCTCGCCGCGTTCGACGCCGTGCTCGAAGCGGTCGAGGCGCGCGAGCGGTGTCTCGAATGGGGGGATTCGGCGTTTCGTCTCGCCAACCTCGATGCGCTGCGCGCGCACGCCGTCACCTACGTGAACCTCTGTGCCTCCGGCGGGCGCGGGTGCACGCCGGCGGGTCTCGTCGCGGCCTTCGTCGATCTCGAGGCGTCGGCGCTCGACGCGCGCGCCGTCGTCGCGCAGGACGACGCCGTCGTCGTCAGCACGTGGCACAGCGCGAAGGGCCTCGAGTGGCCCATCACCGTGCTCTTCGACCTCGACCGCGATCCGTATTTCACGGCGCTCGGGGTGCAGGTGGTCGCCGATCGCCCCGGCTTCGATCTCGCCGAGCCGTTGGCGGAGCGCTGGGTACGCTATTGGCCGCAGCCCTATCACCCGATGCAGCGCAAGACGCCGTTCCATCAGCGCCTGCTGGAAGCACCCGCAACGGCGGCGGTCCGCGAGCGCGAAGAGCGACAAGCGATGCGGCTCCTGTACGTCGGCTGGACGCGGGCGCGTGATCGCGTGGTGCTCGCCGGCCGGCCGACGTTACCGAAGGGGATGATCGCGCAGCTGAAGGACGCCGACGGGGGCCTCTTGCTCGCGGAAGCGCCGAATCCCATCGCAACTCCCTGTGCCGAGCTCGTGTGGGCGGGGCGGCCGGTCACGCTCCGTGTGCGCGACGCCGTGCCGCTGCCACCGGTGAGACGTGACGTGACGCCGGGGCTTGGCTACGCGGCGCGCGGCCCGCAGGCGTATCCACTCGCCGTCGTCGTTCCGTCGGACATGCTGCGTGCTGACGGAATCGAGGCCGATGTCGCGACCGTCGCGGCCGGACTCACGCTCGCGCGCTACGGCGACCGTTTGATCCTGAGCGGCGATCCCGAGATGCAGCTCCTCGGTGACGCAATCCACGGTTTCCTCGCGGCCGACCGTCCGACACTGGATACCGAGGAACGCCGGGAGATCGCGCGCGGGATCCTGGTGCGGTGGGGCGTCGCGTTCGCGCTGAAGCCGGACGACCTCTTGTGTGCGAGTGACCGGCTCCGTGCCTGGGTCGACGCGCGTTTTCCCGGCGCCGTCTGGCACCGCGAATGGCCGCTGCTCCATCGCCAACCAAACGGCACCATCGTCCGCGGCACGGCCGACCTGGTGATCGAGTACGCCGAGGGTTACGCGGTAATCGATCACAAGAGCTTCCCGGGCTCAGCGGAACAGGCGGCGGTTCGCGCGGTGGGCTTCACCGGCCAACTCGCCGCCTATGCGGCCGCGGTCACCGCAGCGACGGGCCGGCCGGTGACGGGGTGCTTCGTTCACCTGCCAGTCCTCGGCGCTGTGGTGCCGCTGACGATCGCGAACGCCGGCTAGCGCCGATACTCGATCACCCGTTCCTCGGTCTTCACGGTCTTGTCGCCCTCGGCGTTCAGCATTACGACCTCGACGCGCCGGTTCTGCTGACGGCCCGACGACGTATCGTTGCTCGCGATCGGGTGATCCTCGCCGAGGCCGCGGACTTGGAACCGCTCCGGGTCGACACCGTTCCGAAGGAAGAACGTCTCCACCGCAGTGCCGCGCCGCAACGAGAGCTCGTGATTGTGGGCTTCGGTGCCGGTGCTGTCGGTGTGGCCTTCGATGAGCACCTTCTGGGTCGGATTCTCTTTCAGATAGGAGGCGATCGACGCCAGGTCGCGCTGCGCGCCGGCCTTCAGCTCGGCCTTGTCGACCTCGAAGAGGACGTCGGGAATCGTCAGCACGATGCCGCGCTCGCTGGTGCGGCTTTGGACCATCGTGAGCTCGTTGCGCAGCAGCGCGAGCTCACGCTCCCGCGCCTTCAAGACCTCTTCGGTGACGCTGCCCTGGAGGCGGGTGTTGTCGCGCTTCGCAGTTTCCTTCTGAGCCGTGACGCGGGCGATGTCGACCTGGCGTTCGACGACGTAGCCCAGGTGCTTCATCTCGTTTTTGTCGTGATCGGCATCCCAGCGCCTTTGCGCCTTGGTGAGCGTCTCTTGCGCGTCGTGCAGCTGCGCCGCGCCGTACTGGCGCACCCCGGGATCGGTCGAGGCATTGTTGTAGGCGGTCTCGGCGCGAACCAGATTCAGGTCGCGTTGATGGGCACACGCGCCGAGCGCGAGGCTGCTGCCGAAGGCGGTCAAGACGAGCAGGCGTTTGGTCGGATGCATGATCGTTCCCCTCACTGGATGTGCGTCTCGATGGTTTTGATCGTTTCGTGGCGTTCGACGGCGACGCCGCGGTTGGCCTCATTGCGAATCGTCTCGATGCTGGCTTTGGTCTTCGCGGCGTCGTCACGCGCCTCCGCCGACTCGGCTTTCACCTCGGCGAGCTGGGCGTCGACGAGCGCTTCCTCGGCGAGCCACTGCGCGGCCTTGTGGTCATCGTCGTCGAGGCGCTCTTTCGCCTTCGCGAGCTTCTCGCGCGCGAGCTTGAGCTCGAGCTCCGCGTGTTGCGGCGCCGTGCTCTCATCGGCCTGCTTGACCGCGAGCTCGGCCTTGGCGACGGCCGCTATGGGTTTGCGGTGTGCGCTGCAGCCGCCCGCCATCAGTCCAATGGCAACGGCGGAGGCTGCGATTTGAAACGGAAGTCGTCGATGCATGTCGTCTCCTCTGAGTTCGCTGTTGCGAACCCACTCGGAGCAGGCACCGTGCCATGGCAGGTAACGCTGTAATCGCGAGTGAAGTGCGGCGGGGCGCTCAACGAAAAGACGGAAGTTTGCAGAAACTTCAAAAACGGGCGGCGCGTTCGGCGCCGCCCGCATGACGATCACAGGACAGTGAAAGGTGGAGTGTTAGCGGTGACCGCGGTGTCTGCCGCCGCCGCCATGCCACCCGCCGCCATGTCCCCCGCCATGTCCACGATGCCCACCATGGCCGCCACCCCAGCCGCCACGACGCCCCCAGCCGCCGCCGTGTCCGTGGCCGAGATACACGTTGCCGTACCCAGGTCCGTAGTACGACGGGCCGTAGTACGAGTAGGAAGGCGCGTAATACGCGCGCGGGTAGTAGGGCGGAGCCGAGTAATAGACCGGCGGGGGTGCATAGAAGGTGACACCCGGAAGCGGAATGCCGATCGAGATGCCCACCCCGGCGTCGGCTTTGGGAACACCGATCGCCAACAGGACGGCGACTACCGCGGCTCCAGCGAACGCGAGCAGGGTCGTTTTTTTCATGTCGTGAGGACCTCCTCTCCTCGTTGCACACGAATGCTTCCATCATGCGGAAGTTGCGGTCGTAGGCAAGTTTCTCACGACGGATGGCTGTGCCATCCTACTCGTCGTGACCGAGCGCAGCCCCGAGGCCATCGCCTTGTTGGAGGGCTCGTCTGTTCCCAAAGGAGGGAATCTCTCGATGGCATTTGGAAAGATCCTGCGAGTGCGGGTGAGCGCAATGGCGGTGGCAGCTGCGGCGGTTGCCGTGTCTGCCACGATCGGCGCCTCGGCCGTCGGCGCCCAGGACGCGCGCGCGGTCGGCGTGACGCCGCCGCGACTGTCGTTCATCGATGGCGAGGTGTCGTACTGGCGCCCTGGCGCGGAAGACTGGGGCCCGGCCCAGATCAATACGGCGCTGGCGGCGGGCGATTCCCTCTACGCCGGGGAGTCCGGGAACGTCGAGGTCGAGATCGGAACGCGCGCGTACGTCCGCGCCGGCTCCGGGACCGAGCTCGGCGTCGAATCGCTCGAAACCGGGTATCTCCAGTTGCGGGTGCCGTCGGGTCATGCGGCGCTCGACCTGAAGCGTCTGCCCGACGGACAGACCATCGAGGTGGGGACCCCCAATGGGGCGTTCCTCATCGAGCACATCGGTTACTACCGGTTCGACGTCGACGAGCAGTCGACCCGATTCTCCTCGCGGAAGGGTGGTGTCGCGCGGGTCGTTCCGGCCGGCAGCGCAGAGCTCGAGATCGGCAGCAGCCAAGACGTCATCGTCACCGGCACCGAGACGGCATCGATTCAGCGCGTCGCGCCTTCGGCCGATGACGCGTGGGATCGTTGGAACTACGACCGCACCGCTCAACTGGGCCCGCAACCGCGGAGCGAGCAATACGTGTCGCCGGACGTGGCGGGCGTCGACGACCTCGATCGCTATGGCGACTGGCGCGAAACCCCCAAGTACGGGAACGTGTGGGTGCCGCGCGACGTCGGTGGTGACTGGGCGCCGTACAGCGACGGCCGCTGGGTTTGGGACGGCTATTACGGTTGGACCTGGGTCGACTACTCGCCGTGGGGTTGGGCGCCGTACCACTATGGCCGCTGGTGCTGGAACGACGGGTATTGGGGTTGGGCTCCCGGTCCCGTGATCGCGCGCCCCGCGTACTCGCCTGCGCTCGTCGCCTTTTTTGGCGGCGGTGGTGTCGGCGTGTCGGTGAGCGTCGGGACGCCGTTCGTCAGCTGGGTTGCGCTCGGTTACGGCGAGCCCGTCGTGCCATGGTGGGGCCCGCGGGGCTTCGTCGGCCGTCCGTACTGGGGCGGCTGGGGCGGTCGGCGTTACGTCAACAACGTGCAGATCAACAACACGACGATCATCAACGTGAACAACATCAACCGCTACGACAATTTCCGGAACCGTCGGGCGGTGATCGGCGTCGAGGGCGACCGGTTCGGCCGCGGTGGCCGCAGCGAGCACGTGCGGGTCGACTCGGGTCGTCTGCGCAACCTGCGACCGGTGCGCGGCGAGCTCGGCATCAAGCCGGTGCGCGAAAGCCTGGTCGCGCGTTCCGGTCGGAGCGAACGTCCGCCCGATCGCATCCAGAATCGTCGGGTCGTTGCGACGCGTGCGCCGCAAGATCCGGCGCGCCAGCCGCGCGCGGCCGGCCTCGTGCAACCCAACTCGCGGCGCCAACCCGAGCCGCGGATCGTGACGCCGACGCGTGAGCGCTCGCAGGGTCGTGACCTGAGGCGCGATCGCAACGCCCCGCCGGCTCGCGGTGGGGTGGACCGGGGCACGGTCGGCGAGCGTGGTCAGGGCCGCATCGACACTCCGGACGTGAAGGGTCGCGCGGGTCGTCCCGAGGCTGTCGAGCGTGGCTCGGGTGGTGAGCCCAATCGTATCGAGCGGGTTCCGAGTACGCGTGGCGAGGACGGAGCAATGCGGCGCGGGGCGCAACCGCCGTCGACGAAGAACCGTGCGCCGAGCGAGCGTGATCGAAACGGACGGGAGGTCCAACAGCCGGGCACGCGAGGCGGTGATGCGAACATCGCGCCGCCGACCGGCTCACGCTCGCGTGAGGTCAAGACGCCGCGCGAGTCTGGACCCCCGCAGGATCCCGGCGGCAACGCCGCGCGCGAGCGCGGGCGGAGCCGCGTCGAGCAGCCGGAGCGGACCCGTGAAGTGGCCCCACCCCGTCAAGAGCGGCAACAACCGAAACGGATGGAGCAGCCGCAGCAGCGCGCCCCCGAGGCGCAACGGATGGAGGCCCCGAAACGATCGGAGCGTTCGTCCGGCGGTGAGCCGCGTCAGGTGCGGCAGCCGTCCGTCGAACGGCAGCAAGCGCCGCGCCCGGAGCGGCAGGAAGCGCCTCGCGTCGAACGGCAGCAAGCGCCGCGCCCGGAGCGGCAGGAAGCGCCTCGCGTCGAACGGCAGCAAGCGCCGCGCCCAGAGCGGCAGCAAGCGCCACGCGTCGAACGGCAGCAAGCGCCACGCGTCGAGCGCGGCGGCGGAGACCCGCGCGGAAGCAACGAGCAGCGCGGGGGCGGGGGCTCGCGGCAGGACGGCGGCGGCGACCGTAAGGGCCGCAATCGCGACTGAGCCAGCAGACTCTAGCCACACCACGTGACGCCGGGGCGACGGTCGGCAACGATCGCCGCCCCGCTCACGTTCCAGCTCATTGAGTCGGCCCCTCCGACCCGCTAAAGCGGCGCCGCGAGGAGGGACATCGCATGGCACCAACGGTGACGGCGTTGCTCGGATTTGCGGCGTGGTATCTGGTCCTGACGTTTGCGCTCGCTATCTTCCGTAGCGGGCTCGTGCTTTCCGGCAAGAAGGCCGCCAACGATTTCGCGACCGACGGCTCCGGCGTCGGCGCGTTCGGCCGGCGCTTGAACCGCGCGCGCGACAATTGCTTCGAGACGCTTCCGCTCTTCTGCGCGATCGCGCTCGCGGCGCTGATCCAGAACAAGATCGCTGTCATCGACCCGCTCGCGATGTATCTGCTCTATGCCCGGATCGGCCAATCGCTCACGCACGTCGTCTCGACGAGCATCATGGCGATCAACGTGCGGTTCGCGCTCTTCATCGTCCAACTGGTGATCTACACGATCTGGGTCGTTCAGCTGCTCGGCTGAGGCAATCATGGCAGGACCGACACCGCGTACGCCCATCGGCAGTCGATGGGAGCGCTATCTCGCAATTCTGGTCGGCGTGGTCGTCGGCTATTTCGTGGGGCGCATGTTCGAAGATCGGATGGGATGGCAGGACGCGCGCATGGTGACCATGCCGGTCGGCGGCTTGCTCGCCGGCGTGCTGGCGCGCTTCACCCTCGACCGTTTTCGCGATCCCGACGAGGGGCATCATCTACGGAGGGTAAAATGAGTCGATCGATCGTGGCAGCGCTGGCCGTGGTCGCGGTGCTCGTGGGCGCGGTCGCCGTACGCGCCGACGAGACCTGCATGTCGCCATATCTCCCCAAGATCACCGGACAGGAAGACTACCTCTACGTCTGGACGCTCGGGATCGAGGGCGTGGGCGACGGCTCCGACAAGCTCGTGACCATCGGCGCCAACCCCAAGAACGCCAAGACCTATGGCAAGGTCATCTCGCAGGTGTCGGTCGGAGGACGGTTCGAGGCGCATCACGGTGACTTCGACGACGCCCGCCGTCACTTCTGGGTGAGCGGCCTCGACGACAAGAGCAAGATCTGGATCTTCGACGTGGCTGCCGATCCGGAGAAGCCGAAGCTGCTGCGCACCATCGACACGTTCGTGCAGGACACCGGCGGCGTCGTCGGCCCGCACACGTTCTTCGCGCTCCCCGGACAGATGCTGATCACCGGCCTCTCTAACTCGGCCGACCGCGGCGGCCGGACGGCGATCGTCGAGTACAACAACGCGGGCGACTTCGTCCGCACCATCTGGATGCCGAAGGGCGCGGAGTACGGCTACGATGCGCGTGTGCAGCCGCGCCTGAACCGTATGCTGACGTCGTCGTTCGCGGGAGCCGCCAACTACATGCGCGACTTCGGCGAAATGGCCGCCGACCCCGAGGCGATGAAGCACTTCGGCAACACCATGGTGGTGTGGGACTTCCACGCCCGAAAGCCGATCCAGACGCTGGAAGTGCCGGGCGCGCCGCTCGAGATTCGGTGGGCGCTGCAGCCGCGCCACAACTACGCGTTCACGACGACGGCGCTCACCTCCAAAATCTGGCTGGTCGAGCAGAAGGACGACGGCAGCTTCGGAGCGCGTGCCGTCGCCGACATCGGCGACCCGAAGCAGCTGCCGCTCCCCGTCGACATCAGCCTGTCGGCGGATGACCGCTATCTCTTCGTCGATACCTTCATGGACGGCACGTGCCGCGTCTACGACGTGAGCGAGCCGGCGACGCCGAAGCTCGTCGCCACCGAGAAGATCGGCTCACAGGTGAACATGGTGTCGCAGACGTGGGACGGGAAGCGGCTCTACTTCTCGTCGTCGCTCCTCTCCAAATGGGACAAGAAGGGCAAGGACGACGAGCAATTCGTGAAGGCCTACGGTTGGGACGGCACCAAGCTCACGCCGGCCTTCGCGATCGACTTCAAGAAGGAAGGCCTCGGCCGTCCGCACCTCATGCGCTTCGGCCAGGCGCAGTTCTACAAGAACCAGGTTTTCGCGGGCGGCGCGGGTACGGAGACGGTTGCGGCTGCGCGCTGACCGAGCGGCGATGGTGGCGAGGGCCGGGGCGGCGCTCGCCGTGATCGTCGCAGTCGGTCTCTTCGGCACCGCACCCGCCGCGCGTGCCGAAGTCGCGGTGCCCGAGCGGCTGCAGAACGTCGATCGCTCGACGCTCTCGTTCACGTACGAGCCTGGCGTGTTCGAGCCGCAATACACGCCACCGGCGCCCGGCACCTACGAGCTCCCCGTCATCACAAGCATCGACGATCACCCCCTGATCGGCTCCGCCGGCGACGCGACGACGCTCTTCGCGCTGACGGGCGAGCACCTCGCCGTCGTCGCCTTCATCTATACGTCGTGCGTGGAGGCCGTCGGATGTCCGGTGAGCCATGCCGTGTTGCACGGGCTCGACCGTGCGCTCGCCGCCGACCCCGCGCTCGCCAAACGCGTCAGGCTCGTGACGGTCAGCTTCGATCCCGATCGCGACACGCCCGCGCAGATGGCGTCGCAACGAACGCTCCACGAGCCCCGTACCGATTGGCGCTTCGCCACTACGGCAGGCGGTGCTGAGCTCCAAAGTCTGCTCGACGACTTCGACCAACCCGTCGCGAAGCTGCGCTACGAAGACGGGAAGTGGACCGGCCTCTTCCGCCACGTCCTCAAGGTGTTTCTCCTCGACGGTCGGCACCGCGTGCGCGCCATCTACAGCACGGGCTTCCTGAACCAGGCCCTCGTGCTGAACGACCTGAAGACCCTAGCGGCTGACGGAGGCGGCTCAGCCGCCAAGTAGCCCGAGCCGGTTCGCGATGTTGTTGCGCTGCATGTTCGACGAGCCGCCGACGATCGGCATGCAGACCACGTCGCGCACGTAGCGCTCCATGTCGTACTCGGACGCGCAGCCGTAGGCGCCGAGGATCTTCTGACACGCGAGCACGATGTCGACGGCCGTCTCGCCGATGAAGAGCTTCGCCATCGAGGTCTCGACGCTGCACGGCTTCCGCTCATGGGCGAGCCAGGCGGCGTGGTAGAGCATGTGCTTGCACGCTTGCAGCTTCGTTCGTGCATCCACCAGCGCATGGCGCACCGACTGGTGTCCGGCGATTGGCTTCCCGAACTGCACGCGCTCTTGCGCGTAGGTCCACGCGTCGTCGACGGCGGCCGTTGCGATCCCGAGCGTGACGGCCGTGATCTCGAGCTTCTCGACGTCGAGGGCCGGTCCGGCGAGCATGCGCCAGCCGTTGTTCCATCCCGCCTCGCCGCCGACGATCCGATCCGCCGGCACGACGACGTCCTCGAGCGTGACGTCGGTCGTCTCCGCGTAGCGCAGGCCGAGGTGATCGATCGTGGTGATCGTGATGCCGGGGAGCGACAGCGGCACCAGCACGAAGGAGAGATTGCGGTAGCGGGGCGCGTCGCCGTCCGAGCGGACGAGCGTGTACATGTAGTCGGCGATCCGCGCCGCCGTGCACCAGCGCTTGGTGCCGTTCAAGACGAGGCGCGCGCCGCCGTCGATGCGACGCGCCGTCGTCGCGACGCTCGCGAGGTCGCCGCCGACGTCGGGTTCGCTCAGGCCGTAGGCGAACAGGATCTCGCCGCGCGCGAGGCGCGGCAGGAGCTCGCGCTTCTGCTCCTCGGAGCCGTTCTCCGACATGTTCAAGCCACCGTAGAACGCGCAGTGAATGAACGGCCCGGCGATGGCCGCGCCACGACGCGCCAGCTCGTCGATGACGGCGATCGCCGCCACGATGTCGCGGCCGCTCCCGCCGTACTCCTCGTCGATCGTGAGCCCGCAGACGCCGAGCGCCGCCAGGCGGTCGAAGACGGCGCGGTCGAACGTGCTGGCCTTGTCCCATGCGCGGAGCTTCTCGCGTGGCATTTCGGCGGCGGCGAACTTCTTCAGCGTGTCGCGGAGCTGCGTGATGTGCTCGGGCTCGTCGGTGAAATACATGGCGTCAGCCTTTCGGCTTGGGCTTGCCCGGCGAGTAGATCGTGGTCGGCAGCGTCGACACTTTGTTGCCCTTCGACGCGACCCCGTGGACCTTGCTGTTGCCGCTCTTCTCGACGGTGTCGATGCGAATGACGGCGTGCAGCGGCACGAGCGTCCGCTCGACGCCCGCAAACTCGATCTTCAACTTCTCCTCGGACGGATCGACGACCACGCTCGAGCGCTCGCCGAACAGCACACCCTCGATCTCGATGAACCCGAAGAGATCCCCCTGGGCCACTTTCTGGCAGTAGACCTCGTAGACTTCTTGGTCGTTCCGAAACGTGACGCGATAGACGCGTTTTTTCGCCATGGGCGGCGACAGTACGGGCACGCGGGGGGATCTGGCAACCCGCCGAGCCGATGGCGCGTCCTCTAGTGCGTTCGGGGCGCCTGCTATAGCTTCGTCCGCCATGACCGATCCTCGCGGCCAGGCAGCGCTCGACCAGTTGGTCTCGATCCTCGACCTCGAAGAGCTCGAGTTGAATCTCTTTCGCGGCCGCACGCCGAAGGAGGATCGCGTGCGCGTGTTCGGCGGCCAGGTCGCCGGCCAGGCGCTCGTCGCCGCGGGCCGCACGGTCGAGGACGGGCTCGTCGTGCACTCGCTGCACTCGTATTTCCTCCGGCCGGGCGATCCGTCGATCCCGATCGTCTATCAGGTCGAGCGCCTGCGCGACGGCAAGAGCTTCACCACCCGCCGCGTGACGGCGATCCAGCACGGCCTGCCGATCTTCAACCTGTCGGCGTCGTTCCAACGTCCGGAGCAGGGCATCGAGCATCAGCTCGACAAGCCCGCATCACCCGATCCCGATACGCTCCCGACGTTTCGCCAGCGCGTCGAGCCCTATCTCGACAAGGTCCACCCCGATCTCAAGAAGTGGCTGCAGCGCGAGCGCCCGATCGACATGCGCTACGTGAACCCGCCCGACTACCTGCATCCCGAGAAGCGGCCGCCGCACCAGCAGGTCTGGATCCGCGCCGACGGTACGCTGCCCGAGCCGTTGCTGCTGCATCAGTGCATCGTCGCCTACGCGTCCGACATGACGCTGATCGACACCGCGACCCTCCCGCACGCGATTCCGTGGTTCGACCCGAAAGTGCAGATGGCGAGCCTCGACCACGCCATGTGGTTCCACCGTCCCTTCCGCGCCGACGAGTGGCTGCTCTACGCGCAGGAAAGCCCGACCGCGACCGGCGCCCGCGGCTTCACGACCGGCCGGCTCTACACCCGTGACGGCGTGCACGTCGTGTCGGTGGCGCAGGAAGGTTTGATCCGTCAGCGCGCCGACGTGAAGCGCCCGCGCTAGGGCCGGTCGGCGGGACGTCGAGCTACTCGACCTCGATCGACGACGGCACGATGGTGCCGAAGCTCTGCGCGACGAAGCCGTTGGTGTTCGGGCAGCCCGCTTCGAAGACATCGGCGTAGTAGTCGAACCCGAGATGCACCTTCAGGGTCTTGGCGACGAAGGCCGGACCGGTGAGCGGCTCCGTGATGAAGGTGAGCGTGTGGGTGCCGGTGTCGTAGGACGCGAAGGCGATGTGCGCGCGGCTCCGCGAGACCGTCATGGGCTTCCCCGCCGCGTTGACGCCGCGCCACGTGACGAGCAGGCGCGCGTTCTCGAAGACCGGTATCGGGCTCGTGAGCGCGCTGCACGTGCCGTTCCGCAGGCGCCCGGTGAGCTTGAACGCGACCCCGGTGATCGGCGCCTTGCCGCCCGCGACGCCCGCGTTGTCGCAGCTGCTACCGACGTTGGTGACGGCGATCCCGAGGTTGCGGGGGTCCGCGTCGATCTGGGGACGGAAGAGGATGCCCTTCGGGTGCGCCGCGTTCACGTCGGAGAAGATCGCACACGAGATCGTGCCGTCCGGAGGAGGAGGCGCGGCGAACGTCGACGGCGGCGACGAGAGAATCGTGAGCACGGCGGCGGCGGCGAGCAGGGAAGTGAAGCGCATCGGGTCTCCTTGGCGGCGAGGTGGGTGGACTGTCGCACGCGCGCCCACCGACGGTCCATCGAAATCCATCGAAATCTACACGATCCGCGACGCGTGCCCCTGCCAGTACCGGTCTTTGAGCAGACGCTTGTACAGCTTGCCCGTCGGGTGGCGGGGTAGCTCCGCTTCGAAGTCGATCGAGCGCGGGCATTTGATCGCCGAGAGATGCTGACGGCAGAACGCGATCAGCTCCTCGGCGAGCGCGGGACCGGCGTCGTGCATGTCGACCGGCTGCACCACCGCCTTCACCTCTTCGCCGAAGTCCTCGTTGGGGACGCCGAAGACGGCGACGTCCTGCACCTTCGGGTGCGTCACCAGGAGGTTCTCGGCTTCCTGCGGGTAGATGTTGACGCCGCCGGAGATGATCATGTTGGCCTTGCGGTCGGTCAGATAGAGATAGCCGTCCGCGTCGACGTAGCCGATGTCGCCGATCGTCGACGCCCCGTCGGGTCGGCGGCTCGCCGCGGTCTTCTCGGCGTCGTGCAGATACTCGAACCCGCCGCCCCCGGCGAAGTAGATGGCGCCGGGCTCGCCGGTCGGTTGCTCGCGGCCGTCGTCGCCGATGATCTTCACCGTACCGAGCAGCGCGCGACCGACCGAGCCCTTGTGCGACAGCCATTCCGTCGCATTCAGCGCGCAGAGGCCGTTGCCCTCGGTGCCGCCGTAGTACTCGTGGATGATCGGGCCCCACCACTCGATCATCTGTTCCTTCACCGGGATGGGGCAGGGCGCGGCGGCGTGGATCGCGGTCGTCAGGCTCGAAAGGTCGTAGCGCCGGCGGACCTCGGCCGGGAGCTTCAAGAGCCGGACGAACATCGTCGGCACGACCTGCGTGTGCGTGATCCGGTGGCGCTCGATCAGGCGCAGGAACTCTTCGGCGTCGAAGTGCTCCATGATCACCGACGTGCCGCCGAGGCGCTGAACGGTGAGGTTAAAGCGCAGCGGCGCGGCGTGGTAGAGCGGCGCGGGCGAGAGGTAGCGCACCTCGGGACCCATCGCGTAGAGCGCCGACACGAACGCGATCAGCGCATTCGGCGTGCCGAGCGGATCGCCGCGCAACGGAAACTTGACGCCCTTCGGCCGGCCCGTCGTGCCCGACGAATAGAGCAGGTCCGTTCCTTCGCGCTCGTCGGCGATCGGCGTGTCGGGTGCGGCGGCGACGGCGGCTTCGAACGACTCATAGCCCGGAATCGTCCCGTCGAGCATGAGCTTCCGGCGGACGTTGGGCATGCGGTCGCGGACGGCCTCGGCGAGCGGCGCCAGGGCCTTCGACGTGACGAACACCTGCGCGCCGCAGTCGTTCAGGATGTACTCGAGCTCGCCGGCGGTGAGGCGCGTGCTGACGGCCGTGTAGTAGAGGCCTGCGCGCTGGGCGCCCCAGACGATCTCGTAGTAGCGCGCGTGGTTTTCGAGGCAGAGCGCGATGCCGTCTCCGATCGTGAGCCCGGAGCGCCGCAGAACGTGCGCGAACCGATTCGAAGCGGCTTCGAGGGCGCGGTAGGTGACGGTCTCGCCGCCGTCTTTTCCTCCGCTCGCGGCGATCGTAAAAGCCGGCTTCTCGGGATGGGTTGCCGCGTGCGCGCCGGGATACATGGGTCGGCGCTCAGTCATGATCGGAGTGCAGCCGGCGCTTCGGATGCACGCCGCTCGTGTGGCCCATGAAGGGCGGGTGGATCGAGTAGCCGATCAGCTCCTGCACGCGCTCGGAGAACGTCGCGACGATCTCCGGCGCGATCGCGAGCGTGTAGTTCTCCTGTTGGCGCGCCCACGGCTCGCAGTACTGCGTCGAGAGTGCGAGGCGCGGCGCCTGGCTACGGTTGGCGCCGCCGCGGTGCCAGAGCGTGCCGAGAAACACGATCGCCGATCCGGCCGGCATGATCGCCGGCTGCAAGCGGGGGTCGGCCGCGCTCGGCGCGGTCGCGGCGCGCATCAACGTGTTGGCGTCGCCGACGGCCCCGCCTCCGAAGCGCGAGTCCTGCGCGAAGTCCGCCGCCGACACGATGCCGCCCGGCACGTCGTCGCCCCACAGGTGGCTGCCCGCGAGCACGTCGGTCGCGCCGTTCTCGGCGGTGAAGTCGTCGATCGCGATGATGGTGGCGAGGCTGACCGGCGGGCGCGGGCGCGGAAACGGATAGAAGCTGTCGTCGTAATGCACGCCCTGCGCGGCCTCACCGGGGTGGATGCAGATCGCCTGCGCGGCGGTGAGGAGATAGTTCGGCTGCAGGAACGCGTCGCAGATCGCGAGCACGCGCGGGTGCTCGGCGAGCCGCGCAAAGACCGGCGCCAGCGCCGGCAGCGTGTACACGCGCTGCGTCCGCAGGCCTTCGAAGGAGTTCCGTCCGAAGAGCTCGCGCGCGAGGTGCGGGGCGAGCGCCGCGCGGCACTCCTCGACCTCGCTGGGCGACAAGAACCCCTCCACGACGACGAAACCGTCCTCGCGCATGCGGGCGACGTCTCGCGCGACCACGTCCGGGGTGACGGCGGGCATGGCCGGCACCATGCCATCGTCGCTCGTGTCGAGCCAGCCTCGAGCCAGCGGCGCTCACTCGGTCGCGGCCGGGTCGTGCGCGAACGACTGAAGCACCGCCTCGAGCTCGGGAACGCCCGCGGGCAGGTCCCCGGCGAGCCACAGATTGAGACGCACGCGCTCGTTCCCCGGCGGCGGAATGTCCGGCCCGGTGTAGGTGAACGAGGCGACGAGGTTCTCGGCCCTCGGCGGGAATGGCTCCCAGCCGTTCCAGCTCGCAAACACGACGCGATCGGGACGCCACAGAATGCGATGGCTCGTGCGAACCGTCGCGGGCATGTCGAAGCGGAAGCGGTTGCCCGGCGTCTGGTACGGCTGGACGACGAACTGCGCGTTCTGCGGCCCAGCCAGGAAGCGCGAGAACTCGATGTCCAGCTCGCGCGTCAGCGACTCGAACGTGAAGAGCCCGAGCACCGACGGCGGCGGCAGCGCGTCGACCGGCCCGTCGATCTGAAACGTGTAGGCGCCGTAGCCGAGCGACCGATCGTTGACGAGCTCCGCGCACGTCCAGCGGCGGTCCCGCCGGACGACCCTGAGATGCGCGCGTCCCGCGTCGTCCACGCGGACGTTGGCGGAGGAGAACACGCACGGTCCAGGCTCGGTCGCAAAGGGCTCGGACGATTTGACGTCCCACGTGGCGCCAAGCCGTCGGGGGCGATCGCCGTGAACGGCGCGTCGGTGCGCGGCTGCACGTAGTAGCGATCGGTTCGCGCCCATCCGACCACGAACGTGTTCTCGCGGTCGGCATTTGCGACCCGACCGCGGACGACGGTGGCGCCGGCGTCGAGCCCGAGGATCTCGATCGACGGCGGCGTGCACGGATTCGGCAGGTCGGCGGCCGCACGGAGCGTGTGGACGCCGTCGGTGACGGTGATCGCGCCGCTCCCGTCGACGTCGCAGGCGGCAGGCGTACACGCGGTCGCGAGGCCGGCCGCCGCTTGCAGTACGACCACGCCGTCCGTCACGCTCACGATGCCATTGCCATTGGCATCGGCGCAGATGCCGTGGACGGCTTTCGGCGAGACCGAGGCGGCACAGATGCTCATCACCGCGACCACGATACGCCGGATCGATCGTCTTTCGCCCACGTCACGGCGACGGTCGACGATCGTGCTCGCCGCGTCAAGGTCGTCTTGACCCACTCGTGGGCCTTTGAACATGTAACGGCAGCCGATGCCGTCCCCCACGAGGTGCCGATGAGCGAGCAATTCGACGTTGTGATCCAAGGCGGAACTTTGGCCGACGGCGCCGGCGGCGTCGCGCCGGGCTTTGTCGACATCCACACCCACTACGACGCGCCGGTCTTCTGGGACCGCAAGCTCACGATCTCGCCCAGGCACGGCGTGACCTCCGTCGTGGTCGGCAATTGCGGCTTCGGCATCGCGCCGACGCGTCCGCCCGACCAGGCGCTGTCGAAGCTGGCGTCGTGAGCATTGCCCGCCGCAAAGCCGGCGACCTCGCGCGCGAATCCCTCGCCGACGGCGACGCCGTCGGCTGGTTCGAGAAGCTCTACGCCCAAGCCGACGGCGACCCCGGGGCGATCTCCTGGGCCGACCTCGCGCCCAACCCGAACCTCGTCGCCTGGCTCGATCGCGAGAACGTCGAAGGCAACGGTCGTCTCGCGCTCAAGATCGGTTGCGGACTCGGTGACGACGCCGAGGAGCTGTCGCGCCGTGGTTTTCTCGTCACGGCGTTCGACGTGTCGCAGACCGCGATCGGTTGGTGCCTCGCCCGCTTCCCGAGCTCGACCGTGCGTTACGTCGTGCACGATCTCTTCCTGGAGCACTGCGACTGGGCGTGCGACTTCGATTTCGTGCTCGAGTCGTACACGCTGCAGGTGCTGCCGCCCGGCGCCCGCGCGGCCGCCATGACCAACGCGGCCCGCTTCGTCGCGCCCGGCGGAGATCTGCTGGTGATCGCACGGGGCCGCGAGCCGAACGACCCGCCGGGTACGATGCCCTGGCCGCTCGTGCGTGACGAGCTCACCGCATTCACGCAGGCGGGACTCGAAGAAAAGAGCTTCGAGGATTTCATGGACGCCGAGTCACCGCCCGTCCGGCGCTTCCGTGCTCATTATCGACGGCCTTGACGGCCGATCGGAGGCCGTGAGATGGCGACGTACGAAGGTGGCTGTCACTGCGGTCGGGTTCGTTTTCGCGTGACCGGCACGCTCGACGAGGTGTCGGATTGCAATTGTTCGATGTGCACGAAGAAAGGCTTCCTGCACTGGATCATGGCGCCCCAGCAGTTCGAGCTGCTGCAGGGCCAGGACGATCTCACGACCTACCAATTCAACACCAAGGTCGCGCGCCACACGTTCTGCCGTCACTGCGGCATGCACCCCTTCTACGTTCCGCGCTCCGACCCCGACAAGATCGACGTCAACGTTCGTTGCCTCGATGACGTCGATGTCTCTCAGCTGCGGATCCGCAAATTCGACGGGCAGAACTGGGAACAAGCGAAAGCCGATCGCGACCGTTAGTTCCCGCCGCGGCTTTTGAATTCACGCCGGAACGCGCGCGAGAGCAATCTTCAAAGGCTGCCGCCCATCGAGAGACGGGAAGTCTTCCTCGGGCGTCAACGTCTCGAGCGAAGCCAGCGGCCGTCCCGCTTTCATGGCGGTGCGTTCGAGGCCGCCGAGCCACTCGTCGCGATCCACCTCGGGTACGTGATTGGTCGCGAGCACCGTCCCGCCCGGTGCGGTCGCGAGGAGCGCCGGCTTGAAGAGCGACGCGTAGTCGCGCACCACGTCGACGGCGCCGTGCTTGCCTTTCGACCAGCGTGGCGGGTCGAGTACGACCAGATCGAATTGCCGGGCCGGCCGCCGCATGAAGGCACGCGCGCGTTTGCCGTGGGTCGGGAGCGGGAGGCCGGCGAGCTGGCGAACGACGGGGATCACGTCGTCGGTGATGGTGACGAAACGCGGGTCGGTTTCCGTGTCGTCACCGAAATTACGGGCCGCGTTGGCGCGGCCGACGGCGAGCGCCGACTGCGCGAAGTCGACGTTCACGACCTCGAGCGCGCCGCCGGCGAGCGCGGCGACGCCGATCCCGCACGTGTACGCGAAGAGGTTCAAGACGGTCTTGGTCTGGCTCGCCGCTTTGATCCAGCGCCGGCCGACGCGGAGATCGAGGAAGAGCAGCGGATCCTGACCGCGATGACGCGGCCGGACGTCGTAGGCGATCCCGAGCTCGTGCCCGATCGGCGCCTCGAGCGCGGCGTCCGGGCGCGCCGAGCCGCCCGGTCCTTCGCCACGGTGGTTCCAGCACGCGGTGAGCGTCGTGCCGAGCGTGTCGTTGACGACCGCCGCGAGCGCGTCGAGCTCGCCGTCGGCGAGCGGATCACGCCAGGTCTGCACGAGCAGGATCGGACCATAGCGATCGATGGTGATACCGGGCGCATCCTCGGCCGTGCCGTGGAGCAAGCGGACGCAATCGGTGCCTTCGTCCGCGAGCTGCGCGAGCAGGGGGCGGCGCCGATCGAGCGCCGCGCTGAGGGCCGCCGCGAGACTCATGCCCGCCTCGCGAGCGTGCTCAGCCTGCCGCGACGCCGGCGTAACGAAAGGTCCTGGTGGTCGTTCGATGCAGCAAGCAAAGTGCCATCCTCGAGTCGTGGAAAATCACGGTGTCGCTCCGCCGATGCGTACGCGGAGTCGGTAGGTGTGACGTGCGGCAGGCAAGAGCTACCGCGTCAGGGTCGGGGCAGCCTAGCCGAGCGCGCCGGCAATCACGAGGTCGGTGATGCGGTCTTCGTCGTAGCCGAGGATCGTCGTCAGCACGTCCTGATTGTCGCGGCCGAGCGTCGGCGCGGCACCGGCGACGACCGCCGGTGTGCGCGAGAGCCGGAAGCGCGAGCCTTCGACCGGGGTCGTGCCGTAGGTCGGGTGCGCGAGCTCGCGAAAGTGCTCGCGATGGACGAGCTGCGGATCCGCCGCCATGTCGGCGCTGTTGGCGCACACGGCAGCCGCGACGCCGGCATCCTGCAGCACGCGCTCGGCGGCGTGGACGTCGTGCTGCCGCGTCCAGTCGGCGATCAGGGCATCGAGGGCCGCACGATGCTCGCGCCGCGCCGCCGCCGTGGCGAAGCGCGGATCGCGCGCGAGGTCGGCGTGTCCGATGACGCCGGCGAGCGCGGCGAATTGCGCGTCGTCGCGGACCGCGAGCGCGAGCCAGCGATCGCTGCCGGCGGCGGGATAGACACCGTGCGGCGCGGCCTCGCTGTCGTCGTTGCCGGTCGGACCTTGGACGCGGCCGTTCACCGTGTAGTCGAGCATCGCGGGCGCGAGGAAATGGATCGACGCCTCCCCCTGGGCGAGATCGATGTACTGACCTTCGCCGGTGCGGCGGCGGTGATCGAGCGCGGCGAGGATCGTCGCGAGGCTGAAACGCGGCGCGACGTAATCGGTGTAGGCGCCGAAGGGCCCGGCGGGGGCGCGGTCGGGCCAGCCGCAGAGGTGGCCGAAGCCGGTGATCGACGCGGAGAGATTGCCGAAGCCCGCGAACGACGCGAGCGGTCCCGTTTGGCCCATCAGGCACGTGCTCAACATGATGATCCCGGGATTCACCGCGCGGAGCGTGTCGTAGTCGAGCCCGAGCGCGCGCATCGTGCCGGCGGTGTAGGCCTCGGTGACGACGTCGGCCCAGCGCACGAGATCGAGGAAGACCTCGCGGCCTTCGGCGCTCGCGAGATCGAGCGTCATCATGTGCTTCCCGGTGTTGACGTTGTGGAAGAGGACCGCGCTTTCGGGTCCGGGCGGCATGTCGCGGAACGGGGCGACGGTGCGGCAGATGTCGGTCCGCGTCGTCGACTCGATGCGCACCACGGTCGCGCCGTAGTCGGCGAGGACGCGCGTCGCCGCCGGCCCGGCGATGGCCCACATGAGGTCGACGACCTTGACGTCGGCGAGCGCGGCCGCCGTCATCAGATCACCCCCGCGGTGGCGAGCGCCGCGATCTCGTCGGCGCCGAGCCCGAGCTGGCTGCCGTAGATCTCGTGATTGTGCTCGCCGACCGTCGGCGGGCGACGGCGATAGCGGATCGGCATCGCCGACGGCCGCGCGAACGGGCCGGGGTAGACCACGTCACGGCCGAGCTCGGGGTGAGCGAGCGTCTGCCAATAGCCGCGGTGTCCGAGCTGCGCGTTCGCGACGACCTCGCGCGTCGTCGCGACGGGGGCCATCAGCAGGTCGCGTTCCAACGCTATCTGCATCAACGCGGCCTTCGTCTTGGTGCGGGTGCAGTCGGCGACCGTCTCCTTGATCCGTTCGAGCTCGGTCATCGTCTCGTCGCCGTTCATGAGCTTCTCGAAGAAGCCGATCCAGTCCTTGTCGCGCGTCGCGACATCGCAAAAACCCTCTTCGTGGACGTAGTGCATGAGCCGGCGCGTGAAGGGTCCGGCCGACGGTCCGAAGAGAAACGTGATCGAGACGTGACCGTCCGACGCGGGAAACACGAACCGCACCGTGAATGGGCCGACCTTCGCGCCGCCCGCCATGCGCTGCGCATCGAAGAAGCCGGCCGCGCTCGCGAGCACGTACGACTGGGTCGCGAGCGCGATCGCCTGTTGCGCCGAGACGTCGACGTGCTGGCCCTGACCCGAGCGCTGGCGTTCGTGGTTCGCGACGAGCGCCGCGCCCGCCGCTTCGGCGCCCGCGTGCAGATACGCCTGCGGCACGCTCACGCGAAGCGGGGCGCGATCCTCGTCGCCCGTCATCAAGAGCGGGCCGCTCGCTGCCATCAGCACGAGGTCGCTGTCGGCCCAGTGCGCCTTCGGCCCGGTCTGCCCGAACGGCGTGATCGACACGTAGACGAGGCGCGGATTCAGTGCGGCGAGCTCGTCATGGCCGAGTCCGCGCTGCGCCTGGACGCCGGGGGTCTCCGACTCGATCAGGAAATCCGCGCTCGCCGCCAAGCGCCGCAGCATCTCCTGCCCGCGCCCGGAGTCGAGATCGAGCGTGACGCCGCGCTTGTTCCGATTGCACGCCCACCACTGGAGCGAGCGATCGGGGTGGGGAACGTCGTCGACGAAGGGCCCGCGGCGTCGCACCGGCGATCCGCCCGGCGGCTCGATCTGGATGACGTCGGCGCCGAGGTCGCCGAGGATCTGGCCGCATAGTTGGCCACGTTCGTTGGTGAGGTCGAGGACGCGATAGGGGCTCAGCATCAGGAAGGCTCGGGGCGCTCGTACTGGACCGCGTAGTCGAGTGTCAAAGCGTTCCGGCACCCTGGTTGCGACCAGGTGCGCGCCGGGCGTAGGGTCCGCCGGACCCCGCCTGCCTCTCACAAAGGAGACCGTCATGGGATTGCTCGACGATTTGCTCGGTCAGATCGCTGGTGCCGCTACGGCCAACCGCCCCCGTGAGACTACGGTCCAGGCGGGCAACAGCAGCAGCGGCATGAGTATGAGCACCATCGTGATGGCGCTCATGCCGATAGTGCTCGCCATGCTGCGGAACCGCGGCGGCACCGCGCCCTCCGCGCAAGTCGGCCAAGCGAGCACGGGCGGCGGTCTCGGCGACCTGCTCGGTCAGGTGCTCGGTGGAATGGGCAGCGGCGGTGGAGGCGGGGCTGGTGGTGGGCTCGGCGGGCTCGGCGCCATTCTCGACGGCCTGCAGCGCGCCGGCTTCGGCGAGCAGGCCCGGTCGTGGGTGAGCTCGGGCGAGAATATGCCGCTCCCAGCGGGTGCGCTCGAGCAGATCTTCGGCCCAAGCGGGCTCGCCGAGATCGCACGCCGCGCCGGCCTCAGCGAGGCCGACACCTCCCGTGGCCTCGCGCAGCTGATGCCCGAGGTCGTGAACCACGTGACGCCGAACGGCGAGGTGCCGCAGGGTGACGACCTGCTGGCGAGTGTCGATGCGTTGGCCCGTCGTTTGGGCGCATAGCAGCGAGCGTCAGGTGACCTCGGCCTCCGCGCTCCGGCGCGCCACGAGCGGGGCGTCGCGTGCGTGGCGCCATCAGCGGAGGGCATGAATCGATGTCGCGACTGGAAGATGCCGAGGTGTTCGTGGCCGTCGTGGACGCGGGCGGCTTCACGGCCGCGGCCGCCGCGCTTGGCGTCACGCAGCTCGCGGTCAGCCGACGCGTCGCCGCTCTCGAAGCGCGATTGGGTGTTCGGCTCCTGACCCGCTCGACGCGTCGGCTGCGCCCGACCGACGCCGGCACGGCCTTCTTCGAACGGGCACACCGCGCGCTCGACGAGCTCGACGAGGGCGAGTGCGCCGCGTCGGCGGCGAGCGTGGAGGTCCGCGGCAATCTTCGCGTGACTGCGCCTCCCGCGTTCGGACGACACGTGATCGTCCCGGCGCTCGCGGCGTTCGTCACGGACCATCCCGCGCTCACGGTCGATCTGGTGCTGGCCGAGCGTCGGCTCGATCTCGCCGAATCGTCGCGAGCAGAGCCGCGAGCCGAAGGTCGGACCAACGCAATCTGAAACTCCTTTCGTTCCCGTCCGCATTGTCGGTCGTCGCTGCTTCGGTCCACGGTTCGCGTGTGCCGCGCCGCCGCTTGCCGGGTCTTGGAGGCCGTGCGACATTCCCCCGGCCCAAATCATTCCCGAAGGAGCATCGCATGACCGAGCACGAAGAGTTCCGTGAGTACTGCCGTCGCTGGCTCGCCGAGAATCGGCCCGCCGCGCCGAGCTTCCGGCTGCCGCTCAGCCCGATCGAGGTGATGACCGAGGAGCAGCGGCGCTATCTCTGTGCCTGGGAAAAGAAGTGCTACGACGCCGGCCTCATCGGCTGCGACTACCCCAAGGAGTACGGCGGCGGCGGCCATGCCGGCTTCCAAAGCGTTGCATCACAAGAAATGGGACGCGCCCAGGTCCCGTACATGGTGAACGTGATCGGCCTCAGCATGGCGGCGCCGACGATCTTGAATCACGGCACCGAGGAGCAGAAGCGCCGCTTCTTGCCGCCGCTGCTCTCCGCCGACGAGATCTGGTGCCAGGGCTTCTCCGAGCCGAACGCCGGCAGCGACCTCGCGAACGCGCAAGCGTCGGCCGTCCGCGACGGCGACGGCTGGGTCATTAATGGCCACAAGGTGTGGACGAGCCTCGCGCACTTCGCGAGCTGGATGATCATGGTCACGCGCACGAGCAACGACCACAAGTACAACGGCCTCACGTATTTCATCGTCCCGATCGCCGACACCAAGGGCGTCACGGTGCGTCCGCTCATCAAGATCACCGGCGAGACCGGCTTCAACGAGGTGCTGTTCGAGGACGTGGTGGTCCCCGACACGTATCGCGTCGACGAGATCGGCAAGGGCTGGACGGTCGCGATGACGACGCTGTTGTACGAGCGTGGCGCGGCCGAAGGCGCCGGCAGCGGCGGCGGCATCTCGCTCGACGAGCGCATTGGGCAGCTGATCGACTTGGCGAAACGCTGCAAGCGTGACGGCCAGCCGGCATGGGACGACGCGATCATTCGCGACCGGGTCGCCCAGCTTGCGATCCGTGTCGAAGGCATGCGCCAGGTGCACCGCCGCATGCGGGTCGAGTCGTTGACGGACCATCCGATGCGGCTCCCGCTGCAGGCCAAGGTGACGGTCAGTGAGCTCATGCAGGACATCGCGGCCGTCGCGCTCGAGATCGAAGGACCGGCGGCGAGCCTCTATCTCGGCGATCCCGGCGCGCCCGACAACGGCCAGTGGCCGCTCGCGTATCTGAACTCGTACGGGTTCACGATCGCGGCCGGCAGCAACGAGATCCAACGCAACATTCTCGGCGAGCGCGTCCTCGGCCTCGCGAAATCCAAGTAGGAGACCCGCGATGGCCCAACCCAAAGATTTCGGATTCGGCTCGGAAGAGCAGATGCTGCGCGACTCGGCGCGCAAGTTCCTGAAGGACAACTCGCCGATCGAGAAGCTGCGTGCCCTCGTCGCGCGCGACCACAAGCTCGCCTACGAGAGCGAGGTCCAACCGCTCGCGTGGGACGAGAAGATCTGGAAGCAGATGGTCGAGCTCGGCTGGACCGCGCTCGCCGCGCCCGAGTCGGCCGGTGGCGTCGGCATGAAGATGATCGCGGTTGCCGCGCTCGCCGAGGAGATCGGGCGCGCCGCATTGCCGTCGCCGCTGATCGCGACGTTGATCACGACGGCGGTGCTGTCGCAGGCCAAGACGGATGCGGCGAAGGCGTGGCTCGAGCGCATCGTCGCTGGTGAGGCGGCGTCGTTCGCGGGTCCCGGCTCCGAGGGATCGTGGCTTCCCGAGGCGACATCGATGCGGGTGAAGACCACGGGCGACGGGGCGTTCCTCGAGGGCTCCGTACCGTTCGTGCAGGACGCTCGCAAAGTCGCGTTCTTCTTGGTCGCGGCGCGGGATCCCAAGGGGATCGGTCTGTACGCCATCGCCGCCGACGCCCCGGGCGTGAAGATCCGTCCCGATCGCGTCGTCGATCTCACCCGCGACCAGGCGACGCTGGTCTTCGACGACGTGCGCGTCGACAAGGCGAGTGTGATCGCAGCGCCCGGTGCTGGCTCCGCGGCTGTTGCCGCCGCCCTGCCGTCGATCCTCACGATCGTCGCCGCCGACATTTGCGGCGCGGCCGAGTGGCAGCTCCAGACGACGGCCGAGTACGCCCGCGTCCGCACCCAGTTCGACCACCTGATCGGCTTCTTCCAGGCCGTGAAGCACCCGATCGTGAACGTCATGATCGACGTCGATCGGGCCCGCTCCCTCACCTATGCGGCGGCCTGCGCCGTCGACACCGATCCCGCCGACGCGCTCCGCCTCGCGCGCATGGCCAAGGCCGCCGCGTCCGACGCCGCGGCGTTCGCGTCGAGCCGCTCGATCCAGCTCCACGGTGGCATCGGCTTCACGTGGGAATGCGACGTCCACATCTACGTGAAGCGCCAGAAGCACAATCAGTTCTACTTCGGCGACGGCGCGTACCAGCGGTCGAAGATCGCAGCGCTGATCGACCGGGCGGCATAGGCGGCGTCGGCGGGGGGCGCGGCGGTGTTCGCGCCCTCGCCGGCCTGATCGGCACGTCGCATGAAGCCGTGTCTCGCAATGCTGAACCGACTCTCCGATCTCTGGGGCGACGTCCGAACGGTGTGGCCGATTCTGCGGCGCGCGCTGCTGACGGGCCAGCTCTGGAATCCGCAGTGCGTGCTCACCGAGCCCGATCCCGACGTGCTCTGCGAGTACGACGTTCGGATTCCGATGCGCGAGGGCTTTTGCGTCACCGCGAACGTCTTTCGCTCCCGCCGCGCCGCCGCAGCGGGCGAAGCGGTGCCGGTCGTGATGTGCGCGCACCCCTACGACAACCATTTGACGCCGGCGCTCGGGAAGACGCCGCTCGGCGGCCCGCCGCTGCAGTACCGCCTGATCCCGCAGGTCGGACGTCCGGTTTTCTCCACGCTCACGAGCTGGGAAGCGCCCGATCCAAATTTCTGGGTGCCGAACGGGTACGCGGTCGTGAACATGAATCTCCCCGGCTACGCCAACAGCGAGGGACCGCCGACCGCGTTCAGCGCGCATCAGGCCAAGTGCTACTACGAGGCGATCGAGTGGATCGCACGGCAGCCGTGGTGCACCGGCCGCGTCGGGCTCACGGGCGTGAGCTTCCTGGCGATCACGCAGTACCACGTCGCCGCCTGCCAGGCGTACGGCGGGCCACCGCCGGCGCTGCGCTGCATCGCGCCCTGGGAAGGCGTCACCGATCTGTACCGCGATCAGATGTGCCCGGGCGGCGTCGCCGACGAAGGCTTCGGGCCCTTCTGGTGGCTGACCGAGGTCGAGCCCACGATCACCTGCACGCCCGAGGAGTTCGCGCGCCTGAACGGCGGCCTCCCGATGGATTTCCTCCGGCTCCATCCGTTCATCGACGAGTTCTGGCGCGCGATGGTCCCGAAGCTCGAGCAGATCACGCTGCCGATGCTGGTGTGTGCCTCGTTTTCCGACCACGGCTTGCACACCGTGGGCTCCTTCCGGGCCTTCCGGGAGGCCCAGTCGCCGCACAAATGGGTCTACACCCATCGCACCGGCAAGTGGGCGGCCTTCTACTCGCCCGAGGTGCAGGAGCTCACCAAGCAGTTCATGGACTGCTTCTTGAAAGACGACACCACGAACGGCTTTCTCGATCGTCCGCCCGTGCGGCTCGAGGTGCGGTCAAGTCGGGACGTCATCCACGCGGTGCGAGACGAGCACGAGTGGCCGCTCGCGCGCACCGAGTACCTTCGGCTCCATCTCGCCGCGGCGCCGCTCGCGCTCGTGCGCGAGCCGCCTACGGCCGCCGCCGAGATCGTGTATCCGGCGCGCGGCGGACGCGTGGAGCTCGCGCTCCGCTTCGACGCCGCCACCGAGCTCAGCGGCTACATGAAGCTCCGCCTCTGGGTCGAGGTGCGCGCCGACGGGTCGGCGGAGCCGCCACCCGACGACGGGGTGATCTTCGTTGCCGTCAGCAAGCGCGATCGCGACGGGCAGACCGTCTACTTCGAGGGCTCGGTCGGCAACACCTACGATCTCGTGAGCCGCGGCTTTTGCCGGGTGTCGCGTCGGGAGCTCGATCCCGTACGCTCGACCGAGTGGCAGCCGGTGCCGACGGGGACGTCCGAACGGCGGCTGCGGCCGGGCGAGATCGTGCCCGTCGAGATCGAGATCTATCCGAGCAGCACGTTCTTCGCCGCGGGCGAGACGCTCGTGCTGATCGTCGCGAGCGACGAGATCATCCCGTCGCCGCCCTACAAGAAGAACGCGTCGGACAATCGCGGCCGACACGTGCTGCACGTGGGCGGACCGTACGATGCCCATCTGCTGGTGCCGGGCATTCCCATCGGCAGCGGAGTCAGCGTGCCCCGACGGTCGTCGGTCTCCGGAGCGCCACCAGCCCGGCCAGTGTGAGCGCCGCCATCGTCGCCCCGAAGAGGAACGTCGCCGCCGATCCCGCATGTTCCCAGAGCTCGCCGGCGACGACGCTTGCGACGAAGAGCGCCATGCCGACGGCGAGGTTGTAGACGCCGAAGGCCGTGCCGCGCAGGTGCTCGGGCGCCGTGTCGGCGACCATCGCCGCGAAGAGCCCCTGCGAGAGTCCCATGTGCAGGCCCCAGAGGCCGGCCCCGACGAGCGTGCTCGCGATGCTCGATCCGAGTGCGAGCACCAAGTCGGCGGCGATCAGGACGGCGAGCCCGGCCGCCAGCACGATCCGGCGATCCACGACATCGGAGAGGCTGCCGGCCGGCGTCGAGACGACGGCGTAGACGAGATTCATCACGATCATGATGACCGGAACGAGGGTGAGCGTGAGGCCCGCTTCCTGCGCCCGCAGCACGAGGAACGCCTCGCTGAAGCGGGCGAGCGTGAAGACGACGCCGAGGCCGACGACCGTCCAGAACGGCGCCGCGAGGGCGCCGAGGTCGGCGCGCGTGATGGAGAGCCGCGCGGTCTTGGTCGCGGGCGCACGCGCCGGCTCTTCGACGCCGAGCAGCAAGAGCCCGACGGCAATGGCGCCGGGCAGGATGGCGACGGCGAACACGGCGCGCACGTTGCCGTCGAAAAGCGCGAGGAGGGCGATCGCGAGCAGCGGTCCGGTGAACGCGCCCACGGTATCGAGCGCTTGCCGGACGCCGTAGGCCGCGCCGCGCTGGCCCTCGGTGGTGACGTCGGCGACGAGCGCGTCGCGGGGTGCGCCCCGGATGCCCTTGCCGACGCGGTCGACGAAACGGGCGACCAGGACTTGGAGCGGCGTGACGGCGAGCGCGAAAACCGGCTTCGTGAGCGCCCCCAGGCCGTAACCGATGACGGCGAGGAGCTTGCGTTTGCCCAGCCAGTCGCTGAGCGCGCCGGAAAACATCTTGGTGATCGACGCCGTCCCCTCGGCGATGCCTTCGATCAGGCCGACCAGCGCCGCGCTCGCGCCGAGGGTCGAGATCAGAAACACCGGGAGGAGCGCGTGGATCATCTCGGAGGAGACGTCCATGAAGAGCGAGACGAAGCCGAGCGCCCAGACCGTGCGTGGCACGGCTCGCCAGCCCGTCGGTGCGTTCCGAGCCGTCACGGTCGCAGCATGGGCCGGCTTTCCCGTGCGCGCTAGCTGAGGCACCTCGGCTTGGACGCCGATCTGGATCTCGGCATGTTCGACGCCAGGATCGGCCTCGGTCCGCTCGGCAAGCTTGCGTAGAACCGATACTGCACGCGGTTCCTCCGGTCATCGGGGACGTCCTTTTCGCAGACCGGCACCACAATGATCCTGCCGCTCCGGGTTGCGGCGATGGCGCAGAGGCGCTCCGGGCGTACGCGGGCCGTTCGAGGCCTCGAGGAACGTCGGATCGCGACGCGCTCGCTCTTCGGGGGGCAATCTGCTCCGACAACCAGCCTGGGACGGAGCGCAGTACCGCATCGCGGGCTCGCTCACCAACAGCGATAGGATCATGACCTCGACGTTCCTGATCGGCGTGTATCCCGGCATCGACGACGAGCGCCTGCACTACATGCAGCAGACGCTCCGGGCGTTCCTCAGGCGGTGATCCGCGCCGCACGACCTCCCCGTGCTCCGAGTTGCACGAGACGAGGAGCTCGTCCGAGCCCAGGGGGCGCTCGGCTAGAGACCAGCACGCACGGCGCGGACGCTGTACGTCGTGGTTTTGGGCGCATACACGATGTAGAGGTTCGAGGAGCTCACGAACCACGCTTGGCTCTTGCTCCCCAGATAGGTGGTGGAGGACCAGTAGTAGGCGATCGGCGTGCAGCTGCAGGTCGTGACCGTGCACCCGGGTACGCACCCCGTGTTGAACGCGGCCGACACCGACGGCTCGAAGGGGACTCCCACGGAAGGGGGGCCGGTCAACGAAAATCCGAGAGGATAGCAGCCATGAATGGCCTCTCGGGGGGAACGTACCCTCTGTTATCTGACCTTCGCCCTTTTACCGTTTTTATACCCTAGAGCACGCTCCCTGCCGGATCGGAATCCGGTCCGGATCGAACGCCGAGTGCGGCGGTCCCATGCCACGCGGCACTCGCGCGGTCTGGACGTGGGCGGTGCGCTCGGCAACGCCGGCGAAGTCCATTTCGATCGGGCCGTCGCCGAAGAAGGCGGCGAGGGCGGATACGCGGTCGCGCCGGCGGCACGCCAAGTCACTGGATGACGGGCGAGTGACGAGCGTACCGTTGCGTTTAGGGTGGTGGGGCGCATCGCCCGGATGCGAGAGATGCGCCAGGCGAAGACCTTCCTGGGCGGCGTTTACGACGTCCCGCGCTTCGTCGAAGACCTCGCACTCGCCGTCCGGAGTCTTCGCGGTCACGCCTGCGACGCGCAAACGCCCACGCGTCGAACCGAGGCCACGTTCGGCGCGCGCGCGCAGCGCGACGATGAAGTAGGGCAGCAGTCGATTGGCGGCGCCGAAGAGGGTCAGGCCAATGGTGAGCGGATCACCGGAGGCGAGCTCGGGCTGTGTAACGTGTAGCGCTTCGAAGCTGACGACCGCCGGCCCTCACCCGAAAAACGCGATCGACTTCGACTCGGTGTAGCACGAGATCCCTTCCGGCCCGAACTCGCGGCCGATGCCCGAGGCCTTGTAGCCGCCGAAGGGCGAGCCGAAGTCGATGATGAAGCCGTTCACGTTGAAGGTACCGGTGCGGACCTTGGTCGCGATCTGGTAGCCGCGGTCGACGTCCGCCGTCCAAACGGAGCCGGACAGGCCGTAGTCGGATTGGTTGGCGATGCGGATCGCGTCGTCCTGGTCGTCGTACGGAATGGCGACGAGCACCGGTCCGAAGATCTCTTCCTGCGCGATCTTCATCTCGTTCTTCACGTCGGCGAAGAGGGTCGCCTCGACGTACCAGCCCCGCGACAGGCCAGCCGGGCGACCGCCACCGACGACGAGGCGTGCGCCTTCCTTCTTGCCGGCCGCGATGTAGCCCTCGACGCGGGTTCGTTGCCGCTCCGCGACCAAGGGGCCGACCATCGTCGACGCATCCATGGGATCGCCCGTCGACATCATGCCGACGAACGCGCCGAGCGCGTCGACCCATTCGGCGTAGCGCGAGCGCGGGAGGAGGATCCGGGTCTGCGCGCCGCACGCCTGGCCCGCGTTCAGGATGCCGTTCGGGACGAGGCCGCCCACGACCACGTTCGGATCGGCGTCTTCCAGCACGATCGCCGCCGACTTGCCGCCGAGCTCGAGCGTGCAGCGCTTGAGCTGCTCGCCGCAGAGCGACGCGATCCGCCGGCCGACGACGTGGTTGCCGGTGAACGAGATCTTGTCGACGCCGGGATGGCGGACGAGGTGCTCGCTCTCTTCACGGTCGGCCGGGACGACGTTGACGACGCCGGCTGGCAGGCCGATCTGCTCACAGACCTCGGCGAGGATGTACGCGTCGAGGGGGGTTTCCGGCGCGGGCTTCACGACGGACGTGCAGCCGGCGGCCATCGCGGCGCCGAGCTTGAAGGCGATGATCGCGAGCGGGAAGTTCCACGGCACGATCAGGCCGCAGACGCCGAGCGGCTCGTGGCGGACGATGACCTTGCCCATCAATCCGGCGCGCTCCGACTCGAAGGGGAACGTGCTCGCCACCTCGGCGTATTTGTCGAGGACCATCGAGACGGGCAGGGCCTGCATCATCTGCGACATGCCGAAGGGACAGCCCATCGACTCGGTGATCGCCATCGCCACGTCGGGCATGCGGGCGGCGAGCCCTTGCGAGAGCTTCCGCATCCATTCGATGCGCTCTTCGGGCGTCATACGCGGCCATGGGCCGTCGTCGAACGCCTTGCGAGCAGCGTTGACCGCACGATCGATGTCGGCGGCCTTGCCGGCCGGCACCGTCGCGCAGGGTTCCTCGGTCGCCGGGTTCACGACGGTGATGGTTTCAGTGGAGGACGGGGCCACCCACTCGCCCCCGATGAAAAACTTGTCGTAGGATTTGGCCATGGGGCGGCCTTATAGAGCGAAACGGCGCTGAGCCCAACCGCTCGCGACCGAACGCAGGAGCGGGTCGGCGTGATGGGTGGGCGTGTGGGCCGACGTCGCGGCGAGAGCCGAGGTATCCGACGAGGAGCCGGCCCGATCAGCGCGCCCGCTGTTTGAGGGAGCGCAGCGACCGAGTTCGGGCGCGCCGGGCCGGCGACGAAGACGGATCGGCTTCGCCGCGCGTCGGCCCACACGCCCACCCATCACGCTGACCCGCGGCTCGACGCTACGCGATGGTTACTCGAGGAGCTTGCCGAGCGCGTCCATTTCGCGGCCGAAGCGCTCCCACTCGCCCGCGCGCAGCGCGTCGAGCGCGGCGCGATAGCGGTCGCGGGCGCCCGCGGGCTCGTTCGCCTCGGTCGCCGGCGGCGGTGCCGATGCGGTCTCGCCGGCCGCAATCGTCCGCGGCGGTGGCGGGGCAGACGGTGCGGCGGCATCGGGACGGAAGACGGCCGCGAGCGCGGCTTCGAGCGTGCGTTCCATCGCCAGGCGATCGTCGTAGGCGACGATGACGCGCTTCAGCTCGGGAATCTGTCCCTGCGTCGAGCGCAGATAGAGCGGCTCGACGTACACCATCGCGTCCTCGACGGGGATCACGAGCAGATTGCCGCGAATCACCTTCGAGCCCATCTGATTCCAGAGCGAGAGCTGTTGCGAGATCGTCGTGTCCTGGTCGATGCGGGCCTCGATCTGCTGCGGACCGTAGACCAGGCGTTCCTTCGGGAGCTCGTAGACGAC
>Ga0163144_10002899_pt1 | contig 39202 bp, 31 predicted proteins | sample OliLak19BULKMAT1_FD_123175 | JGI IMG/M metagenome (GOLD analysis project Ga0163144, IMG submission 123175) | Freshwater microbial mat bacterial communities from Lake Vanda, McMurdo Dry Valleys, Antarctica - Oligotrophic Lake LV.19.BULKMAT1 | ecosystem: Environmental > Aquatic > Freshwater >...
CAATGGCAAAGGCTTTTGTCATCGGATGCTGTTCAACTCTTTTGAGTTTCTGTTTGTCTACTTGCCCATTGTGGCTCTGGGTTACTTCCTGCTTGCGGGCAAACATTCGCACGCGGCGGGGCGGGGCTGGCTTGCTGTCGCGTCCTTCTTCTTTTACGGTTGTTGGGATGCCCGTTATGTCACCTTGCTGGCTGGCTCGGTGGTCTTCAATTTCCTGGTTGCCCGCCAAATCTCCGCCCGGTGGCACGCAAAAGCCTGGTTGATATTCGGCATCGCGGGCAATCTTGCCGCGCTCACCTACTACAAGTACACTGGCTTTTTTGTGAGTTCGCTCAATGCCGCTTCGGGAACCAGTCTTTCCGTTCCCAACGTCGTCCTGCCGCTCGGTATCAGCTTTTTCACTTTCACTCAGATCGCCTATCTCGTGGATGCCCATAGCGAGAAGATCCCGAACTATCGTTTCTACGACTATGCCCTGTTTGTGAGCTATTTTCCGCATCTGCTGGCGGGCCCGATTCTGCATCACGCGCAGATGATGCCGCAGTTCAACGATGCCGCCCGTATGCGGTTCGACGCCAACCGCTTTTCCGCAGGTCTAGCACTTTTCATCGGCGGTATCGCCAAAAAAATGCTGATTGCCGATCGGGTGGCGGCGATCGCCAACGAAGGCTTCCGCAATGCGCAGACGCTCACTTTCGGGCCTGCCTGGGCTGCGGCAATTGCTTATTCGATCCAGATCTACTTCGACTTCAGCGGCTATACCGACATGGCCCGCGGCATCTCGAAGATGTTGAACATCGAGCTGCCCGTCAATTTCAATTCGCCCTATCAGGCCCGTAATCTACAGGATTTCTGGCAGCGCTGGCACATCACACTCTCGCGCTTCCTCCGCGACTATGTCTTTTTCACCATAGGTGGTGCGCGCCGCCATCCCATCGCGCCCTATGCGGCGACCATCTTGACCTTCACGATCGCGGGACTCTGGCACGGTGCCAACTGGACCTTCGTGATCTGGGGATTGATGAATGGAATCGGGATCGTACTCGTGCGCCTGACTCCCTGGCAAATGCCGCTGCTTGCTGCGCGCGCGGTGACCTTCACCAGCGCCACCATTCTCTGGGTCTGGTTCCGCGCCGTGAGCGTCCCCGACGCTTGGCGAATGACCGGAACCATGCTTGGCCGGGACGGCTTCACAGCATTGCTGCCGTTGCCCGAAAAGCCCATGCTGCTCGTGATGACCGGCGCATTGCTGTTCGCCTGGTTGGTACCCAATTCGCAAAAGCTGCTGGAGCGTTCGCTTTGGACTCCACTCTGGCGCGTCGCCCTGGGCGTGCTGCTCGCACTATCGATCGCCTCGTTCGAACATGCCTCAGAATTCCTATACTTCAATTTCTAAGGGACGTGAGGAACGCGTCCCAGCGATCACGTCGCCAGAGCTCGACCGCTCAGTCGAGCGGGATCTTGCGGGACTATCGAGATCCATTGCCGCGAGCGAACCGCAGACCAAACCAGCGGCAACAGCAAAGGCCTCGATCGCTGGAATTTTCGCGGCAGCTGTCGCCACACTGGCACTTCTGGGCGCGGTCAACTACGCGGTGGATCCCTATCAGCAGTATCGCGACGCCACATTCTACCCCGCCCGCTACTGGCGACCTTTCCAGCGTTACATCACGCCCGGTTTGGCCAAACGGCCGGACTATGCAGTCGCCATTGTGGGATCTTCGATGCTGGAAACTCTCAGCAACAAAGAGGCTTCGCTCCTGCTCGGGGGCACAGCCAGGAATCTTTGCCTGAGCGGATCCACGGCCTTCGAGACCGGCCTGGTGCTCGACCTCGCACTGCAGCATGCGCCCATCCGTCGCGCCATGATCGACCTCAACGTCAACAGCTTTGCCGGCGCAATCAACCACCGCGCAGTGCGCGATCCGCTGCCTCAATATCTCTGGGATGACAGCCGACTCAACGATCCGCGCTATCTGCTTTCGTTCGATACGGCCTTGCGTTCGCTCGACATCCTCATCGGACGACGTGGCGGACCCGAGTATTCCACCGACACCGACAGCCCTTGGGCTTGGACCAACCGATCTGCCTTCTCAGGAAAGCACGTGGTCGACGGCCTCGATCCCACCGACATCAACCACAAATTCCGGCAGGGGCCGCGGACGATCGATGAAATGATGGCCAACTTCGATGCGAACCTTTTGACTCGCATCCAGGCGCATCCGAAAGTCCAGTTCGATCTCGTGCATCCGCCTTACTCGATACTGGCTTGGACGGACTTTCAACAGCGAAAGCAAGTGGATGTCACACTCGAGTTCAAGCACCGTGTCTACCAGCGAGTCAAAAGTCTGCCAAACGTGACGGTGCACGATTTTCAGAGCGCGGCTGTGATCGACGACCTCAATCAATACACGGACATCTACCACTACGGCCGCGGTGTTGGGTCATGGATGCTGAAAGGTATGAGGGATGGCTCGTTCCGAGTCACCGATACGAACTTGGAATCCCTACTTGCAGCGCAGCGTGAGAAAGCCTCGCAGGCAGACCCGCGCAAAATCATCGCAGCCTATCGCTAGAACGGTTTCACCGGTACGACGACATTCGGTGTGCGCCTTGCCGAGCAATGGCGGCAGCCCTGTGAGCGATGCCCGGAATCCCTGCGAAGCAGCAGCATCGGCTTACGTTATCGGGAGCCCCCCATTGCCGGTTGGCGAAGACGCTCTAGTTTGCGGCAGGCGTGGCCGGCGTCGGGGAGACAACGGCCGCGGCAGCGGCGGCTTCGATCAGCGCCGCGCGGACAAGGCGGATGCGAACCCGGTTGCGGGCGAACTTTTTCAAACGGCGGTTGTGCCGGGCGCGATTGCCGGTGCGTATGGACATAACGATTCCTTGGGTGTAGATCTCGAAGATGGGATGAGTCAAGGAATTGTCTTCGGAGCAAGACCTCAAAAAAGAATGGAAGGCGGAGAAGCGAACGATCCTTAGTTATAGGATACCTTGATAGAGGTGCCCTATGGGCAGGTGTCCAAATGACGTGCCGTCGCTGTAAATCCACAATGCAACAACTGGCTCACATCGCTCATGGCAAGCGCAAGTTTCGCTGTCCACAGTGCGGCCGCCACCGCATGCAGGAAGCGAAAGCGAAGAAAGTTCGCAAGAAGGCGAAAGCGGCCACCGAATAGACTAAATCGCTTTGCAGCGCGCCAGGAGCAGCGTGAAGTCGTCCGCCGCCGGAGCTCCATTGGTGAACGCGGTCACGGCGTCGTTGACAATATTGATCAGCGAATCCACCGACGCCTGCCGATTGTCGGCGACAACGACTCCCAGCCTGTCCTCGCCAAATTCCTCATCCACGTCGGGAGCGAACTGTTCGGTCACGCCGTCGGAATAGAGCACGATGGTATCTCCGGGGCCGACATGCGCCTTCGCCTCTTCGAATTTGGACACCGGGAGAATTCCCAACACAATTCCACCCGCTTCGAGCTTTTCCACAGATCCATCGGCGCGTACAATCAACGGCGGGTTATGTCCGGCGTTGCAGTAGGTGAACTCGCCCGTCATCGGATCGAGCACCCCCATAAAGAACGTGATGAACTTGCCCGCGGGACAGTTTCGCGCCACAGCGGAGTTCAGCTTCGTCACTTTCTGCGCAAGGTTGGTTCCATCTTCGAACAGGACATGGACGCGCGCCTGCAGGCTGGTCATCATCAGGGACGCGGGCAAACCTTTGCCCGAAACGTCGGCCACAATGAGCCCGATCGTACCGTCCGGAAACGGCAGAAAATCGTAGTAATCGCCACCCACCGTGCGGCAAGCCGCATTGTATCCGCTCAGTTCGTATCCGGGGACAATCGGCGCACTAGCCGGCAGTAATCCCTGCTGTATTTGCGCTGCCTGCGAAAGCTCTTTGGCGTATAACTTCTCGTTCTGCTCGACTTCGTTCAACCGTGAGGTCTCAATACGGATGGCCGCGACGTTTGCCATCACCGTCAGCAGGTTCAGATCTTCTTTGGTGAACTGCCGGATCATGTTGGGCGAGTCGAGATAGATGAGTCCAATGACCCGATCGTTGGTCTGCAGGGGAACCGCCAGCAGCGAGCGGATCTGCTGGGCCACAATGCTTTTCCGTTCGCGAAACGCCTCTTCTAAAGACGTATCGCGCACGAGAATCGACGCGCGGTCTTTGATCACACGGTCGCGAACCGCCGAACTGATCTTGAATCCCTGTCCCCGAACCGCGCGGACTTCGAGATTGTCGCCCTCAAGCGTCATCAGCACGCCACGGCCGGCGGCAACCGCTTCCATAGAAAGATCCATGATCACTTCGAAGACTTCCGCCAACGTCCGATGGCTGGTCAACTCGCGGGCGGCGCGCACCAGCGCACGCACCTGCGGATTGCCCTGCATCACATGGGTCTTCGATGGATCGAATTTTTCTTGCGGCTGGCCCATCAGCCCTTCGAGGCTGGCCTGCACGGTGGTCGCCGCGGTGATCGGTTCGGACCCGCGCTCGACGAACACCACCGTATCGCTCGGAATCGCTGCGACCGCGGCATGGAACTCGATGATGAGATGTCCCGCCGAAATCCTGTCCCCGGACTTCAAAAAGCTCGGTTCGCCGCCCAGCTTGGTACCGTTGACGACGGTGCCATTCTTGCTGCCAAGATCCTTCACCGCCCAGTTGCCGGCGGCCAGTTGGTCGATCGATAAGTGTTGACGCGAAAGTCCCGAATCGTCGGCGTAACAGAGTTCGGTTTGACTCGATCGGCCGAGCGCATAGCTGGGCTTGGTGAGTTCTACAAGAAGGCTCTTTCCATCGGGCGTGCGGATAGTGATGGATGCTTTGGGTCCCTGCTGCTGCATCTTAGCTCTCGATTATCTCACAATGGTATGTGAAGATCTTTCTTTACTTCCACGGCAAGCTGCGGGATGAGCACGCCAACAAGTTCGCTGCGGAGTTCCTGAAGCGCGCCGGCCGCTACATCGCTTGCGAAAGCCGCGAAATTCACCCTGCCCGATTCGACCTGTTCTCGATTCACGCACCTGCCTTCAAAATCATGCTCGACCCCTTTGGCAAGACCTTCGATTCCGAGGTTTTTGCCCGCCAAGTCATTGACAAACAGCGTCAATCCGCTCGCGATATCGTCTTTTTCGTGGGAGGTGCCGATGGATTGCCATCCGAATGGCGCAGCAAGGCCGATCTGCTGCTGTCGCTCTCGCCAATGACTTTTCCTCATGAGCTTGCACGGGCGATTCTTGCCGAGCAGATTTACCGAGCCATGGCGATCTTGAACGGTCACCCGTACGCTCGGCATTGAAAGCCATTTCACGCATCAATAAAATTTATGCGAGAAAGTGTCAGAACAGTGCATCTAAGCTGGACTTGACTTCATCAACTTAACAGTGGTAAGTTAAATCTAGACGACAAGCTCTCCGCTCTGCTGTCGAAACGTACAGGAAACTAACTATGAAAAAGATGACTCTCCTTCTCGCAACACTTGGTCTGGCCGTCGTGGCGAGCGCCACGGAATCCTACCGGGTTACCCTTTACCAGAACACCCAGATCAACGGCAAAACGTTCAAACCGGGCGATATCAAGCTCGACGTTGAGAACGGCAATGTCGTGGTGAAGCAGGGCAAGACCGCAACGGAACTGAAGGCCAAGGTCGAAGAAGGACAGGAAAAGTTCTTGCGAACGAGCGTTGGTGTCGATGGCGATACCAAATCGGTAAAGGAAATCCGGCTCGGCGGCACCGCGAAAACTCTCGTGTTCGCCCCGACAGCTACGGCGTCGGGCAACGAATAGTTCTTCTCCCTCCGAAGGTTTGAAGGGGCGATTCGGCACTGCAACGCCGGTAGCCCTTTTTTGTTTTGCCGACTAATCAACGGTGATCGTAACAGCCATCGCGTAGATGGGATCTCCCCCGGCGGGGCTCGACACGGCGATCACCAAGGGCCGGTTCGGACCCACCTCAACATCCGCAGGGATCTCAATTTCCACAGCATAAACGCCAGCCTGTCCGGACAGGTACTCGGCACGCACCACTCGCGCTCCTTGATCGTTCACGCCAGCGGATACCGTCGCGGTCACTACTTGACCTGCGACGCCGAGAGCTCTGGTGAGAATCGGGGGCTGCGTTTGTCCAAGCCCTGTCGCGAGGATTCGTAGGACAGATCCGCGCTTGACGGGTGTGGTTGGGACGGATTCCAACAGGATCGCGGGTTGGTAAACGCTCACTGCGGACGAAACCGTCGTCGCATTGAGCCCCGCGACTTTGATTGCGACCTGGGCGGTTGCAGTGGCAGTTTCGCAGGGCGTTTGGATCACGATCCGTTCTATGCCGGAAGCGTTGGAGACCGAAGCGATTCCGGCTGCGACACCATCCACCGTGACCGACTCGACCGGTCCGAGCGATGTCGGCAGCGCGAGACTGGCAGCGCTGGAAACCATACCGCTGACGCCTGACGCCAAGAAAGATCCATTGATGCTGGCGAGGCCGCAGGGCGAGAGTCCTGTGATTTCGTTGACAAAGGGTGCGCGCGGACGGGTCCTGAGGCTGAAGACCGCGGCGAAGCGATCGATCGAAGCTGTGACCGTGGATAAGCCCGCCGCCGCTCCCGCTGTTGCGGTGACTCGCGCGATTCCGGAGTTGTCTGTGATTGCGCTCGCGGCATTGAGCACCGTCTCGCCTTGTGACACTGTGAACTGGACAGGCACGCCCGGAACAATGGCGCCACCGCTATCGCGAACTTCGACGTCGAGGGGTTCCGCGAACACCGCGTCGGTCATAGCGGACTGCCCGTCGCCGCTCACGATGCGAAGGCCGCCGTAGGTAATTGTCGCGGTTTGAGTGAACGCTGCAGAGACGTCGGAAGCGACCGTCGCGCGGATGGTCACCGGCCCTGGAGTCGCGCCGAGCGTCGCGCGGATCGACGTGTTTCCATTGCTGTCCGTGGTCGAAGTCGCGCTGCTGAGGACGGCGGTTCCGCGAGAGACTGTCCAGCGAACGGGGATATTGTTCAAAACATTTCCGCCAGCGTCTGTCACACGCGCTGTCAGCGGTGTTGGCAACGTTTGATTCACCACAGCAGACTGATTGTTGCCGGTGACGATCGAGACGCTCGCCGGTCCTCCAATGGTGACGATCAACTGCGCGGTCGGCAGATCGCGATACTCGCCCGCGTTGAATTGCAGGGTGCCGAGCCCTGTGCGAGGACCGAGTTTGAGATCGCAATTGAGGAATCCTGTCGCGTCGGAGAGTGACTCGGTGTTGCATTCCGCCGAGATCGGACCTTCGCTGATGGAACCGCGAAGCCCAACGTTGGGAAGCCCCATGCCAACATCGGGTCCGACGGCGTTGGTGACGCGGATGCCAATGGCGTTGCGGACGATGCCGCCTGCAGGTCCTGTGAAACTGCGGGTTTCGTCGAAGTTTGGATAGAGAATCGTGATTACGGGGTCGGGGGCAATGCCGCGGGACGGGATCGATGCGGGTGTGGTGGTAACGAAAAACGTGGCGCGTCCGGTGTTGGAAGCGGCCTCCACAATCGTGGTGGTGTAGCTGGTGCTGGACGTGACGAGATCGCCGTTAAAGAAGGCACGCGCGAAACCATTCGCGTCGGTGGTCGTGGATGCGGAATTGAATCCGCCCAAGCCTTGCTTGACGATCCAGCGGATGGGTTCCCTGGCGACCGGCACGCCATTGAGATCACGAAGTTGAGTGACCATCGGCGTGACGGTGCGAGAGAGTTCACGGACAACTTGACCGTTGCCGGAAGAGACGAAGAGTCCGCTGAGATCGGCACCGTTGGGCGTGTTGGGAACACCGATGGTGAAGGTCAACGGAGGCGCGCCGGGCGTGTTGGCGGTGATGGTGAAGGATCCTGCGAGGTCGGGTGCGGTGACATAGGTTTGCGCGTAACCTTCGACTCCGGCGAGCACGCTGGAACTCTCGATACTGACGCCGGGGGTGCTGGTGGTGAACGTCACAGGGGCGCGAAAGACGCCCTTGCCCTCGGGTTCCACGCAGCGAACGACCAGGGGAAGCGGCGAACGCAAGCCTGCGGGGACAATTTGTGCGGTGTTGATTTGGAGCATCCGCAAGGTGGTTCCGGCAGGGGCGCTGGGCGTGACCAATGCCGCGCGCCAGGGCAGATTGGGCAGCGCGGTGCGCGCGAAGCGTTGATCCAGAAGATCCACAGAAAAGAGCGCCGTTCGATCGCCTTCTGTCTTGATGACCGCAAGTTTGCGAGGGAAGAACTCATTGGAAAATGCCACGCTCGAATAGTTCGGATGCGCAGTGGTTCCTTCGGCGAAGTATGCGTCCGCTGTGGAAGGCGTGACAGACGGCGTCGGATTGCCGAAGCGGATATCGAAGAGGCGGCCGTTGCGGGTGAGTCCGATCATTCCCTCGGCCCCGATGATGTTGCGGCTGGGCTGGATTCGCTCGAAGGGTTCCTGGCCGGGTAGTGCGGCGGCGGGATAGATCGTCTTGTTGCGAGTGTCGAGCTGTAACAGCGGCGTTGCGCCTTGCAGCGGGCGCACGTTGGGGATCATGATGTAGCGCCCATCGGGGCTGGCGGCTGCACCTTTTCCGGGATATCCGGTGGTGAGGATTTCGCCCCTGGGGGTGAGCTGATTCGTTCTGGAATCGATCTCGAAAACGCGGAGATCGGTCGACAGGTACAAGCGTCCGTTGGGTGCCATGAGAAGGCTCGTGGCTGGCGCATTGCGATCGCCGGGAAGCGTGAGCGTATTGACGATGCGTTCGTTTTCGAGCATGGTCAGTTGAATCTTGCCGTCTGAGAGGCTTTGTCCGAGGGCGAAAATGCGGGCGGAATCGTGCGAGGCGGCAAGATCGACGATGGGCGACGGAAGCGTGATGGTATTGGAAAGTTCGTTGGTTGCGGTTTGAAAGGTATTGAGGTTGGTTCCAGCGGCAACAAGCAGGCGCTTTGCGTCGGGAGTGAGTATCGCGGCAGAAGGCGCGACGCCCAAGCGTCCGGCAATCTCTTTGGGATTCGCGTAGTTTTCGTCCAGTGCAATGACTGGCGAATTGGACTTTGAAATGAGAAAGAATTTGGAGCCATCCGGCAGCGGGATGATTTGAAGAATGTCGGCACCGCCGGCATCTGGAATGCGGCTCAGCAACTTCAGGCTCACGACGTCGTAAAAGGCGACTGAGTTTTCAGGGTTGCCAGCCTTGGGAAGAACCGCGATTGAGGGGGGCCCCGCCCAAAGCGGAATTGTCCATAGGCAAAGTAGGAGTTGACGCATACCGTGCCTACATTCTAGCCTAGCCCTCGCAGCTGAGGCCTGTTTTGAGGCCGAGGAACGAGCTAAATCAGCGGCTTCACCGCTGGCATTGCGAAGACCGGCAGATCTACCCTCTTTTCGGAGCGCGACAAATCTGGCATTCTGCAATAGTCAGTATCTCTCCGCAGTACAAATCGCAAGAAGGACGGCAAGGACTATCGCGACTTCAGCCCGATGGAAAACCAGCGTGTCTCCGGCAACCAAACCTTTCAGCGCACGGTGCTGCACTTGGGCGAGATCGGGAATTCGCAACAAGCGGACTGGCGCAAAGGCCGAGTGTGTTCGCCGGCTGGCTCCGCTATCGCCAACGCGCTGAACGCTCCAAGCGTCGCATTTTTTACAGGAACCGCGACTTGCGCGGACGATCTCGCCAATGGTGGGGATCCAGTCGTGCCGGAACCGTCCACTTGGATGATGTACTCGTCCGGTGGGAGACTGGCGTTTTCGCGATCCGCCACCCTGGCCATAGCTACGCCTTCAACCGAATAGATTGGGGAAGCCAGTCCTGCGGGGCTGGCTTTTTCGTTTAGTTAGATGACCATCGCCTTGAGTTTGCCCTTCAACTCGTCCTTACGGCCCGCATCGGGAACATAGAGCGAGGCCGCGGTGGACAACCCCACGATAAGCGCACTCAGATCTGTGGAAGCAAGAGTTTCCGCCACGAGGTTCTTCGCCTTCAATTGCCTATCGAGAATGCCCGTTGCTTTGTCCTTGTCGATGAATCCGGCGATCGCGGTGAGCAACTGATTGTAGGTGAGTGACGCCATGGTTCCTGCCCTTTACGACCGGATCCCGGCGGCGTTGCTCGCCAGTTGGTCCGCTTCCGCGCCACGCACCTGCCGCGCCAGCTCGAGAACTGCCATCCGCATGTCGTCCGCATGGGCGTTCAACTCTCCGCAGATGATGTTCGCCTCTTCTGGGTTCGGAGTTTGCTGCTGCGTCACTTCGGCGATCTTTTCCACGCATCCTGAAAGCAACGTCGCGCCCGGACCGAGCGAGCGAACCAGTTTTTCGAGGGGTTTGGTGATGCTCTGCAGTAGGAAGTACGCCAGGAGGCTCGCGCCAAACACAGCCAACCCGGAAATCAGAACGGCACGAGTGCGCTGGCCCGCGTAGTCGTCAATCCGAGCCTTCAACAGAACGTCGAGTTCCTCACTTGCCTGCACCCAGTGGGCATAACTTGCGCGCCGTGTCTCCAAGGCCAACTTACCGATTGTCTCGCCGTCGCCACCATTCCGCATCGCTTCCAGCAACTGCTTCGACCGGCCGGAAACTTCCGCCAAGGACGCTTCAAGCCGCGGACTCAACGTAGAACTCACACCGTAGAAGTTCGAGTCTTCATTGATCGCCGTTTTCGTACTGGCAGTCAAGCGGCCGAAATCCGCTTCGTCAAACATCGCAGCCGCGACTGCAAGCTTCAGTCGCGCGGCATCTCCGTTTGCCAACCCGCGACTGATCTGCACAATCGATGCCAGCCGATCCTGCATCTGTGGTGCCGCGATGAGAACCGCATCCATCAGGTAGTAGCTATCCAAATCCGGATCGAGAATCAGGTTCGATGTATCGCCCGCATGGGTCATCATCGTTCGAGTGATTTCCGCGACATCCGCATAGCTTGCAGCGAAATCCGGCTTGGCCGGATCCGCTTGGGCAAGCCGCCCCCACGCCGATCGCAAGCCGGCAGCGTCCCTGCCGTCGCGACCACGCTTGCTCAGCCCGGTCACCGTAAATTGCAAGGGCACGCCATATGCCGTCATTTCCCGATCCAACACTGCCAAAGTGCTTTCGACCATCGCCTTGGCGGTCTCGCGCTTTGCAGCACACTCCGTTCCTGAACATCCAGGCCCGGTTTCCAGGTAGTCATGCACAGCAGACTGAAATCCCATCAGAGGTCTGAGGATCGCGTTTCCGATCAGCTCCTTGTCTGCAAACTCAATGCTTGCACTCATCGCATTCACCATGAGTAGAAGCAATACGACGATCGGCACAAAGAAACTGCCTCCAATCAGGGCGATCTTCGGGCCAATCGGCATTCGATTCTGTTGTTCCATAGGTAACCTTTTCGTTCTGGTTTCGTAGCGGGTCCATCCGCCAAAGCGCCACGTACTATATCCCTTATCGCGACGATCGCGGAGATGTTGAAGAGAAAGTTCATTTCACTTGACAGATGGCGAATAAACAGCGAATATAGGACAGAGTAGTTCTCCCCAAATGCTTTCCAGGAATACGCGAACACCGGATCCGGCGCCGACACTCACCCTTCCCTGTTCGCTTTTCCAGGAGCACGATACGACCAGAAGCACCGGACTCATCGGCATAGCCAAACTGGCTTCCCAAAGCGGGTTGTTGCTGTCGAAGCGCGCGGTGGAGTACCGCAGCCTCCCGGTGCGTAGCTATATCGGGCGCTGTGCAAACCCCGAACTGCCCTTCGAGTGGACGCTGAACCCCTATCGCGGCTGCGAATACGGCTGCAAATACTGCTATGCGCGCTAGTCGCATGAATTCATGGAACTCCGCAATGGCGACGACTTCGAAACCCACATCTTCGCCAAAGAATGGACCCGCACGGCCTTCGCGGGTGAACTCCGCCGAATCCCGCACGGCCATAGCATGGCCATGGGCACGGTCACAGATCCTTATCAGCCTGCCGAACGCCGTTACGGCATCACCCGGCAAATGCTGGAAGTCTTTCTCGAGCATTCCACACATCGCCGCCTCTGGATCACCACCAAGAGCGATCTCGCCACGCGCGACGCCGATCTGCTCGCAGCGATCGCCTCCAAACAAAACGAGGTCAGCGTCAACATCACGATCACGACGCTCGATACCGAACTCGCCCGCGGACTGGAACCCTTCGCCCCGCGTCCCGATCTTCGCCTCGATGCAGTGCGCAGGCTCGCCAAAGCCGGCGTCAGTGTTTGCGTGAATTGCAGTCCGCTGATGCCGCTCATCAACGATAGTGAGGAAAGCATCGACGCCGTCGCCAGAGCCGCGCGGCAGGCGGGCGCGACAGCGTTTTGGGCCAACGTGGTGTTCCTGAAAGACTGCGCGAAGTCGGTATTTTTCCCTTACCTGCAGGAACACCATCCGCATCTGGTGCGGCGCTACCGGCAGCAGTTCGCAGCCAACTCGTATTTGAAAGGTCCGTATGTGGAGACGATGCAAGACCGCGTGAAGCGCATCAAAGAGCGCCACGGGTTTCACACACGCCCGGAACGGCGCAATCCCGCACCAAGCCTGCCGCAGCTCAGTTTTCAGTGGATATGATTGTCAAGCCGGTCAGTCTATCGAGACTGTCACTCGGCCAGATACTCGTCACTGTGACAAACTTTCGATAGTTTTGGGCAAGAGCGAACAATCACTCTGGAATTGACGAGGATGCCCGAAATTCGGTTGAAGGTAGCGGCTCCCGTAAGGTTTACCCGATGATCACCCTCACGCCAACGCTTCATCCGCTGGCAATGAGCTCAACGCTCGACTTGCTTTGGGAGATGATCGAGAACGTTGCGCCTCTTGTCAACCTGGCAGCGCTGAATCCGCAACGGTTCGAGGCTCAGCACACCGCATTGGCCCGAATGGAAACTGCTGGCGAATTGCCGATCTTGCGATGTGGGGATCCAAAACCACCGCGCGGGTCAAAGAGAGGTCCGAAGTCTCCGATGGCGGGCGGGTACTGAAGTCATCGCGGGACAATCTTGACCTCGAAGATCTTGGGCCACAACTTGCCGGTGACGAATAGGCGGTCTCGCTTGGCGTCATAAGCGATGCCGTTCATCACATCGACGTCGGTGGATTCTTTCATAATCCCTGAGAAATCGATCCATCCCAGCACTTGCCCCGTTTGCGGGGAAATCCGCGCGATGCGAAACGTCTGCCAAACGTTGGCCCAGATCTCGCCGTTCACATACTCGAGTTCGTTGAGGTTGGCGATCGGCCTGCGCCCGTCCAGCACCACGATGCGCCCCGTTTCCGCCTGCGTGACAGGATCCAGAAACCGCAGCACGGGCGAGCCATCGCTCATGATCAGCCGTGTGGAATCGTGCGTGATGCCCCAACCTTCGCCGCCGTATTTGAACTGCTTCTTGCGTTGAAACGTCGCGCGATCGTAGACAAAGCCGACGCCGTTCTGCCACGTAATCTGCACCAACTCATTGCCCCAGTCGGTGATGCCTTCGCCGAAATATTGCTCTTCAATCGGTTTCTGCTGCAGCACCTTTCCGGTTTCGAGGTTGACCTTGCGCAAGCCGGATCGGCCGTTGAGTCCGGTGCCTTCGTACAAGAACCCGTCGAGGAAAATCAATCCCTGCGTAAACGCATTGGGATCGTGAGGATATGTCTTGACGACCTTATACGTGTAGACCGGTGTCGACGCTTGCTGTGCGGCGAACGCGCTGCCGAGAAAGAGTAGAGCGGTGGAAAGCACTACTTTGACTGTAACCTCCCGAGGGACCTTAACTCCAGCAAGCCGAATACTGCGAAGTGATCCGACGGATAGCGATCGCCCCGATGCAGCGTCACCGTCTCGGCAATCACCGGTTCAATGCCCGGCCCGCGGAAAAAGATCCAATCAATACGAGGGCCGGTCGTCGTTCCCTTGAACCCGTTGAACGTACCCTCCGGGCCAAACTTCTGTGGCGCCTTCATCCACAAATCGCTGAGACCGGCATCCGCAAACACCTTGTGAACAGGACCCGTCGCGGGCGCGTTGAAGTCTCCCGTCAAAATAAACGGCACCTTGAGATCGAGCTTGCCGATCCGCTGCGCGATCAGTTCCGCGCACTTCTTGCGCGCCCCTTCGTCCTGACCCCGATGGGGAAAATGCGTGTTGTACAGCACGAACCGCTGCTTTGACTCGCGCATCTCGAACAAGCCCCACGTGACCATGCGCGGCAGTGTGACATTCCACGACATGCTGCCCGCGCTCTCCGGCGTTTCCGAAAGCCAGAAATTTCCAGACTTCAGCAGCTTCAACTTTGCAGGCTTGTAAAAGACGCCCATATGTTCGTCTTCCTGATTCCCGCGCCGACTCACGCCGAACCACTTGTATTCCGGCGCTTTCGCCACCAGATACTCGCCCTGCAAATGAAATAGCTCCTGCGTGCCAACGATGTCCGGATCCTTTGCCCGTACAGAAGCCACGAACATGTCGCGACGCAAGTCCCAAAGATCCGCGCCATCGCCCTCCGCCGGATATCGCACGTTGTATGTCATCACGCGCAACAGTTCCGCGGATGCGCACGCCGTCAACAACAAGAACAGGGAAAATCGCACTATGGGACTAGCTTAGCTGGATCCAATCGCCAGATATTCTGCTCGCGCAAATTGCTCAGCCACACCGAGCCATGCGCATGCAAAATCGCATCGCCGCCCGCGCCGACATACTGGTGTGTAACTTTCTCGGTCTTCACATCGATCACCGAAATTGGAATCTGAAACACCGTGATCCAAACCTTGCCACCGCCCGCGGAAATCTCACCTCCTCCGCCAGGGATGCCAACCGGAATCGTCGCCACCACCTTGCGCGTCTTCGGATCCACCTTCGACACCGCGCCATCGCCTTGATTGAGCGTCCACACAAAGCCCTCGCCCACCGTCAAAAACCTCGGTCCCGGACCCACCTCGATCTTGTCCGTCACCTTGTTCGTCTTCGGATCGATACGCGTCAGCAGATTGCCTTTCGATTGCGTCACCCACACCGCACCTTCGCCAAAGTCCACTGTGTGCGAACCCGCGGGCACTTCGATTTCCGCGACAACAGCGTTCTTTTTGGGATCGATGCGCACGACCTTATCGCCGTCCTTACCAGTCGCCATCCACACAGCGTCCTTCGAACAAGCGATGCCGCCTTCGCTATCGGCAGGCCCAACCGGGATGGTTGCGACAAGCTTCGCCGTCTTCGCATCGACTCGCGCCACAGTCTTATCGCCGCAGTTCGGCGCCCACAGACTTCCGAATCCATAGGCGATGCCGCTGCAGGGCTGCTTGCCCACTTCTACGGTATGTGTGACGGTATTGGTTTTGGCGTCGAGTTTCGAGATGGTGCCCTTGGGCTTGTTCGAAACCCAGATGCCATCGGGAGCGGCGGTGGTCCAATCTGGAACTCCAGGAACCGGGAAAACAAACTCGGGCTTCACCTGATCCATTGGACGCTGCACTTCTTTGATGCCTGGTTTAGGTGGACGCTGCGGGCGTCCAGACTTCTTCTGCACAGGTGGCGCTTCTTGAGCACAGAGCGGAACCAACAACAACATCAACCACAGAGATCGCATGGAAAATTCCTTTTTGAGAGAAGTGATGTGGCTGAGAACAGGGCCAACGAAGCGAACGGGGCGTAAACCGACATAGGGATGATAGCGCCTTTTGATTTGACTCTGCTATCGATTTCTTCTACCATCCTGATAACCGCCCCTGTTTGCTGGCTCGTCCCTCGGCGGACAAGTCTCTTTGAGCCAACCAATGTCAAAACTCATCATTTTTCTCTTCGTCGGCCTCGCTGTTGCGAAAGACCCGAAACCGGTGAAAACAGGCGCTGCACCCGCGCATGGCGTGAAGACGCCGGGGATTCTGATTCCGTATGGGAGCCTGAAGTCCGAGGTGGAAATCACGCTCGATGCGCCCCCCGCAGGGTTCCTATTCACCGATGCCATCGCCTTCACCGGTGACGCGGGCATCCGGCGATTCGATGCGAAGACGAACAAGCCGTTCGAACCCACACGCGACATCGCAGGCGTCGAGAAACCGTGTGGCGGATTGTTGAATGCTTTCTCGTTTGTCTGGACGGCATCCTGCGGCAAGGCCTCGCTGGCGAAGTTGGAAATGCAGCCCGCCGTTCGCGGCGGTGGCCCCGGAGGTGGACGTCGCGGAGGACGCCCGGAAGGCGCTGCTGCGGAAACGCCGGATGCCGCAAAACCCGCGGAAGCAGCGGCTGCGGCCAAGCCCGTGGACGCTCCGAAGCCAGAGCCCGTAAAGATAGCCCCGCCCAAGCCTCCCGCGCCGCCTGCCTTCATCGAAACCGGCAGCACACCGGTTGCGATCACCGCCCTCGCTGCAAGCGAAGACAGCATCTGGATGCTTTCCGACGCCAAGACCGCTCTCTTGCGCATTGATCCCATCGCCAATCTGATTGTCGCGGAAATGCGCCTGCCCGCCGCCTGCTCGTCGATCCTCTACGCGGAAACCGCGCTTTGGGTCACATGCCCCACGGAAAGCCGCCTGTTACGCATCGACCCGAAAACGAACCTCGTGGACAAACGCATCGATATCCCGAAAGAACCCGTCTCGCTCGCCGCCGGCGAGTCATCTATCTGGGTGCTCTGCCGCAAAGAGGGAAAGATCGCGCGAATCGACCCGAAAACCAACAAAGTTTCGGCCACCATCGAACTAAATATCCCCAACGCCGACGGCATGATCGCGTTTGGCGAAGGCGCACTCTGGGCCTCCACCCCCGGCTTCCCGGTGATGCGAATCACGCCCGGTAACGACAAAGTCGCCCAGCAGTTTCATGGTGAGGGTGGCGGCATCCTGCATTTCGGACTCGGTTCCGTTTGGGTCTCGTCGGCCAAATCGAAGTCCGTATTTCGCTTCGATCCCAAGCGCATCCAGGCGACCTTAGGCGATTAGCCATACCTTCGATAAACGAGATTGATTTGACCAAGCGCCGCGGAAGGCGCATACTCTAAGAAACCTGCGTTAGTCCCTGCGCGATGTAGCGCCCTCTTGTTCACCTCCTACTGTAGAGGTCTTGCCCCCGTCATGGCACCGATCATGAAAGGGAATCCTCTATGTCCAAATACATTCTTCTGAGTCTGGTGTCGTTGCTGCCAATCCTCGCTCAGAGCAGTTCTCTGCGAGGCGTCGTCACCGACGGCCAAGGCGCTGCCGTTCCTGAGGCGATGGTCTCGCTGCTTCATGAGGAAACAGGCACGTCGCGCAAAGCGCTAGCCTCGCCGCAAGGCGACTACATCTTCGCCCAGATGCCTCCCGGCAACTACCGGTTGGAAGTAACCAATCCCGGATTCCGCATCTTCAAAGCGCAGGTTCGCCTGCAGATCAACACCCCAGGTACGCTCGACGTCAAGATGGAAATCGGGCAAGTCACCGAGACCGTCAACGTCAACACCGAAGTGGCCGCCGTGAACACGCAAAACGCGACCATGGGCAGCCCCTTCACTGAGACGCAGATTCGCCAACTGCCACTGCAGACCCGCAACGTTGTCGACCTGCTGGCGCTGCAACCCGGCGTCACCGCAACGGGACAAGTGATCGGTGCGAAAGCCGATCAAAACAACGTCACGCTCGATGGTGTGGATGTCAACGATAGCCAAGGCAGCAATGGATTCAATGCCGTGCTGCCGATTCCGCTCGATTCGGTGCAGGAGTTCCGCACCACGATCGCGGGCCAAGGCGCAGACCAGGGTCGTTCGGCCGGCGGACAGGTTTCCATCGCCACCAAGAGCGGCACCAACGCCTTTCACGGCTCACTCTATGAGTTTCACCGCAACGTCAAGACCGCCGCGAACAACTGGTTTTCCAATCGCGCAGGCATCGCCCGCGAGAACCTGATCCGCAATCAATACGGGGCCTCTTTGGGCGGGCCTATGATCAAGAATCGCGCGTTCTTCTTTCTCAATTGGGAAGACCGCAAAGATCGTTCGGCCTCGGCAGTGTCGCGCATTGTGCCCACCCAGTCGTATCGCGATGGCATCATTCAACTGCGCACCAACGCCGGCATCCAGACTCTGACCGCCGCGGAAATCCGCCAGGTGGATCCGATCAAGCTCGGTGCCAGCGCCTACATGATCAACGAGATGAAGAAGTATCCGCTGCCGAACGACTTGCTAAATGGCGGCGATCGGGGACTCAACTTCGCCACCTTCCGCTTCAATGCACCGCTCAAGCGCGACGATCGTGCCTATGTCGCCAAGATGGATTTCAATCTCGACAAGGCCAGCATGCACACGCTCAGCTTCCGCGGAACCCTGGCCGACAACATCCGGGATGACACGGCCAATCTGGCTCAGTTTCCAGGACAGGAAGCCGCATCGAAGATTCTCGAAAACCATCGCGGCATCTCTGCGCGCTACACGGCTGTGCTCACGCCTTCGATCGTCAATGTCTTCACCTATGGGCTGACCCGCCTGGGATCGGAAACCTCTGGGGTTCGCGGCGCCTCGATCACCTTCACGCCTTCGACGTTCACGGCCTTTCCCCGCGCCATTACGCGCATTCAGCCGACACACAACTTCGTCAACGACACCACTTGGACCAAGCGCGCGCACACCGTTCAGTTCGGCATCAACTTCCGCGTGACCACGAACGATCGCGTGCAGGACAACAACTACCCGAGCTACAGCTACGGACGCAACACTCTCAAGGGCCTGGGCGCGGACATCAATGGATCGGTGCTCGACTTTCTCAAACAGCGCACCGGCAACTCGGCTCTGACACTGTCCGAGGGAACGCTCGCTACCAACGCCTTTGGCACAATGTACGGCATCGTTAATTCTTATAGCGGAACCTACAACTACAACGTTGACGGATCCGCCAACTCCTTCGGAACCCCGGTGATTCGCTCGTTTGCGAACAAAGAATACGAAGCCTATGTGCAGGACGCATGGAAGGTCCGCCCGGATCTGAACATCACTTTGGGCTTGCGCTACGGCGTTTATCAGGTCCCTTATGAACGCAACGGCGTGCAGGTGGCAACAACGACCGGTATCGATCGGTACTTCGCGGAACGCGTCGGCGCTTCCATGGCGGGCATCCCCGGCAACGCCACCCAGAACGCCTTTCTGACCTTTGCTCTGGCGGGTCCCACTCGCGGTGGCCAAGGTTTTTACAAGCAGGACAACAACAACTTCGCCCCGCGCGTTTCGATCGCCTGGGCTCCGCAGGATTCGACGTTCGCCAGCAAGATTCTCGGCAAGGGAGCTGTGCTGCGCGCCGGTGGCGCGATGGTTTACGATCGCTATGGCAGTTCGATGGCGACCAGCTTCGCGGCTTCGGGATCGCCCGGCTTGGCCACCACCGTCACGCAGCCCTCCAACACCGATTTCACCGATTCGTATCGCTACACCGGTGGCGGCTTGCCTGCTCTGCCTGCGGCCGCGCAAGGCGGATTTCCGTTCACGCCCCCCGCGGTGGCCGGCGGTTTCGGATCGTACTCTGGTGTGAATTCGAATCTCGTAGCGCCCTACTCGATGCTGCTCAACTTCAGCTACACGCGTCCGCTGCCCGGCAAGATGACGGTGGAAATGGGCTACATCGGGCGCCTTTCGCGCAAAGGAATTCTGCGGCAGGATTACTTTCAGCCGCTCACACAGTTCCGCGATGCGAAGTCCGGCATGACGTGGGCAGAGGCCTCCGGTATGTTGCGCGATGTGTTTGAAGGTGGTCTCACGCCAGCGCAGGTACGCGCAAATCCTTCGCTGATGCCGAAGATTGCGTTCTTCGAAAACCTTTTTCCCAGCGCTGCCGGAACCGCATCTGGAACCAGGGTCGCGGGTGCGAGTTCCACGGCCAACTACTATCACACGGTTTACGGCACATATGCGGGAAGCGATCTCGACGCGCTGCATGACTTCGATCGCGTCAAGCAGGCCAATGGCCAGTGCTTCAGCGCCTTCGGATGCAACACCTTCTTCGCACGCCAGAACGCCGGTATGTTGGCTTGGGTGAACGCGAGCAATCCTGCCTTCCACGGTGGTGAGATTGTGTTGCGCCGTCCTGTTACAAAGGGATTCGGATTCGACTTCAACTACACCTTCTCGAAGTCGATGGACATCGCGTCCGGCTCTGAGTCGGGCGGCACCTCAACGATTCAGGACACCTTCAACCCCGGCGCTTCGCGCTCTGTCTCGGACTTCGACATTCGCCACAACATCACCGCCAACACCGTCTACGAATTGCCGTTTGGCAAGGGCAAGAGCTTCCTGCAGAACACCCCAGCGTGGGCGGATCAGATGGTTGGCGGCTGGCAGTTGTCTGCTCTGTCGCGCTTCCGTTCGGGCTTGCCGCTGACGATTTCGACCGGTGGTGTCTATCCGACCAACTACCTCAATTCATCGCTGGCGATCTTGAAGCCGGGTGCAGCCTTGCCGGAAACAAGCGTGGGCTTCAATGAAATTGGGGTTCCCAGCGTGTTCGCGAATACGAGCGCCTCGAAGAGCTTCTACGGACAGTATCCGGGAACGGTGGGCGCGCGGAATCTGATCCGCGGACCCAAGTCTCTCAACTTCGATCTTTCTGTCGGCAAATACTTCAAGACGCCGTTCGAAGGCCACCGCGTGCAGTTCCGCGCGGAAGCGTTCAACGCGTTCAACGCGGTCAACTGGAGCAATCCGTCCTCTTTGACGTTGGCGAATCCGACAACGTTTGGCCAGATCACCGAAGCCGCTGACGCGCGCGTGATGCAGTTCGCGCTTCGGTACGAGTTCTAAATTCCGGCAAAGGCTCGGGTGCCGCACGGCCTGGGCCTACTGTAAAATTATTGAGGGAGCGTTCGCGCCATGTTCCGACTTGCGGCATTGACGATGCTGTTGATTACCGGGCTTTACGGTCAAGCCGTGAAGCCCGGCACTACTGATTTCTTCGAAACCAGAATTCGCCCCGTTTTGGCGAACAACTGTTTTGGATGCCATACGAATACAGCTATGGGCGGACTCCGTCTCGATAGTGCTGAAGCGATGATGAAGGGCGGCAAACGCGGACCGGCGGTAACGCCCGGCGACGCCGACAACAGCATCCTGATGAAAGCCATTCGCCACGCGGATGCCACATACAAGATGCCAATGGGTTCGAAACTCAAGGACGCCGAGATTGCCGATCTGGCGGATTGGGTGAAGGCCGGCGCGGTTTGGCCCGCTGCTGTTTCGAAGAGCGCGGCAGTCAAGGATGGAAACTTCGTGATCCATCGGGAGGCCCGCAACTTCTGGTCGTTCCAGCCGCTGAAAGATCCTGCCCCGCCCACGGTGAAGGACACCAAATGGGTTCGCACCACGATCGACAAGTTCATTCTGGCGAAGTTGGAATCGGAAGGGTTGAAGCCCGTGAAGCAGGCTTCCAAGCGCGATCTCATTCGTCGCGCGACACTCGATCTCACTGGCGTGCCAGCGACCTTCGAAGAGATCGATGCGTTTGAAAAAGACGCCAGCGGCGACGCCTTCGCGAAGGTTGTCGACAGGCTCCTCGCCACGCCTCAATACGGTGAACGTTGGGGACGGCACTGGCTCGATGTCGCGCGCTATGGCGAAGACGATTATCGCAGCCTGAATCCGTTTCCGCGCGGCTATCGCCCGTATCCGAACGCCTACGCGTATCGCGATTGGGTGATCAATGCGATGAACGACGACCTGCCTTACGACAAGTTTGTGAAAGCCCAACTGGCGGGCGATCTGATGGATGAGAAGTCGCGCTACAGGAATGTGGCGGCGACTGGATTCCTCGGCCTCGGACCCTGGTACTACGACAACGGGGCTTTCGAAATCACGCGGGCCGATGAACGGCACGATCGCGTGGATGTGGTGACGCGCGGCTTTCTCGGTATGACCGTGGCTTGTGCGCGCTGCCACGATCACAAATACGATCCGATTCCGCAAAGCGACTACTATTCGCTTGCCGGAGTCTTCTACAACACGATTTACGAAGAGTATCCGAATGCGCCGGCGAAAACCGTCGCCGAATACACGAAACTCGAAGAAGATCTCGAACGCGAACAGAAGCTGATGCAAGAGGCGACCTCAGGTATCACAAATGACTTGTCGCGCGCCCTCGCCCATCAGGTTTCGAGCTACCTGCAGGCGGCTTGGGAAATCGCAGGTCCGCAGAAGAAGCCGATCGAACAGGTTGTGGAAACCCGCAAGCTCGACTTCGAACTCGTCGATCGCTGGGTGAAGTATCTCGCCAAGCCGACCGCCAAGTATAAGAACAAAAACGACTGGCAGGCGATGCTGAAGAAGCCAGCCAGCACCATGCAAGAGGCCAAGCGGCTTGCCGATCGTTTTCAAGAAGAAGTGATTGAAGCGATGCTCGAACGCAATGAACTCGAGGCCGAGAACAAAGTGATCATGGCCAAAGATCTCGAAGGCACTAAGCCGAAAAAGCGCACTGACAAGCCCAGCAACTTTGTCTCGTTCAAAGATTTCAACCCAGGTTCGTGGCTGCAGTTAAAGAGCCTGCCGGAAGAACAGAACAACTTGTGGACCGAGATCTTTCAGCGGGAACTCACCGACAATGACGATCCCAATGCGATGATGGCGATGGGTAGGCGCACAATGAAGCCTGGCGTTCTGTTGTTTCGCGGTTGGGGCTTGGAATCACGCGTCGGTCACGAACAGCAAGCTCGGATCAAGTCTATTCAAGGCGGCATCGACGCGATCCGCAAGAAGCTCGAAGCTCGCTATCCGTTCATTCATGGCGTGCGCGATGCAGAGAAGCCAGTCGACATTCAACTCAGCTTCCGCGGGGATCCGATGAATCCGGTCGGTGCCGAGATTCCGCGGCACTTCCTCAGCGTTTTGGAACCTGGCGATCCGAAGCCATTCGCCAAGGGCAGCGGTCGTCTGGAACTCGCCGACCGGATTCTGCAGCAGCCGCTGGCGATGCGGGTGATCGCGAATCGTATCTGGAAAGGCCACTTCGGAACCGGTCTGGTCGACACGCCAAGCAATTTTGGCATGACCGGTGAACGTCCTTCGAATCCCGAACTGCTCGAATATCTGGCGTCGTCGTTTGTGAAGAACGGCATGTCAATGAAGAAGCTGCATCGCGAAATTACTCTCAGTTCCGCCTATCGGCTATCCACCGAGAACGATACCGCCGCCGCGACGAAGGATTCAGGAAATCGCTTCTACTGGCGCGCCAATCGCAAGCGTCTCGACGCCGAACAGCTTCGTGACTCCATCATGCTGGTTTCCGGGAACCTCGACCCCTCGCTTGGCGGACCTTCTGCCGACCTCGCGCCCAGCATGCTGCGGCGCACGGTCTACGGCAAGGTGAGCCGCTACAAGCTGGATGAGTACCTGATGCTGTTCGATTTTCCTAGCCCGCTGATCAGCGCGGAAAAGCGCTTCATGACGACGGTTCCGGCGCAACGGCTGTTCCTGCTGAATAGCGATTTCATGCAGATTCAGGCGGAAGAATTGGCAAAGCGCGTGGCCGAGGGAGTGAACAACCGCGAACGGATCCGCAAGGCTTACAAGCTCGTCTTCGGTCGTGACGCTTTGGAATCGGAAGTGGCGTTGGGGCTTGAGTATTTGAAGTCCGAACCGCTGACCGGGTATGAAGAGCGCAAGAAGAAGGTGCCTGAGCCTGCAGGTGGTGCAGGTCCGAGAATGCGTCCCGGTGGGCCGCCCCCTCCAGTGGAAGTGAGTTCCAATGCGGGTGATGTCACGGCAAAGCCGATGCCCACGGAATTGGCGGATGCTGCTGAGCAAGGTGACCAGGCTCCGGTGGTTGCTGCCGGGATCCCGGATGCCAACCCTGCTGCTGCGGCGGCATTGGGAGATGGAGCCATGGGTATGGGAATGATGGGAGGCTTCGGCGCCGGCCGTCGCGGTCCCGGTGCGGGTCCCGCGCCTGTCAAGTACGAAGCCACTGTCTGGGGCCGTTACGCGAAGGTACTGCTCAGTTCATCCGAGTTTCTGTTCATCAACTAAGAGGCAACATGCATAAATCACCAAACCCAGTCACGCGGCGAGAAGCGATGCGCAAGATGGGCAACGGCTTCGGCATGATGGCCTTTGCCAGCCTCGTGAATCAATCGATCGCGCGTGCAGGAGGCGTGGTCTCTTCCGATGGACAGATGGGCGCAGCCAAGCTCGATCATCCTGCGAAAGTGAAGCGCGTCATTTTCCTTTTCATGAATGGCGGATGCTCGGCGGTCGATAGCTTCGACCCCAAGCCTGCGCTCACGAAATACGATGGCCAACCCATGCCCGGCGGAGGCATCAAGACCGAACGTCGCACCGGTGAGTTGATGCGTTCGCCGTTCGAGTTCAAGAAGTACGGCAAATGCGGCATGGATCTCAGCGAACTGTGGCCGAACCTCGGTTCGGTCGCCGACGACATCTGCTGGATTCGCTCCGTGTACACCGAGATTCCGAATCACGAGCCTGCTTGCCTGATGATGAACACCGGAGCAAATCAAGCGGGGCGGCCCGCCATCGGTTCGTGGATCACGTATGGCCTCGGGACCGAAAACCGCAGCCTGCCCGGCTTTGTGGTGCTATGTCCGACCGTGCCCACCACCGTCGGTTCGCCGCTGTGGGGCAACGGATTTCTGCCCGCGATTCATCAGGGTTCCTATATCTCGTCGCGGATTCAGACGCGCACGAACCCGGATGGCTCACCCGCTGAGGAAGAAGAGCCGCCGGCAGCGACTGAGGATCCGGCCAAGAAGAAAAAGATTGTGGTTGAGAAGGCCTTCGATCCCAAGAAGCTAGTCAGTTTCGTCAACAATCCGAAATTCGAACTTGCGGAACAACGCCGCGAGATCGACCTGCTGCAGAAGCTCGAAAATCTCAACAAATCCGGGGATCCTGAAGTGGAAGCGGTGTTGAAATCGATGGAAGTCGCCTATCGAATGCAGACCGAGGCTCCGCAGGTGTTCGATGTCCGCAAGGAATCGCAAGCGGTGCTCGACATGTACGGCGAAGGAACCACAGCGCGCGGCTGCTTGCAGGCCGTCCGGCTTGTGGAAAAGGGCGTACGCATGGTGCAGGTTTATTACGCAAGCGGCGACCCGTGGGATGCACACGGTGACATCATGGCCCACAAGGCCAATGCCAAGGCTTCCGATCAGCCGTTCGCCGCGGTGATCAAGGATCTCAAGCAGCGCGGACTTTGGAACGACACGCTGGTTGTGTGCGGTTCAGAGTTTGGCCGTACGCCCGTGCGCGAAGTCGGCGGCGATGGGGGCAGCGTCAAGAAGGGCCGCGATCACAATCCGCATGGCTTTACGATGTGGCTTTCCGGTGGTGCGGTGAAGGGCGGCACGATCTACGGAGCGACGGATGACTTTGGATTCAAGGCCGTTGAGAAGCCAGTGCATGTCCACGATATCCATGCAACGATTTTGCATCTCATGGGGATCGATCACCTCAAGTTAACCTACCGTTACAGTGGCCGCGACTTCCGGCTGACGGACGTTGCGGGCAATGTCCTGCACGATCTGATTGCCTGAGCACCCTGCATTTACGCCACCTCGAAGTGCATAGATTGCGACAAAGTCGGCTGTTTTGTGCGGCGCGCAACTCCGATCCTGCACGTCAGCCCTTGAGAGCGTCTATTGAGGTCCGGCGATTTCGAACTCGTAAAAGTTTGCCGGTTTTCCGTTCGTCTCGAACGTCGTAAACAGATATCCACCCGGACTCAATAGCGATACAGGAAGGCTATCGGTCGCCGACCCTTTCCATACGGTCTTGCCATCCAGCGTGGCAAGTTCCGCCGCTACCGTTGCCGTCTCCGGGATCCCGAAACGCACCTGCGTGGTCGACGCCCCAATCCGGAACTTCGGCCGGTTGGCGTCGCCTCGAGTCACGGCCTGTAGACGAAGTGTCTCCACCTGCGCGACCTGCTGCTCGCGCTTCTCCTCTACCTTGAGATCGGACCACCAAAACCACAGTCCAATCGCACTGGCGATGCAGAACATCGCGGCGATTCTGCGGAACCAATTGGCCCCTGCCGCCATTGACACGCTGCGGCCTTTGGAAACTTCGGAATGCCCAACGGACTTTGCCAGCGCCCGAGCCACCGTAGCCTTGCGGCGGCCTTCGGGCGTCGATAGCAGCCGTTCCTCGAAGAGGGGACGCCAATCGCGGGGCAGATCCCCCCGTACCCAGGCGTCAAGCAGCTCATTCTCGGCTTCGAGTACCCGTTCCGACATCTCTGCATTTTCGATCAACAACCCCTGAAAGGTCTCGCGATCGACGCGCGGCATCTGCCCGAGCAAATATTGAAACTCGCGATCCAGATCGGGACGGAACTCGCGGCTGGAAACTTCAGACATTTCTTTCCCTTATTCTCAGTGACGATTTCGTCAAGAACATCACGCGAGGCACTTGCCGATACAGGCTTCCAGCTTCTCACGCAGGCGCAACGCCCGATTCCGCAGCGAGTTCACCGAAATTTCCAAGCGATTTGCCATCCGTTGGCGATTCGAAATCCTCGCGGAGGCCTCGCCGCGATAGTAGTCCAACAGCAGTTGCGTCGAATCTCCAGGCAACTCACCGAGGCAACGATCGAAGCACTGCTGAGTTTTCGCCGCCTGCGATTGGGATTCTTCGAGGGTGGTGAGAAACAGGGGTTGCACGGCCACCTCGACCGGGCTCGCCAGTGGCAGTTGCTGTTCGCGAGCCTGCTTGCGATTCGTCTCTTTCAAAACCAACCGAGCGATGCCCCCGGCATATGCCACCGGCTTCAAAATCCGCTCTCCGTCCAACAACTTCGAAGCCAGCCGATTCAACACCTCATCCGCGCAGTCGTCCGCCTGCGGACAGCTTTCCCAGCGAAAGAACCGCATCAGCCTCTGCCGCAATTCTTCATAGGCCTCGCCCGCGTTCTCGCGATCCGGCCCCAAAGTCTGCAGAAGCTTCTCAAAGGCTTCGCCCGATAGACGGCTCAACGCCACTCCCCCTGCAGTACGAATCCGGCCCAATAGTACGGATGCGCCCATTCCGCACGCCGATGCCTTATCGCTCGATTCGCGGAATCCACCGCTGCGGCCAACGTCAGTTTTCGCACTAGCAAGGCACCATAAAACTCTTCCATCCAACTCGCTGTCGAACGATCGTCCACATCCCACAGCGTAGCCAAAACCGAGGCCGCTCCGGCGTACTGGAACCCTCGCGTCAGACTTACCAGTCCTTCACCGGCCAAAGGACTACCCGCCGCCGACCGGCACGCGCTCAACGTCACCAGCCTCGCCGAACGCAAATCGAGCTGATAGATTTCGTGCAATCGGATCGAAGAGTCCTCTATTGGATTCGCGCGCGAATCGTAAGCAGACAGGATCACTCGCGACAACTCGGGCCGCGTCGCATCCACAATCGCATGCGAAGCCAGATGGACGATCGTCTGCAGTCGCAACCGCTGCGGATTCCCCAAGAAAGCCCCTTTCGAAGCTTCGGTATCCAACGCTGTCACCGTGGCCTCCGGTCGGAGGCGCGCCAGCATCTGTGCTTCGAGTCGTGAAAATCGCAAGCGGGGCAGACTGTTTAACGGCGCGGTGCCGTTGGCCGGCAGTCGCGAATCGCGGGGGTCCAACACCGGATCCGCCATCGCGAGAATCCGTTCGCGAGCCGCGGGCTTCGCTTCCCTCCGGCGCAACGCCAATGCGGACGCCGAAGGCAGATACCCAACCTCGCGTCGCTCACAAGAAGGCAGCACCGCGAAAGGAACCGTCTCTAACACCCCATCCGCCGCGACAATCAACCTGCCGACGCCCGCCGGGATCCCCAACAATCTATCCAACGCCAACGCCGGAACCTTCCATTCCCCATCCTTCGTTGCAATCGCGCGGCTCAACTTTGCGACCGCAGCCTCAAGTGCGGCCCGTCCCGCTGGCAATGCACGCATGGTCACAGACTGCGCCGTGACAATCCACAAATAGCTTTGCGTCCGCCCCAACGAGTAAGTCAGCAGGGTCTCGCCAGGTCGCAACAGCCCTCTGATCTCCAGGGCGGACACTCGCGGCGGATCCGTCAACTCTGCAAACTGCCGCGGACTCGCCTTGCGAATCGCCTCCGCCGCATCGCGCGCTTCCGCCAAAGCCCCATCCAACTCACGCTGCAACGCCGCCTCTTGCGACGCCTTTCGCGGACCCGAAGCCAACCGCTCCAACCGGTCAGCGAGAGCATTCACGCGTCGCTGCGCCGCCAGTTGCCGAGACAGCAGTTGCGGTGATGCACTCTTGCGGACCTCCGCCAAAACATCGCCGAGGCGATCGAGCAGCAGACGTCCTCGGGATTCCTCCGCGGCTGCAAGCGCCGCGTCCGCTTGGCCTTGCGATGCGAGTAGCTCAATCTGAAACTCGTAGAAATCGCGCTTCGAGGCAAGCAATGTGGCTCGCAAATCCTGGCTCGCCAGCCGCGCGCGCGAACTCTCAATCAACTCGATCGCTTCGCGGATCTCCGCCCCCGCCGTGGCAAGGTCGCCAGCATCGCGATCCAGACGCGCCAACGATCCCAGCGTGAGAATCAGCCCCGTTCGATCGCGCAACGCACGCCTCGCCACCAAGGCTTGCGAAAGCAACGTTCGCGATCTCGAAGCCTCACCCATCGCATGAAGCGTGTACGCCTCGCCCCAACGGTCACCGATCTCGCGCTTCAGCGCCAGTGATCTTTCCCAGTATCCATGGGCTTTTTCCAACTGCCGCAAACCCGCATACGCATTGCCGAGGTTGTGCAGCGTGTATGCTTCGGCATAGCGGTTGCGGGCTTTTTCGAAAGTCGCCAAGGCCGTTTCGAGATCGCGCCGTGAAGCCTCGTATTGGCCGAGTCCAACGGCAGTCCAGCCAAGATTGCCCTGCGCGAAAGACGCCAGGACGGCGTCACCGGTCTTCTGTGCCAAACCATAGGCTTGTTGAAACTCGGAACGCGCCCGCGCCGGGTCGCCCAGCAACGCATACAGCAATCCAAGCGAATTGCGCGAATCCGCCTCGCCGCGCGAATCCTTCAGATCAACGCGGATCGCCAGCGCCTGCCGCGAATATTCCAAAGCGTCGGCTGGTTCGCCCATCGACCAATAGCAGTTGGAAATTCCACGCAGTGTATACGCCACACCCGGTCGATCCGCGATTTCACGACGGATCGCCAACGCTTCTTCGAATCGAAGCAGCGCTGCCGGAGAATCCCCTAACGACCACAGCGCCGCGGCGTAGTTGTGAATCGCAACCGCGTGCTGAAAGCGATCGCCAAGCGCCTGCCAAACCGGCAAGGATCGCTCAATCGCGCGCAGCCCCTCTGTATAGTTGTCCAGTTGCAGGTGTGTCTGGCCAAGACGCGTCAGAGCAGTGGCTTCTGACTTGCGGTCCCCCGCCACACGCGCCGCATCGAACGCGGCTGCAAACTTCGGAACCGCATCCTGCCGCTGATTCGCCCGTGCAAGCCGCTCGCCTTCTGCGATCAAGGCAGGCGCTTGTGCGCACGCAATTCTCGCCACCGACAGAATCCCCCAAACGATCGCTGCGCTCGTGCCTTTAAAAAACATCGGAAGTTTCTTTCGATTGAATCGACAGTCGACTAGCGCTGCAGGGCGAGCCGCTTACGGAAGCGTTAAACACTGTTCAGACCAACGCCAAGCGTAACAAATGGAGAAGGAACGCCTCCCAGATCTACTAAAGTTCTGCTCCCTTCCACATCGAGGAGGGACATGCAAAGCACGGTGTCCGGCCCGCGAAGGGTGCGAGCCCGAGGTCTAGGTTTCGCTAGCCCTAGGCCCACCGCAGGGAAAAAGAAAATCTCGGTCGAGCGCGCTGAGATGAGTATTCGCGAAGCCTGTGAGAACAAGGCGCAATCCTCCCCAAAGGTATATATCTTCTGGACGGAGCTCCTGCATAATCCCAATGGTAACGGATCGGACGTCCATTCCTTGCGACCCAGTTGCCGAACCTGCACCCGCATTGGGAATCGGCGGAGGTGTGTAGAGAACCTTCGTAGCGGGGTCGATAGTATCTACACCTGCCCCGATTCCAGGCACCTCGCCGTTGGAAGTCAATCGCTTTAGTGTCTGGCTTGTCCCGCGAGCAGGCGGGCTGTCCAACCAGTTTCAATGTGCGCTACACTGGAAAAGAACCGGGAACGCTGACGTATCATTCCACGTCACTCCCTTCGAAGACGTAGTCTCCGTTCTCCGATTTTCCATTTCTTCAACCCGACACCAGACCCAGACAGTTTTTCGATGGTACACAAGCTCGAAGCCCAATTCGTAACGAGTGCGGCAAAGCCGGATCAATTTCCGGTGGACCGCCAATTTGGGCCATTGCTCCCGGAGATCGCTTTTCTTGGCCGCAGCAATGTCGGAAAGTCTTCTTTGCTGAATGCTTTAGCAGGCGGTGAAAAGGTTGCCTTCGTCAGTCAAACGCCCGGTCGGACCCAGCTCATTAACTTTTTCCGCATTGGGACCGATCTAATGTTTGTGGACTTACCGGGGTACGGTTATGCTAAGGTGCCCAAGGCAATCACCCAAGACTGGCAGGCGCTGATCGAAAGCTACCTGCTAAACCGTGAAAATCTGCAGTTGTGCGTCATTCTGTTGGACGCCCGCCGTGGATGGATGGAAAAAGATCGGGAACTCAGAACGTGGTTGGAACATCATGGGCGGGCCTACATTGTGGCCGCGACCAAGATCGACAAACTCACGCAGAACGAACAGCACCGCGGGCTAGCCGCCATCCGCGCAGAAACCGGCGGCGATATCTTTCCAGTCTCGGCCCCTTCAGGCCGAGGAGTGAGGGAACTTTGGCAAACGATCTGGAAAACAAGACAAACCAATCAGTAGACACAGTGCCGGACTCGGCCGCGACGGCTCCCGCCGCGACAACCGAGAAGCCAGCCACCACCCCCGAGCCCGCCGCAACGGCAGCTCTTACCCCCAAGGCCGCCAACGGCGAATCCACAACGGCCCCCGCGCCGAAATCTGAGAAGAAATCCGAAGGGACGCCCAAGCCGCGCAAATCCGCAGCCGCAGCCGCTCCCCCACCGGCCGGGACGCATGAGCCAGAAGCCACGCCCGCGCTCGAGCCACCGACTCAAGTGGCGGCGTCTGGTCCCGCTCCCGTGGAACCGCCGCCTCCGGCTGTCGAAGTCATCCCGGAACCTGTTCCTGCGATGATTGTCGCGGCACCGCCGCCTTCTCCGCCTGCTCCCGCGCCGCAAACGATGCAGCCGCAACAACTGATCCCCCAAGCCGCAGGCGGCGTCGTGCGTCCCCCGCAACCGCAGGGTATCGCTCCAGTCGTCGCGAAACCGGTCGTCGCGCAAGCCGTCGTCCAGAATCGCCCCCCCCAGCAGGGGCAGGGCCAGCAACAACAGCCTCAGCAGCGTCCCCCACAGCAGCAGCAAGGCGGTGGACAGCAGCAACCCCAGCCACAGCAGAACAACCGTCCCGCTCAGCAACAGCCGCAATCGCGCGCCGCACAGGCTGCTGAAGACGGTGAAATGCTGCCCGGTGAAATGCGCGCCCGCGCCGCCATCCAGCAGGTCGGCGGAAAGTCCACCCTCAATCTCGCCGATCTCAAGGATATGAGCATCCAGAATCTCAACCAGCTTGCCAAAGACATGGGCGTGCAAGGTGTGGCTGGATTGCGCAAGCAGGAACTCATCTTCAGAATCCTGCAAACCCAAGCCGAAAAAAGCGGACTCATCTTCTCGCAAGGCGTTCTCGAATGCCTGCCAGACGGCTTCGGCTTCCTCCGCGCTCCGGAATACAATTACCTGCCGGGTCCCGACGACGTGTACGTCTCGCCCTCGCAGATCCGCCGTTTCGATCTCCGCACCGGTGACACCGTTAGCGGCCAGATCCGCCCGCCGAAAGAAGGCGAACGTTACTTCGCCCTCATCAAGGTCGACGCGATCAACTTCGAAACGCCCGAAGAAGCCCGCAACAAGATCTTCTTCGACAACCTCACGCCGCTCTATCCCTGCAACCGCTTGAAGATGGAGACGACCAAGGACAATTACTCCGGTCGCGTCCTGGATCTCATCACGCCCATCGGTAAAGGCCAGCGCGGCCTGATCGTCGCCGCGCCACGCACTGGCAAAACGATGCTGCTGCAGAGCATCGCCAACTCGATCACGATGAATCATCCCGAAGTGGTGCTGATCGTGCTACTGATCGACGAACGTCCGGAAGAAGTCACCGACATGCAGCGCTCGGTACGCGGCGAAGTCATCAGCTCCACCTTCGACGAACCGGCCTCGCGCCACGTCCAAGTCGCCGAAATGGTGATCGAAAAGGCCAAGCGCCTCATCGAACACAAGAAGGATGTTGTGATCCTGCTCGACTCGATCACCCGCCTCGCTCGCGCCTACAACACAGTGGTTCCGCCCTCGGGCAAAGTGCTGTCCGGCGGTGTGGATTCGAACGCCCTGCAACGCCCCAAGCGCTTCTTCGGCGCAGCTCGCAACATCGAAGAAGGCGGATCTCTCACCATCATCGCCTCCGCGCTGATCGATACCGGCAGTCGTATGGACGACGTTATCTTCGAAGAGTTCAAGGGCACCGGCAACATGGAAATCCATCTGGACCGCAAACTCATGGACAAGCGTGTGTTTCCGGCCGTGGACATCACCAAGTCCGGCACGCGTAAAGAAGAACTGCTGCTCACGCGCGAAGAACTGAATCGCGTGTGGGTGTTGCGCAAGGTCCTGAATCCGCTGTCGCCAGTGGAATCGATGGAACTGCTACTCGATAAACTGGGCCGTACGAAGTCCAATGGGGACTTCCTGTCGGCGATGAATAGCTAGATTTCACATTCGAACAAAAAAGGTCCCGGCTTAGCAGCTGGGACCTTTTCATTTGTGCCAAACATGTCATAGCGAAGCGTGCGAAACGCAAGGCATCAGCGGTGAGGTGGCGTCAAATAAAGCTTGAGCAAATGGATCAGAGGACATATTGGGTAAAGATCTCGCCACACAAACCGCTGTGAGCGCTTCTGGTCCGCAGCGGATCGCGAACTGCGTATTTAAACTCGCTCGGAATCCGAGTTTGGCTGTTCACTGATGCTGAATCCGTCGAACCGCCGGATGCGGACCCGAATTTCCGACGGTGTCCCCTATCTCGATTTCATCGCTAGAACCGCATCCACCGGCTTGCCGGAAATCCTGCCTTCCACTCGCGAAAACCCAATCCCCAGCAGAAGCTCACGATACTCGCCAAATGTTCGCTCACGCCCTTCGGTGCAAATTAGCATGTTCAATGACTGCATGTGCGCCGACACGTTGGTTGGTGTCAGCAGCTTCTCTGCTATCAACAGCCCTCCGCCGTCAGGCAGCGCCGCAAAGATCTTGCCCAGTAACAGGCGGATCTTGGCCTCGGTCCAATCATGCAGAATCCGGCCCAAGCAATACAGATCGGCCGGAGGCAGCGGATCCGCAAAGAAATCGCCCGCAATTAGCCCTATTTTTCCCCGAGTAAACTGTTTCGCGAACTCCACCACCGCAGGCAGATCGAACACCTCGGCGCACATTCCCGGATATGCCTCTACCGCAGCCAACACCAAATGCCCCGTCGCTCCGCCAAGATCCACCGCATGACGGAACCGCGACAGATCGAACGCCCGCACCAGAGTCGCCGAACTGATCTGCCCGAAGCCATGCATCCCCATTAGAAAATCGTGCTTCTTCTCTTCCGTCTCGAAGAAGTGCGAGAACAGCGGACCACCGCTCAACCCAAACACCTGCTGCCAGCGGTTCGATCCTTCCTTTACCGCGTCTTCCAACTGCCGCCACATCGGATAGAGAGCCAAATTCGAATACTGTATGTATCCTGTCAGCGTCCGCGGACTCTCTCGCCGCAGATATTCATCGGCAGCCGGCGTATTCTGATATTGGCCGTCGGCATCCTTCGAAAGAAGCCCTAAGCAGACACAAGCGTCAAGCAGGCGGGTACCTTCCACGCCAAGGTCGCGGTTGCCCTCGAACACGCCCATCTGAACGGCGGCAAACATCGCCTTGGATTTACGAAAGGATTCGATGAGATCTACGATTGGACCGGGGTCAGGAAGCATAGAATCACAATAACCTATCGACGTTCGAGAGCCATGCGAAGTGCGCGAGCGGCTTCGAGCACGCGCTTGGCAGCCTCAAACCCGGGATCCTCATCCACGGCAACAATAGCCGAATCCCCAAGCCCCGCGTCGCGATAGCGGCGTAGGCGCTCTAAGACAAAATCCCGGATCTCCCGCGCATTGCCAACGCCCTCGAAGCGCGCCGCATGGCGGTCAGACGCCGAATGATGTCCCGGTTCAGCGGATGCCGTGCCGCCGCCCGCGCTCGAAACCACCACCGTCGCGATGTTCAATATCTTTTGCAGCGGACCCTGACTGAGTTGTACCTTCTGGATATTGGCGAAGGTCATCGTGACCTCCTGCACGCTCCACACCCCGGACCGGATCCGCAGGCTGTGATCCGTCACGATATACCAGCGCATCTCGTAGTCGAGTTTCTGCTTCCAAAACGTGATCAGGAGTTGCACGACAAATAATGCTAGACCCAGGCCCACGCCGATCCGCGCGAAAGGCTGCAGCCATTGCGGAAACTTGGCCGATACCACCGTCATTGCAACCAGAAAGGAGATCGCCGCAAACCCAACGAGCACTTGCAGAAGCGCCCATTGAATCAGGTTCCATTGATACAGCCGGGGCGATGCCCGAAAGACGCGTACAGAATCCGCCGAACCTACCGGCGCATTCGGATCGTGCGGTACGCGCAACAACTGCAGCAGAATTCGTTTCGCGGAATCGTACATCTCAGCGCTTTCCCTCTTCAATCAGCTTGCGGATCGCCTGCAACTCCTTCGCCACATCCCCTAGTGTCGACGCCAGTGCGGAGGCCGGTGCGTCGACCTCCTTCCGCATAGGTTCTTTGGCTCCACGCATCTTTGAATAGAGAAAGTCGCGGATCTCCTCCGGGCTCTCAAGCCCCTCGATCGTCATCTCCGCGCCAGATCCCGCTGACGCCGTCTGCACTTCGACCCGCGCAAGCCCGAGCCAGCGCTCGATCACATTCGATCGCAGGTGGATGTCTTGAATCCTCGAATAGTTCACCACGGTTTCATGATGAAAGATCACGCCCCAACTCATCGAAATGCCTTCGTTGTCGAAGCGATAGCGCATCGTGTGAAAGCGGAAGTAAAGATAGATCAGGAGAAACGGAAAGGCGAACAACGCGCTCAGTGACTGAATTTTGTAATAGGTCCAGAGTGAGTCTTTCGGCCGGGTGATCGCGAGAATCGCTGCTTCGTTGGACATCAGAACGAGGCTAGCACTTACGGACTCTGGGCGGGACCAGTCTGTTCGCCTCAAGCCAGTCGAGTGGATCGCGCACGCTCCACCAATTACCATAGAGTCTGACATGGCAGCCGATAACTCATTCGACATCGTTTCCAAGATTGAAATGCCCGAGGTCGTCAATGCGATCCAACAGGCTCTCAAAGAGATTCAGACCCGTTACGATCTGAAAGACTCCAAGTCCAACATCGAGCTCAACGAGAAGGACAACAAAATCACCCTCACCAGCGCCGACGACTACAAAATCAAAGCCGTGCGCGAGATTCTAGAAAGCAAGCTCGTCAAGCGCAAAGTACCGCTCAAGGGCTTCGCCTACGGCACAATCACGCAAGCCGGTGGATCCACCATGAAACAAGAGGCCACAATGCAGCAGGGGCTCGCCACCGAGAAGGCGAAGGAGATCGTCAAAGCGATCAAGGACAGCAAACAGAAGGTACAGGCGTCGATCATGGGCGACTACGTCCGAGTAACCGGTAAAGACCGCGACTCACTGCAGGAAATCATCGCCGTGTTGCGCGGCCACGACTTCGACATCGACATACAGTTCACCAACTACAGGACCAGCTAGTGCCGCGGCGGATCGAATCGCTGTTTGTCAAAGGTCCCGCAGGCAGGTTGGAAGCGATTCTCGAAGAGCCCGAGGATCGCGACCCGATCGAGTGCGCGTTGGTCTGCCATCCGCATCCGCAGCATGGCGGAACCATGCATACCAAAGCCGTCTATCGCACGGCTCGTGGTCTTCGGCGTGCCGGAAGCGCGGTACTGCGCTTCAACTATCGTGGTGTGAATCTCAGCGAAGGCGAGTACGATCACGGGGTCGGCGAGGTCGAGGACGCGCGTTCCGCCTTGTCCCTGTTGCTGAGCCGCTATCCGACCTTGCCGTTGACGATCGCCGGCTTCTCGTTCGGCTCTCGCATCGCACTCAAGCTGGGCTGCGAGCTTGCCTATCCGCGCCGCCTCATCGCCGTCGGATTTCCAACCGTCTACAAAGATCGTTCGTATCTTGGGGGCTGTGCGGTTCCTCGTTTTTTCGTGCAAAGCGACAACGATGAGTTCGGTCCGCTGTCAGAGCTGGAGCCTCTGGTGAACTCGCTTCCCTCCCCGGCTAAGCTCATCGTGATTCCTGCTGCGGATCACTATTTCGCCGGCGCATTGCCGCTGCTCGAAGAAGTAATCGCCGCGATTCCGTAGTCTCTCCACCAAGGTTTGCACGGGTCCCGTTACGGCCCAGTCCCATAGTTTGGAAATCAGTACCTTCGTCGTCTTTCGATCTTGACGGCCCAGTTGTTAATCTCCATCATATGGTCATTGACACACTGCAGCAAGAAAAGGGACCCGCGGCCGGAGCGCGTCATCGCTCTGGAAACGCGGATCCGCTCGCCCTGACTCATCAACTCTGCTGTCTTTGTCAGCGGAACGATGCCGAGGCTATTGCGGTCGGCGAGGATTTCGAATACCGGACCTCGCCCGATACGTTTGCCGCATTGAACTGTCGCCGTTGCGGACTTGTCTATCTCAGTCCGCGTCCGGCGATGTCCGCGCTGGAGCGAATCTATCCGCCCGACTATCACGCTTTCCAATTTTCCGCCGAGCAGTTCGGGCTCGCCTACTGGGTGAGAAGCTGGCTCGAAGCACGTCGGCTCTTGCAGTGCTGCGAAGGTTTGCCAGACGATGCTCGTATCCTGGACATCGGCTGTGGCGATGGATTTCACATTAAACTGTTTCAACGCTACGGCAGGCCCTCGTGGAATGTGTTGGGCATCGATGCCAGCGAAAAGGCGGTTGCCGCGGCGCGCAAGAGCGGCCTGGTTGTGCAACATGCCGACGTACAGACCGCGGCATTGCCACACGAATCCTTCGACCTGATCTTTCTCATCGCCACAATCGAGCATGTAGAAGATCCGGTGGACGTTCTGCTATCGGTTCGCAAGCTGCTCAAGCCCGGTGGCCGCGTTGTCATCGTCACTGACAACACCGGCACCGCCGATTTCAGGTTGTTCAGCCGGCGCCATTGGGGCGGCTATCATTTTCCACGCCACTGGAACCTGTTCAATGAGTCGAGTCTCAGGCAACTTGCCGCGATTTCGTCGATGCAGGTAACTCGCATCGAGACGATCGTGAGTCCCGTCAACTGGGTTTACTCGATCCGGAACTGGCTGGTGGATCGCCACGCTCCGAATTGGCTGATTGAACAATTCAGCCTGAAAACACCCATCACGCTTGGAGCGTTCACGGTGATCAACAATCTCTTCCAATTAATTGGGAAAGGCGCTCTGCTGCGCGCCACCTTTACGAGGCCACAATGACCGATAAGCCCGTCGCGATCATCGGAGCCGGCATTGCCGGATTAACCGCCGCCAATTGCCTCCGCCATCAAGGCGTTCCGATCCTGCTCTTCGAAGCTGGAGACAAGATCGCAGGCATGGCCCAAAGCTACGCCGACGAAGACGGATTCACCTACGACTTCGGAGCGCATTTCATCACAAACCGCCTGGCTGCCGCGATTGGCATAGGCTCCAAATGCCGCGACGTGAAATATTACGGCGAAAGTGTTTCGGTCCGTGGTCGCAACTATACATATCCCTTCGGGTTGATGAGTGTCCCGCGGTTCGTGGCGAGCGCAGTGAAGGCGAAGTTCAGCCGATCCGGTGAAACCAAAACAGCCGCTGAGTACTTTCGGCGGACATACGGCCGTACCCTGGCGGATGAGGTTGCTCTGCCCATACTCGAAGCTTGGTCAGGTGCCCCGGGCGACCAACTGGCCCCCTCAGTGGGCAACAAATTTTCGCATAGTGTCGCTTACACGCTGTATCTGAGCATGCTGTCCCGATGGAAGGGATTGGCGGTATCGAGTGGATATTGCCGCGCGATTGCCGAGAATCCGCAGGTTTGGCACGTGTATCCCGAGGGCGGCATGGCAGGAGTTTGCAACAAGCTCGCGGAACCGATCCAGGACGCTGTGCGGCTGCGGTCCCCCGTAGAGAAGATCATTGTCGAAAATGACCAGGTGGTCGCCGTGCGCGCCAAAGGCGTCGATCACAAGGTTTCGGCGGTGGTGAGTACCGCTCCCTGCCCTATGCTGCCAAAGCTCGTCTCTGGCACGGATCGTTTGAAGCCGCTCGAAGCCTTCCGCTACCGGCCAATGATATTCGTGAATTTACGTCTGAAAGGGCGCGGCATTCTTCCGGATACCGTCCTGTGGATGCCAGAAAGAAAGTTCCCGTTCTTCCGGCTTACCGAGACAACCCAATCGATGCCGTGGCTCGCACCCGCTGGTAAAACGATTATCACCTGCGATATCGGCTGCGAGGTCAACGATGCGCATTGGCGCATGTCGGATGAGCAGCTTGCCGCACTCTGCTTGGAAAACGTTTCGAAACTGTATCCAGAGGTATCGGAGAACTATCTGGGATGTCGCGTCATGAAGACGCCGTTCGCCTATCCGGTGTTCCTACAGGCGTATGAAGAACAGCGGGTCCGGTTCGAGAGATCCACTGGAATCGACAACCTGATGAGCATCGGAAGAAATGGCGAATTCGCTCATATTTTGATGGAAGACATTTACTGGAGCACGCTAAAGAAAATGCAGACACTGGTGGATCGGCTTCGGCAACTGGAACCCGCTCAGGATGTTCAGGATGGGGCTCCCTCGTGTGAGAAGGAGTTCGCAGACGAGCTGGTCACTGGCTAGCGGTTCGGCGTGGGAGGTTCTAGGAATTGTCTGAAACAGCATTGCATTGGGTTTTCTGAGGCGGTAAAGACACAAAGGCCCCGGGGGTTAAGACCGGGGCTAGTGTTTGTTTAATCGGGCGACGTCCTACTCTCCCACGCAGCTACCCGCGCAGTACCATTGGGGCTGAAGAGCTTAACTTCCGTGTTCG
>Ga0163144_10002900_pt1 | contig 39199 bp, 50 predicted proteins | sample OliLak19BULKMAT1_FD_123175 | JGI IMG/M metagenome (GOLD analysis project Ga0163144, IMG submission 123175) | Freshwater microbial mat bacterial communities from Lake Vanda, McMurdo Dry Valleys, Antarctica - Oligotrophic Lake LV.19.BULKMAT1 | ecosystem: Environmental > Aquatic > Freshwater >...
CAATTCAACTGGTCTCTGGGGGTCAGGGGGCGGTGCGCGATGCCCACGACCCCGCTGCCCTTCCTCCGCACGGAAAAACGCCCGCGACAAAACCGCAGCGGATCGTGAATAATACCGGTTAATACCTCGCGTGATTTCAAGGTCGGGGGGTGGCGCTACGGGATGTCTGCTTGTAATCCTGCGATGGTTCCCAGCCAGCCACGAACCTCGCCGTCGGAGTCGCGCGCTGCAAGCCGCTCGACCGTCATGCGGTCCACAGCCACCGCATTGAGCCACTGCTTGGCCCGGTTCCGCTGCCGCTTGCGGGCGCGGGACGTTAGCTCGCGCCAGGGGATTGCGCCGCCACGTCGCAGGTACTCGGCCTGAGCCGCCACGTCGGCCACGGGGTCGTCGTCGCCAAATTGAATCTCAACTCCGCGGGCTTCGCGGAGGGCGTCCGTGTGCAAATAGTTTTCCAGGGCGCGTTTTTTGGTCACCGAGGCGCGGCAGTGGGGCCGCCGATTGACCAGATCCGCGGCGGCATGTCGCAACGGGCTGACCGGTGGTACGTCGCGATCGTAAAGATGGAATTCGATCAACCCAAGACCCGCGAGTCGGTACGGCCAGGCCCCAAAATCGCCGCCGCCAAACGGCACAAACACCAGTTCGCCTCGTCGCTCTAGCGCAATCAGGTCCGGCAGCCGCAAGTCATCCTGATGCAGGATGGCACTGATCCGTTTGAGGAATGCGATGTCCCAAATACCTTCGACGACAACCAGGATTTTGACGGAGGCGGGCCGCGATGGGGCTGTGGATTCTTGATGCGGCTTTGGAGTCGATCCTGGAGTGGTTTGGAGCAGGCGCGCCCGCAGACGGGCCCACCAGTTTGTGAGTCTCGTCACGGAGAGCACCTGAAGAGTATGGATTGATGCGGCCGGTCAGGCCCGTTGACGGTAAGTTTCCTCGGTGGACTGCGTTTGGTGGAATTCAGCCGTGAGCTGTTCGGCAGTGGATTGCCCCAAAGCCTGTTCGAGCGCGCGGGTCGCGTCACGGCACTCGGATCTGCTAAACCCCTTGGTCCGAATGAGCACCTGGCCGGAAGGTGACACGATGATTTCAATGATCTTGCTCATGCGGCGCCTCCGACCACCTGGATCACGAGCTTGATCGAACCGTCGGCCAGCGGCTGCTCGACAATCGAGTGTCCCTGCCGACGGGCTTCGAGCGTGGCTTTTTCCACGGCATAGGCTTGCAAGAAACGGTCGAATTGCTGCTGGTCGCCCCAGTGCCCGCCGAAGTTGTCGAATTGCACCTGCCCGCTGGTTAGATCGCAGACCAGCGGGTATCGCCAGTCGGGCAGTTGCACGCACAAGCCCGTGGCCGTGCCGCTAAACAACCAGGTGGTTTGGTGGACGGGTTGCGGCAGCCCGAGGCGCTGGCAAGCCGCCCGCGCGGCTGCCTGGTCACGAATCTCGGTCTTAATGGAAACGATGTGACTCAAATGCTTCGGTCCTTGGTTTATGGTTGACGACTGCTGCCGGCCGCCTTTCGCCTACCTGCGCAGCCGGCCATCGATGCCATAACGGTCAATCGCCTGGTCGGCGATCGAATCCGTCAGGTTCACGAGGCCCTCGAGCAGCTCGGCGTCCAGCGCATCGGCGGGCATGCTGCGTTTGTGCCGCGCGCTTTCAGCCAGCCTTAGCAACAACAGTCGCTGGCGGCGGAACAGGGGACCGTCGACGGCGAGCGAGTATTCTTGAATAGTCATGGGCAGGGCCCTCTTCACGGCACGCATTGTGACGGCATCGACATGCGTGTCCTATTTCCGGAAACAAGTCTGCGACGCGCGTACCACGGACAAAATGTCCGTAGAAACCGGCTCGCGCCAGTTTAGTGTCCGCCTTTGCACTCGCTGCGCAAGGCCGCTTGGGATTGGCGGACTGCCTCCTCCACAAACAACCTAGACAGGCTGGCCGTTGTGATGGTGATGAACACGTGCTTGGGCGAGCCTTGCCAATGCACTTCGACTCGTTCGCTCGCGGTGTTGATCACCCGGCGGTTGTACTCGGTGGACTGAAAGCACATATGCGGAATCCGCACGTCATCGGGCAGGACCACCATGGATTCGCAGTCCTCGGGCAGCCACTGCTCCCAACTGGGATCCTTTGGCGCGGCGAAGAATTCAACCGAGTCGTCCCAATAGTACATTTCATGCAGCGTCACGTTTGCGCCGTGCAAACCGGCCGCCAGGTCCATCTGCTTCAAGATCCTCGTGGCCATCTCCGCCGTCAGGTCGACGACTGCATACTCGCAGTCGGCGTCGTAGTCATCCAGCGAGGAATACGTCCCCAGGACAAGCCTCATGGGATGAGCTCCTGCCCCGATTGCCAATCGTCGGAAGCGTGGTCATTCATAGCGGCGGGTGACACATGCGGAAGCGCCGCCCGTGACGCGCGATCGGACACAGGCACAGGAGTGGAACAGAGCGGCGGGAACAATATCGGTGAATCGGCCGCCAGTTCAGATACCAACAGCTCGTTCAATTCAATGTCGATTGGTTCCTGCTTCAGCCCATGCAGGAGGTACCAGCACAGGACCAGCGGCAAGAGACACGCCAGCGCCAGTCCCACGTTGGTCAGCACCGCGGCGATGATCGGCTCATCGTGACGTTGGGCCGCCAGTTCGCGCCGCTCGGCTCCCAACTCGTTGTGTCCCTTTTGCAGATCTCGCTGCAACGAAAGTGTCTCCTTGCGGGCCTGGGCGTCGGCCTCAACCAGTCGATTAGTGGCTTCGGCGATCTGGTGGTTTTGATGTGCAATCTGGCGGTTCTGGTCGGCCTGTCGCTGACTGGCCGTCTCCGCTTGCTGCACCAATCGCTGGTCGGCCGAATCACAGCCGGCGATTGGCAGCATTGCCGCGAGCGCGCTGGTCGTCAGCACGATCCACATCGTCCGTCGGGGTGTGTCTTGCAGGACGGACATACGGTCTCCAATGGGCCAAGAGCCGCCGCAACAACGCTTGCAGCGCCCGCCGCAGGCGGACCTCGCGGACGAGCGCCACGACGAGCACCAGGATCAGGGTGGAACTGGCCAGGATGATGGGGACATTCAACGGGTGACCTCAACATTGAGAGAGAGAAAACGGTCAGTAGCCGGCCGCACAGCGAGTGCGGTCAGGCCGCCTGAGACCATTCGCCGGCCAGCAAATTGAGCGTCGTGTCGCGATCGAGCGGGAGATCCCGCAGCCAGCGGGTGAACTGGTGGACCATCAGTCCCGCCGCGATCGTGGCGGCGTAGATCGTGCTCCGCGCGGTGCAGCGGCCCGGCTCGGCTTCCGACTGAGCAAACAGCGTCGTCGGATAGTAGTCGCGGCCTGCACGGTCGGAAACCGCCAGCACGCGCATCACTTCGCCCAGCATGCGGCCGTCGGTAAAAAACTCGCAACGAGATCTGACCGATCTCCAAATGGCCTCGCGGGCCGAGATCGAATCGACGCAGCAGAAGACCGCCTGGCCAATTTCCTGGCTGGGCCGAAAGCGGTCGGAGACCTGGACAACCGCGACCTCGGGATCCAAGAGACCAATGGCCGCGGCAGTCGCCCGCACTTTTTCGCGGCCCAAGTCGGCGGGCCAGTAGCCCTGCGTACAGAGATTGGATGGCTCAACGATGTCGAAATCGATCAATTTCAAGCGTCCCGCGCCCAGGGCCGCCAGTTGCAACGCCACCTGGCGACCGATCGCGCCGACGCCGATGATGGTCACCTGGACCTGCGCGAGACGGTTGTGCGGCACCAGGTCTTGTTGCCGGACATAGCGTTCAGAAGTAGCACTCGTCATATCGAACGGCTCCTTCGTCGAGGTACTCTTGCCAGGCATCGAGCCAGCCGTCGTAAGCTCCCGCCACGGGGACAGGATCGTCCGGCAGCCCAAGCACTAAGTCCCGCTCGACCCTTGCTTGCGACGGTGCGGATTGCACATGGGCCAGATACTCTTGTTCCCAAGCGATCCAGTCGCTGGCATGAAAGGGGCGGCTGTAGTCCACGTCCACAGGCAGCAACACGTCGCCGCCGGGTCCGACGTTGAAGCGCAAGCGGGCGTAGGTCGCGCCGCCACGGGCCAGGATAAACATCAGGGCCCAGTCGCTGGTCCCAAACATGCGGCCAAAAGTCGCTTCGTCGGTCCCACTAGGTTCGGGAGACACGCCCGGATGGGTGTGAATCCAAATACGCCCAAACTGAGCCGGCTTGAGTCCCTGGTCGACGCAACGGTCGAAAAAGTTAGCCACCGAATCGTCGTCAAATGCCACGCTGGCTACCGTGCAGCGCTGGCGGACAAGCTGCACGTCCTCGACATACAGTAAGTCATCCTCCGCGACGAGAGCGAACCCGCCCACTTCGGTCTCACCGTAGTCGCGCAGGAATAGTAGCTTGGCCCAGGCCGTGGGACTGAACCGCAGCGCTGGTTGACGGGATGATCGTCGTTGTACTTGTGACTGAGTCTTGGCTATCACTTTCGGCATCGCAGTCGTCCTCGTAACAGGAGGTACACAGATCCCCTTCCATGCATGAAGGACAAACGTCTTCGTGGCAGCCGTCGCAGTGGTGAAAGCAGGCAGGGCAATACCACTGACGGCAACGGGGACATTGCGCGGCGCACTGGCCACAGCAGTCTTGATCACAGGACTGACAGGCGCGGCCGCAGTCTTCGCAAATCCAGGCTTCGCACTCCGGGCACGCTCGCCGTGATTCTTCAGACGTAGTGGCGTCGCAGTCGGCGCAGCGGATTCCTTGCCAATCGTTTAGTTCCGAGTAGGCTTCGCCGCGTGCGTAGGTATGCAGCACCCGATTGACCAGCATAAAGAAGTCGTAAAGACGCCCTTGTTCCAGGGCCGATCGAATGGCGTCGTAGCCATTGCCCGCACACAAGTGCTCGTCCCGCACGTGAGGGTGCGTGATGGACTCGCACTTGGCCGCCGGATTGGGGTCGAGAGCGATGACGCGGTAAGGCGTGTAGGAATTGACGCCCTGGAGCTCCAACACGACTGGCGCAGTCAAAATCTAAATGCAACAAGCATGTTGACGTAGGAGAAAGATCGCTGGGTCGTTTGAATGCCGAGTCTTACGACGGATTCGGCGTTCGCACGGAGGCCCAGCGATGGGGAGTCATTTTACGTTGCCGGAGCGAGAGGTCCTATACCGGCTGAACAAGGCGAAGCGTCCGAAGGCTGAGATCGCCGCGGTCTTGGGTCGCGATCGCAGCACGATCTACCGGGAACTGAGCCGCAATACGGGCGGCCGCGGCTACCGTGCCAAGCAAGCTCAGCGGAAGGCGGAAGATCGCCGACTCGCTTGTCGGCGCGAACCGAAGATGAACGATCCGGTGTTGAAAAAGTACGTCACCCGTCGTCTGAAGAAGAAATGGTCGCCTGGCCAGATTGCCGGGCGTGCGCCGAAGGAATTCCCACGACGTCCCGCCAGACGCGTGTCGCATCAGACGATCTACAACTGGCTGGCCCAGGAGGCGCCCGAACTGCGGGTTCACTTGCGTCGCGGTCGCCGCCGCCGCCGGCCAGAAACTCGCGGGAAAATCCCAAACTGCGTCGGCATTGAGGGCCGGCCGAAGTCGGTCGACGCGAAACGTCGTTATGGCGATTGGGAGGGAGTCACGGTGGTGAGCCCCGGGCGTCGTAGCGGTTTGGTGACGATGGTCGAACGCAAAAGCCAGTACCTGCGGGTTCGCAAGACGACGAGCCTCAAGTCGCTCGCCACGATGCGGACGGCTTGCCGCGGCCTGCGCGACCTGCCCCCAGACCTGCGGCGGACGATGACGCTCGACAACGGCAAGGAATTCGCCGGGCATCAGATGCTGACCGAGCGACTGGGTCTGGACGTCTACTTCGCCAAACCCTATGCATCGTGGCAACGCGGACTCAACGAAAACACCAACGGGCTGCTACGGCAGTTCTTTCCCAAAGGAACCGATTTCGCGCGGATCAGTCGCCGCCAGGTGGCCCGCGCCGAAATATTACTGAACGAACGTCCCCGCAAGAGCCTCGGATACCAAACGCCCAGCGAAGTCTTCACCAAAAAATGCGCTGCATTTGAAGTTTGACTGCGCCACCGGAAATGCCACGAGCGGCGCGTCAAAACGCCCTTGTAACCAGCCGCGCTGGGCGCTCCGCTCTCCCTGCTGGAACAATCGGATGCGCCCACCCGTCATCAGCTCAATGATTTGGCGCGCCTCCGCCATGTCGGTAATGTTCCTGGAAGCCGGCGCCGATCGTAGAATTTCGCTGAATCGTCGCAGAAGGTCGCGTATCTGTTGGTCTGTGGGCACGCCCGCGGGACAAGCCCGGGCGGCTACTTCTGCGGTGATCTCGTGGGTGACTCGATTCCAGTCGTTCCGATAACCTGCAAGCGCTTTCGCCGATTCGTCCTGCTCTTCGGCCGTGATACCCACGTGTCGGCGCGTAAAATCCATCGAACGAGCAAGTTGGGTCTGTTGATCGCGAAGTTTAGCAAGGCGCTTTGGATCCGGCTCTTGAATAGTTGCTATTTCGTCCCTGCACGCGGATATGACCTCGTTGATCAGCGCTTCGTCGGCAGTGATGATCTCCGCCAACTTCGCGCACGTCAGTTCCGTAGCCAGCGTCCGATTAAGGTAGGAAAATAGCGGACGCTTGGAGGCGACTATTCCACGGCAATTTGGACAAACAAACGAGTTCCCGGCGGGGCCTCCCACCTGCAGCGGACGATCGTGTTCCTGGCACCAAAGAACGCCATTCAAGAGCTTGGAATACGTCTCTGTCGCGCCGTTTGTTGGCTTGCGGCCTCGCTGGCCCTTATCGGTCGATATGCGGATCTGCGCGGCGTACCAGATTCCATCCGTAAGGATTCGCAACTCTTTGAACTGGATTTCTCGCAGCGGCTGAGCTCGCACTCGCTGCTGGACATAATCGGCGTCGGGCAAAAAGACGGCCTCGGTAACGCCATATCGCCACAATCCCCGATATCGAGAATTGGAAAGAATGCCGCGAACTGCGCTGCGGGTCCAACCTCCGCTTGTACATCGCGGCGGCAACGGGATGTTCGGGTCATCATTGAGTCGTCGAATGATCTCGCCGATCGGCATGCTATGTTCGACATACCATTTGAAAACCTGCCTGACGATCGTGGCGGTCTCTGGATCAATGCCTATGGAACAACGCGGCCTGTTGCGTGATGTGAAGCATCCGTCAATGGGTATCCCTACATAACCATAGGAAAGTGTGCCGAAAACCAGCCTCTTTTCCAATAGTCCTTCATGGGCAGCACGCACCTGGTCCACATTCATGCCGACGACGAACTGGTCCATCATGGCGTGGACCGCCAAATGGGCTTCCCAGCGTTTTGCGTCGTCGGTGTCAATTCCCGACTTGACGAAGATGCACCGAACTCCCCAGCCCTTATGAGCTTGATCCACGAACTGCAGAGTTAAATAGGTTTTTCGGAACAGCCGGTTCGTGGCAAACAGCAGCAGCCCGCCCGCCCGCTTCTGTCGCAAAATGTCGCGAATTTCGTTTAGCCCCTGGCGATCTCTTTTGAAACCTCGAATTGCGAGGTCGAAATGAATGTTCTCGCGCGGCACAAAAATGCCTAGTTCTAGTGCCCTTATCAGGATCGTCCGGATTTGATCGGCGACACTATCTTGATGACGCGTCGAATAGCGCGCGTACACGCAACCGACGCTGGTGGCTTTTTGGCGCGGAAGTTGGGCGTGAAACTGGGCGACGATCTCGTCCACTTCCTTGGACGTCTGTTCCCAAAGTTCGCGGCGCTCGCGGTCGATTTCCGCTTTGCCGCGGGGTCCCTTGCGGCGCGGCATGCTGCGGCGGCTGCGCCGCGGACGAGGAGCAATTGCCACGGCCGCGGAGTCGAAGCCGGAGATCGGGTCCAACGCGAACCTGGACGCCGAGATCAAGTGAATGATTGCGGATGAATTGTCCCTCTTTTGTCCCTGGTGCCTGACTCCACAATGGGGACCAACGGGAAACAATGAGCAACAACCAGACTGCGGCAAGTCCAGACGCCAAAAGGGGTTCGACGTAAATCGTTGCCTTGGTGGAAGAACGCGAAAGGTGGGGGGGTACGAATCCCTTGCCCTCCGCTCTTTCTAAACGACGCCCCCGCAAAGAGTCGCGGGGGTAATTTTTTTTTTTTGCGCCAAGCCGCGAAAAAGAGCTCGCACATTGCACCGGAGAATCTGAAACACTCGCCGCGTCAAGCGCTCACGCGGGCGTAGTTCGCCCTGACGTATTCGTCGGCGTCGTCCAGGGACGTAAAACTGAGGGCATCTGCGCTGTCGGCAGACCAATCGTCGCCCGTCCACACGCGATAAGGATCGCTCATGCGGCGCGGGGCGTGCTTGCTCGGCGGCCCTTCGAGGGCGCGGTCCGAGGTGATGACGTAGCAATCATTTTGCAGTCGCGTCAGAATTCCCATTCAGAATCTCCACCTCCGCCCTGCTGGGCCTCGTCGAGAACTACGACGTGAGCGGGTACCGAATCTCGTATCGCGTCATGCCGTTTACCTTTTGGGCAAGTTCCTTTACCTGGCAATCTTGCCGGCACTCAGCAATGTTCATGGAGTGCGGAACCCAAGCGCCCGCGGCGTACTCGAAGGTGTTCTTTTCTTTGTCTTCCATCAGGATGAATGGTTGCCCGTATTGGACAGGCGCCTTCTTTTCGTAGACGACGGGTTCGGGCCGTGTAGGCGCGGAGCGGGGTGTCGTCGTCGACGGTTTTTGCCGCTTGTGGTTGAACCGGTTCTTCTGGGCCATTGGGGATACTCCTGCGGGTAGAGGGTTGTTGATGGCCCGGTCGTTCCGGGAACAAATGCGCTCATGCCATGGGGTGATCGGTCCAGGTGCGCAGCGAGTTGCCGTGCTGATTGCTCGCTACGCGAGAACGACGAATCGCCAAACGACGAATCGCCAGTCGAGCGACAACGGGTGATCGTTCCAGCGTAACGCGATGTGCAAGCTACTTGGGCGTGGGCGAGAACGATTTCCAGAAATCGTCGTAGGTCTCCGACTTGCGGACGGCCGCCAGCAGATCGTCTCGCGTTCCCTCCGCCACGCGTCCCGCGTGTTGGATCGCGATGGTTCTTTCCTGAGCGATCACCTGCAAGTCTTCCATTTCATTCTTGCGGCCATACTTCTCCACGAGCGCCGTCTGGACGGCGGTCGCAGCATAATCAATATCGCGGGCCATTAACATTACTGCCTTTCTCCAAAAAAAGAACAAGATTCAGCAACGTGTGACTTCAGGCACACAGAGCCTCAGGCCTTCACACAACTTCACCTTCAATGCTCGGGCTGGCAATGCTCGGGCTTGGCAATGCTCGGGCTGGCAATGCTTGGGCAGGTACGGTAGCCACGCCTGAGCCTAATGAGCGACAGTTGGCAAGGTCCTTACTCCCACATGCACCACTACTTCTGCTAGCAACTTCTTCTGCTAGCCATGTTCGACCGAGCGAATCACCGTTGTCGTGACCCCGTAAACGCAGTGCGCGCAGACGCGCCTCGTGGGCCCCGGCTTCGTGCGCGAGTACGTCTCCACGAAAACAAGTGGTGTCAGCCCATTCGACGGAGGCATCCTGCGATGCATCCAGCGGCTACTGACATTGCTACGAAACAGGCAGTTCGATCGCGGTCGAGAGCGAGAAACTTTCCGCGTGCCGGAAAAAAACGACCGCTACGGGAGGATCCACCGAACGAGACGCCTTACGAGCGTCTAACCTTACTCCCCTGCCTCTGACAACGGCCGATTATACCAAGTTCCGCACCTGGACGTCAAACGATACCTAGTTTAACCGCGTTTAACCGCCGTTTCGATGTGCTGATTCGTCAAAGCCTCGCGCTCGCCGACTGGACACGTAAGTCGACACTGGGTTGGAGGTCGACCGACTCGACAGTGGAGATATTGAGCTGCCTTGGAGGCAAATCCTTTTCCCAATCGAGCGGTATTGGAAGCGCATCGGCATCGCACGAACGCGGCCGCTGCCTTGAGTTACTTGAACATTGTCAGAATTCAATCTGCAGTGTACTGGGCGACGAATGGCGAAACGCCCTGCAAGTGTACTGCGCAATCCGCTGCATAGACTCAAAAACACACAATCGCAAATGCATAGATTGACTCGACAGCACAAATAAAGGTAAAGTAAATAACATACATGGGCAATTTACAGGTTTATCCTTTCACTTGGTCGAGGTGACGCATGGCTCGCAAGAAACCAGGACCGGAAAACAATGGCCGTTCGAACCCCAGAAGCAACAAGAGCCTGGCCATTCGCAATGTGCTTAGAAAGATGCCTGCCGCCAGGGCCGGCGACGTGGCCACGGCCGTCAAGAAAGAGTATGGCCAGGACGTCAGCAAAAACATGATCTACATGGTCAAGACGAAGACAAACATGGCGGCCGACCGCAAGGGAAAGAAGTTGAACTCCGGTCGTAGTCGTAGCCCAATGACCACCGCGGCGCTGTGGGTCGAGGCTATCAAAACCGCGCGGCACTTGCTCAAGGCGACGGGCAGCGTGGCCAACGCGACGGCGGTACTGAAGGCCCTAGATAGTTGAGCGTGTTTGCCATTCCTGAACTTCGCACGGCTTGAAGTCGTTCGATCCGTGTCGAACGCGCATGCTTCGGCGAAACGACCGACGTGCGTCCGCACACGACACGCTGGTGAAGACGGCGGTCGTGTTCGCGACGCAGCAAGTTCGTCGGTGCGAGTCGATTGGCAGGCGTACGACGTCGGCGACCGCTGATCGCGGCAGCCCGCACTTGCTGGATTACTCGTCGACCAAGGGCGCGATTGTCACGTTCACCCGTTCGTTGGCGTTGCAACTGGTGTCCCGCCGCATCCGCGTCAACGCAGTCGCCCCCGGCCCCATTTGGACGCCGCTCATTCCGTCCACATTCTCGCCCGATCGCGTCGCCCGCTTCGGCGCCGACGTGCCGATGCAGCGGGGGGACGATCCGTTTGAGGTGGCGCCTTGCTACGTCTTCATGGCCTCGTCCGATTCAACATACATGACGGGCCAGGTGCTGCATCCCAACGGCGGCGAAGTGATCAACGCCTGACAGCTCGCAGACCACAGCGACCGCGCTGACGGATTGCCGCTGTCAGAATCATTGGACAGCACGCCACTACACTTTGATCGCATCAATCATGATCGCGGGCGGATGCTTGAGAAACTCGGCCCAGTAGTCGCCCTGGCCGGCCGTTGCCGCGTCGGGCGCCAGCTCGAGTTGATGGAACGCAACGTCGCGAAACCCGGCTTCACGCAGCGCCGACTCATAGGCCTCGATCGGCAAGTAGTAGTTCTCGATCTCGAACGATGAGTCGTCCAGATAGGTCGTCATTCGCTAAAACGCTGGGTAAATCGAGGTTTTCCGCCGAGAGTGTAGCCAAAGTGTAGCCAATCACGCGGTTTCCGAGACCAGCTTCAGCTTTGCCTGCCCTGCCCGAAGTATGCCCCCCACGACATCGGCCGCCGCCGCGTCCATCCCTGGCATCACGTGAGAGTACAAGTCCAGGGTCATGCTGATATTGGCATGGCCCAGCCGCTGCTGGACGATCTTAGGATGCACGCCCCCAGTCAGCATGAGGGTAGCCGCCGTGTGGCGCAGGTCGTGAAAGCGTATGTCCGGTAGTCCGGCCCTTTTTAAGAGCGGCTTGAACGCATTCTTGTGCAGGTTAGCCCGCCGCCAGGGCATGCCCGCCGTATTGCAGAACACGAACTCACTACGTCCGAAGCCCTCGACCATCTGATGCTTCTGGTGACGTCCCAAGGCTTCTACGGCCAGCGTGTCGAGGGACACTCGCCGCTTGCTCGACTTGCTCTTCGGCTCCCCCAGCACGAACACCCCTTTGCAGTCGTTCAGGGTGTAGCGGACCGCGACCGCCCGGCCCTCCCAGTCGACGTCACGCCACTGAAGAGCTAGCAACTCACCCAACCGCATGCCCGTGGTCAGGGCCATCGTGAATAAGGCTTCCGACCGGTCCCCCTCAGCGGCCGCTAGAAGAGCGCTGGCTTGTTCGCTACTGAGGACCTGCATTTCTGCTTGCACGTGCCGTGGCCGCTCTACCGCGTCGCATACGTTGCGTGGGACCATCTGCCACTTCACGGCCTGGTCCAAGGCGCCGTGAAGGAGGTTGTGTACTTGGCGACGACGGGAAGTTGATTCGCTTCGTGCTGTCTCGGAAAGCAGCCGATACAAATTCTGAATGTGCATCGGCGTGAGTTTGGTCAACGGGATGCCGCCGATGCGTGGCAAAATCTGCTTTTTGATAACACCGGCGTAGGTGGTCGCGGTTGTTACCCGCTTCGTGGGCTTGACCACATCGGCCAGCCACCGGGCAAGAAACTCGCCCGTGGTCATCTTGTTGGGCTCGCATAAGGTGCCGTCCAGTTTGCTGGTCGACAGCCGGCCCAGCTTCTCCTGCACTTCGCCCTTCGTCGTGCCGTACACCGTGCGGCGGACACGCTTGCCCACGGCGTTGTAGCCAAGGGTTACGCTCGCGCACCAGCGGCTATCCGCGCGTTGATAGATCGAGCCCTCGCCGTTGCCGCGTCGCGCGGTGGGCTTGCGTTTGGGTTTGGTGGTCGGTTCGGGGATGGTGGTACTTGCGATCATGGGGTTCCTTTCGCGGTGAGAAAAATGCCCCGTTGTAAAAAGCCCCGCTGCCCACGGGGCGGGAGCGGTTCACGCGTACAAATCCTCCTGCGGTTCGCCGGACAAACAGCCGTCGACCTTCTCCACAAGCCGGGCTAGGGTCTCGACCAACGCGACCAAGGTCCGGACTTGCTTCCAACTCACGTTCTGCTCGTCGGCCGTGGGCGAGGCTGCGATCCGGTCGGCCAGTTCGCGGGCGAGTTCGGCGCCGACGAATAGGCTGCTGTTGAACGCGGCATCGGGGGTGCGCGTGGTGGTGGTCATTGGGCACCGCCTTTGCCGAACAGGCCGCGAATCTTTGACCAGCGTGACGGTTGCGGTTTGATAATCGGTGGCGGGTGAACGCTCTTGATCTGCCGCGGGTCGACGTAATGCACCTGGTTCTGCGGCGACGTATGGCCAAGGAAATTGGCGACCGCGTTCGGGTCCCCAGTCATCTGCATAACCGCCGTGGCTCCCGAGCGTCGAACCCAGCGAGGCGTCCCTGGCAGGTCGGCCATGTTGCAGGCACTCTTCCACGCACGGCACAGCTGCATCTTGCCAAACGGAAATACCAAGGCACGCTGTTCAGGCTTTGTCGCCTGGACGGCTCGCATCGCCTCGGAACTTAAGCAAAACTCCTTTGGCTCGGAAGTCTTCAATTGGGAGATAACGATTCGGTCGGACGTGACGTCGGCCGAACGTAGGGCACGCAAATCACAAGGCCGCAATCCAGATTCGTAAGCCACCAGCAGGAACGCCCGCAGCACCAATCGCTTGTGAACTTGCATGAAATGCGTGTTTTCCAAGTCGACTGGCAACTGGAACTGGTCTTCCATCCTCTCGAAAGTTTGCAGCAGCGTGGCCAATTCCTCTAGCGTGTAAGCTTTTGGTCTTGGCTTTGGAACCTTCACCGGCTGCACATACCGCGGACCCGCCTTGACCAGCCGTCGGCGATCAGCTTCTCGCCAGAGCGTGAGAATGTGACCACGTTGGCTATGCACCGTCTTGGGTGTCATGCCCTGTGCGTGTCTCGCCGTGATCCAGCCGTTCAGCAGGTCATCACTGAGGTCATCTAAAGTCAGCGGCTTATTCGCAAAACGTTGCAGGTGGGACACGGAGTACATTAACTGGTGGCAACCCTGCCGCAAGTTGTGAGAGCGGCCATACGACGCGACCCAATGGGACAAAAGCATCGTGCCCGAATCCGGCGGCGGCTGGCTGGCAATTTCTTCCTGACGTTTTTGTTCTGCCTCTTCCAATCCATTGGCGTGCGAGAGAACGGCCACGACCGCCTTGCGATAATCGTGAGCCGTCTTGGGCGTCACGCCCGCGACCGCACACAGCCAGGCGGAAAACCCGGGCACACGTTCCAGGGTGTTGATGTCGATCGTGCAGAACTCACCTAGGAATTCGTGGAACTGTTTGATCGCGTAGCGGTAAGCGCGTTCGCTCATCCTGGTCAACCCATTGGCCTGAACGTACGTGTTATGGAAGTAGTCCATCAGCTTGGTTTGTGGGTTCGGTGCGATCATGCTCGCACCCCTTTCGCCACGACGCGGGCGATGTATCGCTGGCACGACCTTGGATGAATCACCAGCAGACACCACTGCCCGTCAGTGCGTCCCTCGAGCCGTTGCGTGTTGAACGTGCGGCAGACCGCGAGGGCTTCGTGCAGATGCAGCCCCCTGGAGTACCAACGGGCGGACAAGATAACGTGCGGATGCGTGCCGAAGTGCGCCGGCTTCCAGCCGGGGTCGACCGTCGCAAGTAGGACGGCGTGTGAGCCTTTGGAGCGGGACATTGCTGATCCCTTTCCGCGCGCAGTTACCTTAGCGCGCAAGAAAGAATCCCACCCGGTACACTCGCTAGAAGGCGGTGACTAGACCGCCCGCGGACCTTGGCTCGAAAGCCTCGGTTGGCGCACAAGCGCACCGGGTAGGATTCTGTTTTCTAGTCATGGAATTTTCTACTAGTCATGCAGGCCCGACAGAGACCGGGCGACGAACGCTTTTCTGCCCGCCATCATCGCGTCCTCGCCGTGATCTGTCAACGAAACTTCGCCCCTCTGGCTAACATTTTTCGCAACACTCGCGCCGCCGACCCTGCATAACCCGGCCTTTGTCGGCAAACGCGGCGGATCAAGCATCCGCTGCGTAGCTTTTGGCGTCTTCGGCGATCGCTTCGGCGCGAAGCCTATCCAGTAGCGCCGCATCTTTCAGGGCGATTTCCCTAAGGGCATGCATCTTCACCGCCTCGCGGCGGTTGCGGCGGTCGGCAATGATCTCGTCAAGGCGAGCTTGCAAGGCGTCCAGGTTCCAGCGGGGTGTCATTGCAGCATTTCCTTCGCCAACTCGTGGCCGTCGTTTCCGTACCAACCCTCATCGTGGACGACTTGAATTTGCTGAATCAAGTTTTCAATGCGGCCGTCGACCTCGACCGACGTCGTGACCTTGCCCAATACTCGATCGAACAATTCTCTTGCCGCGGCTACGTCGCCTTTCTTGGCTTCCCGGACTAGCGCCTTGACGACCTCCCGCAAGTCTTTCGCCGTGACGGCCGCCAGTAGGGCCTCGCGGAGCTTGGCGACTTTAATAGCGTTGGGGTTGCCGGGCCCGCCGCGGTTCCCTTCGACGAATCGACCCTTTTCGTCACGCCCGTTTGCTCCGTTTTCTTTCGGCGGTTCACTCTTTGCGATCATGGGGATCTCCGGTGGATAGTAGGGAACGGCAGCGACCCGTACTTCGTTGGGTGTCCAGCAATGCCGGCAGCACACATCGCCGCGAAATTGGCCATGATCACGTTTGTAGCCGCCAGCCGAACCCACTTTTCCGGCGGCTCTCGCAGGGCCTCAACGTATCGAAGCCAAAAATTGGCCGCTTCGGTAAACAATTCCGCGCTTGCGGTGGCTTGCTTTTCATCCAGGGCCAAACAGCGCACGTCGCGAATGATCGACGCGCGGTCTAACTCGTCGTCTACGAGCCGTTGGAACTCTTCGATGACGGAGCGGGGCAAGTCGTCGATGCAGCGACGTTTCATGCGGCCCTCCGCGCATCACGCGATGCCGTCGAGAGTGCCGAACGAATGGACGCGGCCGTAGTCGATGCCTCGCCAGTGATCCGGCCGGCAGACGTCCAGGCCGTCGCTACGAATCTCGCGCTCGCGCCGGGTCCAAGTGCGCTGGATCTCGCGGGCGAGGCGACGGATTGCCCGCGGGCTTGGGTCGGCAGGATTGCGACGACGGGATTGCACGGGCATGCACGTTTCCCTATCACGGCGGCCGGCGGATAGTCAATGGTTGCGGGCATGAGGTTAAGCGACCTGCGCCTGTTGAAACTGGAACCAGCGGGCCTGGTCACCCAACGCCGCCTTGTCGCCCATTTGCTTGAACGCTTCAGCCGCGGCCTTGTCCCATTCTTCCTTGAACTTCTGCAGCTGCGGTCGCATTTTCTCGATAAGGTCGTCTACCTCCAAGCCGCCGGTAATGCGGATTTCCAACGCATCGGGCGTGTGGACGGTCACCTGCGCATCGGCAACCGCGCCTGCCGCGGCACGCTCGCGGTCAGGGTTGCGGAATAACTCTGCCGTGCCGAGAAGGCCGGCGTCTAGGGCTCGCTTCGCCGCGAACGCCTGGTCCCTTTCTTCAAAGCCTTGCACGCCGCCGTAGGCTTCGCGCATCACGCCCATAAGCTCCGGCGGCATCCACTTGCCGCTCATAAACATGGGGCCAAGCTGCTTGACCAACTGCTGCTTGCCGGGATCCATATTGCCCAATCGAGATAGGACCGATTGACCTTCCGACTGCTGCGCCTGCTGGGTCTGTCGAGCGATGTCAAGTTCCGCCTGCGCGCCAGAGATACGGGTCTCTTTGAGTTGCCGCGCGAGGGCCAGCCGCTGTCGGTCATTCTCCAACAGGGCTTCGCCCGCGGCCCTTTCTTGACCGCCGCTGAAGACGTTTCCGGCCGGCGCCATGAGCGATTGACGTTGGGCGGTCAGGAAGGCCGCTTGCCCTTCAGCGCCAGTCATGCCGAAACTGGATTGCTGGCCGGCCAGGTCCGCGCGGCCCGTCAGGAAGTTTCTTTGGTAGCCAGACAGCGCCGCCGCGCCTGCGCCTGCGTCCATCGCCGCTTGACGGCCTGCGCGACCAGCGGCAATCCGCTTGTCGAGCCGGTCCTCTTCCCGAATCGTCCGCACACTGCTGGCGCTCCACGACTCCGGGATGCCAAGAGCGTTGTCGAACCCGCTGCCGATGCGAGCGTTGGTTCGCCAGAGGGCTGTGGACACCGAATCGTTAATGCTCCCGGGCGTGGCACCGCGGCCTGGTCCGTGCTTGAACGCATCGCGGATCGCACTGCCGCCGGACACGGCGCCGAACGTCACGCCGGCAGCCGCGAGCCCCCAGAGGCCGGCCGGCGCGGCGAGTCGTGACGTCACGCCACCAGCCGCGAGATTGCCCGCGGCATTCGCGGCCGCGTTTGACGCAAAGCCGCCACCGCCGCTGGCCGCCCGAAATGCCCTCGAGCCGCCGATCGCCTTCTGCAAGCCACGATACGCGCCGAGCCCGCCGTTGATTGCGTCGCTCGCCACCTGGACGCCCAGAAGCGTATTGAGCAGCTTCTGCATATCCTTCTCGCCGATGACACCAGCCAGCGCAACCGCGCGGCCGACGCGGGTCAGCCCGCCGACCATCATGTCAAAGCCCTGGTTGACGTCTTTCTGCGCCCGCTTCATCTGATTCATCGAAAGCGATTGTTGACGCGCCAGCCGCTCCGTCGCCCTCTCTTGCTCGCGCAGTCGCGCAGTGTTTTCCTTGGCCATCGACGACAGGCCGCGTTCCCACGTCGCGCGACCCTTTGCCGCGTCGGCCATATGGCGGTTAATCTTCTCCGCCTGCTTGGCCGCTTCGCCGAGACCCTTCGAGAACGGATCGACGTTCTTTTTTGAGCCGTCGCCGATCGATTTCAGTTTCTTTTCGAGGTTGGTGGCGGACTTCGCCAAATCGTCCATTACCCGTTTGGCGTTTGGGTCGGCTTCAACGCCAATCTTGTAAGTGACATTGCGGTTGCTCGATCCGCCCCCGCCACCGAAACCGCCTTTGCCTGCGCCAATCATGTTCGCACCTTTGCTTCAGAAACCTGGAAACGTGCCTTACCGTCCTGGTCGAACACGATTACGGTTGTGCTCGTATCATCGCTTTGATACGGCACGACGGCAGCTACACGCGGTTGGCTGCCAGCGTCGTACAGGAATACCGAAGCGTCTGTATCCGTCATGCCCAAGCATGCGACCATTTCGCCACGCTCGTTGAAAAACACGACCGACGGATTGTTGGTTTCCGGGTCGATTGCGATGGTCGCACGGCGACGACCGAAGTGATCGAGGATTTCAGGGATGGAATCTGGCATCGTGGTTTCCTTCGTTGAAAGTAAAAGAGCTACAAGGCCGTCGCGGAAGTGCGACCAGTCGACGTCGTGTATGTAACTTTCGTGGGCGAATCTAACAACTGGCGGCGGATTGCAGGTGCCATTACAGTAATCCCACCGCCAGAAGTTTGTCCGCAATCGCCAGCGACATGGCGTCGCTGCCCGCCTGCGTCGGGTGCAAGTTGTCGAGGCTGTATGGGGCCCAGAGCGATTCGGCGTCCGCCGGGTCGGCCATGACCGCGGCCAGGTCGACCAAGTAGGTGTTTGCGTTGGCGGCCGCAAACCCCCGGATGCTCGTATTCAAGATCAACCGCTGGGCTTCGTTGGGCGCGCTCCAGGTGGATCCGCCCTTCCACGGCATGACCGTGCAGCACACGAGCCGGTTGTTCGGGTCCGTCAGAATTTCGTCGAATAAGGTTACCAGTTGTCCATACGTCGTCGCGCCGCTTTGCGAGTTGCGCAAATCGTTCACGCCACAGCAAACCACGTGGAAGTTGTACCCGCGTCGCTTCGCACCGCTGGCCGCGGCCCATTGACCTGTCTGAACTTGCGGACTGCCCGTCGACACGCGAGCGCCCGACGTGGCGAAGTTTGTGCAACGCCACAACGCCCCGAGCCGATTCGCAATGACCGTGGCCGGAATCCGCGTTACGTCGGTGCCCGCGAGAATCGAGTCGCCCATGACGCCCACGTTGCCCACGGGTACGAGCCAGGACAGCGACAAGTAGTTTTCCACCTGGCGGCATTCGAGCGTGGTGAGCACGCGATTGAACAAGAGCACTTCGGCCACGCTGCCATCGAAGGCCAGCGCGTTGCCGCTCACGCCGTCAATGTCCAAGCCGATCCGCAGGCCGCCCGTGGGATCGCCGGTGGCCGGCGCGGCCGAGGGCTCCGCGCCCGTGCAATAGCAGCCGTCGCCAAAGAGCTGCGCGGCGTAGGGCAGGTCACCAGTCTTGAAACTGAACCGCGCGATGTGCCACGCCGCGGCCGGGTAGGCGTTGCTGCCGGCCGTCGCGTGGTTGTCCATGTTGACGATGTTCGACCCCTTGCCGACCGCCAGCACGAGATGCCCTTCCTTGGTTGACGAGTCGTCGGCATAGAGCATCAGCCCCGTATTCGCGCCGCCCGCGTACCCGCCCGAGTCCAACAGTACGCCCACGTTTTCGTCCGTCTGCTTGTACACGACGAAACCCGTGCAGCCCGTGCCGTCGTGCAGGAACTTCGCCCACGTGGCGGACGCCGCCGCCAGCTTTTCGACCGTCGCCGCGACGAACGTCAACGTCGGTTTGCCGTTGGGCGATGTGGGAGCAAGGTCATTGAGCAGATCCGGGCCCTGCGAGGCATCCGTGACGTTGCGAGCGTTGCCCGAGCGGTCGGCCCAGTGCAGCACTTCGTTGCCGTTAGCGGCTTGCCCCGTGCCCGCGGCGGCCGTGAACAAGTAGCCGGTGATAGGATCGGTTCGCAACCACAGTTGGCAACCGGTCAGTGACGTCGGGACGAACGCATTGGCGCCAGCCACCTGGTTGCGGATGGAATTCGGACCGTTCGCAATCGGGGCCGGATAAAAGGTGCCTCTTGTTCGCATGATTTGCTCCATTCGATTGTTGGGGCTCGCGAGTCGTTAAGACTACTGGGCGAACCAATAAACCTTCTGGCCGGCAACGGTGCTCCGCGCGTACACATTCGACGGATCAACGCCGCGAATCGTGACGGCCTCGCCAGCGCTCAACGGAAGGCCGTCGGTCGCATCGGTGCCGTCGGCGGTCACAGTCGAGTTGCCAATGTAAACGTCGGCGGAATTGTTGGGCGACGCCTTGATTAAGATTTCAGAGCAGCGGGCGGGCGTCGTCGTGAGGGCGAGGGCCGTGGTTCCGATTGATGATTTTGCGGGCATGGTTAGATTTTTCCTTTCGAGTGGTGATAAAAACGTCGCCCGCGGCGACCGACCTAGACTTTTCAGCCGCACGCGGGCGGGCAGCCCAGCGGCGCGGGCGCGAAAGGTGCGGCCACGAGCCGCAGCTTTTTCCACACCGCGGGCAGTTCGGTTATTCCCAAACAAAATCGTTGATTGAGATCTCGCCGCTACGAGTGTCGACGCCCGGTCGCTGAAACTGCCGCAAGGTCTCGTGTGCTTCGATCTCATCTTGCCGGAGTTGCTTGAACCGGTTGCCTAGCTCACGCATGTGATGAAGTTGCTCAGTCCGTCGACGTTCGATCGTCGCGGGTAGGTTTCGCTCGAGGAGATCGGTCGCCGCGATAAACGCGTTTAGATCGGCTTTCTCCGGCTCTAAGGCCGCCAACCACGCGGGCGTTTGGCTGACCGTGCTGCGTGCAATGATGAACTTCGTAGCACGCCCGACGTCGGCTTGGAGGCCAGCGCGGCCAATCCCCAGCTTGCGGGCCACAGCCAGCACAGCCGTTGCATCGGGAAGCGACGCGGGCGGTTGGACGCATCCCGCTTGAGCCGCCGCCTCAGCAATGGCGAACGCGAATATATGGGCTTTGTAAGTGGCTCGATCATCGGCAACGGCCAGGTCGAGTGATGTGGAAACGTCGTCGAGTAGTTCTGCGGTAGACATGGGTTACCTTGTGTAAAAGTGAATGTGGCAGTAAGTGATCGATCAGATGCCGAATCGCAGACGGCGCATAAACTCTTGCGAGTTCGTTGGCTGGTTCAGGTGATGGTTGACGTCGGCGAGATATTCGTTTTTCGTTTTCTCTCGCGGTCCGCTCTCTTGCAGACGCGCGGTGACGAGGCCGCGGGTTGGCCGACGGAGGGACCCAAGCATCGCGGCCGATTGACGTTCACTCAGCCGTGGCCCGCGGAGGCTTTCACAAAACGATTTTGCGTCGCCGGGAAACGTTCGGGACTCAGCCCCGGCCAGCCTGTCCTCGCGGCTCGAATGAATATTCCACAGGTCGTCGAGCAGTTCCCCCCGCTGTTTCGCCGGCACACCAGGAGCCGTGACAACCAAGGCGAATGCCTTCGATACGTCCTCATTCGTGGCCGTGCTGCTCCTCGCGGCCAGCACCGTGGGGTGCTGCTTCAGAGCGTCGGTCGCTTGCATCGCCGCGTGGGGGTCGCCTTCGATAAGCCAGTTGCCGCCTTGGGCGAGGGGCAGTGTCTCACGGAGTTGTGTCGTGGCCATGTGTAAGTCCTTTCTAAGACAAGTGAAACGGAGTGTAAGTTGTGTAATTCTGCTGCCTAAGCGTTGTTAGCCAGGAACCGCTAAGCCAAATTGCATCTCTTGCGTATGGCTCGACATCATCGCCACGTCGGCCAGACCTGCGAGCGATATACAAAAGGCTATGCCGCGATCGCAATGCCCATCCAGGTCTCTGGGCGCCACAATCTTCAATGTCTTATTGCGAGTCGACTCGACCACGCCCAACATGCCGAGATCCTTCAGTAGCAAGTGGTCGGGAAAAAGGTCGATGCGCCGCTCGTAGAAATACCGTAAGAGCGTTCGCGCCATGATGTCTTGGCTCGTCGCATTCGTCGGCCAACGGCACATGTTCAGGCCTTCGCTACAGAGCTTCTGAGCGCTGCCCTCGAATTGCCACGAATCGAATGAGATCGCGTTCGGATTGAATCGCCCGGTGATCTCGCGAACGTAGTCCTCGACCGTGCTGATTAGCACTTCGCCGCCGAAGTCCTTTGGGGACCAGCCACGCACGTCCAGGAGCGATGCCCGCTGGGTCTCGAGATTCAGGCTAGTCGTGACGACCGCGGATGAGTCCCTGCGGAGCCCCACGTCAACGCCGCACACCACAACATGGTGCTTATTGCGGTCTCGACCCGGCGCCGGGCCCGGCAATGTGCAGGCCGCTTGGACGTCGGCGGCTCGCAGTAGGTCGGCCGTGTCGTCGGACCATTCATTCAAGTGCAGCCGACGGAACACCTTGTCCGGCAATAAGTCGCGCTGCTCTTCCAAGGCCGTGGCCGAGATCCACTTTGCCGGGCTGTCCCACCGCGAGAAATGCCAGTCGTCGCGGTCACGGGCTTTCTCACGAATGCTCCATTGCCACGACGTGCCGCGGCCGAGACCCGCGTTCGTGATGATGCTGACCAGCGTCGACTTGCGCTTGATGGCGCCCGAGAAGAGCGAATGGAACAACCGCTCGCCCGATTCGCCGTTCCAGTGAACAAGCTCATCGAGCAGAATCGCATGGGGAATCAACCCGTAGTTGCTGTCCGCGTCGCTCGATAAGACGTCCAGTGTGCCGCCCGTGCGGAGGCCAACGATTCGCTTCGTCTGGGTCTCGATCGCGGTCGCCAACCACGGGTTGCAGGCCACAAGCCGCCGGGCCGCCGCGATGATCAGGCCGGCTTGATCTCTGTCGCATGCCGCTGCCACCAGCGTGAGGGGCCGTTTGCTGAACGTCAGGGCATGGATCGCGGATAAGCTGGCGTCGCTCGATTTGGAGCTTCCACGGGGGCGTTCACTGTAGAACCGCGCGATTGGGTTCGGCGTCTCGGGTGGAACCCCCATCACGACCCGCCATGCGTCGTCGGCCGCGGCGAAGTCCGCCTCTTGGCGGTCGTCGTACACGTCGCCATAGGGGCGGGGGGAGTCGCCCGCGTCGATCAACAAGTTCATGCGGAACTCGCGCGGATCCATCGCCATGCGGCGGAGCAGTGCGGAATCGGGCTTGGTGCGGGAAAAGCTCATAACAATTTGTTTTTTTCGTTAACACATTCAGACGTACTCTTCCATGCCAAGGGCTCGCAGTCGGGCGACGTAATCGGCGTGCTCTTTGTCGAGGTGGGCTAGGTCATTGCTGGTCAGGACGTGTCCCTCGACCGCACGTGAGCGAATCAGCCCCTCGACCAACGCCTTGCCTCTATCTGTTAACCATAAGCGTTCGTCATTAGCGTGACTGACCAGACCTATGGTCACCAGTCGCCGCACCATTCGAGATAAGGCCGCACGCTTAGACGGGCTTAATGGCTCGGCACTCTCGCCACGTTCACGACGACGTGCCGCTCCATTGGTTCCGGGGATAGACCTGCGACCACGCTTCATGACCACATGACCAAACAATGCCCGACGCAAGTCGTCAACACATGAGTGGTGTGGAAGGCCGCATCTGTGCGTTGCGTAGATCGTCGCAAGTGCAGACTTTTGCTGCCGACTTAGCTTCAATCTGTTAACGTTTTCTGTCATGTTTCTATTTCGTTAACGGGCTTGTCGTCGCCTACGGCTTCGCTGGACGCGTTTTCGTCTGAGGGGTGTTCTGGGTCGCCTTCGTCGCCTTCGTCGCTGTGAGCGTCGTCGCTGGCTTCGCTGAGGGTTGCCCACACGTCGGCGTCTCGCCGCTTATCGAGTTCAAGGCCCTTTGCGCACTTGTCGCGGGCGTCGGTGGCCGCGCCGATCTCTTTCAACACGGCCAACCGATCGGCCAGTGTCAGGTCCGTCGCTTCCCGTAACCAGCGTGTGAGCAATTGGCACCGGCCCTCATGCCGGACCAGGGACTGGACCAGCATCGCATGGTAAAGCGATAGCTCGTCGTGCTTTGCCAATACCGCCTGCTCGACCTGCAATCTGAGCTTCCCGAGCAGTCTGTAGATGTATCCCGAGCCCTTCGGCGCCCGGCCCAACGCAAGAAATGCCCGCACACCGTGCCGCATTCGATTGCGATTCCCGGCGTAACCGGCGGTTTTGCGCGGCTTGGCGTCCGGCCCTCGCGGTGTTGTGGTTGTCGTGCTCATTCACCGGCCCCCACTGACGGATTGCGACCGTTGGAAGTCGCCCCATTGAGTCGACCTCGCGTGGCTACACTGTGGCTTTCGTTCAATGCAACCTCGTTGACTAAAGGGACTTGCGTCGGGCCACCGAACACACTGTTCTGTTGCTCGTTCCAGCCGCCCGTGAGCGACCCGGCCGCGAACGCCCGAAGTGCTCGCCACGGGATGCGCCGAGCCGATCTGCCTTCGCCGAATTTGCAGAAGGGAATCCGGCCAGCGTCCATTGCCCCGTAGACCCAGGACCGGCTTAGCGAAAGGAACGCAGCGGCTTGTGCGACAGTCGCCAGGCCATCGCTCATAAGTTCGTCTTGGTCAAGGGTCACGAGGTCACCTCTTTGAATGGCCAGTTCCGAGATCGATTGACGGAAGGCTCGCGGAGTCGTCATTCGTTGCCTTCAGTCTGCCCGGACAACTTTTCGTTTTCGATCAGGCTATCGCTGGTCGGACTAGATCTGGTCGGACCCGGACAACCCCTATAGGGTTGTTTGTCCGGGTACTTCGTTGTCTGCCCGGACTCCACCTTGTCCGGGTAACTTGTCCGCCCAAGTCCGACCAACTCTGACGACGCCAAAATAAAGCCGTCCTCGGCACGTTTGCCCTTCTTGATTTTGATCTGCTCTAACTCGCCTTCGTTGACCAGTTCGGCGACGGCGACACTGAATCGCCCTTTGCTGATACCGGCTCCATCGGCAGCTGTGTTCTTGGTTTCGCCGTTGGGAAATCTGGCGAACGCACGTAGGACAATCGACTTGTCGCTGGCCAACTGCTCTTCCTGCCGCGTGGCCTTCGCCTGCTCGGCGGCCGTCTTCTGCCCCTCGCGGGCTTCGTCGGGACGCATAACGGCGACGTTCCAGACTCTTCCCTCGAAATCCTCGCCAAGATGCCCCTCGTCGACATCCACGGCATAAAGGCCCGATTGACCGGCACTACCCCCAATGCTCAGCCATAGCTCGTGATGGCCGCTGTCGGGTGCGTACTGCGATCGCCTGCCCAAGCACATCCACTGCCGCAGATACTCAGCCGTGCCAGAGAAAGCCGAATCGCCCAACTCTGGCGGATCGTACCCACGGAGGCGGCTGGCCCCACGGCTCGTATGGTGAACCATAATCAGTGAGCAGCCGGTGTCCTTGCCCACCTGCGAGAGGTTTGCGAGCACGTCGCCCATTGCAAACATGTTGCTAGCATCCTTGGCGGCGCCGGCCAGCAGCAAGTACATCGGATCGAAAAAGCAGACTTCCAACGCATCGTCTTTGATGAACTTCCGCAGTCGCTCCAGGTCAATGCCCTTCGTCAGATTTGGGATCTCTGTGCTCCAAATCAGATTGTCTAATTCGGTGTACGGGTCAATGCCGCGGGCTGCACAGATTCGCTTTGCCAACAGGCTGAGTGAATGCGGGCCAGATTCGCCAGAGATACCGCCCACACGGCGAGCACTAGGGACCTCAAAATGTCCCATGAACGGCGTGCCGGTGGCGAGACTTATCTTTGCGTCGGCCGCGATGCTGGTTTTCAGAGCCTTGAACGTGCCGAGAATGCCGCCGGGCTGTTGCTCGACGAACACCTGTTTAATCAACCAGACTGGCTTGGGACTATTCTCCAACAGTTCCTTTGTCGTAATCCTCTCCAGGCAAACAATCTGCTGCTCGCGTTGAGCGTTCAGTGCCGCCTTCGCCTCAGCAATGGCCCTCGCAACGATCTCGCAGCCGCCTTCAAGTTGCAGTACATCACGAACGTCCGCCCCATCGGCGAGATTCGCGGGCCACTCGGCGATTCTTACACTGGCCGCAACTCCCACCAGGGCGGCCGCAGTGCTCTGCGCGCCTTTGGTCCCCGGTTCATCGTGGTCCGGCACGACGACACAGTTGACGCCAGTGAACAACGAGGCGAACTTCGCGTTCAGGTGAGCCGTGTTGAGTCCACAAGTCTTGTAGCCCGAGCAAAACAGTGCGGCGCTATCCTTCGGGCCCTCGACAAGGATCCAGGTCTCGCCCGGCTTCGGTAAAATCACCCCACCTTCGTTATGCGGAAAGAACAGGCCTGCTGGATGATCCTTCGCGAGCAAACCCTTGTCATTCGTGCCGAAGGTAAGCGTCGAACACTTCAGCCCGTCGGGCCCGTAGCAGGGCAGTTGCACACGATTGCCTGGCATCGCGACCGCGCCGTATGCGACCAGTCCCTCTGGCGGAACTTTCTTGGCCGCGGCGACAGTGGCGATGATTGATTCGCGAGGCGACGCGGCGGGTATCGGATTAGCGTTCGGCGACTCTCTCCACAGTCCGAGACCTTGCACAACCTCAAATGCCCGCTGCACGTTGCCGAGTATTTGTTCGGATAGCGAATACGGACTCCACCGCGAGCCGCACGAATAGCACTGTGACACTCCCGTGTCTTGGTGCAATCGAAACGCGTCCGACGACGTGCATTCCGGGGCCACGCAAGGGCCGACAAGGTCGTGCCCTTCGCGTCTCGTGATCGTCAGCCCCAGCGCTGACGCCAATCGGTCGCCAGGGTGATGGCCGTTTGTAGACTGGTAGGTGGTCGCGGCCATCGTCAATCCTTGACGCTAAACATAGGACCGATCGGATAGGGGCCGTGACCCGCGTGATGTTCGACAAGGGCGGCGTAGTGCTCGTCGACGAGTGAATCGACGTCGACCTCGTCGGGATGATCATCGTAGTATTGAGCACGCTCGGCCATGTACTCTCGCAGCCGGGCGTCTTCGATCTCTCGCCGAGCTCGACCTTCCGGCGTGCATGTGTCAAGCGATCGGTCGTACTTGGTCGGTTCCATAAACCCGTCGTCGAATTCTTTGGCCATTTGCTCACCCTTTCAATTGAGGAAGCTGTCGCCCACTTGGTCACGGACGTTTAGCACTTGAGCCACTTCGGCCCGCAGTTCACTGGTCAAGGTTTCGCGTTTCTTCCAGAGCCAGAGCAGGTAATCTCGCGGTACGTCGCGAACCCGGCTGCCCTTGTGTTTGCCCCACTCCATCTTCATCGCCCAGCCGTCCAACATTTCCGCACAGAACGGCGTGTGCCGACCGTCGGACAAATGACACCACACGCACCGCACTGGCCGCTGCCGTGGTCGGTTCAGAAACGCTCGTGCATCCGCGTCGATCTGTGAGAAGTAAAAATCCTCGTCGTCGCAAACCGCGACGGGCTCGGCATGTGATTTGGTCGCTGGCGTGTCGCCAAGTCGTGAGGCTCGAGTCGCGAGCATGTGTTGAATCGTGAAGTCGACGAGGGCCGTGCTCATATGCCCTCCGTTCGCTTCTCAGCGAAGGCAATGCGGATTGTGCTGCCCGGATTCCACCAACTGTTCGACGACAGCCACCAGTCGCAATCGAGCAGCGACGCCAATTCCTCGATGTCGCGAACGTTCTGTGCGGAGACCGAATAGGGCTCAGATACAAAGCACACGCGGTCGCCGAGCCTGGTCGATCCCCAGTGATCCAGCCATCCGGCTGGCCGAATGCAGTCATTCACCACACCCCAACCGCTGGCGTCGCGGTACCCTGGGACGTTCGGCCTCGGCAGCCGATGTAGGCATGCGAGACGGAGCCAATCGGGCACGTGATGAAGCCGGACTTCGGTCGGCTGCATTACCTCGCGTCGCAGGTGAATTTGCTCTGTCAGAGTTGCGGTCATACCGGGGAGGCCTCCGCATGCCGGCGAGTCGACCGTTCCGCTGTCCGCTTCAATGACTCTTGGATCTCGGCAAGTTGGCCGTCAGTCCAAACCCGAGCCGATCCAACGCGACTGGCCGGCGCGGGGCCAAACCGTTCAATCGCATAATCGAGCACGTGCGTCGGCTGGTTGAAATGCCGTCGAAGGTCGCCGATGGTGTAGACGGTGCTCATTGAAAAATCCTCTCGGTTGGAATCGCTTTCACGATTTCAATTCAAGAGGATTCTTCTCCGCACCGCCAGAACACGCGGCGCAATAGATGCGCAAAGGCTAAGCCCTTGCGCGACAAATGCGCAGAGGCTTAGCCTTTGCGCTGCTGGAAAAGCGGTCGGATGATTCCTTCGACTCGCCTTTGCTTTGGAACCTTCACCTTGAGACCAAGTCTCGCGTATTCGCTTGTCGCCTCTCGCATTGCGAATCTCGCGCACTCATTGAGACGGACGTCTGTGTTGGCGTCGAGCTTTTGGCCTGCGAAATCGAGTAGCTTTCGCGTGACCTCGGCCGCCTTGTTTTTTGTTGTCTCGGCGCCTTTCTTCCGGCCCTTGTCCAACTTTGCTCCGAGCTTCAATGTATTCGACAAACTGCCAACCGCGTACATTCCGAGCATCGCCGTGTCCGTCGCGCCTGCTGCGATCGCGCATTCCGTTGCTCGCAGCCAGTCGAAGAGTTTGCGTTCTTTCCAGCCAAAATGCTTGGTTTTCCGCCGTTTCATCCAACTGGGCGAATCACCGTTGACGACGGCATTTGGGGCGGAATCGCGAAAGTCTTTGGAGACTGCGGCGAGCAGCGTGCCCGCCGATTGCTTACCTCTACCCAAGTAGGCTTGCTCGATCTCCAATTGCCACCACGGCATTGGCGGCTTTTGTACTGGTACGGGCTTCCGTTTCGCCGGCGCGCGTTTGGCTTTAGCCATGATCTCACCCTCCGTGTGCCAGGCGGCCGGGCGCCACGTGCCAGGGTGAGTGAGCACGTCAGCGCCGGCCTACGTGGGAGCAACCCCACAACCCGGCTCTTTCAAGTTAGTAATTGGCCGCAGGCGGTCAAGCGTCGCCTGCCGTCAGGTGGTCTGTATCGTCTGAATCCGCGTCTCGCTGCATTTGCTGAACCTGCAAATACAGTTCAAGGATCTGCCACGCCAGTCGCCGCGCTTGCCCAATGCTCATGCTGAGGACCTCCTTGCCACGCCCCTTTACTTCCTCGACGTCGGCGAGGAAGTCAGCCGGTAGATCCTTCGGAAACATCGGCGCCAGATCTGAGCACGCGGTGAATAGCCGCGATCGAAACGATCCGTTGCCAGTAAGCAACGTCGACGCCGCCTCTAGCAGACATTTGTGAGCGTACGCAAGCGACAACGGTCACACTCCAAGCGGGCCGTTGCCCTGGAATAGAACATGCACATTCTGGCCCGTTCCGTCGCTTACCTCGTTGGCTACGATGTCACCAGCGCGACCGTCGCTTAATTCGATCCGGTATGCCCCAGGCTCAAAGAACCTCGCGCCGGCCGACAATTCAAAGTCCCCGTGCCATTGGCGGAGACGCCCGCTTTGTGTGGTGACAATGCGGAATTCCACGTTCTCGAAAAGGACGGCGTCGCCGCCCAGAATGCGCCCGCATACAATTTCCATATTGTCCCTTTGGAAGCCAGCCAAAACTCAGCCAAAAAAAAACACAATTGACAGCCAGCGTGTAGCCAAATGGGTCATATTCATTGGAATCGTCGGACAACCTTGGACTAAAGCATACAGGCACTGGACGCTTTCGGAAACCTTGGACGCCCATCCCAGTATCGTCCAGATAGGTCGTCCAAACGATCGTGGCGCCCTCGTACACATGATCTTCCAGCCGCACGTCGAAGCCGTACTTTCGATATTCGAGACGCTCGAAGGAATATACGTGCGGATTGGTTGTCAACGTGGCAAAGCGGCCGCCGGGCTTGAGTCGCCTCGCCAATCCACGGCACATGACAGCGAGCTCGTCGCGGTCGTGCGCGTACACGAGCAGCCAGGCGGCGACCGCGAGATCAAAGTCCTGTTGTGGTCCCGCCGCCCGGGCGTCCTCCTCGAGGTATTCGATTCCCAGAGGCGACTGCGCTTCCTGGGCTTGAGCCAATGCCACCATTTCGCGAGAAATGTCGACTCCGACCACGGTCGCCGCGCCGCGCTGCTTGAGCTTACGCGTGAAGAAACCTTCGCCGCAGGCGATGTCGATGACTTTCTTGCCCGCCAGGTTGCCGACGAGCTTGAGCAGCGAATACTCCTCGACCGCCGAGCGCCAGGGCTGTTGTTTGGCCTTTCGGTACTGCGCGGCGATGTGGTTGTAGTCGGTCGTCACGGCGGTCTGCACCCTTGGTATGAGCCTGGATGGAAAAAGGACTTATTGCGCACGAGATACGCAATGGAGAGGATTTCAAGCGACGCCGCACTACGAATCCAAGCCCCTGCGCGGTGTGGCCCAGTCAGGTACCGTCCGGCGGCCGGTACCTACTCTTCGTCGAAGCGGATTTCCAGGACCTGGAATTTCATCATTCCCGCGGGCACCTGGATTTCGACTTTTTCTCCCACCTTGCGGCCCAGCAGCCCTTGCCCCAGCGGGCTGGTGATCTGGATCTTGCCGTTGTCGTAGTCCTCGTCGCCGGCGCCCACCAGCGTGAAGGTCTCCTTATCGCCAAAATCGAGATCCTTGACGACCACGGTCACGCCAAAAACCACTTCGTCCTTGGGCAAGGTGGAGCGGTCGACGATGCTGGCCCGCGCCAGCTTGTCGCGCAGCAGGTTAATCTTGGCCTGCAGCATGGCCTGGGCTTCGCGCTGGCCGTGGTATTCGGCGTTCTCGCTCAGATCGCCCTCACTGCGAGCCAGCGCGATGCGCTGCGCGATCTTGGGCATCTCGACGTCTTCCATGTTGGCCAGCTCGGCCTTGATCTTGTCGTAGCCCTTTCGGCTCATCGGTACGACGTCGGACATATTGGTCTCCCCAATCAATCGGCCGCGTTCGTGCAGCGTATTTGCGTGGCGTGCGAAAAAAATGCGGCCCCCGGGAGTCGGAGGCCGCGATCGGCAGCGGTTTATTGTGCGCCTAGGGCGCGAGCATGTAAAGTGCAGGAACAGCGTAAGGCGATCAACCACGGGCTATCGCGCAACCGTGGGCTATCGCGCTTGCCCGGGCGAACGATCCTCGGGCAGGTACAGCAATCGACCGCAAGAGCCCTGGCAAAAGACGATTCGGCCCATCAGCAAGTCGTTGTGCATATTCTGCGTGATTTGCTGGCAACAGCCCGTGCATGTGCCACTTTCGACTTGGGCCATGGCGTCCGAGCCTTTGCCGCGGACGACACGAAAATAAGCCGCGCGAAAGTCCTCGGGCAGGATCGACTCAGCCTCCTTTAAGTCGCCCTCGAGCCGTTTGGCATCGGTGGCCAGCGAATCGTGCTGTTGGGCGACCGACTCGCGGGCTTTGACCAGCTCCTCGCGGGCCTTGGCCACGTTCTGATCGGCGACGACGACGGCCGCGGCCAGCTCGTCGATCTTCTCCATCGCTTCCAGGATTTCGTCGGCGAACACGCTGTTGGCCATCGTGTCGGCGGCGATCTGGTCCTTCAGCGCCTGAAACTCGCGGTTGCTGTTGGCTTGGTTCAGCTTAGTCTTCAGATCGGCGATTTTGGTTTCGCCCGATTTGAGCAGAAGCTGCTTTTGGTCGCTGCCGGCCCGAGCGGTCCGGGCGTCGGCCTTGGCCTGGAGCAATTCGGCTTCGAGGCGAACGACGTTGGATTCGCGGGCCTTGATCTGCTTCGGGCCGCGCTCCAGTCGCTCGCGCACGTCGCCCAACTGTTGGTGCAATCGGTGCAAATCGCGGAGCACGTTGGTGGTGGCAGGCATAGGATCCGTCGCTAGAGAGCGGGCTGCATCACGAGCAATTCGTTGTTCCTTACCATCATACCACTAGTGCGGCCATAAAAAAACCGCCGGCCTTGCGACCGGCGGTTTTAACCGCACTTTTTTGCTATGCGCATTCTTGGAAATGCCGGCTAACTGGCGATTCCTTCCAAGAATCCTTCGAGCTGTTTGCTGCGGACGGGATGTTGCAGCTTGCGGACGGCCTTGGCTTCGATCTGCCGCACGCGTTCGCGGGTCACCTTGAAGATGCGGCCCACCTCTTCCAGGGTATACGTGTACCCATCTCCCAGGCCGTAACGCAGGCGGATGATCTCCCGCTCGCGGTAGGTAAGCGTCTTGAGCAGTTTCTCGATCTTATCGCGCAACATGCTCTGGGCCGCCGTGGAAAGGGGGCTGAGCGTGCTACCGTCTTCGATAAACTCGCCAAACGAGCTGTCTTCGCTTTCGCCTACCGGCCGGTCGAGGCTAATCGGCTGCCGCCCGATGTTCAGCACCCGCCGCGTCTCTTCGAGGCTGATTTCAGCCGCATTGGCGGTTTCCTCGGTCGTCGGCTCGCGGCCCAATTCCTGCACCAGCTTCTTGGCCACGTTCCTCAATCGGGAAAGCACGTCGATCATGTGGACCGGGATGCGAATCGTGCGGGCCTGGTCCGCGATGGCGCGGGTGATGGCCTGCCGAATCCACCACGTGGCATAGGTCGAGAACTTGTACCCGCGGCGGTACTCGTACTTGTCTACGGCCCGCATCAATCCCGTGTTGCCTTCCTGGATCAGATCCAGGAAGCTCAAACCGCGGTTGCGGTACTTCTTGGCGATCGAGACGACGAGCCGCAGGTTGCCGCCCGAGAGTTCACGCTTGGCCCGTTCGTAATCCTGGAACTGGATCCGCATCACCTCGCAGCGCTTGTGGAGGCTGTTGGGGCTTTCGAGCGTGAGCAACATCAGGTCGCGCAGCTCTTTGCGGAGATTGGCTCGCTCGTCCTTGGCCGAGGGCACCCCGTCGCGGGCGGCGATCTTTACTTGCAGGTCGGCCATCCGCCGGGCCATTTCTTCCAGTTGCCGCAACAGCGGCTGCACGCGCCGTGTCCGCAGGCTCAGCTCCTCGACGAGCGTCAGCGCTTTATGACGACGTGAAAGAAATCGCTCGCGAGCGGCAATTCGTTCTTCACGCGGAACTTTGCGGCTGATTACCTGCCGGAAATCGCGACGATTCTTTTGCAGCAAGTGGCGCAGCGTCCGCAGGTTGTGCGGCATGCGGGCCATGATCTGCTCTTTGGTCAAGCGTTCGGTGAGCGAGACCTTGATCGTGCGGTCGAACGGCAACGTTCCGGCGTGAACGCTGGCCAACGTATCGATCGTCGCTTGCATTGCGTAATCGCAGCCGAGCACCGTGCGTCGGAATCGTTTGCGGGTCACTTCAATCTTCTTGGCCAAAGAGATCTCCTGCTCGCGGGTTAAGAGCGGGATCTCGGCCATCTGCGTGAGATACATGCGGACGGGGTCTTCGTTCCAACGACCCGTATCCGCAACGTTGGCGAGCCGCGGCATGGGCACGCGACGCGCTTCCTTAAACGCTGGCTCGCCCAACACTTCGTCGGCCTCGCCTTGTAGGCCATTCATATCGGCCAGTTCGGGTTCTGGCGGCTCATTCAACAAGGGAATCCCCAGATCATCCAAGGCGATGAGCAGGTTATCCAACTTGTCGGGATTGACGGCCTCATCCGGCAGATACTCGTTGACCTGGTCGTACGTCAAATAGCGTTGCGACTTGCCTAACGCGACGAGTTCCACCAGATCGATGTCGGTGTTATCCACTACGACCTCCCGCGCGATTGCGCGCTTGCGACACACAATTATGGTCTGGGTTGGCAGGGCGAATCAAGAGTCGCCGCGACAATGTTCGACCACGCAACAAGACATCCTTATCCATCCGTGGATCGGGAAATGCCTTGCCGACTTCGTACACTCTGAATGCTCTGCTCAAGGGCTTCGAGCCCCTGCCGCTCGTCCATCTGGCCCTGCACCACGGCAGAGCGCAGATGGCGCAGCTCCTTGTCTTCTCGCCGGAAGCGGAATTCGTTCAGTACGGCGTCCAGCCGGGCCGTTTCACCGCTTTTTTTCGCTCGCCCCTTGTCCTCCAAGTCGACCAGCAGATTTTTCCATTCCGGCTCGTCGAATTCCAAGATCAACTGGTCAAAACCGGGCTCAACCCCGGCCTCGGACAAGGAATAGCAGGCGGAAAGTATCCGCTGGCAAGCGGGCGATACGGCCTCTTGTGGCGAAAGTTCGTGCCGCACGCGCGTGACCACGCCGGGAGTTTGGATGACGATCTCCAGCAATTCGCGTTCCAACGCAACCAGCTCGGGGCGATCCTGCGGCGGCGGTTGAGCGTCGACCCGCGAGGCGGAAGCCGCGGCAGTCGCCCGCGAAGGCCGCCGCAAGGCCGTCAGGCGAGATCGCAAGCGCTCTTCGGCCACGTCAAACCGGGAGGCCAACCGTTGTAGCACCAAGGCTTCCTTAAGTCGTGCTTCACTGCTGGTGCCGTCGCGAAGCCGCGGAGCCTTGGCCAGCGTCGAAAGCACGTCCTCCAGGGCCCGATTCGTCGCATGCGTATCGCTGGTGGCCGTAAGTCCCGCCGTTGCCACGCGAAACTTGTGCTCCAGTGCGTCGACCGCCTGGTCCAGTAGGCCCTGAAACGCTTCTGCGCCACGAGTGAGCAGGAAATCGCACGGATCGAGCTCGTCGGGCAATGTCAGGATGCGCAGATCGACTTGTTCGGCGATGAATAACTCCAGCAATTGGTCGGTGCGACGTCGGCCTGCCTCGTCGCCATCCAGCACCAGCACGATCCGATCGGCGTAGCGCCGTAGAAGCTGCAAGTGACGGTCGCCCAAGGCAGTGCCACAAACGGCTACCGCGTGCGCGAATCCGCACTGCTGAGCGATCAGGCAGTCGGTGTAGCCTTCCATTACCAGGGCGGTGCGGAATGTGGGGCGGCTGATGGCGTCTTTGGCCGCGTCCAGGCCGTACAGCAAGTTGCTCTTGGAATACAGCGGCGTCTCGGGCGAGTTGATATACTTGGCCGCGTTTTCACTTCCAGGACCCGGCAGCACCCGGCCGCCAAAGGCGACGGGCCGGCCTTGAGCATCGCGAATCGAAAACAGCACCCGGCCCTTGAATCGATCGTAGTGCCCTGGACCATTGGGTTTCGGCGCCACGAGCCCGACCTTCTCGAGGACCTTCGGCGTGTAGGGCGTGTTTCGGGCTCGTTCAAGGACCCATCCCCACTCGTTGGGGGAGAAGCCCAGCTTGTAGCGCTGCACGCTATCCGTCGTGACGCCCCGTTCTTCCAGGTATCGGCGGGCCGGCTCCGCGCCGGGGGACATCACCAGGCAGCGATGAAACTGCTCCTCGGCCCATTTCATGGCGTCGTACAGCAGCCGCTTCTCGTCTCCGCCAGGGCCGGCGCGATCGCCGCCGCTGGGGCCGACAAGCTTGACGCCCGCCTTCTCGGCCAGCATGGCCAGGGCTTCGGGAAACGTGATGTTTTCTATCTTCATCACGAAGCTAAAGACATCGCCGCCAACGTCGCAGACCCAGCACTTGTACGATTGCCGCTCTGGATTGACTTGCAAGCTCGGCCGCTTGTCGTCGTGCCACGGACAGATGGCCTTGTACGCACGGCCCTCGCGACGAAGTTGCAAATAGCCGCCGACCAGATCGACGATGTCGATCGCTCGTTTGACCTGCTCCTTGGTGTCGTAAGACGATCCGGCAGACACCGGCGACTCCTAAAAGCGTCGAAGAGAGGTCTCTCTCATGTTCCGTCCGACAACGTGCATGCGCTGCCGTGCCCCCAGCGTTTCCGGAACACTGCGTTTCCGGAACACTGCGTTTCCTGTACACGGTGTTTCAGGCACACTGCGTTTCTCAGCGTACCGTATTCCTCGGTGCGCTGCGTCACTCATCTTGTCGTATCGCTCGCCAGCCTGAACAGCCTTTCGAGTGCGAGCTTACGACAAGCGCGGGGGGATTATAGTCCTGCAAAAAAAGTGGGTCAAGCACAGGCCGTAGCAGGCCAAATCGACCTCGATTCAGCCCAAGGCAAGGCCAATAATAAGGGCTTGCGTCCCGTCGCGCGGGCGTGCTGGCACGCCTTGTTCGGCCGTGTTCTCTCGGCAATTACTGCCGCGGCAAGTCGGGCGGACGCTCGGCTACGGTCACTTGCAACTCCATTTCCGCTCCGTTTCGCCAAATTCGCACTTTCACCGTCGAGCCAATCTTTGTGCGACCGATGGCAAATACCAACTCCGTCGGATCGGCAATGGGTTTTCCGTCCCATTGAACGATGACGTCCCCCTTTTCGATCCCCGCCTGCTGAGCGGGAGACCCTCGCAGGATCGTCTTAATCTGCGCTCCGCGAGCATCCTTCAGCCCCAGCTCCTTAGCCAGTTCCGGCGTCACTTCGGCAGGCGCGACTCCCAACCAGCCTCGGGAAACGCTGCCGTCCTTCACCAGCCGCTCGTACACGTCGCGGGCGATTTCGCTGGGGATCGCAAAGCTGATTCCCTGGAACGAGCGGCCGACAATCGCCGTGGTAATGCCCACCATCTCCCCCTTCACGTTCACCAGCGGCCCGCCGCTATTGCCGGGGTTCACGGCGGCGTCGGTTTGCAGAAAATCTTGGTAAACATTCTCTTGGGCCAGGCGGCGCCGCTGCTTGGCGCTGACAATTCCCGAGGTCACGCTGCCGTCGAGTCCATACGGATTACCGACGGCCAGCACCCAGTCGCCGGTCTCGAGCGCCTCGCTGTCTCCCCAAGTCGCGGGAATAAGGCCTTTGGCATCGATCTTCAGCACGGCGAGATCGGTCAAGGGATCGGCGCCGACGATGGAAATCTTGTCGATCATGCGACCGTCGGCCAGCTTGACGGACAGCCCCGTCGAATTCTGGATAACGTGGAAATTGGTGATGATGTAGCCGCGGGCATCGACGATCACGCCCGAGCCTTGTCCCGTAACTCGCTGTGAATCGCCGCGCGGTCCGAACCAGGGGAGCTCGTCGGAGACCCGCATGTCGCGGCCGCCGGCACGCTGTGCCGCGTCGATATGCACCACGCTGGGCTCGATGCGCTGAGCCACCATCCGGAAAACTTTGGACGTGTCGGCGAGGCTCACCAGCTCGGTCGTCTTCGCCAAATGGTCCAATTCCTCGGTCGCTACGTCGACTTGAGCCCGCAGTCGCCCGTACGTCAGGGCGTACTGAACGCGCTCCGCTACGTACGGAGTGACGAAGAGAATCGACAGCATCAACAAGATCCACAACAGCCGCGAACCGCCAAGCAGCGGGGACGCGGGACGGGCCGGCGGCTGCCCAGGCAATGCGTCCTGCATGGCTCGACGGACATCGGCTGTGAGTAGTTCGTCTTCCACGTCACGCATTATAGGCAGGCCGACGAGCAGAAGACAGCACCGCTTTGGACGGCGTCCTGTGCCAATTTGCTGGAACCGATGTCGGGCAATTGATATAAGATAGGGCAGGGCCCCCGTCGTTAGCTGGTCGCATTCGATGGCGAAACCGAGCCCCTCGATGAGTCCTTACTCGCGGCCGCGGTTCTTTCCGTCGCCTGAGTCGACCGGCGAAGACGGCTTGGTGGGCATCGGGGGCGAGCTTTCCTCCGAATGGCTTCTGGACGCCTATCGGCACGGCATTTTTCCTTGGCCGCTGGCCGGCGGATTGCTGGCCTGGTGGTCGCCCGACCCGCGGGCAATCATCGAGTTGGATGGCCTCCACGTTTCGCAGCGGCTGGCGAGAACGTGTCGCAGCGGACGATACGAGGTGACGACGGATCGCGATTTTCGCGGCGTCATCGATGGTTGCGCGACCGCCCAGCAGCGCCGTCACGGAACCTGGATCACACCCGAGCTACGTGATGCCTACTGCAAGCTGCACAGCATGGGAGTGGCGCACTGCGTCGAGGCCTGGCACGACGACCGCCTGGCCGGTGGAGTCTACGGCATTGCGCTGGGTGGGCTATTCGCCGCCGAATCGATGTTTTACTACCAGCGAGATGCGTCCAAAGTAGCTCTGGTCGCGCTAGTCGAGCATCTGCGGACGGCCGGTTACACGCTTCTCGACATTCAGCAGTTGACGCCACACACCGAACGCATGGGCGCCCGTGAGATCTCGCGGGACGAGTTCCTGACGCGACTGCATGCAGCCCTGGAACGAAAGGTCGCTCCGTGGTCCGACCGTCCCAGGGACGGCGGTCAACGCGTCACAAGTTGAGGCCGCGATGCCCGCCATCCCTGCGCTTGTTTCGATTACAGCGTCGTTTCTTTGGTTTCACCCCTCCACCCCTCACGCCTCACCAATCACTCCCCAATCAACGGCCTCAACACGTTGCGCGAGATGCGGAGCGATTTCTTGCGGGCTTCGAGGGTGTCCCGGAATGCGTCGTCCTCGACTTCCACGCACACGGCGCCGTGGTAGTCGACGTCGGTCAGTGCCGACACCCAACGTGGCCAATTCACGTCGCCCAGCCCCGGTATCTTGGGCGTGCTCCAGCCCAGCCCCAAAATACCGCAGGCGTCGAGCTTCTTGTGCTCGACGCGCATGTCCTTGGCGTGCGTGTGGAATAGCTTGTGGCGGAACTCGTAGATCGGCTCGACATAGTCCATCATCTGCCAGACCATGTGCGAGGGATCGTAGTTCAGCCCAAAATGGTCTGATGGAATTGTCTCGAACATCCGCCGCCAGATGGCCGGCGAATAGGCCAGGTTCTTGCCCGAGGGCCATTCGTCCATCGAGAACAGCATCGGACAGTTTTCGATGCCGATCCATATTCCCTGGTCTTCGGCAAGGCGGATCAAATCGGGCCAAACCTGACGAAACCGTGCGAAGTTGTGTTCGACGGGTTGCTTCGGATCCGCCCCGATAAAAGTATTGACGTTCTTCAACCCCAACAACGGAGCTGCGGCGATCACCCGCTGTAGTTGCTGAATGGCGACCTGGGATTCTTCCAGGTTGGAGGACAGAATGTTGGGGTAGTAGCCCAATGCCGACATCTTCACGCCGTGCTTCTCGCACAGGGCATTTGCGTCATCGGCCTTGGACTGTGAGAAGTCGGCCACGTCGACGTGCGTCACGCCGGCGAACTTCCGCTCGGCCTTGCCCATTGGCCAGCACATCACCTCGACACAGTCATAATCCTCCTCGGCCGCAAACCGCAGCACTTCGTCCAGCGCCAGGTCGGGAAAAATGGCAGATACGAATCCAAGCTGCATGGGCAGGGCTCCTTTTTCGATTGGACGAGTAACGCACTGCATCATATCGAGGGAGAAAAGCGCATACCACGGCTGGAAATCCGTAGGATTTTTTTTCTTGGCAAGCGTGAGTATCGTGGGCCGAGCGTCTATACTGGTGGCCGATCGTACCGACCGTCGGCCGCCGCGTCGCGGCTGATCGGAAGGCTGACGCTGATTGATCGCAGCAAGCAAAACGCCCAACATTCATTCGACCATGTAGAAGGAGATCCTCGTCATGACGCCTGCCCGTATCGCCCGCCCTATGGCAGCGTTGTTTGCCGCATTGGCCATTTTCGCCGCAACAGCGCTCGACCCAACCGCGGTTCAAGCCGAGATTAAGGCCGGCGCGCTATTCTCCGACAACGCGGTCCTGCAGCAGGGTATGAAGGTTCCTGTCTGGGGAACCGCCAATGATGGCGAGAAAGTGACCGTCAAACTGCAAGGACAGGAAAAGTCCGCCACTGCCAA
>Ga0163144_10002901_pt1 | contig 39199 bp, 30 predicted proteins | sample OliLak19BULKMAT1_FD_123175 | JGI IMG/M metagenome (GOLD analysis project Ga0163144, IMG submission 123175) | Freshwater microbial mat bacterial communities from Lake Vanda, McMurdo Dry Valleys, Antarctica - Oligotrophic Lake LV.19.BULKMAT1 | ecosystem: Environmental > Aquatic > Freshwater >...
AATTGCCAAACTTTTGCCGCTTGAGCCGTGCCTGTCAGGCTATCGTTGTCGGTCTGGGCACGCCAAAAATTGGGTTTTAACGGATCTTGCATCAATTCAACATTTGATTTAACAATTGATTCTAAGTATCCAGTTGTTTTGTTGAAAGTAATGGTGCTAGCCAATGCCTTAAACACAATCTGGCCGTTCGCTTCGGTAAATTTCAGATTTGGAGCGTCTCTATTGGCAGCTGATTTTGGGTTAGCCATGGGCAATTTGAATTGCTCAAATGCGACTTCATGCCCTGCGTTGGCCCATGATTTTGCTTGTTTCAATTTGAATTTAATGGTAATAAAATATTCTAAATTTGCTTTTGGTGCTATTTTTTTTGCAGGAATAGTAATCGTTTTTGATTGGTAAGGCTTCACATCAACGGATGGCAAATTGCCTTTCTGAATAGTGATTCCGTTTTCATCGATATTCCACTCAATCGCATATTCGTTCAGATTTGTAAAGCTGTATGTGTTCGAAATATTAAATGAAAGTGCTTGAAGGTCGGTAGAAACAATTTTTACATTCTGCATTACCTTCTTAAACTCTACGGTTGCAGGCTTTATAGTGCGGTCTGGAAATACTATTCCATTCAGACAAAAAAGGCCATCGTTGATGGGTTCGCCATGGTCGCCACCATAGCCCCAATAAGATTGGCCTTCTTTGGTTTTCATTCGCAGTCCTTGATCTACCCAGTCCCACACATAACCTCCGATCATTCTTGGATAGGTGTTGAATGCGCTCCAAAACTCTTGAAGGTTTCCAGAAGAGTTACCCATTGCATGGGCATATTCGCAGTAGATAATGGGTCTGGTATCGGCATTTTTACCGATGTCTAACATGTGCTGGAGTGGGGCGTACATTCGGCTGTACATATCAACAAAACTAGCATCCAATTTTCCCTTGTTATCCCAATCAACGCTCACGCCTTCGTAATGGATAGGCCTAGAGGGGTCGTAGCTTTTGATCCAGCCCGACATTGCAGCGTGGTTTGAGCCCATGCCCGATTCATTTCCTAGCGACCAAAATATTACACTTGGATGATTTTTGTCTCTTTCCACCATTCTGATTGCCCGATCCATATAGGCTCCTGCCCAGTCTGGGTGTTGCGACAAATAGGAAGCTACGCCATGGGTTTCAATATTGGTTTCATCCATCAAATAAAGGCCATATTGGTCGCAGAGTTCGTACCAGCGTTCGTCATTGGGGTAATGGCTATTGCGAACGGCATTAAAATTGAATTGCTTCATAAGCTTTATGTCTTGAATCATGGATGTCTCGCTTAAAACTTTACCATTATCCTGGTCAAATTCATGCCTATTTGTGCCTTGAATCAATGTTTTTAGCCCATTGATTTTCAGCCCAAATTGCCCTATTTCAATTTTTCGAAATCCGATTTTGCAGCTTCGTACTTCGGCTACTTTTCCCGTTGAATCGATAACAGATATGGTAAATGTGTACAGATTGGGGTATTCTGAGCTCCATTTTTTTGGACTATCGACTGTGCCTACCATTTGCATTGCAGGCGTTCCGTTTTGTTTGAAATGATAATCGTAGCTATCGCCAATATTCTGAAGCACTAATTTCTGTAAAGGCTTTTCAAATACTGGTTTTTGGTTTTCATCGTACAATTGGGCTGAAATTTTCCAGCCTCGGGCATTGCTTACATCAAAACCATTTGTTTTGGCTACGATCTTTATGGTTCCGTTTTTATAATTCGAATCTAGCTCTGCCTTTACGTAAAAATCGGAAATAAAAGCTTGGGGTACGGCCTCTAAAAAAACTGTTCTTTGAATGCCACTTAGTCGCCAATGATCTTGATCTTCCAGATAGCTGCCATCAGACCAGCGATATACTTTTACCGCCAATTTGTTTTTGCCAGGTTTTAAGTAGGGCGTAATGTCAAATTGAGATGGCAAAAAACTATCTTCACCATAGCCAACTTCTTTACCATTTATCCACACATAAAATGCCGATGATACAGCTCCAAAATGCAAAATTGTGCGCATATTTTTGAAACTTTCGGGCAGGTCAAACTCTTTGATGTAGCTTCCCACAGGATTGTCTTGATGTGCAATATAGGGTGGGTTTACCTTGAAAGGGTATTTAATATTGGTATAAATAGCAGTGCCGTAGCCTTTAAGTTCCCAATTAGATGGTACTTGTATGGTATCCCAGGCGGTGTAATTGAAGTTGTCGGCATAAAAATTTTTGGGTGCATTTTCTGGAGTGGGGGCAAAAGCAAATTTCCAGCTGCCGTTTAATGATTTTATTCTTGGCGATTGCATCCCTTTCAACAGCAATGCAGATTTTTCATCGGCAAATGAATAACTTGTGGCTCGCATCGACAACCGATTCAAATCATTAAGATGCGAGTTTTCCCAAAAAAAATCAGAGAATTGTTGGGCTTTTGCTAAACTGCCGTACAATAAAAGTGTTGTGATCAGAAGTACTTTTGACAAAGTCATCATATGGTAGATTAAATTCAAAACTACTACTTTTTCAATACTCATTTTAAATATTCTGAGCCATGACTAAGGCATTGTTGGAGAAAATAGTAGCGGGAGGAGAAGGGAAATTTTTGGAGTTTAAACACAAAATCAATTTTCCAGAGAAAATTGCCAGAGAAATTGTGGCTTTTGCAAATTCGAAAGGAGGCAAACTATTGATCGGGGTAGATGATAATAAGCAGATATTTGGCCTCAAAAATGCAGAAGAGGAAATATTTGCCCTCCAGCAACTGGTTAGAAATTACATCAAATACCCACTGCAATATGAGCTAATACGCATACAGGTTCATCCTAAAAAAGAGGTGATATGTGTAGAAATACCAGAAGCAAAACGAAAACCCAATTTTGCTATGGAATCGGTAAAAGATAGGTTTGGCACTGCCTACGTTCGTGTAGCCGATAAGAGCGTAAAAGCAAGCGATGAAATGATACGCATACTTAAGTTGCAAGCGCTCAATGTGGAAGGAAGGCTACTCACATACGGTGATAATGAAAAAAAACTCATGCAGCTAACTGCTCAGTACCCAGAAATAACGCTGAACCTGGCCGCTGACAAACTTTTGATGAGTACATCAACAGTGTCAGATTTGCTAGTAAGCCTTGTGATAAATAATATACTAGAAATACTACCCGAAGAGGGCAAGGAGGACAGATATAAGGCATTAAATTAACAGTTGGCTCTTCGTAACAACATTTCTAACTCCTGCTCTTTCAGCCAAATTCCTGAAAATTAGATGAACGCACACATGTTGGGCGTGCATAAGATTGCAGTTTTAAACCAGTAAAATTTGTTGAGTATGCTGCTATTTTCTTTGGCCCACAGCTTAAATGTGGGCTATGATTTTAAACCTTCGCTAAGGGCAAAGTACATAGGTAGAAATTAATTTAAAAACATTTTTGTAAGGTTTTTTTTAATAATGTTCACTAAAATAAGTTTGAGCATTTACATATATTTGAAGGCAGATTCTAGCGTATTTTGTTTTTTGGAATGCATCCAATCACACAAAAATTTTATGACAACGGAGTAGGCGCTGACTCTTGCACCAGTTATTTAACCGTTGACTGAAAACTGCTAAATTTAAACTAAGTACGGTCAACTGAAAACCCGTTAGGTGAGAATAGATTAAAATGAGCTATTTTCGTATTTGGTACGCCACCAAACACAGAAATAGTAAGAGTCAGTATCTAGTTGCCATCATTTAGCTATAAAATTTTTTATTGCGTTACGAACATTACCGTATTGCTTCAAAAGTTTTTGGGCAATTTCGGTTTCAATTTTTAGCTCATCTACCAGCATTTTTACACCTCTTTCTATCAATTTATGATTTGAAAGTTGCATATCAACCATTTTACTACCTTTCACCTTGCCCAATTCAATCATTACGGTAGTCGAAATCATGTTCAAAATCAGCTTTTGGGCTGTTCCTGCTTTCATTCTAGTGCTACCTGTTACAAATTCGGGTCCGGTAATAACCTCGACAGGGTATTGAGCTGCTTTTGAGATTGTAGCACCGGGATTGCAACTAATAGCACCAGTAGCAATATTATTTGCTTTGCAAGCTTCTAATCCTCCGACCACATAGGGAGTGCGCCCCGATGCAGCTATGCCAATTACAAAGTCATTAACATTGATGTCAGCATTTTTCAAATCTTCCCAAGCCTGTTTTTGATCGTCTTCTGCAAACTCTACGGCCCTGCGAATAGCCCCATCGCCACCAGCAATTATGCCTACAACTAGGTCGAAAGGTACACCAAATGTGGGTGGGCACTCGGATGCATCTACAATGCCAAGCCTTCCACTTGTGCCCGCCCCTATGTAAAATAGCCTGCCCCCCAGCCTCATTTTCTCCACAATGGCACTTACCAATTTTTCAATTTGAGGAATGGCTTTCCTAATGGCAAGGGGTACGGTTTGGTCTTCAGAATTGATACCAATTAGCAGTTCACGAATATTCATCGTATCTAATTGGGTGTACTTGCCCTGCGATTCTGTAATGCTGTCCATACAATATTTGCTAGTTGAGATAGGTTAGAAGCCCATTTGGCGTATCTTTTAATGGGCCAAGGTGTTTAGAATTGTATTTTTTTCTATTTTTGACTAATTATTATTGCCTCACATACAAATTGTTTTTGAAGACTTAATTTTTTTTGAAATCGATTGCAAATAATATTCATTGCTTTGAGATATAATAAAAGGGTATCGATTATATATTTATTTTTTTTTGTGTTGGGGTTTCACAATGCCTTTGCGCAAGATAATGCTCCATTACCCAAGGGGCAAAAGTATGCAAAAAAGTACGATAGGAAGGTAATCGTTAGCCCATTTTTAGGCTACGCATATTTGATTCCGCCAAAAACGCAAGTGAATAATGTTGGAGATCAGACCAATCTGTATGCTGGATTCAATCCTTTGGTATTCAGTGCAGGAGTTACGGGCTACTATCCTTTGAAATTTTATCCTCGGCTATTGCTCAGTGCAGAATATAATTTGATGTTTGCGAAACAGCGATTTTCCCTACTAAATATTAACGCGTTATCAATAGGGGCAAAGTTTTTATTGAGGGATAGAAGAAAAAAATTGAATCCGTACGTAGCCGCAGGAATAGGCTTGCCCATTGTGCTTTACAGCCAAGAGGCACACAGCGAAGAGTTTATACCCACTGAGAATATAAATGAAATTCAATTTGGCCAGCCTTTAAAGTTTGAGCGAAGAATACCAAATAAGACAATTGTCACCCCCATGTTTAGCCCTTATGTAACTGTGGGCGCCCAATACAGGATTGACAGGAAATACAGCGTTTTTTTGCAAGCCAGTATAAATCCGGTTATTGGCAACCATGCGGGATTGAGGGAAGTTTCGCCAGCTCACAACGCTGGTCTTACCTATATTTCAGGCAGGGGAGGGGTAAATATTCAGTTGATGAAACCCAAGCCGCCTTATGTAGATACTTCAATGATACCAATTCCCGATCCTGTATTGGCATTATCAATGTCTGAAGATTATATGAGGCAGCGAATGCTAGTGTTGGAAGGCGTGTTTGATATTCAGCTTAGGGAAGGATTGAAACACAACGTGAGGCTAGAAGTGGGGCAACATGAGCTTTTGATAGAGGAGCAGCCACAAGATCCATGCAAAGTATCCTGTTATTTGTATGATGAAAAAGGAAATCTAGTATCGAGGGCAGAATCTACTCCAGAAGGAAAAATAGTGTTCACAGATTTGGACAAAGGCATTTATGACCTCACTTTTATACTACAAAAGCCCTGCACCAGTGCCGATTTCAGGTACAAATTTCCCGACCCAAGTGTTCATACCCTCATGCAGTACAATGAGGAAGGCACTGTTACGGATTCTATTTACTATAACATTCAAGGCAATCTGATGGTGCCAGATACTGCCGATTTTAGCTTCGTGTACAAAACTTCGCCATTATTTTTGGCCTCCACCAACAAGATGCTCAATACCAATTACGACATTTCAGTGTATTTGGCCGACAGCGCCAGAAAGATTCTTGCAAGGTATGAGCCAGGTAAAAACGAGAGCTTTTTCTTTAAAAAATTGCCTACCAAAAACTATAATGTGGTGTATAAGGTGCCCGATGCTGAGTTGAAAACTGGGATAAACTATACCTATTTTGACAACTATAAATTTCCAGTAAAACAAGTATCTTTTATCGATATCAGGGATTCTTCTAGCCAAATAATGACCGAAGAAGATAGATTTTATGAAAAGCTCAAGTATAATTTGAAGGGCAAAGTATTACTAAAAGATTCGGTCAATAAAATGAATGAAGTGACGCTGTATCTGGTGAATGATAAGAAAAAGATTGTCTATTTCAAGAAGCCTGAAAAAGACGGCTCTTTTTTGTTTAAAAACTTAAGATCGAAAGTGAATTATGAGATTTATTATGAACTTGATAATAAAAAAGGCAAAATTAGTATCAGTCACAAAGAAGAGGAGCTAGTGCCACTACCTAAATCAAACTTAGATGATGTGGATGCAATAGGCAGAAGACGAAGACTAGTGCCAGAGTTGCAAGCCAGTAGCGATGAAGAAGTCACACTCACCTACAGTACTAAAGGCTCGCTTGTAAATCCTAAGGGCTATGGTGTGTATGTAGGGGCATTCGAAAATGGTGCCAATGTAGACCTGATGTGCAAAAAACTTATAAAAGATGGGTTTGATGACATAGCCATTCAAGTAGGGATGACAGACCACATGAATAAGATATATGATTTTACCCGCAATTTTAAGATTCACAAAGTATTGGTGGGTGAGTTTGAAAAAGAGCGCCAAGCCGTTCGCACCAAAAATAGACTTGAATACGAAGGCTACGATGCGGTAATTGTAAAATACTAATTTTAGCACCTTTTCCCATTTATAAACTATGAGCATAACGCTTGCCATCATCATTGCCAATGCTTTAGCCAGCTTTTATGGCTGGAGCAATACTTCCGTAATTGATAAATGGGTTTTCAACTCCTATAAAATTTATCATAAAAGGGAATATTGGCGCTTGTTGACATCTGGATTTATTCATTCTAATATGTCACATTTACTATTTAATATGCTTTCCCTTTATTTTTTCGGGGCTTATGTGGAGTCGTATTTCACTCTAGTTTTCGGCAGCTTGCTTGGCGGTGTATTTTATGTTGGTCTGTACGTGATAGGGGTAGTTTGTTCAGATATTTATTCGCTAATCAAATATAAAGACTATCACAATTTCAATTCATTGGGTGCTTCTGGGGCTGTTTCGGCTGTGGTTTACGCCTCTATTCTGCTTTCGCCTCTCAATAAAATCTATATATTTTTCATTCCCATTGGAATTCCAGGATTTATATATGGGTTTCTGTATTTGATTTATTGCAGCTATTTGGGTAAGCAAAACAACGATAATGTAAACCATTTTGCCCATTTCGGTGGAGCCATTATTGGGATTGTGTTTACAATTTGTATCTATCCATCGGCTTTGCCCCTATTTTTTGAGCAAATTAGCCACTGGCTATAGTTTCAATCTATGTTATCAACCGCAGATCGGTGCGTGCTATTCGAACACATATTTGTCTGTTTCTTGCAGAATAGCGAGCCGGCCGCTATATGTTTTGGCTACATTTTCGTTGGTGAATGTTAGCTTGGTAGGGCCAAAGGCAATCAGAAGCTGATTTACCATTATCACATAATCGAAGTAGTCTTTTACCTTTCCCAAGTCGTGGTGAATCATGATGATGGTTTTCTTTTCTTCGGCCAATTTCTTGATTATTTGTATTATTTTCTCTTCGGTGGTGATGTCGACTCCCACAAATGGCTCATCAAAAAATAGCACCTCAGCCTCTTGGCACAAGGCTCTCGCAATAAATACCCGTTGCTGTTGCCCACCTGAGAGGTCGCCAATCTGGCGGTTTTTCATATCATCGAGCCCCATGCGATGTATAGCCGCCAAAGTTTTCTCTTTGTCTAATTTTGAATAGCGCTCAAATCTGGCTTTATGTGGCAACCTTCCTGTTTGCACAATATCGAAAACGGTGGCGGGAAAGCTCCAGTCAATCTCCTCTTTTTGAGGGATGTAGGCTATCTTATTTCGTATTTCTTCAATATTTTTATTATTAATAGCCACGCTGCCGTTGTCTGGCTTTATAAGCCCTAGTATGGTTTTGAACAAAGTAGATTTCCCTGCTCCGTTAGGGCCAAGCAACCCATATACTTTTCCAGATTGCAATGTAAAATTGATATTACTCAATACAGTTTTCTTCTCGTACGAAACCGAAATATTTTTTACCTCTATTTCATATTTATCCCAGTCTTCATGCGATTTTTGTAAAGGTTTTACCTTTAAATATAGCCATAGGAATGCCCAAATGAATAAAAAAAGAGCCGAACATACCAAGGCCACGGTTTGCACCTGTTTTATTTCTACCTCCGAATGCTTTGTAGTAAGTCCGTTTACGATGGCATCGGTATCGTACTTTAGCATTTCAACGTAGGTAGCAGCCCCACTTTTTTCATCTCCCACAGAATCGCCAAAGAGCTTGCCTCCTATTTTTACCCCATGGTCTTGGGCCAATTGGTTGAGCAGTTTTGGGTTGATAGTCGACTCTATAAAAATAGAAGAAATACCCGTTTCGTGAATAACATTAATCAATCTGTTGATGTCGCCAATTTGTACTTCGGCATCGGTGGTGTTTCCCAAAGCCGATTCTACTCTAATATTGAATTGATTGCCATAATACCTGAAGGCATCGTGCGAAGTAATTAAAACCCTTTGTTTTTGCGGTATTCGCTCTATTTGATTGCTTATATAATGCTCCAATGCAATGAGTTGGGCCTTGTATCGCTCAAAATTTGCTTCGTAATAGCTGGCATTGGCGGCATCGGTTTGTATAAATGCGATTTTGATATTTCTTGCAAATTCTATTCCGTAAAGTGGATTCATCCAAGCATGAGGATCGGGAGAGCCGTGAGAATTAACGCTTTTGATTGGCGTAATTCCATCCGTTGCCACATATACAGCTTTCGATTTTGCAGCACTTCCTATCAATTCATCGAGCCATCCCTCCAAAAAAAAGCCGTTTTTTATAACAATATCGGCATCGGATACTTTTTTAGCATCGCCTGGCGTGGGTTCGTAAATATGCGGATCTCCACCCACTGGCATCAGGCAGGTAAGTTGTATTTTATCTCCGCCAATATTTTTGGCAATATCGTAGATGATCGTAGTGGTGCAAAGGGCTTTGGGAATCCTTAACTTTGAAGTATATTTTTTAGGTACATCACAAAAAGAGTAAAAATTTAAGCATAAAACTAAAATTGCAACCAAAGGGTATTTTATTCTTTTCATGAAAATTTAAAGTATATTTTATCTTGCAATTCTACAATACCAACAAAAGCTACCCTTTCTCTTACACATAATCCTATTCGATGCTAATTGTGAACCAAGGTGAATGTCTATTTTACGTATTTTATTTTGGGTAATTCAGCAATCTTGGGTCAACAATTTATCAAGTATATATTTTTAGCAGCTTCTTTAGAGAGATTAGCTTTCTTGTTGTTGTCAATTTCAATTTCTACAGAGCCGTCAAATTCCATTTTCTCTATTATTTTTACAGTAGTACCAATGCCAATGCCGAGCTTATCAAGATATTGCAAAAAACTACTTTGCCCATCTTTGGCACCAATTACCTTGCCTACTTGGTTGATATGATATTCAAAAAGGGGTTTTTGTTTAGGTAGATCCAACTTTCCTTTGGGGTCTGGAATTGGGTCGCCATGTGGGTCGAACTTTGGGAAACCGAGAAACTTATCGAGTTTATCAATTAAAACCGTTGAGTTTACGTGTTCTAATTGTTCTGCAATGTCATGCACTTCATCCCAAGTAAATTCAAGCTTTTCGACCAAAAAAACTTCCCAAAGCCTGTGTTTGCGAATCACGACTAAGGCTGCTGAAGTACCTAGCTTGCTCAATTGCACTCCTTGGTATTTTATGTGCTCTATCAGCTCTTTTTGGGCAAGCTTCTTCAGCATATCGCTTACTGAAGCGGGTTTGGTATTAAGGGCATCTGCAATAGCATTGGTGTTCACTGCATCTTGCCCATGATTCGACAAATGGTAAATGGTTTTGAGATGGTTTTCTTCAGAAAGACTAAGCATAGCTTACAAAAATAAAAAATTTAGGCGAGACTAAAAATTTTATATTAATTGCGTATGGCAGGTCGTTTAGGTAGGCAATTCCGTTTTCCTTTTTGTTTCTGTTAGGTATTTGTGAAATGATCAAAACGGATTTGGGTCTTTACAATAACGCAGCTTAGCTCCGCACGACTTTAACATGGTGTAAATTAATGCGGTTTAGAAAAAGAGAGAATCTATTGAGGTAAAACACCAGCAGATATAAACGTGGAATTTTGCGAATTTTCGAACAACACTTTGGAACCTAGGCGAACTATACCACCCTGCCAAGCAATGTGGCTTGCGAGCAATCTTCAATTAGCACATTTACATAATCACCTTTTTTATGAATGCCTTTGGCTATCACCACTACTTTATTTTGGCCGTTTCTACCCGAAAGCTGCTCTGTCGATCGCTTTGAATCGCCCTCAAGCAATACTTTAAAAACCTTGCCAACATCTAGTTTATTCCTTTCATAAGAGAGCTTATGTTGCACATTTATTATTTCTGAAAGCCTTCTTTTCTTTACGTCCTCAGGTATATCATCGATTAGCTTCTTTGCCGCTGGGGTGTTGGGGCGCTCAGAATAGGTAAACATATAAGCGTAATCATAATGTGCATATTCCATTAAAGAAATGGTCTGTTGGTGTTCTAGCTCGGTTTCGGTCGGAAATCCAGTAATAATATCGGTCGAAAGACCGCAATCATTGCCCAAAACTCTTTTGATAGTGTCGATCCTATTGATGTACCACTCCCTAGTGTAGGTGCGATTCATTAATTCCAAAATGCGACTATTGCCGCTTTGCACGGGCAGATGCACATTATTGCAAATATTTTCATACTTGGCAATGGTGTAAATCACCTCATCTGTGATGTCTTTGGGGTGCGAAGTAGAGAATCGCACCCTCAAATGGGGGTGTATTGAGGCTACCATTTCCAGCAGCTGGGCAAAATTCACTCTTTCTTCTCCTGTTTCAGGCTGCCATTTGTACGAATCGACATTTTGCCCCAAAAGAGTTACTTCTTTAAAACCTTGGTTGAATAGATCTTGGGCTTCCTTCACGACCGAATGCGCATCGCGGCTGCGTTCCCTACCTCTGGTGTATGGCACTACGCAGAACGAACACATATTGTCGCAACCTCGCATAATGGTGACAAATGCAGTAACTCCATTGGAATTCAGCCTCACAGGGGTGATATCTGCATAAGTTTCTTCCCGGGAAAGGAACACATTAACTGCTTTTTGCCCTTCATCTACCTCACTAACCAAATTGGGTAAATCGCGGTAGGAATCCGGTCCGGCCACTAAGTCCACTATTTTCTCTTCTTCTAGCCACTTTGATTTCAAGCGCTCTGCCATGCAACCCAATATGCCCACCATCATCTGTGGCTTCTTCAGCTTCCAATTATTGATTTCTCTAAGCCTATTTCGTATTTTTTGCTCTGCATTTTCCCTTATGGAGCAGGTATTTAAAAACACCACATCGGCTTCTTTGTAATCGGAGGTGGTATCGAAACCGCTGTCGATCAGCACACTTGCTACAATTTCCGAATCTGCAAAATTCATCTGGCAGCCATAGCTTTCTATGTAAAGTTTGCGTTTTTTGCCCGTAAAAGTATCGGTGGTTACCTGTTTGTTTTCGGTATCTTGGGTTGTTTCTTTAGCTAACAAGCCAATGTCTGCAATTAATTTCATGGTGGGTGATGCTTTTTCCTTGATTGTGGGAGTGCTAATTTAGCTAAATTACGCCATATTTTATAATCAAGTACTGGGTTCAACAAAGCGTAAAACTTAAAGCTTGGTTAGCAATTTCCATTAACACTGCAAGCAGTAACTTCCGATACTGGGAAATCTTCTTCTTTCATTGACACAAAAGCGTTTTTAAACACTTCGGCTGCTTGTGCACCCGAAATGCCATATTTTTGGTTGATAATGAAAAATGGCACCCCAGAGATGCCCATTTTTTGAAATCCCTGAATCTCTTTTATTACTATGTTTTTCAATTTTTCATCCATCAATATTGAAAACACTTTTGCTTTGCTCCAGCCAAAAGGGGCTAGCACGTTTGCAATATTTTCCTTATCTGACATATCAATTGGGTGCACCATGTAGGCTTCGAATAGGGCTTGGTTTATTGCTAATTGCAAACCTTCCGCCTTTGCAACATGCAAAATGGCATGCAAACCGATGGTGTTGATAGCCTTCGGGATTTCTTTAAACTTAAAATCGATACCTACTGAAGCTCCTGCCTGTGCAACTTGGCTAAATATTTCTTCCATCCGCTCTTCACTCCCAAATTTTTTAATGAAATGTGTTTTCTGATCAATGCCTGCTTCTGGTACGGTAGCATCCAACTGAAATGGATGGAAGTTTAATTCAAAATGGTAGTCATTTTTAAGATCGTTTATGGCAGACTCCAGTCTTTTTTTGCCAATATAGCACCATGGGCAAACCACATCTGATACAATATCTATGTTGATTGTCTTTTTGTTAATTTCAATTAATTGCATGTGATCTGTGTTTTAAAGTGATTTGCAAATGCTCAAAATTTGGCAAACTGAGTAGTTGGTATTGCTCAGTCTAAAGCCATTGCCAAGCTTTCATTGCTTGCTGCTATAATTGCATCGGCAATGTCATGGGTAATAGCTGCGGAAACGAATAGACTTTCATACTGAGATGGAGCCAAATATACCCCCCTTTCCAACATGTTATTGAAATATCTGCCAAATTGGGCTGTATTTGCCGTCTTGGCTTGTTCCAAATTTGTAACTTTACTCGCAGTAAAGAATAAACTGTACATCGACCCTATTTGGTTCACGGTGAAGTTTACACCTAATTTAGCTGCACCCACTTCAATGCCTTTGGCCATTTTTTCCGTTATTGCATCAAGGTATGTGTATACTTCTGGGTGGCTATTCAAGTGATTGAGCATGGCCAACCCTGCCGCCATAGCCACCGGATTGCCCGACAAAGTACCCGCCTGATATACTTTTCCCACAGGCGAAATGCAATCCATAATTTCCGTTTTGCCACCATAAGCGCCTACAGGTAACCCACCTCCTATAATTTTACCTAGTGTGGTCATATCCGGTACAATGCCAAACCTTTCTTGAGCACCTCCTTTTGCCAAGCGGAAGCCTGTCATTACCTCATCGAATATTAGCACTATATTATTTTTTGTGCAAATATCTCTCAATCCCTGCAAAAAACCTGCTTTTGGAAGCACGCAGCCCATATTTCCCACCACGGGCTCAATAATAATGCAGGCAATTTGGTGGTGGTTGGCAGCAACTAGTTTTTCTACAAACGACAAATCATTGTAAGGTGCTGTCAATGTGTCGTTGGCCACGCCTGTGGTCACGCCCAAGCTGTCGGGCTCGCCATTGGTGATGGCACCACTGCCGGCTGCGATCAAAAATGAATCGCCATGCCCATGATAGCAGCCCTCAAATTTTACTATTTTGTTCCTTCCCGTATAGCCTCTGGCGGCTCGAATGGCCGACATACAGGCCTCTGTGCCAGAATTTACCATTCGCACTTTTTCTATTGATGGTACCATTTCTACTATCAATTCAGCCATTTCTACTTCCCTTCGCGAAGGTGCACCAAAAGAAGTAGAGCCTTTGACTGCCTCGAAAATGGCATTTTCTATGGCCGGAAATGCGTGGCCGAGAATCATAGGCCCCCACGAACCTATCAAATCAATGTATGTATTATTGTCTTCATCTATTAAATATGCCCCTTTGGCACTTTTCATAAATATAGGATTGCCACCCACAGCTTTAAATGCCCTTACTGGAGAGTTGACGCCTCCCGGAATTATTTCTTTGGCTTTTGCGAATAAATGTTGACTTTGGGTTTTGTTGAGCATGGTATGTTGCATGGTGGAATGTTGCGTTGTTGAAAGATTGAGATTTATATTCATTTGGTGATAGCCCGTTTATTTATAGGTAAATATGTCGGGCAGCATAAGGCATGTCTACCAAACTTTCGTGTTTTATGTGCTGAGCGATAGAAATACAGATGGCTATGTCGGGATTAAATTTTTGAATAAATGCTTTAAAGCTTATGGCTTGTAAATTTAGCTCCGCTTTACCTCTATCGGTATTGTTTTCAACCAGAATCTAACAAAAAGTCAACTTCTGCTTATGGTTAGTTTTGAGACCAATAATAGACCGTAGTTAAATTTTTTGCTTTCAATTATTGTACAACATATTGTTGTGTCATCACTTCTTTATATTCATTCATTTTATTTTGATGAATGATGGCTGGTTAAGCCAGTATTTTCACTATTGCTTCCAACAGCCCTATCTATTGCAAATAGAGTTGGAATAAATTATAATTTTCATGCAATTTGGGAATAGCTTAAGGAGGGCATTTACAATATTGATTTTAAGTATTAAGGCCGGCAATAATTAGCCAAAATGGAGTGTCAGTTCATTGTCTTTTGACCTTCTTCCGAAATTGATTGCATTGTAATTAATTTTTTAAATTAGCCGAGATAGCTACGTTCCTCTAAAAAAGGCCCTCTCCTTTTCGGACTGATGTTGGGGTGAGGTGAAATACAATCAAATAGTAGGTATCTGGGCTATTCATTTTTTTTGCTTTCCCTTGCCAGCTGCGCAGGAATACTTTGCCACAACATGCGTATTTGAGTTACAACATCGGTGGGGGCATGTTTGGCAAAATCACATTTTTAGGAGCTAAAAATCTGGTATTATATGGTATGTACTTTTTCAAAATCATTGTTTTCTATGTTTTCATTCACTCTTCAGGCAATTCACCGATAAAATTTTAAACGCGTAAATATTCCTGCATTTTACTGTGCAGGCTTTTACTGCGGTTAAGTTTAGGCGCCAATCAATCTTTCCCGTAGGTAAGGTGTATTTCTAATCCTACTACTGTCTTTATTTGAATGGCTTGTAATATCCGCTGCAACCCAAAACCATTCTTAAAAGCGCTTCGCATTAGAGAGCTTAATTCCAGATTGCAATAGGCAGCGTTTTGCAATTTAGTAATGAAAATCTGTTTCATTAACCAAATTTTTCCTACTTGTTTAACACCATCTAAAAAAAGCGGCTTTCTATGTTTAGAATTTTTCCAATCGATTATTTTTTCCTTTCCTTTTCATTATTTAATTGCATGCGTATCTACATATTTATCACAAATATTAATTGCTACACAAAAAGTTGTACGACTTGTTGCAAACATCTAAATTTTTCCCGTCCGAGTTTATGTGTAATTCTACATTTTATTTTACGACTTTTCTGCGCAGATATTAACGCAGACAAGAATAAATGTATTTCCACAGGCCAATTCCTATGTTATTTTTGCAAATCGGGCTTATTTGCCAGCTTTAATTGGAAATTTTCAATCTTGGTAATAGCAACAAAACCGTTGTCCCTGCCTTTGCTGTAATTGTAGTAGCCCAATGCCGGGCATTTTTCTGTTTTTGTATTTATCAAAAATGCAGGAAAATTTACGCCATAGACACCCAAGTAATTTCCAAAAACAAGCATCAATCCGTAGCCTTGCTTGGCATAGGTAGAAGCTGGAATTTCGTATCGGTCATAGTATTTCCGTTCAAAATGCTTGGCGTTTATATCTGTTTCTGCATATTCGATTTGTAGCAAATGGGTGTTGTGCATCATAAACTGTTCGTAGCTTATTGATTCAATTTCAAGCCACTTGCCAGAAGTAAACACAGGAACATCGGCAACAGATAGTTTTTTATTCGTTTCTTCTGTTTTTTCTTTGTTTACAAGTGTTTCTTTGTAAGACGATGCTTTTTCCGTCAGTAGTGCCTCAAGTGAAGTAAAAACATTGGCTGCAAGTGAGCTTTCGTTGCTAGAAATAAATACATGTCCAACGCTGTCAATGGGTGTTTTAGCTAGTACAGCGCCAAAGTAAGCGCTACTGTTTTTATTAAGCAATTTGTACTTCAACACTTTTCCTCCCAGCTGTTCAAATCTCAGTTTGTAGGCTTTGGCAATCAGGCTGTCGTTGGCTGCCGTACCATAAATGACCACAGAGGTTTGCATTCGAGTAAAATTGGCAAACGCAAACTCGGCCGCTGACCTACCTTGCGTTTCAGAGGAAGGTTGAAACAAAAAATAATTGGGGTTTTGACCGCCCAAAGCAAAACTGGTCGATAGCGGATTTACCACCGGAACAGTGTATTTAATTGAATATTCATTGATAAATTTCTGCTGATTGCTGTATAATGGACCTATAACCATATCAAAACAACCTGCATCGGGCATAGAGGTAAAATTGATAACTCCTGAAGAATCTTTTCCCGAATCGAAAGTGTGCAAGTTTACTTTTACGCCACGGTTGGCCAGCGAATCGATAGCAAGAGCAATGCCGGCCTGAAGTTCGTACACAAATCCATTTTTGGCCATCGCTTCCAACGGCAATAGCAAAGCCACATTCCATTCTGGCTTTAGCAATACTTCGATGTTGGTATAATATATATTTGTTCGGCTCGAAAATGAATTTTTCAAAACTTTATTATCTGAAAACCGCTCGGCTAGCATCCTTAACGAATCAGTAGAAAGTCTGCCTTGGTAGAAAGATGTGGTTGCATCCACTTTTTTGCGGTATGTTCTTTGGGATATTTTCGAGAATTGGGCAAATCCATCTGCATAGTTTCTCGATTCCAACTGTACTACTCCTTTCAGATAATAAACCATATCTATTTTCTCCCAATTGGGATATTTATTTATAATTTGATAAAGCAAGAAATTAGCATCTTTAAAGTTACTTTTTTTATAAAATCCGTAAGCAGCAAAGTATTTACAACTCGCAGCAAATTCATTGTTGACGGTTTTGCTACCGAGTTCAGTGAATAATTTTATGGATTCTTCATATTTGCTGCTGAAAAGCAGATCTTTCGCTTTCAGGTATTTAGCGGTAATGTCTGCATCGGTTTGGGCTTGAGAAAAAAACAGGGCAATGGTGCAAAATAGGTTGAAAAAAATTAATCTAGTGCTGCTTGTCATATATAGGAATGAAAACAAATTTATTAAAATTATTTGACCAGCATTCAAAATTCATTTTTAGTGAAATAAAATTTAGAAGCTAGATTTAACAAATTACCTCTTTCAAGGCACTTTAAATACTGTGCCATGTAGCAAGCACTTACCATTTTTAAATTCCCAAGGCGGAGGGCAAAATGGATCATGAATATTTATCTGTTTAAAATTCAATTAGAAATACCTACCAACAGAATGTATTTGACGTTTAAAACTGCCCAACAAAAGCCAGCTTTCACTACAAATAAAACAATGAAGCCTCATATTTTTACTTAGCATTCAATTATATTTGGCAAAAAACTAAAATTTATCTGAAGTGATGAAGAAAAACTTAATAGTATCAATTGCTTTGGCTGGCTTGTTTGCTGCAAGTAGTGCAAGTGCCCAAGCCACAAAAGCGCCATCAAAAACAAATCCAACCCAAAGTTCAACCGGCCAAAAAAAGACAGTAACAAAAACAACGTCAACTCAAACTCCAAAATCTAAAGTACCCATGTTAAAAACTAAGGCTGACCAATTCAGCTACGCAATCGGCTTAAATATTGCCCAAGGAATCAAGCAGCAAGGATTAGGCGATTCTATCAATGTCGATGCTTTATCGCAGGCGATAAGCGATGTGTTGAAAAACAAAAAACCGCTCATCAAGGCAGAAGAGTCGCAGAGCATCATTCAGGCTTATTTTGCAGACCAACAAGCGAAAGTTGGCGGTAAAAGCACTGAAGAAGGCAAAAAATTTCTAGAAGAAAATAAAAAGAAATCTGGCGTGAAAGTGACCGCAAGTGGCCTACAATACCAAGTGATTAAGGAGGGAACAGGAGTTATTCCAAAGGATACCAACCAAGTAACTGTACATTACCATGGAACATTGATAAGTGGAGAAGTATTCGACAGCTCGGTAGACAGAGGCGAGCCTGCTACATTTCCAGTAAACGGGGTTATCAAAGGCTGGGTGGAAGGCCTGCAATTGATGAAAGTAGGGTCAAAATACAAGTTTTTTATCCCATCCGATTTGGCCTATGGAAACAGTGGAGCAGGCCCCAAAATTGGCCCGAATACCACACTAATATTTGATGTGGAGTTGATTTCTATTGCAAAATAGTAGTGAAAAATAGTTGCGTGGATAAAAAAGGGCTAAGATGTGTTAACGTCTTAGCCCTTTTTTATTGCTACAAAATTCTCACCACTCTTAATTCTCAATCTTTCTGGTCCTTTCTTTCATTAAGGCTATCAAGTCGGTTTTCGCAAGCGGGCTGGCTGTAAGAGGCACATAAAAGCTTGCTAGCCAATCGTATCTTTTAAACATGAGAAATAGCCATACCGCAAAAAAATCTACTTTTTTGAAAACTAATGCATTTTCATTAACATAATTTCCAATGTTTTTTTGAAATTCCAAAGGCAATTCTGTCCAATGCATTGATTGCTTTAGATGATGCCCAATATGGTAGCCATCGTTCCAGCAATTTTTATTATAAGGCGAATTTATGCATGTGATACTGTTTCTGTAGTTGTTTTCAGGGCTGTTCTTATCTACAAAAGCATGTTGACCCCAATTGCCCGCCATCATCAAGAAACGATATAAAAATACCGGAATGACAAATAGTGCAACAGTAGCCTGCCAATTGACAAAACACAAACCAATAGATAAAATCCAAAAAATTGCCTCTCCGTTGGCAAAATTGTCACGAATTCTCAGCCTTTTTTTGAAAGTGAGATAAGCGTAAAGCTGCTGAATGCCAGCAAAAATAAAGGTGAAATAATATTTCAAGAAATCCAAAAAACTATCTCTTTGATATTTTAAGGTGCTGCTATGATCGTCCGCTAAATTATTTTCTGGATGGTGCATGCCAATATGATGGGCAAAATAGCTTTCAGGAGTTTGACCAAAAAAGGGCCCTAAAAACCAAGGGATAATGTTGTTCAAAAACTCTACATTTTTCTTGAACAGCATTCTGTGTGAGGTATTATGCAACATTAATATGAAGGGCCCTGTTAGGAAAGCCAACTGAATCACATAATAGGCTATTGCCCATTTCCATTCAAACATACCAGGCCAATAGAAAAACACCAATGTGGGTGCTATTACCACAAAGAGCTTGATAATGAGGTAGATAAAAGGCAAATCCCTTTCATCGTTTATGGCTTTTAAAAACCATTTATCTATCTGCGAATGTTTCTTTTCTTTATAGATAGGGTCGGTAATGGTGAGTTGAATTGGGACTTGCATAGTCTTTAATTAGAATTGAATTCAAATATCAGTAATTCTCAACTAGCAAATCAATGTTTTTGATTTGGAATCGGGCAAATAAATAAATTTGGTGTTTAATATTGCGAATTGTTAATCAGCTACCAAGTAGCACTTCATGCACATTCAGTCGTATATTTTTGCTGATTGCATCTGTAGGCAAATCATTGATGTCTTTCCCAAAAGGGTCTTCTATTTCTTCTCCAATTACCTCCAAACCAGCGAAGGCGTAGAATATGACAATCATTACTAAAATAGACCAATACTGCAAGTCGTGAATAATGCCAAATGGCAACATCAACATGTATAAGAATAGAAATTTCTTCAGGTGAATGGTGTATGATTTTGGGATTGGTGAGTTTTTGATGCGTTCACAAGCCCCCACTACATCGGTAAACGACTCAAGGTTTTTGTCACTTACCAAAAATTCTTCGTTGGTTATTAGCCCTTTACGATAAAGTTCCGTGATCTTGGTACATATAATGGTGGCTATTCTATTGGGTACATGATCTGATTTTTTTAGTATTTCTAAGTAGCGATGGTCTAACTCAAGCTGTTCGAATTTTACACCTTGCCTTAGGTGTTCTTTCACTGCCAATCCATAATTACTTATCATTTGAGCAAAAAAGGTGCGATTTTCTATATCATCTTCTGCTAGGTAGGCATTTAATTTGATGGCAAACGAACGAGAATTGTTCGTGAGCGAACCTAGTATTCTTCTTCCCTCCCACCAGCGGTCATAGGCTGTATTTGTTCTGAAAACCAGCAGCAAGCCAAGCACCAAGCCAAGTAATGAAAAAATAGTAGGGCTTGGTTTGAAATCGATATGCAGCACGGAATATTCGAAATACAGCACCCCATAGGTGTAAAGTGCCACCACAGCACAACTAAGGGATAAAGTTCGCAGCACTTTGGTGGTAAAGAAACTAGGTACTGCTTTAAACCAAAAATTTTCAAACATAATTTGAATCTTATCTGCATGAGATATTGCAAAGCTGTAAAGTTAGAATTGCTGTTCAATTATTCCAAACCACAACTGAAGCTATCCCATATTATTATAAGTTGAAAATATTGTATTAACCGAATAATAATATTGGGCGTTGCCGATTGTAGTTTATTTTGCCTAATTTTGCGGCTTAATTGCTAAAAAACATTTCATGCAACCCAATATTAGAAACATTGCCATTATTGCCCACGTAGATCATGGGAAAACCACCTTGGTGGATAAAATCATCCATTCAACGCTTGAATTTCGTGAAGGCCAAGTGTTTGAAGACTTGATACTCGACAATAATGATCAAGAACGCGAACGCGGAATCACTATCGTATCAAAAAATGTGTCGGTTAGATACAAAGATGTAAAAATAAATGTAATCGATACCCCTGGCCACGCGGACTTTGGCGGTGAAGTAGAACGTGTGTTGAAGCTTGCCGATGGCGTGGTACTATTGGTAGATGCCTTTGAAGGCCCTATGCCTCAAACTAGATTTGTGTTGCAAAAAGCCATTCAACTAGGCTTGAAACCTATTGTGGTGGTAAATAAAGTCGACAAGCCTAACTGCCGTCCTGATGAAGTGTATGAAAGCGTATTCGATTTAATGTTCAACCTAGGAGCAACGGAAGAGCAATTGGACTTCACAGCTGTTTATGGTTCTGGCAAAAACGGCTGGATGAGCTTAGATTGGAAAAAACCAACCACAGATATCAAAGATTTGCTGGATACTGTTATTAAGGATATTCCTGCAGCGGCTTATCGCGAAGGGCCCATCCAAATGCAAATCACATCGCTTGATTATTCAAACTTTGTGGGGCGTATTGCCATTGGTCGTGTGCATAGAGGCACAATAAAAAATAATAGCAGTTTGGTTTTGATAAAATCTGATGGCACTACCAAAAGGGTAAAAATCAAAGAATTACACGTTTTCGAAGGCTTAGGTAGAGTACTAGTTGATGAAGTTCCTGCTGGAGAGATTTGCGCAATTACAGGGATAGATGATTTTGAAATTGGCGATACCCTAGCTGACGCTGAAAATCCAGAAGTGTTACCACGTATTTCTGTTGATGAGCCAACAATGAACATGCTGTTTACCATCAACAACTCGCCTTTCTATGGTCAAGATGGTAAATTTGTAACTTCTCGCCATTTGCGTGAACGTTTGTATAAAGAAACAGAGAAAAACCTAGCACTGCGCGTAGAAGATACCGACAAAGAAGATACTTTCTTGGTTTTCGGTCGTGGTATTCTCCACTTATCGGTACTTATTGAAACCATGCGCAGAGAAGGCTATGAAATTCAAATAGGTCAGCCGCAGGTTATTTTTAAGCAAATTGACGGTCAACGCTGCGAGCCTATTGAAAACTTGGTAGTAGATGTGCCAGAGGAAACTGCTGGAAAAGTGATAGAATTGGCAACGCAGCGTAAAGGCGAACTTCAAGTAATGGAGCCACGAGGCGATATGCAACACTTAGAGTTTAAAATACCTTCCAGAGGATTGATTGGATTGCGTAACAATGTACTTACCGCAACCCAAGGCGAAGCAGTAATGACGCATCGCTTTTCTGAATATGCTCCGTACAAAGGAAATATTCCTGAAAGAATAAATGGTTCATTGATCTCTAAAGACGCAGGAAAAACCACCCCTTACTCTATCGACAAGCTGCAAGATCGCGGTACTTTCTTTGTAGATCCCAATGAAGAAATATACATGGGCCAGGTAATTGGTGAACATTCAAGAGACAATGACTTGGTAGTAAATGTATTGGATGGCAAAAAATTAACCAACATGCGTGCCTCTGGTTCTGACGACTCGGTGCGTATAGTGCCTGCAAAAAGGTTCTCTTTGGAAGAAGCGATGGAATATATTCAAAAAGATGAATTGGTAGAGATAACCCCGAAAGCCATAAGAATGCGTAAAATTTTCCTAGATGAAGGCGAACGCAAACGCATGGAAAAGAAGCCTGAATTTGCTTAGTGAGGCCTGAGAACTAGATTATAAAATCCACTCCCGTGCACGCGTCAAACCTAGAGAATATCTCAAATCTACAATAGGGGCATTGACATTAGTGTTTTCATTTGGGTAAGGCTTTGATAATGAGTTTGATAATTCGAAACCTACATTTTGTAGTAATTTTATTAAGTACATAAAATCAGATAAAGCAATGATTTGGATAGTAGATGATGATGATATTTTTAAGTTTGTGACTACTATGCAGCTGCAAAAAATTGTACCACCTCAAAAGGTACAGCTTTTTGCAGATATCTCGTCTGCATGTGAGAGTTTAAAGACCACGAATGAATTGCCAGAATATATTTTTTTGGATATTAATTTTCCTGATTTAAGCGGTTGGGATTTTCTAGATACTTTTATCCTGCATTTTGTGAATATGGCTCATTCGAAAGCCAAAATTTATATGGTAAGCTCTAGTATTTCAAAAGCAGACAAAGATCTGCTCAAAAATTATGCTTTTGTGCATGATCTCTTGCAGAAACCCATCAGAAATGCCGATTTGGAGCATGTTTTTAGTCCTGCCTCAGTACAGAAAACAGTTTGAGGCTTCAGCACTTGTTTTTCTTACAGATTGATGTTAATTTTCCAGTACCTAAGTCTACTTTGGTATTTTCACTTTTGGTTTAGGGTCAAGTTTTATTTGAGCCGATTTAGGTGTAAGTACATTCCCCAAATCTCCCTGATAGATGCTCGAATCACGCGGCAGTTGTACAAAAATCTCAAATCAATTGCCGTATTCAATTATTGGTTTCAGTCTTTACATGGCCGAAGGTTATCGCCCCGATCGTTAGAAAATAGTTATTATTATGCAATGCTTTGGACATTGCAAGACCAACACACCGATTTTGATGCTCATCAAAATGTAGAAATATTTGCGTTAATGAAACTGGCTAAGGCTGATTTAAGAACTAGGGTTACCAACCCAACAGCCTACGACCGGCTCGCTGATAAGCTTGTAGCAATGCAGCTCGCTAGTAAAATACAAAAAAATAATGCCATTTCGCTTACCGATTTGGAAGGTGTAGAAAATAACAAATCAGGGTATTCGTTTCCATTTTACGGTTGTGTTGTCGATTTCGAGCCATCAGAAAATCAATTTGAGGTGCTTTATAACTTTGGAGTGGTATTGCAATATATAGATGACATACTTGATGTTTATGAAGACTGCCAATCAGGAATTGCAACCATGGCCAACACGTTACCTATTGTGGCATTCGAGGCTTTTTTCAACGCTAAGGTGGAATTATTTATCGCTCAATTGAAGCAAGTAGGTGTCTCGCAAAATTGTATGGTACATTCCTGTATCTGCTTTGCGGTTGGAATAGTGCAAATACAAAGAATAAAAAATTTATGTTCAGACCTTGTTAATGCTGATTACAAATCTATGAGCCGAATCCAACTGATTTGCGACATGACCAAATTTGAAAATTTATGGGCTCATTATGCGATTGTAGTCAGATTAACTAAAAAATCAAAGTTTGGATAGCTCATGCGCTTGGCATGGTATTTTGGCAACTGTTGCAATATCTCCTACTTCTACTTTAGCATTGCCAATTATATGACAGTTCTCCATCAAATTGCGAGGTTATTCATCTTGGCTATTCCAGTAGCATGTATAGCTTGGACGGTAACGCACGAGGAAATATTTAAGGAACCAAGGTCTTATTGCATAAAAAGGAGTAAAGAAGGGAAGTCAATCATCGTAAGAAAATTTTTTTACCTATTTACCTGTGAATACTGTTTTAGCCACTATGTTGCACTACTCATTCTATTCTTCGCCCAATATCAACTATTATATGCCGACTGGAGGGGATATTTTGTGGCCTTCTTTTCTATAGTTTGGGTTGCTAATATGTATATGACCGTTTACTGTATGCTTCGCACAAACTTAAAACTTGGATCGAAGGAAGCTGATGTATTAAGTAGAGAGGTTGAAAATACAGAATCGCAATGGAAGGTGGCTGACGATGTGCATACCAACTCCAAACCAGTTGTAGGTAAAAAGAATATCTCTTTTCCCTTTTCAAGAATATTTAAGATTTTACTCTTGAGGTAATTATTAAAGTTATTCCAACGGCAATAATGCAGCTCTAATTTTCGATAATTGGGATAATATGCCGCTTAAATCTTTGAGAGCAATCATATTTGAGCCATCACTTGGTGCCGAGTCAGGATCGCTATGGACTTCCATAAACAAGGCATCTATCCCAACTGCTACTGCCGCTTTGGCAAGCACGGGTACGAATTCACGCTGTCCTCCAGAAGCACTACCTTTTCCACCTGGTGTTTGCACGCTATGAGTTGCATCGAAAACTATTGGGTACCCATAGGCACGCATTTGCACAAGGCCTCGGTAATCTACCACCAGCGTGTTGTAACCAAATGAAGTGCCTCTTTCAGTGATTAAAAGCTGTTTACATCCAGCCGATTCTAGCTTTTCTACGATATTTCCCATGTCCCAAGGGGCGAGAAATTGCCCTTTTTTTACATTTACGGGTTTGTAAGTATTGGCTGCTGCTACTAATAGATCGGTCTGTCGGCACAGAAATGCAGGAATTTGAAGTACGTCTGCTACCTCAGCCACCGGGGCAGCTTGCCAGCTCTCGTGAATATCTGTAACGATGGGAATGTTTAATTTCGTTTTTATTTCATGCAATATCGCCAATCCTTCGTCTATCGCTACACCTCGGAAGCTGCGGCCCGAGGTTCGGTTGGCCTTATCGAACGATGATTTGTAGATAAAATTTATGTTTAGCTTTTCGCATATTTCCTTTAACTCCTTGGCTATTTTGAAATTGAAATTGAGGTTTTCAATCACACAAGGACCTGCAATAAGGGTAAGTGGTTCTCCCTCACCGATTTTAAATTGTTCAATAATGTTTACTTTTTTCATTTAACCAACACAAGTTTAAGATGTCAAATCCGCTACCCTTTTTCTAGGTTTTACTTTTGGCTTTGGTTTGTGGTTTTTATTGATCGATTTGGTGTACAATGCCCCGAAATATAGCACAAGTGCCGAATAATACACCCATATCAACACCATGATCAAAGAGCTTGCAGCCGTGTAGGCAGAAAGAGTTGCATTAAAATTGAGATACAATCCGATTCCATATTTGCCCAAAATCAACAATATGGTGGCTAGAATTGCTCCATGGAATGCCGATTTCCAATAAATTTTAACCTCGGGCAGAAACTTATATACAAAGGTGGCGATGCCTATAAAAATGATAGAAATGCTTAAATAATTAGATAAGCTAATGAGGAAGCCTGCACCTCTGGGCAAATATGCTTTGATGCTATGGCTGAAAGCGGTGAGCACAAAATTTATTGATAGAGAAAGAGTGAGTGCAGCCCCAGCAATCACTACCAACACCAAGGATACTACTCTGTTGAACACAATCAGTGTCCAGTCTTTTTGGGGTTTGGCCTTTATCTCAAATATGGTTCGCAGCGAATCTTTGATCTCCCCAAACACACTTTGCGAAGTAAGCACCAGAAAACCAATGGCGAGCCAAGTAGTCCAATGGTTATTGTCAGCTACATATACCGATTTTAAAATATTCTGAATTTGTATGGCTGCTTTGTCGCCCACCCAATCGTTGATTTGATTGAATATTCTGCCTCTTACGGCATCTCTGCCAAAGAAATACCCGCAAGACTGAATGGCCAACACCAGCATGGAGGGAAAGGAGAAGAAGGTGAAAAAGGCCAGGGAGGCACTCAGCTTGAGTATTTTGTACTTAAAAAAATCGGTAATTGCTTGGTGCAAAGCCTCCCAATCGATATACATAAGGCCTAATTGATTAGTAAAAGGTTAACAACAAAGTACCAAGATTGCACTATGATTTTCTTTGCAACTGAGGCTTATTGCCTCAATGTAGAATAAAAATTACTGCCATTTATTTTATCACATCTAATTATTTGGGTTTTCAGTTTGCTATTTAATTGCAGTTCGAAATATTATTTAGAAGCAGCACAACTATCATTCCCCATTTATTTTGGTAAATGTAGCAATCAATTAGAGCTTAAAAACATTAATTAGTGCTAAAAAAGCTTTAGCTGATTATAGCGGTTGTACTAGTTATTTAAGACTATTTCGGACTTAACTTCTACTTTTAGCCGCACGAGAAGAAAATGTCTCTGCGTACAAAATATGTTCAAAATGCTGTTTTCTATGTAGTATACCGACAAATTGAATTTGACATTCGAGCTTCTAATGTGAGAATTTGACAGCCGGTGTAATGTTACACTTACCTGTATTTACATAGCTATTATTACTTTATTTCACACCACCACAGCGAAAATAGCTAGTTATTGTATTCATTAAGTTTTTGCATTTTTCTATATTTGTATTCCTGATTATAAAGGAAGCGCTCAAAAAAATGATGTGCCTTGGATAAGTTACCTGCTGTTTTACCTATTTTATTGATCTCTCTAATCGTTTTGAAATGCCGATCATGATTAACTATAATTTAATTAGCCGTTTTAAAATCGCCCTTTTCGTATGTAACCTTATTTCATGTTGTTGGCTCAATGCCCAAAATCCAATATCGCCTGAAGGTATATTTTTGGCCGATCCTTCCGCGCATGTATGGCAAGACGGGAGTGTATATCTATATGGTTCTGTTGATAAAAAGCCTGACGATTTCTGTTCTGAAGAGTACCATGTTCTATCAAGTGAAAATATGCTAAAATGGACATTGCACCGCAGTACTTTTGCTGCAGCTGGAAAAAACGATGAAGTACTTTACAACAACAATAACACACTTTACGCTCCCGACTGTTACTTCAAAAACGGGAAATATTATTTATACTATTGCCAGCCAGGCAGCGATGCCGAAGGGGTGGCAGTAGGCAATTCGCCAATTGGTCCATTCAAAGGGGGTGAAAAAATGAATACGTATAGGTTTAATGAGATTGATCCCAGTGTGTTTGTCGATGATGATGGCAAGGCTTACTATACTTGGGGTCAAATGAATATGAAAATAGCTCGTTTGAAGCCCAGTATGAAAGAAATCGACTCAAATACAATTGTAAAAGATATAATAACAGAAAAGTCGCATTACTTTCACGAAGGGTCTTTCATGACAAAAAGAAATGGTATTTATTATATCGTTTATGCGCACATGGGTCGACAAGATAAACCTACTTGTTTGGGGTATGCCACGAGCAAATCGCCTTTTGGGCCCTATACTTATGGAGGTGTTATTATAGATAATGCAGGTTGCGATCCCAGTAATTGGAACAATCATGGTTCTATTGCAGAAGTAAAGGGCAAATGGTATGTGTTTTATCATCGCACCACCAATGGAAGTATTTCTATGCGTAAGGCTTGCGTGGAGCCTATTTCTTTCAACAACGATGGAAGCATAAATGAAGTAGAAATGACTTCGCAAGGTGCAGGAAAGCCACTAAATGCTTTTGATACCATTGAAGGTAGAACAGCTTGCTTGCTAAACGGCAAGTGCATAATAAAATTAAATGAAAATAAGAGGGAAAATGTAGCCAATATTTACCCTAATGATTACGTAGTTTACAAATACATTGATTTTGGTACAGGTGCTGATAGTATCGCTATTAAAGTAAAATTGAGTGCAAATGAAGGTGGTTTCAATATTCAAATTGATAAACCTTGGGGAAATTGGATGGGATACGTACATTTTCCTGAAAGTAAATCTGATAATAAATGGCAAATAGTAAAAGCTAAGATTTCCCCTTTAAAAGGTGTTCATGCCTTATATTTTAAATTTTATGGCAAAAACGAGAAAGATAGTGGATTTGAAATTGAGTCATTTGTTTTTAAAAAGAGTAAATAGGTCACAGTAATTTGTTTTTATTTTATTTGCAAAATTAATAGTTGTCACATGGCTTCAGGTTGGCTGGCTAAATCTTAGATTTGAGTGCAAAGGCAATTCCCCCAAGTAAAGTGTTGATTAAATCCTCTAACCTGAGTAGCTTTAGAATGGAAAATTGATCGGCAATGAGCGCAATACTATTTGGCTTGTGTGATTATATATTTCAGCACAATAAGCTATTCTTATCGATGATACTTGCCCTCAGAATATCTAGTCAATTTATGAAGTAATGTCGCCATCTCTTTCGCCTGCCGATTTTTTAACGATGTCTCAAAATTTCGCCATAATCGATGTGCGGTCGGAGGGAGAATACGAGCGTGGGCATATTCCTGGTGCTGTCAACATTCCACTGTTCAATAATGAAGAAAGGGCAATTGTGGGTACCATTTACAAGCAAATTGGAAAAGAAAAAGCCATTGAGAAAGGATTGGAAATTGTAGGTCCAAAATTGGTTTCGTTTGTTCAGCAAGCCAAATTTCATGCCATCGACAGGCACATTCTAGTGCATTGCTGGCGAGGCGGAATGAGGAGCGAAAGTTTTGTGTGGTTGCTAAAAACAGCAGGCTTACAACCTCAGTATTTGACACGTGGCTACAAGGCCTATCGTAATTATGTACAGGCTAGTTTTTCTGACCCACTAAAAATAATATTGCTAGGTGGAAAAACCGGCTCGGGCAAAACCCGAATTTTAGAACAGTTAAAGTATCGTGGCGAACAAGTAATTGATATGGAAGGCCTTTGTAATCATAAGGGATCTACATTTGGCGCTATAGGGCAGCCTAACCAACCTAGCACCGATCAATTTGAGAATAATCTACATGTTGCTCTAAAAGATATTGACTGCAACAAAAGAATATGGATTGAAAATGAAAGCAAAAATTTGGGCAGAATTTATATTCACGATGCTTTTTGGGATCAGATGAAAGCCGCCCCTTTAATATATGTAGAAGTTGAAAAAAAATTTCGAATCAAGAATTTGGTAAACGAATATGCTATGTTTCCCAAAGAATTGTTGGGGCAAGCCATTTTGAGAATACAGAAAAAATTGGGAAGCTTGCATTTCAAGTTAGCCATGAACGCACTGGAAGCAGATGATTTTGAAACAATTACCGATCTGTGTTTAAATTATTATGACAAAACGTATCTACAAGGCTTAAAAGCTAGAGACCAAAATAAAGTAGCAGTTGTCGATGCTGTAAATGTCGCAGATTATGAATTGGTCAGCGTATTGTTAGAAAAAGCCAGTAAATTTTACAAATAAATTATGGACGATATAAAATTAACGCAATACAGTCATGGAGCTGGCTGTGGGTGTAAAATAGCCCCCGCAGTGCTCAATAAAATTTTACATACAAATGCAGTTTCGACCAAGCAATATCCGTCATTGTTGGTAGGGAACGATACCAGAGATGATGCTGCTGTGCTAAATATAGGAAATGGAGAATGTATAATCAGCACCACCGATTTTTTTATGCCAATTGTTGACGATGCCTTTGATTTTGGAAGAATCGCTTCTGCAAATTCGATCAGCGATGTGTATGCCATGGGCGGAACTCCCTTGATGGCTATTGCCATATTAGGTTGGCCGATTAATGCATTGCCTGCCGAAGTAGCAGCAAGAGTGATAGAGGGCAGCAGGGCAATTTGTGCTGAAGCAGGCATTCCGCTGGCCGGTGGTCATAGTATCGATTGCCCCGAGCCAGTATTTGGGCTTGCCGTTACTGGTCGTGTACATGTAAAAAATCTAAAAAAGAACAGCGGTGCCTTTTCGGGCAACAAATTATATTTGACCAAGCCACTGGGAGTTGGAATATTATCTACCGCACAAAAGAAAAATATAATTAAATCACATGATGCTATGGTAGCCAGAGATTATATGGTTCAACTTAACAAGCTAGGAGAAAAATTGGGCAAATTAGAATATGTGACTGCACTTACAGATGTAACAGGCTTTGGTCTTCTGGGCCATTTGAGCGAGATGTGTGAGGGTGCCAATTTGTCGGCAGAGATTGATTTTAAAAAAATACCGGTGATACCAGAAGCACTGTATTATCTAAAGCAAAATGCTGTTCCTGGAGGAACAAACAGGAACTGGACCAGTTATGGGCATAAAATAAGTGCCATTACCGAATTTCAACAAAACATCTTGGCTGATCCGCAAACCAACGGAGGGCTTCTAATTGCAGTTGAAAAGTCTGAAGAAAATATGTTCAAATCGTTCCTAAAAACAGAGGGTTTTGAATTGGAATCTATTGGAGAGATGATCGATAAAATCGAAAAAAATATCGTGGTTATGTGATTTTACCGTGATGTAATTATGGTAGACATCATCTGTAGTGCAGCGATCGATAATTGTATGCCTCAGGTGCCAAGGGCAGGTTTTAGAAACTTATAAAGCATTTGTTTTATGTTTTTGAGTATTCCAACACATGAAATCAGGAGGTGTACTGTATTAGTAGAGAATGTTAAACCCCAGTCAGTTTTGTCACTACAATCGCTATTAGCAACACTACACCCATGCCGATGGCTGTGAGCATGAACAAAAGCATGTATTGGTTCAGATTAAAGCCTTTGGCGATCCTTATTATTTGTGAAGGAACAACTTTTTTGATGAAAGGATGGTATGTAACCATCGGTTCTGCATCGTTTTCAAGTGATGTTGATTTGGGATCTACTATCATAAGGCGGTGATTTATGGTTGGAGTAATACTTCACAGTTAACAATACCATGCCACCTGCTTCAGCTTAACTAATTTTGAGCTTTGATTTTATTTGCAAAATTTGCATTGGACGCCAAAATTCTCACCCCATTGCCCAGATTTGAGTTTTGCTTCAATAAAAAAAAGACAAAAAGTCAATTAAATATAAAGTGGATGAATTTCGTCCTGATCGACTTCCTCGTCTATATTCAATAAATTGACGGGAGGAACAGGGGCATTGGTGTTGCTTTTCTCAACATTCAATTTGGCAGCAACTACCACAAACAGCCCTGCTGTGGCACTCAAAAGCAAAGATCTTAGCAAATTCATAATAAATAAGTTTTGAAAGTGGTTGATAATTAATACTTAGTAGATACTTTTTTATACAAGGTAAAGCCCAAAATCAATGCCCCAAGGAACAAAATGGCAAAGATCCCAAATAGGATTTGAGCGATTTTTACTGCTCCAGATTCTATGCCCGTGAACCCCAAAAGACCAGCCACAAGGGCAATTATCAAGAAAATTACAGCCCATTTAAGCATGATTGATGTGAATTAAGTGTCGATAAATAAAATAGAAGGTATTTCCAAAAAAAACAGTAAAAAACTATGCCACGCAGTAGTTATTAGCTTACAATCCAAAGTATTTTAGTTTGGGCTGCAATTGCTATACTCTGGGTACGTAAAAGCAAACTTCGCACTGTCCGTACAGTAAAGTGAAGCGTCTCTAGTGATCGACAGAGCGTTATTAAAAATAGATTTTCTGTAATTCACCGTGTCGGAGACAACTTCATTTCATCATAAATCCGTACAGCCACTAGGTGAACTCCTCAGATAGTAGGGGGTAGTAGATTTGTAGAGGATTTATTAAAATAGATTTTGTGCAATTCACCGTATCGGAGACACTTCATTTTGGGATGGTAGGAGATAGTATTATGTTAAGAGGCAAAATAACCGATATAGGGAAGTGAAGGATTTTTTTGATGGATGAATAACATCTGCCCAACTTTTGTGACGACCAATATCCTGCAATTTTGTCAGTATAATTATTGGCACTAAAAAAGGCCTGCCACAATGGATCAAATGTATATTCAACCAGCTACAGCCAATGAAATGTAGGCAACAAGCAGCAATTAATCTCCAACCAATTTTTAATAGTTGTATTGGCATGGTATATGCAAGCTGCAACTTGTTTTAAACACAACTTTTTTTAATAGTTAACTAAAATCAAACTTCATTTAAAATGTCGGTAAACGTAAAACCATTGGCAGACAGAGTTCTGGTAGAACCAGCTGCAGCGGAAGAAAAAACTTCTTCAGGTCTTTTTATACCTGATACAGCCAAAGAAAAACCACAAAGAGGCAAAGTGATAGCTGTGGGTAATGGCAAAAAAGACGAGCCAATCACAGTAAAAGTGGGCGATACTGTGCTTTATGGCAAGTATTCAGGCACTGAAATAGCCGTAGAAGGTGTTGACTATCTTATTATGAGAGAGTCTGATATTTTCGCTATCATCTAAATTGTGGTCTAATATTTAACGCGCAATCCGTTCTAAATATCCCAATTCCAAACATTTATCATTAATATTTAACATCTAACATTAAGAAAACATGGCCGCAAAAACCATTCATTTCGATGCTGAGGCACGCGAAAAACTAAAAAGAGGCGTAGATACGCTAGCAAATGCTGTAAAAGTAACCCTTGGTCCAAAAGGAAAAAATGTAATCCTTGACAAAAAATTTGGAGCTCCAACAATCACCAAAGATGGTGTAACAGTGGCGAAAGATATAGAATTGAAAGACGCCATCGAAAACATGGGTGCTCAATTAGTAAAGGAAGTAGCCTCCAAAACTGCTGATTCGGCAGGTGACGGTACTACTACCGCTACAGTATTGGCGCAGGCTATTTTCAATGCAGGTATCAAAAACGTGGCTGCAGGTGCGAACCCAATGGATTTGAAACGTGGTATCGACAAAGCAGTAATTCATATTGTTGCAAATTTGAAGAAAACTGCAAAACCTATCAGCGATAATGCTGAAATTAAACAAATAGCTACTATTTCCGCCAACAACGATTTCGAAATCGGTGAAATGATTGCAAATGCAATGGCGAAAGTGGGCAAGGACGGTGTAATCACAGTAGAAGAAGCTAAAGGAACACTTGATGAAGTGAAAACCGTAGAAGGTATGCAGTTTGACAGAGGCTATTTATCTCCGTATTTTGTAACCAATACTGAAAGCATGGAAGCCGACATGGAAAGAGCTTTCATCTTAATTTATGATAAGAAAATATCTTCAATGAAAGAATTGCTTCCAGTGCTAGAGTTGGTAGCTCAAACCGGTCGTCCTTTGGTAATCATTGCTGAAGAGGTGGAAGGTGAAGCGTTGGCAACATTGGTAGTAAACAAAATACGCGGTGCACTGAAAGTAGCTGCTGTCAAAGCTCCAGGCTTTGGCGACAGAAGAAAAGCTATGCTTGAAGATATCGCTATTTTGACAGGTGGTATAGTGATTTCTGAAGATCAAGGTTACAAATTGGAAAATGCAACCCTCGAGTACTTGGGAACGGCAGAAAAAACAGTAATCGACAAAGACAACACTACAGTGATAAACGGTGCTGGCGAAAAAGCAAATATTGTTGCTCGTATCAATGAGATAAAAGCGCAAATTGAAAAAACTACCTCTGATTACGATAAAGAAAAATTGCAAGAACGTTTGGCTAAATTGTCGGGCGGTGTTGCAGTTCTTTACATTGGTGCTGCTACTGAAGTAGAAATGAAAGAAAAGAAAGACAGAGTTGACGATGCACTTCATGCTACTCGTGCCGCTATTGCCGAAGGTATAGTAGCTGGTGGTGGTGTTGCTTTGATTCGTGCAGGCGAAGACTTAGATAAAGTAGTAACCCGCAATGAAGATGAGAAAACAGGCGTAGATATTATCAGAAGAGCAATCGAAGCACCTTTGAGAACTATCATTTCAAACTGTGGTCTTGAAGCTTCTGTGGTGTTGAATAAAGTAAAAGAAGGCAAAGGCGACTTCGGTTACAATGCCCGTGAAGACAAATATGAAAACTTGATCAAAATTGGTGTAATCGATCCTGCGAAAGTAACTCGTTTGGCTCTAGAAAATGCCGCTTCTATTTCAGGTTTGTTACTCACAACTGAGGCCGTGATAGCTGACGAAAAAGAAGAAAACGCATCACCAATGGGTGGCGGAATGCCAGGCGGTGGCGGTATGGGAGGTATGTATTAATTGCCCAGTACCGGAAAAGCGTCCTCGATCTATAATAATCAAGGAATTAAATGATAGAAAAAGCCCTTTCGGATTCCGTAAGGGCTTTTTTGTTAAATGTTTGGCCGTCACTATCAATTGTCGCCATGTATAGCCTACAGCATTGCCATGAGGTATTATAATTTAGACTTCAGCATATCATCATACTGCCTCTCGCCTAAGCTTCCCATTGCGTGTACGGATGAGTACTTTTAACCGATAATCAACTTACTTTTTTCCAGCACCCTTTCCAATCCGCTCAAATCTTTTCCACCTGCTGTGGCGAAAAAAGGTTGTCCACCTCCACCGCCTTGTATTTCTTTGGCCAAATCACGCACGATTTGCGTAGCATTCAACCCGTTATCCCTCACCAGGTTATCTGCAATTATCACTGCTATTTGTGGCTTTCCGTCTATTTCAGCTACCAAAATGCCAAACAAATTATCCACCTGATTTTTCAACTCGAATGCCAATGTTTTCACCGACTCTGTACTTGACATGGCTACTTTTTCTATAATCGTATTGATACCAGTCACCGTTTTTACTTTAGTAAGTAAATAAGTTTTGATAAACTGCAGTTTTTCCAATTCAAATTTTTCCAACGACTTTTGTAGCAATGCTTTCTCTTCTAGCAAGCCTTCTACCGCCTTTACCAAGTCTTTAGGGTTTTTTAAAATAGCTGCTACATTGCCTTCTATAGCCATTTTTTCGTTTACGTAATGCTCTGCTTTTGAAGCAGTTAGGGCTTCTATTCTGCGAACTCCAGCTGCTACCGAACTTTCTGATACGATTTTGAAATAGCCGATATGTCCCGTGGCAGGCACGTGCGTACCACCGCATAGTTCCACCGAGTACTTAGGGTCGAAGGTAATTACCCGTACAAAGTCACCATATTTTTCTCCAAAAAGCGCTGTTGCACCCAATTTGAGTGCCTCGCTGATAGGTGTATTTCGTTTTTCATCCAAATGGATATTCTCTCTAATCTTGTTATTTACAATTTGCTCAACTTTATCAATTTCCTCATTGGTCATTTTTGAAAAATGAGCAAAATCGAAACGCAACAAATCGGTATTTACCAAAGAGCCTTTTTGCTGCACATGATTGCCAAGTACTTGTCGCAAAGCCGATTGCAACAAATGGGTTGCCGTGTGATTGTTGGTTGTGGCCTTTCTGTTTTCTATTTGAATGTTTGCAATCACTGCTGTCTGGCCCGAAAGCGAAGCAAGTATTTCTTCCAAATCATCGTTTGTAAAGTGAACAATCAGGTCATTCTCCTTTTTTGTGCTAATAATTTGCAATGAAACTGGGGTGTTTTTAAATGTCAAAGTGCCAGTATCGCCTATCTGACCACCGCTTTCAGCATAAAATGGGGTTTTATCCAGCACAATCTGATACTGAATCTGGTCTTTGCTGCTTATTTTCCTGTGTTTGACAATTTTTGATTCGATAGAATACGAATCATACCCCACAAAAGCTGTCCCCGCCATTTCGCTTAAGCGGATGTTGGCCTCAACTTCTGAGAGGTTGGTGGGGCTAATCCAATCCGACTTTTCAGTAACAGCAGCATTTCTTGAGCGCAATTTTTGGGCTTCCATTTCTTTATGAAAACCTGCTTCGTCAATCGAAAAGCCATTTTCTCGAGCTATAAGCGAAGTCAAATCCAATGGAAATCCAAAAGTATCGTACAACTCGAAAACTATTGAGCCACTTAATGTTTTTTCTTTTTGGTTTTTAAATCTACTTTCTAGTAGCTTAATTCCGTTTTCTAAAGTCCTTAGGAATGAAGTTTCTTCCTCTCTAATTACATTAGCAATAAAATCTTGCTGGGCTTTTAGTTCGCTAAAAACATCGAGAACATTGGCCAAAATAGACACTAATTTGTACATAAAAGGCTCTTTAAAGCCTAAAAATGTATAGCCATACCGCACAGCCCTTCTCAAAATTCTGCGGATCACATACCCTGCTTTGGCATTGGAAGGCAACTGCCCATCGGCTATAGCAAAGGCAACTGCCCGGATATGGTCTGCAATCACCCGCATGGCTATATCCCTTTTTACACTTAAGTCTTCTGTTCCCAGATTAGGAATATCGCCTTGGGTGTATTTAGATCCTGTCTCTTTTTCTAAATGTTGGATAAGCGGTTGGAAAATATCAGTATCGTAATTAGACGATTTCCCCTGAATGACTCGCACCAAGCGTTCAAAACCCATGCCTGTATCCACGTGCTTCTCGGGCAGTAATTCTAGCGAACCATCTGCTTTTCGGTTGAACTGCATGAATACATTGTTCCATATTTCTATCACTTGCGGATCGTCATTGTTCACCCTATCTGCTCCAGGCAATTGGTCAATTTCGTTTTGTGGGCGAGTGTCAATATGGATTTCAGAGCATGGGCCGCATGGGCCTTGGTCGCCCATTTCCCAAAAATTGTCTTTTTTGTTGCCTTTCAGTATATGTGTAGTATCGATCAACTCAGCCCAAATATCGAAGGCTTCTTGATCGAATGCTAGTTTTTCATTTGCATCGCCCTCAAAAACAGTTACATACAGTCTTTCTTTGGGCAGTTTGTACACCTCAGTGAGCAGTTCCCAAGCCCAGCTAATCGCTTCTTTTTTGAAATAATCGCCAAAAGACCAGTTGCCAAGCATTTCAAACATGGTATGGTGGTAAGTGTCGTGCCCAACATCCTCTAAGTCGTTGTGTTTGCCAGTTACCCGCAAACACTTTTGCGTATCGGCTACTCTGCGTGCTTGTGGACTGCCATTCCCCAAGAATAAATCTTTGAACTGATTCATGCCCGCATTGGTGAACATCAAAGTAGGGTCGTTTTTCAAAACCAAAGGTGCTGAAGAAACGATCAAATGTTGTTTTGATTGGAAATAATCAAGGAATTGTTGGCGTATTTGCTTAGATGAGCTCACTTTTTTAGAATGCGTAATGATGAATGCAGGATGATAAATTTAATCCGGTACAAAGTAAATCAATCTTGGCGGTAACCTAAGCCGAAGTCCTTCCAAGTTTTGATTTGTAGGATAAAAGTTTTATCTTGCTTTCTCTTTTAAATAGATAGTTATGGAAATAGCTGCCAAAAATACACCTACGCAAGCTTTGAACGCCTTTATGGAACAGAAGTAAGCCGGACAATTTTTAAAATGGAAACCTGCCCACGGATGATAAAATTTTTTAACTCGCCTATGAATAACATTACTTGTTCGGAAAATGATTTTATTCCTGCTGTTCCGGTATTTGGTAATTTGAAAATTACGATAAACGAATTGTTTAATAACTACAAATAGTGGCTAGAATAAAATACTACTACGATACAGAAACATGCCGATACGAAAGGCATAAAAGTACCAAATCTGACATTTTAATCAACATTGCTGGTTTTATGTTGGTGAGTTTTGTGTTTACCATTTTGATTTTTTTGCTTTACCTCAAATTTTTTGATTCCCCTAAAGAAGTATTGCTAAAAAAGGAAAATGAGGAACTAAAATCAAATTATGGAAACGTAAACACGCAACTAGCTCAAATAAACGAAGTAGTCAATTCGCTTAAAGAACGGGACGACAACATTTATAGGGTGATCTTTGAAACCAAGCCATTGCCTGCTTCAGTGCGAAACGCTGGGTCGGGTGGGGTAGACAAGTATAAAGAAATATTGAACCTAGAATTTGACCGCAACAAGTTCATTACCAGTACTTATGAGCACATAGATGAGCTTAAAAAACAACTGTACATACAGAGCAAATCGTATGATGAACTAGCTGAGCTAGCCCGTAGAAAAGAGGAGATGCTTTCTGCTATCCCCGCTATTCAACCCATTCACAATAAAAATTTAAAATCGTTGGCTTCAGGCTTCGGAATGCGGATTCATCCCATTTATAAGGTCAGAAAGTTTCATACCGGAACCGACTTTGCCGCTGTAAGAGGTACACCCATATATGCGACTGGAAACGGTGTGGCATATGTGCCCAACCGCAACGATGGCTATGGCAACTTGATAGAAGTGAATCATGGATTTGGATATGTAACTCGCTACGCCCACTGCGATAAGATAAAAGTGAAAAATGGCCAGCGAATAACACGTGGCGAGGTGATAGGTTATGTAGGAAGTACAGGCACTGCTACTTCACCGCATTTGCATTATGAGGTAATTAGAAACGACAATTACACCAACCCGGTACACTATTTTTTCAATGATTTGACCCCGAAAGAATATGAAGAACTGCTAAAAATAGCTTCGGTGGAAAATCAAAGTTTGGGTTGATGTTGCATCTCCGAGCAGGCCTAATATGCCATCTTTACGATTATTTTCTCGTAGAACACGCCTTGCTCGTTTGTTATTTCTACAAAATACATGCCCGGAGTGAATTTCGACAGGTCTTCGTTATGCAAGCTATTGGCTTCCAAGGCAATATTATCAACAACTATTTTTCCAACAAAGTCGCTAATTTTTATTTGGCACTTTTTCTTTGTCTCTATGTGAAGAAAGGTTTCTACCGGATTGGGATAAATTTTAAATAGCTTGAGGTTGTTTGTACCCAATGCAAGATTTGAAGTGCTTGTTGGCGGCAGCTTAGTTTTGTCAAATACGTTACTTAAATGAAGAATTCCACCGCCTTTTGTACCAATAATCAAATCGGGAATTGTGTCATTATTTCTCAAGTTTGCAATTGCCAGCATACTACTATTCCCTAAGTTGGTTGGGCGTAAGGTATTAGGAATTGAATCAAGTAAGATTGTTTTTGTGAGCGTAAAGTTATTATCAGCTAATGAAGACAGCTTATAAATGGTTATTTGTCCTGAATAATCTGTGATATAAAGATATAAGGAATCATTACTCCCCAATTTTGTGATTGCTTTTACTGCGTTTTTACTATACTCTA
>Ga0163144_10002904_pt1 | contig 39153 bp, 34 predicted proteins | sample OliLak19BULKMAT1_FD_123175 | JGI IMG/M metagenome (GOLD analysis project Ga0163144, IMG submission 123175) | Freshwater microbial mat bacterial communities from Lake Vanda, McMurdo Dry Valleys, Antarctica - Oligotrophic Lake LV.19.BULKMAT1 | ecosystem: Environmental > Aquatic > Freshwater >...
ATCCAGATGCTCACGCCCTCGTCCTGCATCTTCTTCTTCGCGACGGAGAGGCTCGCGATCGCGCGCTCGCGGTTGCTCCGATCGATCGCGACGAAGCCGGAGTAGCGCATCGCGCGGCCCCAGATCGGAATGCGAAACAGCTCCTGCTTCGCGACCATGCGCAGCTGCATCGGCAGCGCCTGAAACAACACCGGGATGTCGTAGACCGACTGATGATTGCTCATCACCACGAAGACCTCACGGCCATCACCGAGGTGCGCGAGCCCTGCGACCCGGACGTGCGCGCGTGCGTGATCGACGATGCGCTTTGACCAAGAGCGCAGCCGCTCGTCGTAGACCTCGTGCGCTGCGCCGCGCCCGAGCATCGCCTCGAGCACGGTCGGCGCGCTGATGCGCAGCGTCTCGACGACGGCGTGCGCGAACGAACGAGTGGGGCGGAGCACGGCCGGTCTCATATCACAGGCGGCCGGCGGTTCGGGCGCGCGGAACGTGACGGTTGATGCCTACGGGCGCGGGCACGAATGACGTGTTGCGCGGGCCCTACGGAGCGACGTGCTGCAGCAAGAAGCGCGTGACCAGCGGCTCGAACCAGAAGCGCGGCCGCAGCGGCGTGCCCTCGACGAAGGCGACGTGCCCGCCGTGCGCGGTGAGCACCGGCGTGAGGAAGGGCAGCGTGCGCAGCGTGCTCGGGATGGTCGCGCCCGGCACGATCGGATCGTCGTCGGCGTTGATGATCAGCACCGGCCGCGCGATCTGCGCGAGGCGTGGCCCGGCCGACGACGACTCGTAGTAGTGCTGCGCAGAGTCAAAGCCGTGCAGCGGCGCGGTGACGAGCTCGTCGAAGCGCCGCAGCGTGCGCGCGGCGAGCACGGCGTCGAGATCGAGCAGGCCCGGGAAGCAGCGCTCTTTCTCGCGCGCCTTGCGCTTGAGCCGTAGCAAGAAGCGCTCGCGATAGAGGCGCATCCAGCCCTCACCGCGATCGAGCACCTCGACACATGGGACGAGGTCGAACGGCGCGCTCACCACGGCCGCGGCGACGAGCGGCGCGGCGTCTCCGGTGCGCGCCAGCAGGTTCAGCAAGACGCTCCCGCCGAGCGAGAATCCGACGGCGACGAGCGGCCCGCGCACCCGCGCGCGAATGCGTCCGATCGCGTAGAGCGCGTCGTCGGTGTCGCCCGCGTGATAGCTGCGCGGCAGCCGATTCGGCGCCGAGCCACACGAGCGGAACGCGAGCGAGAACACGCCGATCCCCGCGTCTCCGAGCGTGCGCAGCGTCGTCGCCATGTAGCCGGCGTCGGCGCGCGACTCGAGGCCGTGCAGCAACAATGCGTGCGGCGCGTCGGGAGGCGCCGGCAGGTGCAGCACCTCGAGCACGTCGCCATCGGGCGTGTCCCAGCTCTCGCGGATGACGGGCGGCATCCACGTCGGCCTGGCGAAGTTGGCGAAGATCGTCTGCGCATGAGGAGAGCGCAGCCCGCGCGCTGGGATGAACGGCGGGACCTCGAACGCGGGCATATGGGGCGGTTCGCGCAGCATCGAGCCTTCAAATCGCTGCGAGGAGACGCATCACGCTGCGCCTCGCCAGGGCCCTTCGAGGCGCAGCGTACACAGCTCGGAAGGGCGCGCCGGATCGTCGAGGTCGAGCACGACGAAGGCGCGGCTCTCATCGTCTGGATCGAGCGCGAGCCCCTCGGCCTTGGCGAGAAAGCGCGCGCCGCTCGGGTCGGTGAGGTGCGCGAGGCGTGCGTGCGTCGCGGCGGCGAGCCCATCGGTCACGCCGAGCGCCACACCCGCGACGGGCCCATCGTCGTACGCGTTCGGCGAGGCTTCGGCGGCCGCGAGGAAAAACACGCGCTCCGCGTCGGCGGCAGCGTCGGTGAACGTCAGGCGCGTGCCGTCGATCGCGCCGAGCTCCCACTGCACCACATCGCGCAGCGCAGGCGCGGGCGTCGTGTCAGGCGCGTCGAGATAGCGCAGCAGCCCGTCGATCGGGACATCACAGCTCGCATCGACGGGCGCGTACTCGCCGATCGCCGCGCCGTTGCCGCGTTGAAAGAGACGCAGCACGCCGAGCGACGCAAGCAGCGCCGCGCCTTCGACGTTGAGCTCGCTGCCGCTGAACGAGCGCTCGGCGCGCAGCGCTGCATAGAGAGCGCGCGCGTGTACCAGCAGCAGCTGCGCAGCGGCGTCGCCGCCGTCCGTGACGCGCGCCAGCAGCACGCGCTCGCGCACCTCGGTGGAGCCCGAGCCGAGCGCGAGCAGCCGTCCGTCGGGGAGCGTCACGCACGCCTCGAGATCGAGCTTGTGCTGCTTGTTCCCGCGCTCTTTCTCGAACTGCCGCGCGCCGCCGGGCGCGTACGGCAGCGGCAGCGCACTCACCGCACCGTCGGGCGAGAGCACGGCGACGAACGAGACATCGTCTTGTACGACGACGAGCCGCTGGCCGAGCCGCGCGATCGCCGAGCCCGCGCGTACGTGAGCAGGCCGGTCGAGCGCGTCATCGGCGCCATTGGCGTAGAGCAGTGGGCGGCGCGCGACGACCACGGCGCGAAGGCGCGGATCGAGCGAGGCGCGCGCGGTGACCGACATCGGCGCCGAGCGTAGCAGCCCGCTCGCCGCGCGACGCCTCGCGCGCACCGCGCGTCGCGCACACTGGCTCGTCACGCGATCACGACGTGCAGCTTTCTTCGGCCGCGCGGGCCTGCGTGCGAGACTGCGCGCTCATGATCCGGCGCTCCGTCGACACCGTGATCGGGACCGTGTGCCTCGCCTGCGTGGGCTACGTCTATTTCTTCGTGCCCGTCGGTCAGCGCACCTTGTTCGAGCACACGATGCGCATCGCCGCGACCGAGCCCGCGCAAGAGCTTGGTCGCGACGCGAAGAGCACCGCGCAGACCCTGAGCGCGCACGTGCTCGGCGAGATCGATCGCCTGACGACCGACGGCGGCGTACCCGACGCGGGCCCGGCGCAAGCGATCACCCGACGCGATCCGCCGCTGCGCTGACCGTCGCCGGGCGCTCAGCGACGCGGCACGGTGAGCTCGCCGGCGAGATCTTGCTCCATCTGCATGCGCACGCTGGCCGCGTCGAGCCCGCTCGCGAGCAAACAGTAGAGCTTCGTCAGCGCGGCCTCCGGCGTCATGTCGTGGCCGCTGACGACGCCGACACGCGCGAGCGCGCTGCTCGTCTGGTAGAGCCCCTGACGCACGCGCCCGCCGTGGCACTGCGAGCAGTTCACGATGACGACGCCGCGCTGCGTCGCGCGCTCGAGCGCATCGAGGAGCCCGGTGTCCCGCGCGGGCGCGTTGCCGGCGCCGTACGTCTCGAGCACGAGGCCCTCGAGCGGTGCCTCGACGACCTTGTCGATGATGCGCGCTCGAATGCCGGGAAAGATGCGCAGCGCCGCGACCTCGGGCCGACGCGGCAGCTCCACCTGCGCGAGCCCGCGACCGGGCTCCATCACCAGCGCCTGGCGCACGTCGATGACGGTGCCGGCGTGCGCGAGCGCCGGAAAATTGCCGCTGTCGAACGCCGCAAAACGATCGTTGTGTACCTTCTGCGCGCGGTTGCCGCGCAGCAAGCGCTGCGCGAAGTAGATGCACACCTCGGCGATGCGCGTGGTGCCAGCGAGCAAGATCGAGGTCACCAGGTGCTCGCGCCCATCGCTGCGCGGATCGGTGAGCGAGAGCTGCGAGCCGGTGAGCACCACCGGCTTGCCGAGCCCCGGGAGCAGAAAGCTCAGCGCCGACGCCGTATACGCGAGCGTGTCGGTACCGTGCACCACGACGAATCCGTCGAACTCCGCGTAGCGCGACGTGATGACGCGCGCGATGCGCACCCAGTCGTCAGGCGTCATGTCGGCGGAGTCGAGCAACGGATCGAGGACCGCGAGCGTGTGCTCGGGCATGTCCGCGCGCGCGAGCTCCGGCATCGAGTCGAGGTACGCCTCGAGAAAGCCGGCGCTCGGTCCAAAGCCTTCGTGGCCATGCACCATGCCGATCGTGCCGCCGACGTGCAGCACCAGCACCCGCGCCCGCTCGTTCTTCATGCGGCGCGGATGCTACGCGAAGCCCGCTCGACACGCAGGTGCGTAAGGAAATACGCACCCTCGCGACGTGCGCGCACGCAGTCGGCGCCTTGCCCGCCCAGCGACCGTCTGGCTACACTTGCCGCGGTTTCAGACGCTGCACGGTCGGAGAAACGTGATGTCCGAAAACGTCCAAAGCACGATCATCGCTACGATGGCGGACGACAACGTCTACCGCCGCACCAACGCGCGGATGTTCAAGAGCGGCTTCATCGAGCTGTTCTCGAAGGTGCATCCCGCGCTGCCGGCGCTGATGTACGTCCCGATCGTCGCCTGGTGCGCGTGGAGCGCGCTCGCGCTGCAGAGTTGGTACGCGGTGCTCGGCACGACGTTGCTCGGCTTGTTCTTCTGGAGCTTCACCGAGTACACGCTGCACCGCTTCTACTTCCACATGGCGCCGACCAACGCGCTGAAGCGCCTCCTCTACTTCTACTCGCACGGCATCCACCACGCGTATCCCGACGACTACTATCGCCTGGTGATGGTGCCCGCGGTGAGCGTACCGCTCGCGCTGGCCTTCTACGCGCTGTTCGGCGCGGTGCTGCCGATGGAGTATGTCCCGGCGGCGTTTGCCGGCCTGGTGATCGGCTACCTCAACTACGACTACGCGCACTTCGCGACGCACCACGTGAAGCCGCCGCGCACAGCCTGGCTCGCGCCGATCGCCGCGATCATGAAGTCGCAGCGCAAGCGCCACATGAAGCACCACTACGACGATCACGACACCGGCTACGGCGTGTCGACGGCGTTCTGGGACCACGTCTTCGGCACCGTCGCCAAAGACGAGAAGCGCACCACGAAGACCGCCCCGGCGTGAGCGCGGACATCTGCGGCGCGTAATGCGCTCGGTGGGCTCCTCCCGGCAACTCCAGCCTCTCTGTTTTTGCTTTACAGCAGTGCGTTTCGCTCGCTACGTTTCCGACGGGAACGCGGCTCGGTACCGAGCGCGCCCAGAGGAGCGTGAATCCATGGTTGCCCGGAGCTTCCCAGTACTCGCGGATGTGATGCGCGACGTTGAAAGACGGCACGTGATGAAGGCGCTCGCGTTGGCCAAAGGACGCAAGGGCAAGGCCGCCGAGATGCTCGGGATCTCGCGCAAGAATCTGTGGGAGAAGCTGCGCGCGTTCGAGGCCGACCTGACGTCGACGCCGCAGGAGCCGGGCGTTAGAGTCGCCGACGCTGCATGCCGTCCCGCCCGATCCGAACACTCCTCGGCCTGAGCGCCATCGTCGCATCGGCGCTCGCTGGCGCGGCGCTCGCCGTCGTCGTGCGGACGGGCGACGCGCAGCGCGACATCGCAGCGAGCACTACGCGCGCGCCGAGCACGGCGGGTCGCGAGCGCGCGGCCGCGCACGCCGAGGAGCGCGACGCGCGGCCCGAGCGCGGTGAGCACTCCGCTCCGATGACGACGACGCCCGCAGCGACACCGCGGACGATCCGCTGGATCGCGGCGGGTGGCGGGCCGACGCCCGAGTACAACCAGCTGAGCGTCGAGGACGACCTCGCGCTGTTCGCCGACACGCTCGGCGCGGCCGATGGGATGTTGTTCTTCGCCGGCGGCCCGGGGACGCGTTCAGTGCAGGTGCTCGACGTCGCCCGCCGCGGCGAGCAGGTTGCCTTCGAGATCGCCGACTTCTTCGACGCGCGCGCCGGCCGCGACGCGCACTACCGCGCGACGCGGCTCGCGCTGCATGGACCGGCGACGGTCGGCGCGACGCTTGGCGCGATCGAGCGCGCGCTCACCGAGGGCGACGCACCGCTCACCGTGTTTCTCGCGGGCCACGGCACGGCAGGAGAAGCGCCCGGCGATGCGGCGCTGCTGATGTGGGGCGACGAAGCGCTGTCGCCGGCGGCGCTCGCCGAGACGCTCGATCGCGCGCCGGCGAGCCGCACGGTGCGCGTCGTCATCACGTCTTGCTATTCGGGCGGCTTTGGCGAGATCGCGTATCGCGGCGCGCGCGCGGATCTCGGCTTGGCGGAGACCGATCGCTGCGGATTTTTCGCGGCGCCGTGGGATCTGCAGGCGAGCGGCTGCGATCCCGATCCCGATCGCGCGGTGCACGAGGGCTACGCGATTCACTTTCTTGCGGCGCTGCGCGGTGAAGATCGCGAGGGCCATGACGCACGCAGCGCGCTCGACCTCGACCACGATGGACACGTCTCGCTGCGCGAGGCGCACGCGCGCGCGGTGATCGCGTCGAACTCGCTCGACGTACCGACGACGACGTCGGAGACGTGGCTGCGCGCCGCAGCCCCCGAGCGCGGCGCAGAGAAACCGTACGCGCTGCCCGAAGTAGACGCTGTGGTCGCGGCGATGGCGCAGCGCACCGGGCTCCTCGGACGCGAAGGGAGCGCGCGCACAGAGCTCGCGCGTCGTCACGAGCGGATGGCGCGGCTCAGTGACGAGATGGCCGCGATCGACGAGGACGAGGCGAACGCCTACCGCGGCGCAGCGGCCGCGCTGCTATCGCGCTGGCCAGTTCTCGACGACCCCTGGCACCCCGATTTCCACGCCACGCTCGCGCGCGAGCGCGACGCCGTCACGGCCTTCTTCGACGGCGCGCCCGAGATGGTCGCGTGGCGCGACGCGCGCGCGCGCATCGACGCCCTCGAGCAGCGCCTCGACGAAGAGCGCGTCGAGGCAGCGCCCTACGAGCGCCTGGTGCGCGCGCTCGACGATCGACAGCTGGCGGCGCGGCTGCACGCAGAGGGCGGCGCCGACTGGGCGCGCTACGAGCGGCTCATCGCATGTGAGCGCGGCACGCTGTAGCGGCGCGTGGCGCCGCATCGCGCCGGCTGCCTGGACGACGCTCGGCTCACCGCGATCGAGCGGCCGAGACTTCTGCGCGCTCGAGCGCGGCCGCGCTCAGCGACTCAGCGCGCGCACGCAGACGCGTCGCGCGCGCCTCATCGCCCATCGCCTCGATCGCGTCTGCCTCGAGGCCGAGCAGCGCCGCGTAGCGCACGACGCGCGCTGGGTCGTCGCCGAGCAACACGAACACGGTTCGCTCGTCGACGACCGCGAGCACGCTCTCATCGGCGCCGAGGATCCGCGTCGACTCATCGCGCACGATGGCCATCACCTCTTCGGGCTGCCCATTGCGCAGCAGCGTGGCGACACGCGCGACGAGCTCGGTGAGCGCCTTCATCTGCCGCTGCAGCCAGTCTTGACGGAACATGCGCCCGAGCGTGGCACACAGGCGACGCACTTCCGTGGCCTGGTTTCACGTCCACGCGCCCCGGCCGCTGTGGTAATGTCGCCGATCGCATGCGTCGATTCTCCTTTACATTCACGGCCTTCGCGCTCTGCCTGGCAGTCGCGGGCGGCGACGCCGAGCGCGCCGCTGCGCAAGCGGCAGCAGATCCGAACGCGCCGACCGCCGCCGAGACGACGTTGGCCCGCGAGCAGTTTCGCGCGGGCGTCGATGCTGCGCGAAGCGGGCGCTGGTGGGAGGCGCTCGAGGCCTTCACCCGCGCCTACGAGCTCGCCCCGCGACCGCTCACGCTGCTGAATCTCGCCGGCGCGCAGGTCGAGACCGGTCACCTCGTCGAGGGCGCGGAGAGCTACCGGCGCTTCATTCGTGAGGCGGAGGGGCGCGCCGCGGAGCAGGTCCCGGCGGCAGAGGAAGCGCTCGCATCGGTCGAGCCGCGGATCGCGCGCGTGCGCCTCGAGATCAGCAACCTCGCGCGCCGCGATCTCGTGGAGCTCGATGACGCCCCGCTATCGGAGGCGGTGCTCGGCGCAGAGCTGCCGGTGAATCCGGGTGAGCACGTCGTGCGCGTCGAGCGCGCGGAGCAAGAGATCGCGCGCGAGTCCTTCTCCGTGGAAGAAGGTGAGCGGCGGCTCACGCCGGTGCAGCTGGAGCTGCCGCTCGCGCCGCTCGAGGCAGAGGAAGGCGGCAGCGACGGCCGCGGTGGCAGCATCTTCGCGTCGCCGTGGTTCTGGGTCATCGTCGGCGTCGTCGTGGTCGGTACGGCGATCGGCATCGGCGTCGCGGTCGCGTCGGGCGGACAAGATCCGTTCGCCGGGAACATCCCGCCCGGCTCGTGGAGCGTTCGATGATCATCGCCACCCGACGCGCCACGCACACCGCACCAACGCTCTCGCGCACGCTCGCAATGGTTCTTTGCGGCGCGCTCCTCGGCTCGTGCGGCGGTGAAACCGCGAGCGAGATCGTGCTCGTCGTCGACACCGACATCGCGCCGACCGTGATCGACACCTTCACGATCGTGGTGAGGGGACCGTCGGCCGCCATGCAAAACGTCACCGTCCCGTACGGCGGCGCGCCGCGCACGCTCGGTCTCGTCGCGGAGACCGAGGTGCTCGGCCCAGTCGAGATCAGCATCACCGGCAGCGCGAGCGGCACCCCGACTGGCACGACGATCACCCGCGTGGTCGAGACACGCTTCGAGAAGGGCGTCAGCCGTGTGCTGCACGTGCGCCTCAGCGTCGACTGTCTCGGCATCACCTGCACCGCGGGGCAAACCTGCTCGACCGACGGACTCTGCGTGTCCGCCGACGTCGACCCGGCCGACCTCCCCGCGTATCTCGGCACGGTGTCCGTTTCCGAGCTGTGCAACGGCGTCGACGACGACGCCGACGGTCGCGCCGACGAAGACTTCAACCTGAGCACGAGCCCGCTCCACTGTGGCGCCTGCAACGTGCGCTGCTCACCGGGCGTGCTGTGCGTCGACTCCGCGTGTGCCGACAGCGAGATCGTGCAGATCTCCACCGGCTCGACGCACAGCTGCGCGCTCCGCTCGGGCGGCGGCGTTGCGTGCTGGGGCTCCAACGGCTTCGGCGAGCTCGGCGATGGCACGTCGACGATGCGGACGCGGCCGGTGTCGGTTTCGGGCATCAGCGATGCGATCTACGTCAGCGCGGGCTTCGGCTTCACCTGCGCGATTCGACAGGATCAATCGGTGATGTGCTGGGGAAGCAACAGCTGCGGCGAGCTCGGACTTCCGGCGAGCACTTCCCAGACTGGCGTGCCGACGCTCGTGCCAGGGGTGAGCGGAGCCGTCGAGATCCGTGGCGGCAACTGCCACAACTGCGCGCGCCTCTCTTCTGGCTCGGTGTACTGCTGGGGAAGGAACGCGAATGGGCAGATCGGCAACGGCGTGATGATGCCGGGCGCGGAGCTGCCGGTGCGGGTGATGAACCTCGCCAACGCAGCGAGCGTCAACGTCGGCTTCAATCACTCGTGCGCGCTCCGCTCGACCGGCGCCGTGAGCTGCTGGGGCGACAACGCGAGTCGTCAGCTCGGCGATGGCAGCGAGACCGCACGCGCGGTCCCCACATCGGTCATCGGCCTCGCGGATCTGACCGACGCCACGATGCGCGCAACGGCGCTCGCTGGTGGCCTCGACTTCACCTGCATCCTCACCGGCTCGGGGGCGCGCTGCTGGGGCGCCAACGGCTCGGGCCAGCTCGGGCTCGCGCTTGGGACGATGTGGGACGGCATGGTGCCGACGGTCGTGCCCGGAACCAGCGGCGCGACCGGTCTCGCGATCGGCGCGCCGAGCTGCTTCGGCTGCGTGCTCGGCGCAGGCGGCGTGGTCTCGTGCTGGGGCTGCAACGGCGATGGACAGCTCGCCAACAGCTCGACGATGGCCAGCGCAACAGCGGCGCCCGCGATGGGCCTGCCACCCGCCGCAGCGATCGCCCTCGGCGAGACGCACGCATGCGCGCTGACCCCGGGAGGCGCGGTCTGGTGCTGGGGCGGAAACGGCAGCGGTCAGCTCGGCATCGGCAGCGGACTACCCACCTCACCGCCCGCGCAGGTCGCCGGCCTCTAGAAGTCGGCTTCTTCGATGAGCGGCGTCCCGCCACGTTTCGTCGCGGTCGTGCCGCCGGTCGGTGGTGGCGGCGTGTCGATCGGCTCGGTCGTCACCACGGGATCGGCGCTCGGTGTCGCGGCTCCTCCGCGGCGCCTACCGACGCCGTGACGTCCGCCGCGCGCGACGTCTTCGTCCTGCGCGAGCTCGAGCGTCGCCGGTCCAGCGTCAGCGACGAGCGGCATGGCGTAGAGCGGTGCGACCGGCAGCGCAGCGACCGTGGGCAGATCGGTCGGCAGCGGCGAGGGCGGAAGGATCGGCGGCAGACCGAGCTCACCGGCGCTCGTCGCGGTGGGCGCGGCCTGCGAGCGCAGCACCGTCCAGGTGATGCCGAGCCCGGTCGCGACGAGTAACATCGCGATGCCCGCGCCGGCGACGACGTGCAGCCCGGTCTGCGGCTTCTGTGGCACGCGATAGCGCTCGGTGTGCGTGATGGTCGGCGCGACCGGCGGTGGGGTGCGCGCGCCGACGCTCGGCTCGTCGTCTTCGTCTTCAGCGAGCGAGGCGTTCTCCGCGCGATACGTCATCGTGCGCAGGATCTCTTCGCGCTCCTCGGGCGGCAGCTGCGCGGTGCGAATCGCGCCCGCGCGCAGCGACGCTGGATTGCCCGCGCGCGTGGCCGGATTCTCGCCGAGCGCGCTGATCGCGCGCAGCGCGGAGAGCGAGTCCGGCAGCGTCTGCTTCTGCTTCGCGATCTCGGCGGTCATCACTGCGCCGAGCAGATCAGCGATGTGCGCGGCGTCGACGGACATCGCCGAGGGCACCGCATCGGCGAGCAAGCGGCGGAAGTCCTGCATCGTCGCCGGCCGGTCGTCCATCTTCGGCGCGAGCGCGCGCAGCACCGCAGCGTCGAGCGCGGGCGAGATTCCGTCGGCGTAGTGGCTCGGCGGAAACAGCACCGGAGAGCGCACCTGATCGAGCAGCGCGAAGTCGTCGTCGGCCTCGAACAAGCGACGCACGGTGAGCAGCTCCCACAGCACGATGCCGAGCGCGTAGATGTCGGTGCGCCGATCGACCGGCTTTCCGAAGGCTTGCTCGGGCGCCATGTAGCGGAGCTTGCCCTTGAGCGACTTGGTCGTCGTCTCTTTGGCGCGGGTGCGCGCCTTGGCAATGCCGAAGTCGATCACCTTCACGTGGCCCGCATACGAGAGCAGCACGTTCTGCGGGCTCACGTCGCGGTGCACGACCTGCAGCGGCTGCTCGTCATCGCCGCGCAGCTCGTGCGCCGCGTGCAGGCCATCGGCGATCTGAATCGCGATCCAAGTCGCGAGCTCCGGCGTCAGACGACGGCGTCGCACCGCGAGCGCCTTCAGCAGCTGCGAGAGCGCAGCGCCGTGGACGTACTCCATCACCAAGAAGTAGACGCCGTCCGCCTCGCCGAGCTCCTCGACGTGCACGACGTTCGGGTGCTGGATGCGCGCCGAGAGGAACGCCTCGTCGAGGAACATCCGCACGAACGACTGGTTCTGCGCGAGGTGTGGATGCACGACCTTGATGGCGACGTGCCGCGCGAAGCCCGCGGCGCCCGTGCGACGCGCGAGATAGAGCGTCGCCATGCCGCCCGCCTTCAGGTGCGAGACGATCTCGTAATTGCCGATTCGGCGCGGCGCGACGGGCTCCTGCACTGCGTCGAGGCTACTGGCGCAGCCGAACAACCGCAAGGAACGCTGCGGTGACGGCGCGTCTCGGCAGCGCGCCGAGCAGCGCGTTCGGCGCGTCGTGGGGAGCCGCGCGGCCGCGTGCGCGTCTCGGGCCGCTCAGCGCGGCGACGTGGGCGCGGGTGCGTCGGGCGCTCGAGTCGGTGCGCTCGGCTCGACGGCCTCGGGCTCAGGCTCACCGGGCGCGCCGACGAGCGGCGCTTCTCCTGAGTTGCGCTCGCGCTCGCGGCGGCGACGCACTGGCCGCGCGACCAAGGTCACCGATACCTCCGCCGAGCGCGCGCCCGCACGTACGCGCCAGTCGCTCGGACCAACGACGAGGCGCTGCGGCAGGTGGCCCGCTGCGAACACGATGAGCTCGGCGATCTCGTCCGCACGCACGTCGGCGATGCGCACGTCCGGCGTGAAGCCGACGAGCTGGTACACCTTCGCGCCCGCTGGTGCGGTCACGATGCGCACGCTGCCGCGCTCGTTGCCCGGCGTGCCGGGCTCTGCCGGGAACGTGCTCGCGCCGAGGTCGAGCTCGGCGAACGGCGCCGCCACTTCGCTCGCCGACATCGGCAGCTCGTACCGCTTCCCGTCTGCCGTGTCGTCCCACTCGGCATCCGCGGGCACCAGCGCGCGCACGGCGGCGGTTTCGTCGGTGATGACGACGAACTCGTGCGCGACGCCGAGCGGCAGATGCGCCACGGTGAGCGGGCCACGCCCGACGAAGAGCAGGACCTGCGTGCGCTCGACGTTGCTCTGCACGCGCAGCTCGCCGACCCGCGCCGCGGACTGCGCGTCGAGCACGGCCTGATGCTCGCGCGCCTGCGCCGCGGCCAGGCGCTCCGCCGCGGCGATCGCCGGATCCGGCCCACCGCGCAGCCGGGCGACGAGGTCGGGACGGAAGTACACGACGCTACCCGCGGCAGCCGCCAGCAGCACCAACACGATCAGCGCAATCAGGCCGCCTTTGCCCTTCGGCGGCGCGTCGTCGAGATCGTCGACGAGCAGCGGCCCGGGAACCGGCGTCGGCTGCGCGGGCCGCGCGGAAGAAGTGGAGCGCGTGACCAGCTTGATCGGCCCGCGCATGCTCACCGTCGGCTCGGCCGCGCGCGCTCCGCTCGGCGCTGGCGCTGGGGCTGGCAGCGTCTCCGGGATCGGAGGCTGCTCGCTCTGCGTGCTCGCCTGTCCACGCGCCCTCGCCGTCGGACGCGGAGGCTCGACTGGCAGAGCGTCGTCGTCGACCTCATCGGGCATCGACGCGTTGTCGGCCTGCGTCGTGAGCGCACCGAGGATTTCCTTGCGCTGCGGCTCCGACAGGCGCGGGCTCGGTGCATCCGGACGCGCAGCGGCAAACGCCTCGTCGATCGAGCGCAGCGCCGAGAGCGTGTCCGGCACCATCTGCCGCTGCGCCGCGATCTCGTCGGTCATCACGGCGCCGAGCAGATCGGCGACGTGCGCGGCATCGAGCGCCGTCGCGCCGGGCACCGCCTCGACGAGCAAGCGGCGGAACTCCTGCATGCTCGCCGGTCGATCGTCGGCGTTCGGCGACAGCGCGCGCAGCACCGCGGCGTCGAGCGCCGGCGGAATCCCCTGCGCGTATTGGCTCGGCGGCACGCGCACCGGATCACGTACCTGATCGAGCAGCGCGAAGTCGTCGTTGCCATCGAACAATCGGCGCAGCGTGAGCAGCTCCCACAGCACGATGCCGAGCGCATACACGTCGGTGCGGCGATCGACCGGCCGCCCAAACGCCTGCTCCGGCGCCATGTAGCGGAGCTTGCCCTTCAGCGACTTCGTCTGCGTCTCGTTGACGTGCGAGCGCGCCTTGGCGATGCCGAAGTCGATCACCTTCACGTGCCCTGCGTACGAGAGCAGCACGTTGTGCGGGCTCACGTCGCGATGGACCACGCCGAGCGAGTGACCATCTTCGCCGCGCAGCTCGTGCGCCGCGTGCAGCCCATCGGCGACCTGGATCGCGATCGAGACCGCGAGCTCCGGCGTGAGCCGCCGCTTGCGCTCCGCCAGCGCCTTCATGAACTGCGACAGCTTGGCGAGGTGCGGGTGCACGACCTTGATCGCCACGTGCCGCGCGAAGCCCGCCACGCCCGTGCGACGCGCAAGGTAGAGCGTCGCCATCCCGCCTGCCTTCAGGTGCGAGATGATCTCGTAGTTGCCGATACGGCGCGGTGCGGCGGGCTCCTGCACGGTCTGCGAGGGTAGATGCGGGCTTCACACGCGGCAAGGACGGAGCGCCGCCGCAAGCGCTTTCGCGCGATCGTTCACGAGAGGCAGCCGCACGAGGTAGCGCCGAGCGCACTCGGCGGAGTGCGCCTGGCGATGAGTCAGAGAAAGTCGACCTTCAGGAAATAATTGCTCGCGGTGTTGTCACCGTATTCGACCATGTGCACGTAGATCGTCGTCGACGGCGGGATCACGTAGTCGAGCAGCGAGCACAGGCTGATTCCGTCGTCGTCGTCCTGGTCGAGCAGCGTGCCGAGCGCATTGCGGAGGTTGATGACGGTGTCGTGGCTGGAGTCGCAGTTGCCGAACTCGTCACCCGAATACGTCTCGAAGCGCACGGTCATGCTGGTGGTCGTGCTGGTGTTGCGCACCGCGAAGACGTCCTCGTCGCCCGCGACGCCGAACGACGCGCGCAGAATCACGTCCGCGCTGTACGGCCCGTTGGCGCGCACGCTCGAATAGTCGTTGCCCGCGCGCAGATCGGTCCCGGTGGTGATGCTCACCGCGCCGTCGTCGTTCGGCTCGACCTCGGAGATCGCCTCGACGACACACGTCGCCGCGCAGCCATCGCCGCCGCCGACGTTGCCGTCGTCGCACTCTTCCGCTGCCTCGCGCACGCCGTTGCCGCAGACCGGCGCGAGACACGCGCTGGTCACGAACGCCTGACAGTCCGCGCGGCAGCCGAGCGTGCCGCTGACGAAGCCCCGCGTGAGGCAGGTCTCGCCGCCGAGGTCCGCAAGATCGCAGATCTCCGTCGCCGCCTTGCGCCCATCGCCACACACGACCGGTCCGACGTCGACCTGCAGCGTGTAGTCGAACGTCGGCGGGGTCGCGGCCGAATACGCGCGCACGATGACGAAGTACGTGCCGGGAGGGAGGCCGCTGAACGAGAGCAGCGAGCAATAGCCGACGCCCGAGTCGTTGTCGGAGACGACCAGCGAGCCGTCTGCGCGGCGCAGCTCGACGTTGGTGTCGACGATGTTCGAGGCGCACGTCGTCCCAAGCGGACCGTCGAGCGTCTCCGCGCGCACTTCGACCGGCGCGCCCGCGGGCACGACGAAGGTGTAGTAGTCGACGTCGCCGACCGGATCGATGAAGCCGCGCACGCGAAAGCCGAACTCGGCGAGCCGGTTGGCCGCGCCCTGCGTGTTGTTGTTCTCGAGCTCGCAGCCGCCCTCGATGCGGCAGCCCATCGAGCAACAATCGCCGGACGCCGCGTTGCCGTCGTCGCACTGCTCGGTGCTGTTGTTGTTGCGCAAGCCGTCGCCGCAGAACTCGAGGCGACAGACCGAGTCGCAGCCGTCGCCGGAGATGAAGTTGCCGTCGTCGCAGGTCTCCGCGCCGCCGATGATGCGGTTGCCACACGCTGACGCGGTGCAGTTGGTGTCGCAGCCGTCGCCGTTCGCGCGGTTGCCGTCGTCGCACGCCTCGCCCGTGTCGCGCGCGCCGTCGCCGCAGGTCGGCCGCAGACACGTGGTGCGGCAGGCGTTCGGCGCGGTATTGCTGTTCGCCGCACCGTCGTCGCACTGCTCGACGACAGGCCGCAGAAAGCCGTCGCCGCAGCGCGCGCTCATGCAGCTGTTGATGCACGCGTCGATGTTCACGGCATTGCCATCGTCGCAGGCCTCGCCCGCATCGCGCACCGAGTCACCGCAGCGCGCGCGCCGGCAGGTCGTGCGGCAGGCGTTCGGAGCGGTGTCGCTGTTCATCGCGCCGGCGTCGCACTCTTCGGTGCCCGCCTGCACGATGCCGTCACCACACGTCGCGGCGGCGCAGTCGTTGCGACATGCATCGGTGTTGACGCGGTTGCCGTCGTCGCAGATCTCGCCGGTGTCGACGACGCCGTCGCCGCACGACGCGGGCATACAGCTCAGGCGACACGCGCCAGGCGTCGTGTTGCTGTTCGCCGCGCCGTCGTCGCAGAGCTCGACGCCCTCGTAGAGCACGCCGTCGCCGCAGCGCGCCCGCAGGCACGTCGTGCGGCACGCGTCGTTGTCGAGCGCGTTGCCGTCGTCGCAAGCCTCGCCAGTGTCGGCGACGCCGTCGCCGCAGCTCGGCCGCGTACACGCCGAGCGACACGCGTCCATCGCCGTATTGCTGTTCGCCGCGCCGTCGTCGCACTGCTCGACGCCCGATTGCACGACGCCATCGCCGCACCCCGCCATCACACACGCGTTCAGGCACGCATCGGTCTCGACGTCGTTGCCGTCGTCGCAGGTCTCGCCGCTGTCGGTCACGGTGTCGCCGCAGCGCGACGGCACACACGTCGTGCGGCAGGTGTCCGGCGTCGTGTCGCTGTTCGCGGTGCCCTCGTCGCAGGTCTCGCCGCTGTCGACGACGCCATCGCCACATCGCGCGAGGCGGCAGTCGGTGCGACAAGCGCCTGGCGTCGTGTCGCTGTTCGCGGCGCCCGCGTCACACTCTTCGCCGCTGTCGATCGTCCCGTCGCCGCACGTCTCGAGCACCTCGACGATGCACAGCGCCGAGCAGCCGTCGCCGTCGATCACGTTGCCGTCGTCGCACTCTTCGAGCTCCGCGCGCGTGCCATCGCCGCAGCCGCCCGCGCCCTCGAGCGTGCACGTCGCGGAGCAGCCGTCGCCCGCGGTCGTGTTGCTGTCGTCGCACTCCTCGCCGCCGTCGACGGTGCCGTCACCGCAGCCGACGTTCACCTCGCGCATGCACACCGCGTCGCAGCCGTCGCCCGCCATGAGGTTGCCGTCGTCGCACTCTTCGCCGCTGTCGAGCACGCCGTCGCCGCAGTTCGGCGGCGTGCCCTCGATCATGCACGTGGCCGAGCAGCCGTCGCCCGCGACGACGTTGCCGTCGTCACAGCGCTCGCCCGTCTGCAAGATGCCGTCGCCGCACGCCGGGACGCCCTCGTTCGTACAGCTCGCCGAGCAGCCATCACCGTTGTCGGTGTTGCCATCGTCGCACTGCTCCGGCGCGCGCAGAGTGCCATCGCCGCAGACCGCGGGAATCGACGGGCGACGCTCACCGCCGCAGCCCGCGGCGGAGATCGCCGCGAGCGCCGCGACGAAGGCGAACGAGAGTGCTTGCGTGGAGGCGGGCTGCGTGAAGAAAGCGAGTGCGGGCTTGAGCATCGAAGACTCCTCGGCCACCCGTGTAGGTATGCCTGCTCGTCGTACGCACCCGCCTGCAGAGCCTTCCCTCGGCGCAGCCACTCGGCGCGGGGGTCGCTCGTCGAGGCCCGTTGACCGCGCGGAACCGCGATGCTAGAGAGCGCGCGCCCACCGCGAGGCGCCCCCTCGGTGCGCCGCCGCGGCCCTCCGCCGCGTGCCTTCCAAACATGCGAAACTGTTCCGGTTTTCCGCCGTGCACCCGGCACGATACGACGCCCGCGCGAAGCGAGCGAGAGCGAGCACGAGATGACACAGCTACAGAGTGGTCGCATCACGCAGGTCATCGGTCCGGTCGTCGACGTGGAGTTCCCGCCAGGCCAGCTGCCGTACATCCTCACCGCGCTGCAGGTCACCAACCCGTCGATCAACGAGCTGAAGGGCAACCTCACGCTCGAGGTCGCGCAGCACCTCGGTGAGAGCACCGTCCGCACGATCGCGATGGACGCCACTGACGGCCTCGTGCGCGGCATGGAGGTCGTCAACACTGGCGCGCCGATCACGATGCCCGTCGGTCCGGAGACGCTCGGCCGCATCCTCAACGTCGTCGGTGAGCCGGTCGACGGTGGCCCGCGCGTCGAGACCAAGCTTCGCCGCCCGATCCATCGCGCAGCACCCGCGTTCGTCGAACAGTCGACCAAGCCGCAGGTGTTCGAGACCGGCATCAAGGTCATCGACCTGCTGGCCCCATACCGCAAGGGCGGCAAGATCGGCCTGTTCGGCGGCGCCGGCGTCGGCAAGACCGTGCTCATCCAAGAGCTCATCAACAACGTCGCCAAGGCGCACGGCGGCGTGTCGTGCTTCGCCGGCGTCGGCGAGCGCACGCGTGAGGGCACGGACCTCAAGATCGAGATGACCGAGTCGCTGCTCGAGAGCGGCCAGCCCGTCATCTCGAAGACGGCGCTCATCTACGGCCAGATGAACGAGCCGCCCGGCGCCCGCTCGCGCGTCGCGCTCTCCGCGCTGACCGTCGCCGAGTACTTCCGCGACGAGCAGAACCAGGACGTTCTCCTCTTCATCGACAACATCTTCCGCTTCACGCAGGCGGGCGCCGAGGTGTCCGCGCTCCTCGGCCGCATCCCGAGCGCCGTCGGCTACCAGCCCACGCTGGCGACGGATATGGGCGGCTTGCAAGAGCGCATCACCTCGACGACCAAGGGCTCGATCACCTCGGTCCAGGCCATCTACGTCCCCGCCGACGACCTCACCGACCCGGCGCCCGCGACGACCTTCACCCACCTGGATGCGACCACCGTTCTGTCGCGTGACATTGCGGCGCTCGGCATCTACCCGTCGGTCGATCCGCTCGACTCGACCTCGACGATGCTCGACCCGCAGATCGTCGGCGACCGCCACTACAAGGTCGCGCGCGGCGTCCAGCAGACCCTGCAGAAGTACAAGGATCTGCAGGACATCATCGCGATTCTCGGCATGGACGAGCTGTCAGAAGACGACCGCCTGGTCGTCGATCGCGCGCGCAAGATCCAGCAGTTCCTCTCGCAGCCGTTCTTCGTCGCGACGCAGTTCACCGGCCTCGCCGGCAAGTACGTGCCGCTGTCCGACACGATCGACGCGTTCGAGCAGATCCTCGCCGGCAAACACGACGATCTCCCGATGCAGGCCTTCCGCATGGTCGGCAACATCGAAGAGGTCAAGGAGCAGGCGGCGCGGCTCATCAAGCAAGCGGGCGGCTGACCGATGGCGAGCACGAGCGAACAGCTGCACCTCGAGGTCGCGACGCCGCTCGGTCTCGCGCTCGGCACCACCGCCGAGAGCGTGTCGGCGCCGAGCGTGCGCGGTGAGTTCGGCGTGCTGCCTGGCCATCTCCCGCTGCTCGCCGCGCTCAAGAGCGGCGTCCTCCGCTATCGCGCGGCCGGAAAAGATCACGTCGCCGCGATCGGCCCCGGCTTCGTCGAGGCAGGCCCTGAGAAGGTGCTCGTGCTGACCGACAAGTTCGCGAAGCCCGAAGACGTCGATGCCGCCGCGACGAAGAGCGAGCTCGCCGACGCCGAGAAGAAGCTGGCCGCGTTCTCCGACGAATACGACGGCCCGGACTACGACGTGCTACAGCTCGCAGTCGACTGGGCACAAGCGAAGCTCGACGTGCTCGCCGAGTCGCAGCGCTGATCGCCGCGCGCGGGCGCGGTGACTCGCATCTCAGTCGACCGGAGCCGGGGGAGGTTTGAGATGAGCGGTGACGATGGGGAGATGCTCGAGGCGCTCGCCGCCGGATCGACCGTAGGGCCGCGCGACTCCGCCGCGATCCGCATCGACTCACTCGCGGACCTAGCCACGACGGACACGCTTGCGGGGCGTCTCTTTCACGCAGCGCCCCTGCCTTGGATCATCGTCGACGGATCGGGGCGCATCGTTCGGGCGAACGCGCGCGTCGAGGTCGACCTCGGCTGGCCCGTGCAGGACCTCGAGGGCCAGCTCGTCGACGTGCTCGTCCCCGAACAGTTCCGCGCCGTGCACGAGCACCACCGGCGCGGCTGGATGGAACATCCGCGCACCCGCCCGATGGGCAGCGGCCTCGAGGTGCGGATGTTGCGGCGCGATGGGAGCGAGCGCCACGCCGAGGTGCAGCTGAGCGCGCTGGAGCTGCCAGACGGCCGCTACGTCGGGGCCATCGTGCAGGATGTGGCGGAGCGCAAGGAGCGCGAGCGTCATCTGCGCGAGATTCACGACGCCCTGCAGCAGGCGCACGCCGAGGTGCGCGCGCACGCTGATCAGCTGAGGCGCGCGAACGAGCACAAGAACAGAGTGCTCGGTATGGTGGCGCACGATCTGCGCACGCCGCTCGCAGTCGTCCACAGCTACGCCGATCTACTCGCGATGTTGACTTCGGGCGCGGAAGGTCAATCCAAGCTGCAAGACGTCGCCGTGCGCATCCAGCGCGCGACGAAGCAGATGCGATTGCTGCTCGACGACCTGCTCGACCTCACCGTGATCGAGTCCGGTACGCTCTCGCTGCGCCTCGCGCAGACGGATGTCGCGACGTTGTTGCACGAGGTCGTCGGCGACCAAGCGCCGCTCGCCGTCGGCCGCCGCATGACGCTCAAGGCCCGCGAGCCGGCGACTCTTCCACCCGTGCGTCTCGACCGGCACAGGATTGTCCAGGTGCTGCAGAACCTCGTCTCGAACGCGCTCAAGTACGCTCCCGAAGGCACGGACATCGAGATCTCGGCGGAAGGGGACGGCGATCACGTCGTGCTTCGGGTCCGCGACGAAGGATCCGGCATCGAGCCTGCGCTCGCCAAGCGCCTCTTCGAGCCGTTCGCCACTGGCGACATCGCGGCGCGCGGCAACGAGAAGAGCATCGGCCTCGGCCTGGCGATCGTGAAGCGGATCGTCGAAGAGCACGAGGGACGCGTCGAGGTCGAGAGTGCCCCGGGCCATGGCGCGACCTTCGCGGTGTACCTACCGACTGCCGGGCCGCGCGCGCAACCCGTCTCCGGCGTCTGAGCCGCCGCACCGCGCGCGGCGAACGCAAAAACAGGCACGCACCTCGCGGCGCGCGCCCGTTCGTGTCGCCCCAAGGGGCCGATAGAGAGCCGTCCAAAAACAGGCTCAGAGCGAGCGCGCCCGCAGGAAAAACCGGAGGAATACTTCCTGTATTCTGAGGATTTTTCCGAGGACGTAAGCCGCTCTGAGACGTTTTTCGACGGCTCGTCAGTTCGCGTCGACGAGGCGCAGCGATGCGACCAGCTCGTCGAGGTGCGCGCGGCCGAGGAACGACCAGACCTGATAGACGCACTGCTGACCGGGCACGATGATCGTCGCGACCGCGGCCGGATCCTCGCTGCTCGCCTGCACGTCGATGCGGCCGCCATCGGCGAGCACCGTCGCCGTCGCGCCGACGAGATCTTCGGCTTCGTCGGTGCTCATCGCGGTGCCAGCGACGCCGAACGCGCCGCGGCCGCAGGTCTCGCAGACATCGCCGCGCGCAGTCATCCCAGCGACGCCGCGCTTGTCGAACTCGACCGACCAGCCGCCCGCGTACGCGCCCGAACGTGCGCGCGCGCCCTCACCGGCACCGAGCGTCGTCGGCGCGAGCGGCGCGCACCAGCCGTGATTCTCTGCGCGGCGCCAAGCCTGCAGCAGCGCGCGCGGCGCGGCCGGCTGCGCGAGGTGCTCTGCGCTCCACGGCGCGGGAGCCGCCGGCGCAGCCTCGACGTGCGCCGTGAGCGCGACCGCCTCGGACGCAGCCGTCGTCGTCGTGTCGTGCATCGCGATCGTCGGTGCGCCCGCGCTCGACGGCGAGCTCGCCGCGACCACTGGTCCGCCCGTGCGGCTCGCGCCGCAGCCCACCATCAGGAACATCGCTACCGTCGCCCAAGTCGTCTGCGTCATGGCTGAATCCTCCCGGCGTTTCGCCGCATTGCGCGGAGCCGGCCTTCGCCCGGCAGACTCCACAGCGAAGTCCCGGCTAACACGCAGTCGATCGCGCAGGCAAAAAAGCCGCAAGCGCGGTGCTACGCTCCGCGGCGATGAAACAGCGTGCCTCTCTGCCCCTCAGCGCCCTCCTCTTCACCCTGTGCATCGCCGTATTTATGGGTTGCGGCGATGATGACGATGCGCCGCTGACTGCCGACCTCGGGACGGTCGACGCAGGCGGCGCAATCGACGCGCAGATCGTCGTGCCGGATCTGTCACTGCCGGACCTCGGACCGCCCACCGAGGTCACGTTCCCGGCGAGCGGCTCGACCAGCGCCGCATCGGGAATGGGCAGCTTCACCTTCGGCGCTGCGACGGCGGCAACACAGATCGAAGACGCGAACCCCGCGACCGACTGGTACCTCTGGACCCGCCCGGAAGCAGAAGGCGGCCTCGGCAATGGCACGTTCGTCGGCGATGCGTCGCGCGGCTACACCCGCGCGCTCGAAGACGTGGCCCGCGCCGCAGAGCTCGGCCTCGACTCGTATCGGTTCAGCATGGAGTGGGCGCGCATCGAGCCGAACCGCGACGACGTCCAAGAGGACGCGCTGGTGCACTACGGCGCAGTGCTCGACGCGATCGTCGCGGCGGACATCGAGCCGATGATCACCGTGCATCACTTCTCGAGCCCGGTCTGGGCCGACGACCCGCGCCGCGCGAACGGCGCACCGTGCACTGCGTCGGATACGGATCTGTGCGGCTGGGCCGATCCGGTCGGCGCGCCGCTGCTCATCGCGGAGCTCGCCGAGCACGCGGGCATGCTCGCGGCCCGCTACGGCGATCGCGTGGACGACTGGGCAACGATCAACGAGCCCATCAACTATCTGCTGGCGAGCTACGGCCTGGCCGTCTTCCCACCAGGACGAAACCTCATCCTCGGCGGTGACGCTGGCTTCGCGCGCTTCGTCGAAGTCGTGAAGAACTACATCCGCGCGCACGTCGCGATGTACGACGCCATCAAGGCCGCAGATACGATCGACGCCGACGGCGACGGCGTCGCAGCGAGCGTGGGATTCACGTTGTCAGTCGCGAAATGGCAAGCTGCGCGGCGCAATCGGCCGAGCGTGAATCCCGACGATCTCGCGGCGAGGGATCGCGTCGAAGCGGTCTATCACTACCTGTTCGCCGACGCCGTGCAGAGCGGTGGCTTCGACACCGACTTCGACGGAGTGATCGACGAAGATCACCCGGAGTGGGCGGACAAGCTCGATTGGCTTGGTGTGCAGTACTACTTCCGCACTGGCGTGACCGGCGCGTCGACGATCATCCCCGGCATCGAGGCTGGCGTCTGCTTCGGCATGTTCGACTTGGGCGCATGCCTAGAGCCCGCCGACCCGACGCACTGGGTACCGACGATGCACTACGAATATTACGCGCTCGGCCTCTACGACGTGCTGGTCGACTTCGGCGCCCGCTGGCCGGCGCTGCCGATGACCGTCAGCGAGGCCGGAATCGCCACCGAGGTCGGCGCACGCCGCGCCGAGCACGTCGTGCGCACCCTCGAGCAGATCGCCCGCGCGCGCGCCGACGGTGTCGACGTGCGCGGCTATTACCATTGGAGCTTGTTCGACAACTTCGAGTGGGCCGAAGGCTTCACACCGCGCTTCGGCCTCTACCGCGTCGACTTCGGCGGCACCTACGATCGCACCGCGACGGAGGGTGCAACGGTGCTCGGCGCGATCATCGCCGCGCGCACACTCACCATCGCGCAGCGCAACCAATATGGCGGCCTCGGCCCGATGACGCCGGAGCCGTAGGCGTCGCGGACCGCACGAACGCGCAGAATCAGCGCCGCCGCACGAACGACGAAGACGGAGCGTGTGACGCAATGCTACGGTTCGCGTCGCATGACACTGCACAACCTGCTCGCTCGCGGCACCTGCGTCACCGTCGCCGTCTTCTGGGTGCTCGCTGCGTCCGCGTGCGGAGATGACGTTTCCGATGGCGGTAACGATGGCGGCGACGCGGGCACCAGCGACGCGTTCCTCGGCCGCTGTGTCGCGGCCGCCGACTGCAGCGATGGGCGCTTCTGCAATGGCGTCGAGCGCTGCGATCCGACGGCGACGGCGGCAGACTCACGCGGCTGCGTCGCGGGCGCACTGCCTTGTGGCTCCGCGGGCTGCGACGAGTCGGCGACCATGTGTATCGGCGCCTGTGACGTCGCGGATGCGGACGGCGACGGGCGCGACGCGGTGGCGTGCGGCGGCGACGACTGCGACGACGCAGACGCCGCCCGCTTCCCTGGAAACCCGGAGGTATGCGACGACGGTCACGACGAAGACTGCAACGCGAGCACCTATGGCGACCGAGACCTCGACGCGGATGGCGTCGTCGATCATCTGTGTTGCAACGACGATGGCGGCGTCTCGCGGTGTGGCGACGACTGCGACGACAGCGCGGCGGGCACGTATCCCGGCGCCACCGAGATCTGCAACGCCGTGGACGAGGACTGCGACGCGCTGGTCGACGACGTGACGCCGGGTATCGTGGCGTGTATCGCTGGGAGCGTCGTTCCATGTACGACGGTGTGCGGCGTGCTCGGGACGCGCAGCTGTCGGACCGACTGCGTCGGCTACGATGTGTGCGTCGCCAGCGCAGAAGAGTGCAACGGCTGCGACGATGACAACGACGGCGCAGTCGACAATGGCTTCGAGTGCCCCCGCGGGACCATCGACGCGTGTTTGACAGCCTGCGGCACCGCGGGCCAGCGCATCTGCAACACCAGCTGTGTCTATGTCTCGGGATGTGCGGCCACGGCAGAGATCTGCAACTTCTGCGACGACAACCTGCTCGACGGATTCAACGACGAAAAGGCGCTGGCGACCAGCGACACGGAGAACGTCTCGCTCAACGGCGGACGCTACGCGGGCGCCGCGTTCTCCTGGGGCGTCGCGGAAAGCTCCCCGTCTCGAACGGAGGTGTATGCACAGCTGCTCAGCGGCACGATCGTGAACGAAGCTGGCGCGTACTGGATTGAGATCCCGCGGCGCGTTGGCTGGGGGAGGATCGAAATCGTCGCGACGCTCGAAGCGCGGGTGATTCGGCCAGCGATGCCCGGCCCCGAGGACGTGGTGCAGCCGCTCGGCGGATGGTCGGTAGTTCTCTCGAGCGGTGGAGTCGGGGACGTGGGCGCTGCGTCGAATCGCGGTATCCCGGCCGGAATCAGCGGCATCGCCTTCGATTGGTTCTGGAGCAGGGCGGGCATGTCCGACCCGACTCCGTACCGCGGCGATGGAATGCGCTATCGCTCGCTCACCAGAGGTGCGCGCGGCGCCTCTCCATCCGACTCGGAGGGGGAGGACATCGTGAACGCGAACGCTGACCTCGAGGGCGACGGCGCGTGGGTGACCCAAAACGTCGTCATCGAATACCAGCCCGACGACCCGAGCACCCCGACTGCCAATGAAGAGCACGTGCGCTTCATCGCCAACGACGGGCCTAGCGATTTCGATGCAAGCACGGCTGTTCCGCCCAACCGCGACCTGCCTGTAGGCTCGACCCTGCGCATCGGCTTCACCGCCGGGTCGTACTCTCGCGTGTTCACCCCGCCCGGTGGTCCGGCCCTGACCTTCGGTGCACCGGTGGAAGCCCGAATCCGCCTCTACACGGTCACGCCCCGCACGTCGGGGCCAGGAGCGGACTACGTCTATCACGCGACGATCTCACAGCTGGACGTCTGTCCGGGCAGCCTATAGGGCAACTGCCCATCGATGTACGTACTGCGCGCAGGCTGGGTGCCGCTCAGCGCGCCCGGGCCGCCGCGGGAGCGACCTGCACGGTTTCCATATCGGCGTCCGGATCGCCCTCTCGGTCCTCGGGGGCGAGCCCGCGCGAGGATGGCCCAGTCACGACTTGGCCGTCGGTTCCAAAACGCGAGCCGTGGGCCGGGCAGTCCCAGGTCTTCTCCGCCGCGTTCCATGCGACCACGGCGCCGAGGTGCGGGCACGCAGCCGAGACGCGCTGACACGCGCCGTGCTCGTCGCGGTACACGGCGATTCGTCGCAGACCTTTGCGAACGACGGCACCCTCGCCGCGCGGGATGTCGCGCTCATCGGCGACGTCGGCCGGCGCAACCCATTTCAGGTATTGAGCGGCAACGTTGAAATTCTCCTTCGCGAACGCGGGCAGAGCGCGCAGCGACTTGCGGCTCGGATCATAGAGAGTCGCCCAAGGGTGCTCTCTGCCCGCGATGAGCTCCGGCAGGAGCATGCCGGCAATGGTGCCATGCGTGAGGCCGTGGCCTGAGTCGCCCGTCACGATGTACACGTTGTCGGCATCACTTGGATTGGGTCCGATGAATGCCAGTCCGTCGCTCGGCTCGAGCACCTGCCCCGACCACGACGACACCACCCTACCGAGCCCGGAAAAGTGCGCGCGGGCCCAGGCTTCCAGCTGCTCCCAGTGATGCTCCGGGCGCGCGTCCTGCCCCGTCTTGTGATCCTCGCCGCCGACGATCACGACCTGCACGCCGTCCGCCCCGAGGCTGCGACGAACGTAGTGATACGGCTCCTCCGTATCCCAGAGCAGCGCATCGGGCGCGTCGCTGTCGTCGCGCAGCTCGAGCGCCATCGCGTAAGTCCGATACGCCGCCTGCTTCGTGTGGATGACGTACCGATCATTGATCGGCGTATTCGTAGCGACCACCGCTGCGCGCGCGCGCACCGTGTGCCCGGACTCGGTGACGACCTTGCAGCCGTCGTCTCCGCCGCTCACCTCGATGACCCGCGCGCCTGAGACGATGCGGCCGCCGAGTCGCGTGACCGCGGCCGCTAGACCGGCGAGATAGCGCAGCGGATTGAGCTGAGCCTGCGCCGCGAACTTGAGGCTCGGGCCCTGAAACGTGCCGACAGGGGCGGCGTCGACCATCTCCACCGTGAGCCCCGCGCGCAAGGCCGCGTGCAGCTCACGCTCCAGGCTCGACGCGTCGTCCTTGGGCCCCAAGCATAGGTATCCGTCCACGCGGCGAAACTCACAGTCGAGCTTCAGCTCTCGCACGACAGCCTCGATGTAGTCGATTGCCGCCGCGTGGCTCTCGGCGGCCAGGCGTGCGCCCTCGACGCCATGGAGTGATTCCAGGTGAGTGAAGCCGTCGTCGAGCGCGCTGGCAAGATGAGCGGTCGTTCGCTCGGTCTCGCCGCTACAGGGCTGCCGCGCATCGAGGAGCACGACGCGCTGGCCCGTTCGCGCGAGCTGATACGCGACGGTGAGACCAGCGATGCCGCCACCCACGATACAAACATCCGTGTCGAGGTCACCCTCGAGCCCAGACTCCGCTGCGACCTCCGGTCCGGTCGATTTCCACAGTGAACGTGTCGCACCCGAGCTGCCATTGTCTTCGCTCATGTGTCTCTCCTGCTCCGAAACCGAAGCCGATATCCAGTGCTCGCTCCCGCCGCCAGACTCGTGCGCGTCGCCGGGAGACGCGCGTCACTGCGGCCCGATCGCAATGGCAGCGCGTTCGGCGCTTGCTTCGCTGAGTGCCGTTTCTCGTCTGGCATCGTTCGTCTCCGCTGTCGCTTCGTCGCGTCTGGATTTGGTGTTCGTCGCGGCGCCGATCTCCCGTTCACGTCGGTCGTGAAGAGCCCAGAGACCCACTCCGGTGAGCGAGGTCAGCACCAGCGCGCCGGAGGTCAGCGCGATCACCGTGTCTCCTGCCAACGCCCCATGCGCGAAGAAGCCCACATTGCCGAGCGCCGTTCCGATGTGTAGCCATGGAGAGACGCCCTTCGCCGTCGCCGCGTCCCGCTGCCGCTTGAGCTGCAGAAGCACGCCGAGCAGGATCAGACTCCCAGCGGCCCAGCCGATGAACTTGGTGTCCATGACTAGTCCGCGAGATAGGGAGCCAGCTCGATTCGTGCTGTCGCATCCATGGCTTGGTCCACGAGCAACTCGCGTGCCGCGGTGCCCGCAGCGGTCGCCGCTCAACTGCAGAACGCCCACGCGACGATCCGCTCGAACGAGTGCGTGGGTCCAAATCGCCCCGGGCGAGGCGCTCTTCTACGACTCCCAGGTCACACGCATCCTGCAAGGCCGCAGGCCCATACCGGGCACCCTTGCGCCCGGCATCCTTGCGCGCGCTTCGCCGCGCTGAGCAGCAACGCCTGCAAATCATTGGGCGGTGCGAGGAGCGGGACTTGAACCCGCACGCCTTACGGCACTGGATCCTAAGTCCAGCGCGTCTGCCAGTTCCGCCATCCTCGCCAACGTCGGTCGCGTCGTGGCGCGGCGCGGGGCGTGCGTCAAGGGTGCGGCTCGTACGTGAACTGTGGGGGCGGCGCCGGGCAACGAAGCGGTCGCTTGCCGGAAGCGCGGCAGGGCGCGTCGGACGAGTCGTTTGACGCGGACGTGTCGCAGTTCCTATCCTGGCCGCTGGGCATGCGCTGGGTGTGCCGAGGGAGACTCGAATGAATCGGCTTTTTCGCGCGACGGCTGCGGCTCTGACGGCCGGAGCGCTGACGGCGGGCGCGGTGACGGCGGGATCGCTGGTTATGCTCGCGGTGTCAGGCGCGGTCGCTCCGTCGATGGCGTCGGCGCAGTCGGACGCAGATCGTGAGCGCGCGCGGAGCGAGTTCGATCGCGGCGTGACGCTGTTCGCAACGGAGAATTTCCAAGGGGCGCTCGAGGCGTTTCAGGAGGCGTTTCGGCTGCGGCCGCACCCGACGGTGCGGGTGAACATGGCGAACTGCTACGACCGCCTGAACAAGCCGATCGAGGCGATCTTTCACTTCGAGCGCTATCTCTCGGAGTCGGGGCGAGGGGCCCCTGCGGCGCAGCGCCGCGATGTGGACGAGGCGCTGCGGCGGCTGCGGGCGCGGGTCGGGCAGCTGACTCTGCGCGTGCTGCCGGATGGCGCGACGGTGGTGATCGACGACGGAGACTCGCGGCGGACGCCGATCCTCGAGCCAATTCGGCTGACGGCGGGCGCGCATCGGCTGGAGACGCGACTGGTGGGATTTCGGCCCGATCGACGTACGGTGGAGGTGCCGGGCGGCGGCGAGGTGGACGTGCAGGTGACGCTGTCGCGCGAGACCGGCGCCGTCGCCGTGACGCAGCCGCCGCCGAACGGTGGCGCCACACTCGGCGGCGGCCGCGTCGCGACTCCAACTCCGGTGCAGCCGGCGCAGACGCAGCCGGCACCAGAGCAGGAGCCGATCGTCACGCAGCCGCAGCCGCCGCCGGTGATGGATCCTGGGCCTGAGGACGACTCTGGTGGCTTGGTGATCACCACGCCGACGATCATCGTGGGCGCGGCTTCCGGCGCGCTGGTGATCACGGCGATCATCGTCGGCGCGATGGCGTCGGGCGCGAACTCGGAGTTCGATGATCTGGCGGCGCTGTCGAGCGATCCGTCGCTCAGCGACGCAGAGCGCTCGCTGATTCGGCGTGATGCTGTCGATACCGCCGATCGAGCGAAGTCGCTCGCGCTCGTGGCGGACGTGCTCGGCGTCGCGGGGCTGGTCGGGCTCGGCGTGACGGCGGTGCTGTTCATCACGTCGCAGGGCGGCTCGAGCGATCGCGCGGCGGCTGCGCGTGGTCCGCGTCTCGGCGTCGCGCCGACGTTCTCGCGCGACGGCGCGGGTGTCTCGTTGCACGGCTCCTTCTAACTTCACGCTCGTGACCGCGCAGGTGCGCGGAAGGTGTACCCATGCTTCATCGAGACTCTTCGCGGGCTGCTCTCTTCGTCTCTGTCGCGGTGATGCTCGGCGGCTGCAGCGCACTGATCGACGCGGATCCAAATCGCCTGCCGCCGCTCTCCGGCGTCGACGGGGGTCGCACGGACGGCGGCGGTACCGACGGCGGATCGCGCGACGGTGCGCTCCCCGACAGCGCGCCTCCGCCAGATGGCGGCGACGTCTGCCGCGGCGGCTGCGGCGACGAGATCGCGTGCACCATCGATAGCTGCGAGGCGACCGGCTGCAGCAACGTGCCGAACGACGACGCGTGCGCCGGCGAAGAACGCTGCAGCGTGCTGATGGGCTGCGTGCCGCCGCTCTGCGTGAACGACGGCTCGTGCGACAACGGCGTGCACTGCGACGGCGCAGAGCGCTGTGATGTCGGCGGTGCGGGCGCTGATCCAGCGACAGGCTGCGTCGCAGGGACGCCGCCAAGCTGCGCGGACGACTACTCTTGCACGGCGGATTCGTGCGACGAAGGGGCCGATGTTTGCGCGTTCGTGCCGGACGATGGCGCGTGCGACGACGGCGTCGGGTGCACGACGGATGCGTGCGATCCGGCGGCGGCGGGGGCGCGCACCGGCACGGGCTGCGTCGCGGTGCTCGACAACGCGCGCTGTGCCGGCGCGTGTGCGACGAGCGGCGGCGCGCCGGCGCTGCGTCCCGGCGTTTGCACGGCGTCGGGCTGCACGCTCGGCACGGCGACGACGTGTGTCGACGATCCGTGCACCCGGGAAGCGTGCGCAGCGGGCGCGTGCATCTCGGCGCCGCGCGACGAAGACGGCGACGGCTTCTTCGTACAGTCGGTCGGCGCGACTGCGTGTGGTGGCAACGACTGCGACGACACCGACGGCGATGTGTTCCCGGGCGCGGTCGAGGTGTGCAACGGTGTGGACGACGACTGCAACGGCATGATCGACGAGGGCTGCCCGGTTGGCCCGCCAGAAGACTGCGCCTCGGCGATCGCGCTTGCGGCGGGCGCGCCTGGTGTGCTGAGCGCGAGCGGCTCGTTCGCGGACTTCGGCGACGACTACCGCACCGGGTGCGGCGATTCCGGCGGTGTCGACGCGATCTACTTCTTCGATCTCACCGCGCTGAGCGATGTCGTCGTCACGACCAACGGCGCGACGGCGGATACCGTCGTGGCTGTAGGCGCCGAGTGCTCGACGGCGGGCTTCGGTCTGGGCTGCGACGACGACATCGTACCGACGACGAACGTCGCGAGTCGCATCTTCTTGCATCGCTTCGGTCCGCTACCCGGCGGCGCGCCGCTGCGCATCTACGTGCTGGTCGACACCTACTCGAGCATGACGACGACGGGGGCCTTCACGGTGACGGCGACGATCACCGCGGCGGCAGCGGATGCGTGCGGCACGCCGATCAGCATCAGCGGCGGCGGCACGCTGGTCGGCGAGATGAGCGCGGGTGCAATCGGCATCGGCCCGCGTGGCTCGTGTCAGCCGGCGACCGATTGGGCCGATCCGGAGGCCGTCGCGCGCTTCGCTGGCGCCGCGGATGGGACGGAGTTGTTCTTCGCGAGCTCGCGCAGCTTCAATCCGGCGCTCTACGTGCGGGAGGTCTCATGCACACGCATGGACGCGGAAGACGGCTGCGTCACCGGGATGCCGAGCGGCACCGGCGGCACGGCGACGCTCAACGCGACCACGCCGAGCGGCACGGTGGGCTTCCTGTACATCGACAACGGCGCGGCGCGGGCGCGCTACACGGTCGACTACACCCCATAAGACTCAACCTCGGTCGGTGAGCCTCGAGCGCGCCTTAAAGCGCAACGTGGGTCGGTGCGAACATCCGCAAACGGTGATCAAGAGGGGCGACATAGCGCCGGCGTATCGCCGTGGTATCTTCGCGGCGGTTTTTGGATGGGTTTTCGCGAACCCGAGTGAATCGATCGGGAGCCGCACCGTCCTTAGCGGCCTGCATGGAGGAACGACCGTGAATTCAATTAAGTGGGCTCGATGGGTCGGTGGGGTGGGCATCGCGATTCCGCTGCTGGCATGTGCCGCGAGCGGCAGTTACCACGTCGTCAGCCGCGAGCAGACGGGCGGCGAGCTGGCGCTCGAGGGCGACCAGACGAAGGCGATGGAGCAGGCGACGATCGCGATGCAGCAGCACTGCGGCGGCCCGGGCAGCTACGCGGTCGTCCGTGAGGGTCAGGTCGCCGTCGGTCAGGTGACGCAGACGCAGGGCGCCGCGAACAGTGGCAACAACTACAACCGCGGCGGCAACTCGAGCAACACGTCGTACGGCGAGACGCAGACTACGCAGCAGCTCACCGAGTACCACATCTGGTACCAGTGCGGCGGCGCCCCGGCGGTCGTCGCGCAGCCTGCGCCGATGGTCGATCCGGCCGCGCAGCAGATGCAGCAGCAGGACCCGAACGCGCAGGGCGGCGCGAACGTCAACGTGCAGGTTCAGGGTGGCGCGGTCGTCGGACAGCCGCAGTGACGAACGCAGCGCGCTGACGAACGCAGTGCGCTGACGAATCGCAGTGCGCAGCAGACGTAAAAAAGGCTCCGTGGACAACCACGGAGCCTTTTTTGTTGGATCGACGCGCGCCCGCGAAGCGAGCGCAGCGCCGCTCGAATACGCCGCTCAGATGACGAAGTCCGCGGCCTCGAGGATCTCGACGATGCGGTAGAGGAACGTGTTCGCGGCGACGCCATCGACGATGCGGTGGTCGTAGCTCAGCGACATGAACATCACCGGGCGGATCGCGATGAGATCTTCACCGTCATGCTCGACGACGACTGTGCGCTTCTGGATCTCGCCGATGCGCAGGATGCCGACGTTCGGCTGCGAGATGATCGCGCCGCCGTGCAGGTTGCCCTTGAGGCCGGGGTTCGAGATGGTGAACGTCTTGCCAGCTAGGTCATCCGGCGTGAGGTTGCCATCGCGGGACTTCTTCGCGACGTCGTCGATGGCGCGGGCGAGGCCGCGCACGGTGAGCTCATCGGCGTGTTTCACGACGGGCACGACCAGGCCGTCCGGCGTGTCGACGGCGATGCCGAGGTTGATCTCGCGCAGCAGCACGAACGCGTCGTCGAGCACGCGCGCGTTGACGCCGCGGTTCTCACGGAGCGAGCGCGCGACGGCGGCGCAGATGAACGAGAGGAAGGTGAGGTTGACGCCCTCCTTCTTCAGCACCGCCTTGTGCTCTTCGCGCAGGCGGCTGGTGCGGTGCAGATCGCACTCGGCGACGGTCACCACGTGGGGCGACGTCAGCTTCGAGTAGATCATGTGATCAGCGATGATCCGCCGACGTCGCGAGAACTGGATGATCTCGTCGCCAGGCTTCGCGATGTAGGGCGGCGACTTGAACGCGAGCGCCCTGCCGGCAGGCACGCCGGCGGTCGACGGCTGCATCGGTACCGGCGCGGGCAGACCACCCGGAGAGGTGACGCGGCCAGCCGAGGACGGCATCGGCGTCGGCGTGGGCTCGGGAGTAGGCGCGGGCTCGGGCGTCGCAGCGCGCAGCACGTCATCGCGCGTCACGCGGCCGTGCTCGCCGCTCGGCGTCACGCCGGCGAGGTCGATGTCGTGCTCACGCGCGAGCTTGCGCACCGACGGAGACGCGGCGGGCGCTGGTCCCGCTGCGAAAGCGGGGGGTGCGGCCGCGGGCGCTGCCGTGGGCATGACCGCCGCGATGACTGCACCGGACGGGCCAGCAGAGACGGCCGGCGCGGAAATGGGCTTGCGGCCGTTGCCGGCGCTCGAGGTCGCGCTCTCGTCGATCTCGACGAGCACTTCGCCGACGCGAACCACGACGCCCTCGACGGCGAGGATCGCCGTGACGATGCCGCCTACGGGTGAAGGCACTTCGCTGTCGGCCTTGTCGGTCAGGATCTCGACGACGGTCTGGTCCTTCTCGACCCGATCGCCGACGCTCACATGCCACTTTCCGACCGTGCCCTCGACCACGCTCTCGCCAAGCTGCGGCATCGTAACTTTGGTGGTCATCTTTCCTCCAGAATGCGCCCGCTTTGTAACGCCAACGCGCGGGAACGGCAACGCGAAGCGCGCTCGGTCGCGCAGCGCGCGCGTGATCGGCCGGACGCGCGTCGCTCAGCTCTTGGTTCGCACCGTCAGCACCGGCACCGGGCAGCTGCGCACGACGCGCTCCGCGGTGCTGCCGAGCAACACGTGCGACAGGCCCGTGCGCCCATGCGTGCCAATGACGACGAGGTCCGCGTGGAGCTCGGCGGCGAGGCGGTTTACCTCGAGGTGCGCGGGTCCTTCGCCGAGCTTTCCGCTGACCGCAACGCCGCTGCCTTCGAGCTTGGCGACGGCAGCGGCGAGGCTCTTCTCGAGCTGCTGCTGAATCTCCATGATGTATTGCGGGTTGGCGATGATCGCGCCCTCGGGCAGCGCGTACGCCGGGAGCTGCCAGGCGTGGACGAGCACGAGCGACGCGCCGTGTTTCTGCGCGAGCGAGTGCGCATGTTCGAGGGCTTTGTCCGACGTCTCGGAGAAGTCGATCGCGCAGAGAATGTTGTGGATCTCGTAGCTCATGGTCCCTCGTGACGTTGGCGTTGCAGGCGCGCTCGGCGAGGATGGGCGCGCAATGGATAGGGGCGACGACGCGATGGCGGCGCTGCCCTCGACGTGCGAACTTCGGTGCCTAGCTCACGTATACACGGCAGCCGCGTGTTGCCAGCGATCCGAACGACTGAACCTGCCGCGATCCCGAAGGCGATGACATGAGCGCTCCGAGCTTTCCCTCCGCAGGACTCCCCATTCTGGTCGCGCACGATCTCGGCCCGGGCGGGCGTCGCGCCGCGGATGTCGGCGCGATCGTCGCGCAGATACTCGGTGCGCCGCTGCGCTTGGTGCACGCCATGGACGCCGCGGTCGACGCCGACTTTGGCGCGATCCCCGCAGGCATCGCGCCCGCCGCTGACGTGCTGCGCTCGCGCATCGAGGCGCGCGTCGCGCACGAGCGCGCGGCGCTACAGGCAGAGGTCGCGCGGCTACGCAGCGGCGGGCTCGCGCAGGTCGACGCCGAGCACGTCGACGGTCGCCCGTGGGAGGCGATCGTCGCGGTCGGCGCGCGCGAGGGCGCGCAGCTCGTCGTCGTCGCCGCGCACGCGGGTGAAGCGACGCCGCACGTGCCAGCGCGCGGAATCGGCAAGCTGCTCGGCAGCACGGCCGAGCGCATCGTGCGCCACGCCGGGATGGTGGTCGCCGTAGCCGCGGACGAGCCCGTGCCGGCAGCATTTTTCTCCGGCGCCGCTTGGATCGTTGGGGTCGAGCTCGACGCGACATCGCGTCCGCCGCTCGAGGCCGCGCAGCGCCTCGCCGCGCGCGTCGGTGGTCGCGTGCTCGCGGTGCATGCGACGCGAAGTGAGCGCGTCGCTGACGCGGCGTTGCGCGAGGAGCTGACGCGCTTCGTCGGCACCGAGATCGCCTCGCAGCTCGAGGCGGGTCCCGCCGCGGAGGCGTTCGTTCGCGCTGCCGCTGCCAACGATGCAGGCGCCGTCGTGCTCGGCGTACACGAGCACAACGGACTGCTCGCGCGCGCGCTCGGCCGTGACGCGCTCGGGCCGACGTTTCGGCTGACCCGCGTCCCCGTCTTCTGCGTGCCTGCCTGAAGATGGCGGACCTCGAAGCGCATGCGATCCGCCGCGATCGACGCTTTCTCGTGCGGCTGATCGTCGGGCTCGCGCTCGGCGCGATCGCCGGCGTGTGGGTGATGGGCCACCTGACGAGCCGCGAGACCGGCAGCTGCGCCGCCAATCTAGTCGGCAGCAGCGAAACCAAGCCCGCCTCGCACTGAGCGGGGCAAGAGCGTGCACTCTTTCGGGCGCGCTCACGGGAGCGCGTGCGTGATATCGTCGCGGCCATGCACCTCGACCGCGAAGATCGTCTGCGTCTCATGAAGTTCGTCTGCTCGTTCGCTTGGGCGGATCTCGAGATCCGCGACGAAGAGCGGCAATTCGTGAAGCGGCTGATGAAGCGGCTGGAGCTGACGGAGGCGGAGAAGAAAGACGTCGAGGGCTGGCTCGAGGTGCCGCCGCCTGCCGAAGAGGTCGACCCGGCGCAGGTGCCGCGTGCGCATCGGCAGCTGTTCGTCGACACGGCGCGCGCGATGATCGCGTCCGATGGCGTCATCGAGGAGAACGAGCGCGAGTCGCTCGCCTTGCTCGAGATGCTGCTCAAGTGACCGCTCGTCTGACGTGATGCGCCGATGATTGGCCCGGCACCGACGGGCGAAAAGCTCTACGCCGCGCTCGACGAGCTGCGACGGAGCACCGAGGTCGCGCTGCCGCGTCACGGCGCTGCGTGGCGCGCGGTGATGGCGTTCCTGCGCGTGGAAGATCCGCGCGGGACGGACGACGCGCGCCAAGAGACGACCATCAACGTGATGCGCTTCGTGCGCAGCTTCGAGGGCCAGTCGCCGGGCGAGGCGGTGCGCTGGCTGCGCACCGTGCATCGACATCGATCGCGCGATCTGTGGCGCGTCGACGTGCGCGATCCCGTACGCGGAGCGCTTGAGCAAAAGGGCCCAGATGCCGAGCGCGAGGCGCCCGCCGTAGAGCGCCTCGCCGCGCCGGAGCCAACACACGCCGGCCATGCCGCGGACGCGCTTGGACGCACGACCGACGCTGTGTTCACGCGCCTCGATGCGCTGCTCGAGCAAGAAGGTCTGAGCGCGGCGAAGCGCGAGCTGCGCCGTACGCAAGCGCGCGCAGCGTGGCTGCGGCTGGTCTGTGAAGACGACGCGGACGCGATCGACGCAGCGCTCGCGCCGCAGCGCGCGCCGTCGCGCGACGCGCTGTACAAGTGGATCGAGCGCGGCCGCGCGGTGCTGCTGGCGGTGATCGCGCAGTGGCTGGCGGAGCTCGCGGACGACGCGCACGAGGACGACGAGACGGCGCGGCTGGTACCAGAGACGCTCCGTGGGATCATCGGTGAGCGGCGCGCAGATGCGGGCGTCGCCAGGCCGGAGCGACGCAAGAACTGAGCAGCCGCGGCGCAGCGTCAGTCGGCGCAGGACGCTGGCGTCCGAGCAGCAGAAGACCAAACGGGAGACGACGACGACGATCATGGGACACGGTGAACCACGCGGAAGCGAGCTCGAGGCGGTGTGGCAGCGCGCGGTGGCGTGCGCCCACGCCTACGATGACGCGGGCCCGGTCGAGCCGATGCTCGAGGCGGGCGCGCTCGGCGTCGTGCTCGAGGCGACGGGTGCGCTCGCGGGCGTCCCGGAGCGTGAGCGGCGTTTGGTCCGCGACGCCGCGCGACGCGCGCTATTGCGTGCTCGGCCGAGCGGAGACGCGCGCATCGTCGAAGATGACGACGACGACGCGGATGCGCTGCGCATCGCAGCGGAGCTGGCGCGCGAAGGTGTGCGCGCGCTCGCGGGTCAGGCGGCGCCGGTGCGGCCGAGCGATGCGAGCGCCTGGCATCCGCCGGGCAGCGCGCTCGTCGCGATGACGCGTGGGGCGCCCGATGGGCTCGCGGCGGCGAGCGTCGCGCTGCACGTGGGGCGCTGCGCGGCGTGCCGTACGGCCCTGCAAATCTCTTCCGCCGAGAGCGAGCTGGGCGTGCCGCTGCGCGTGGCCGCCGCGAGCGGTGCGTCGATGATCGCGCCGCACGCTGGGCGGGTCGTCGCGAAGCTCACCGAGCCCGCCGCAGAGGCGGTGATCTTCGACGACGCGCTCGGCGCGCTGATCGCGATCTACGCGAGCGAGTCGCTGCCCATACGCTACGTCGCGAGCGGGCTGACGACGCAAGACATGCGCCCGGGATATTGGGCGGGCCGCTGCGCGCCCGGCACGACGCAGCTCGAGGGCACGCTGCACGTCGGCGATCGCATCGTCGCGTGGACGATCACGCTCACGGAATAGAGAAACGACGCGTCCGTTCGCGCAGCCGGTCCGCGCAGCGCAGCACGATGAGCACAGCTCGAACAACCCTACGGGTTGCGCACCACGTCGAACGTCGCGAGTCGGCGGTAGAGCGTCGCGCGGCCCATGCCGAGCATCTTCGCGGCTTGACCGACGCGCCCACCGGTCGCAGCGAGCGCGTGCCGGATCGCTTCGCGCTCGAGATCGCGCAGCGGGTGAACGGTCCGCCCATCACCGAACGGCGTGGTGAGCGGGCTCGCCGAAGCGCCCGCCGGAAGTTGCGCGCGCAGGCTGCGCAGCTCTCGATGGGCGGCGGTGCACTCGGCCGCGCGATGCAGCGCGAGGGTCACCAGACGGGGATCGGCGCCGAGGTGCGTGGCGTGGTGCGCACCAGCGTCGGCGGCCGCCAGCGCGGCCTCGGCCGTCGGCGCTTCGACCGCGACGATGGTGAGGTCCGACACCGCCGCGCGGAGCTGGCGGATGATCGCGAGCGCGTTGGTCGGGTCGCTGCCAACGGCGATCATCGCAGCGTCCGACTCGGTCGCGAGCGCGAGCAGCTGCGCGAGGTCGGCCGCCACGACGACGCGGAGTCGATCGCCGCCCGCGAGCGCGGGATCGCCAGCCGCACCTACGGTCACGGGTGAAGCGAGGAGCGGGTGCGACCTTGCGGGAGTGGCGCCGGCGTCGAACGAGACGATCGAGGGCATGTCTCACGGTACGGCCGAGCGCGCAGCGAACTGAAGTGGGAGTGGCGGCGTTCGGCGCGGGGACGCGAGGGACGGAGTACGCTCCGCCGCGACGATGGAGGCGGCGCCGAGCGACGAGCAGCTGATGGACGCGTACATCGGCGGGGACGCGGCGGCCTTTCGCGCGCTGTTCGAGCGCTACGCGCCAGTGCTGCTGCGCGTCGTGCGGCGCAACGTCGGTTCGCGGGCGGAGGCGGAAGATGTGGTGCAGCAGACGTTTCTGCAGGTGCACCGCGCGCGCGCCGACTTTCGCGCCGGCGCGCGTCTGCGACCGTGGCTGTTCACGATCGCGCTCAACCTGGCGCGCGAGGTCCATCGACGGCGCGGGAGGCGGCGCGAGACAGAGCTCGAGCAGCCGGGCGCTGAGCCGGCGATCGACGCACCGCGCGACATTGGTGAGGGCGACGCAGAAGCGCGAAGAGTGCGCGCTGCGCTCGAGAGTCTGCCCGCGGCGCAGCGCGAGGTGATCGTGCTGCACTGGCTCGAGGACCGGCCATTCCCCGAGGTCGCGATGATCGTCGGCGCGAGCGTCACCGCCGTGAAAGTGCGCGCGCACCGTGGCTACGAGCGCCTGCGCGCGACGCTCGGTCGCACCCGCCAGGAGCGCGAGGAGTGACCGCGAGCGCAACGGCAGGCGGAATCGCGGCGCCGGCAGCCGTAACCGCGACGCCGCGCGCCCGTACGCCGAGAGTGTGCGCTCTGCCCGAGAGTCGACGATGACCGACGACGTGCGCGTCGAGCGCGCGGGCCGCCTCGCGTCCGCGGGCCCGGAGCTCGACGCTGCGCGCAATGCGCTCCTCGCGGAGGAGGCGCCCGACGCGGCGGCGCTGGCCAGGCTGCTCGCGCGCGTCGAGCGCGACGTGGCGGCCGAGCGCGGTGCACGCGCACGAATCCGCGCGCTCTCATCGCCCGGCCGCGTCGCGATCGCGCTGGGGGCGGTGGCGCTGCTGGTCGGCTTCGGCTGTGCGCTCGGACACGGACCGCGCGTGCCCTCTGCGGCGGCGCTGTTGATGCTGCTTCCGGCCGCGCTGCTGCTCGTCGCGATCGTCACGGCGCTGCGCCCTCTGCAGCGACCCGCGCTGCCAGCTTGGAGGCGCCGCCTCGCGGACCTGGTGCCGTTCACCGTCATGCTCGCGCTGTGTTTTGCGCCTGACCTGCTCGCGCAGCTGCGCGGCGACGCAATCGCGCACATGGAAGCCGGCGAGGCTTTGCTCGGTGGGCGCGGCTGCCTCGTCGCGGGCGCTATAGCGGCGACGCTCGCCTTCGCGCTGCTTCGTTCGCTCGATCGCGGCACGCCGGGGAGCACGCTCGCGGCGATCGGCGCAGGCGCGCTGGCGTCGTCGCTCACGCTGTGGGCGCTGTGCCCGACGACCGCCGCTGCGCACCTCGTCGTCGCGCACTACGGCGCTGTGCTCGTCTTCGGCGCCGGTGCGCTCGCGGTCAGCGGCTGGCTACGACGACGCGCGGCCTGAGCCGCACG
>Ga0163144_10002905_pt1 | contig 39143 bp, 31 predicted proteins | sample OliLak19BULKMAT1_FD_123175 | JGI IMG/M metagenome (GOLD analysis project Ga0163144, IMG submission 123175) | Freshwater microbial mat bacterial communities from Lake Vanda, McMurdo Dry Valleys, Antarctica - Oligotrophic Lake LV.19.BULKMAT1 | ecosystem: Environmental > Aquatic > Freshwater >...
GGCGGCGAGTCGCTGCGCAGCGGGCCGCGCCTCGCAAGCGCTGTGACAGGCGGTCTGCCGCCTGGCACTGCGCTTGCCCGCGCGTCCCGCCTGCGCAGCGACGTTCGAGCGCCTGACGCTCTCACTCACTCTCTCTCTGGCAACCCCCAACCCCCACCCCCCCCCGCGCCGCGAGCAGCCCTCTGTCGCAGAGCCCCCAACCCGCTATGCTCCCCCCTGTGACGGACTCCAAACCGCTGACCTACCGCGACGCGGGGGTCAATATCGGCGCCCAAGACGAGGCGCTCGCCCGCGCGAAAAAGGCCATCCGCGCCACATTCACGCCAGGAGTGATGGCCGATGTCGGCCTGTTCGGCGGGCTCTTCGACCCATCCAAGGTCGGCCTCGGCGACCAGATCCTCGTCGCGAGCGCCGACGGCGTCGGCACGAAGATCGACGTCGCCGCGCGCTCGGGACGGTACGACACCGTGGGCCAGGACCTCGTCAACCACTGCGTGAACGACATCCTGGTGCAGGGCGCGCGGCCGATGTTCTTCCTCGACTACGTCGGCACCGGGCGCCTCGAGCCGGGTGTCGTGTCGGCCTTGATCACGGGCTGCGCGCAGGCGTGTCGGGCCAACGGCATGGCGCTGCTCGGCGGCGAGACGGCCGAGATGCCGGGGCTGTACAAGGACGGCGACTTCGACCTCGTCGGCTTCGTGGTGGGCGCCGTGCGGCGCGACCGTGTGCTCGACGGCAAGCGAGTGCGTGCGGGGCAGGTGTTGCTCGGGTTGCGCTCCAGCGGTCTCCACACGAACGGCTATTCGCTCGCGCGCAAGGTGGTCTTCGAGCGTCTCGGCCTCGGACTCGAGGATCGCCCCGACGAGCTCGAGGGCGCCACCGTCGGCGAGGCGCTGCTCGCTATCCACCGCTCGTACCTCGATGTGCTCTGGCCGCTCCTCGAGGCGCAGCAGCTCGAGGCCCTCGCGCACATCACGGGCGGGGGACTCGTCGACAACGTCCCGCGCGTGCTCGGCGCCTACGACGCAGTCATCGACCGTAATGCGTGGGCACGCCCGGGTCTCTTCCGGCTGCTCGTCGACCGCGGCGGCGTCGATACGGAGGACTGCTGGCAGGCCTTCAACATGGGCATCGGCATGGTGCTCTTCGTCGAGCTCAGCAACGTCGACGCCGTGCGCGCGCATCTCGTCGCGCAGGGTGAAGAGGTGATCGAGCTCGGTCACACACGCGCTGCGGCGGGCGAAGAGGGAGAAGTGGTTTGGGCGTGAGCGCGCGCGGGGTGTTCCGAGCCGGTCCATTCGGTGACCTCGGGCGCTTCGTTGCGACCCTCTGCGGCGCGCTCCTGTGCGGCGCGCTGATGGTGGTCCGGCCGCCGCTCGATCCGAATGCCGACGACTGGGATGTCGCGCGCAGCGCCGTCGACGGGCCGGAACGTACCGCCGCGATGGTGCGGGCCCTCGCTCCGGCCACCTTGGCGGAGCTCGCGCCCGCGGCGCGCCAAGAGCGCCTGCAGGTCGGATTCCAGATCTTCCTCGGCGCCGAAGCGCGGCGAGCGGGCGTCGAGTGGCTCGCGATCGCGGAGGCGCTGTTCACCGCGGATCGGGCGCTCTGGAGCGCATTCTGCCTCGAGGGCGCGTTGCGCAAGGGCTTCGGGCGCTACGACGACGCCGAGCGGCTCCTCGCCGAGCTGCAGGCCGAGCACCGTGGCCCGGAGGGACGGGCCGAGCGGCTCGAGCTGATCGGGCGCCGCGCCCTGGTGGCAGCCGGCGCTGGGCAGGCCGCTCAGGAGCGAGCCCTGTTGGGGCAGGCCCTCGGCCTCGGCAGCCAAGACGCGCGCCAGATCCTGGGTTTTGCCGCGCTGCGTGCCGGCGATCTGGTCGCGGCCCGCGCCCACTTCGGGGCTTTGTTCGAGCGTGGGACGACGACCACGGCCGACCGCGACCTGCCCGCTTGGGCGCTGCGCGGCTTCGGCGTCGCGTTGTTGCCGGCGTCGGTGGTACCTCCGCGTTGAGGTTGACTATTGCGCTCGCTGGGTTCATGGACCCGTGGGCTTGCGGCGCGCCCTGTTGGTGGCTCGCCACGACCGTGGCTCGTGACAATCGTGGTGTGTCTCCGCGCGCCCCCGTTACTCTGGCGGCCTCCCGAGCCGTCCGCCGCCCCTCTCCACCTGACGACCATGACGCATTCGCATACGCGCCCCTTGCGCGCTGGAATCCTGACCTTCGCCCTGGCTGCGGTCGGCGCGACCGCCCACGCCACCCTCGCGCAGAAGGAGGGCGCGGAGCAGAAGCCCCTCGGCGACCGCGAGCTCTCCAATGTGGCCAAGCAATTTGGCGAATACGTCGAAGCGCGCGGCGCCAACAAGGGCTCTTACGAGGCGCAGGAAGCGCTCGAGAAGGAGATGGCCAAGGCGGCCAAGAAGCTCGGCGGTGACGGCAAAGACCTCGAGCCGCTCCTCGCGCATCCGTGGTCGATGGCGCGCGCCGTGTGGCTCTCCGCTGACTACGACGCGAAGGCGAGCAAGCAGCGCAAGGATCTGGGCAAGATCACCGAGCAGACCGGCGAGAAGGAGATCAAGTTCGCCCTCTGGGTGCCGGGCAAGTACAAGCCGAAGGATGGCCCGTATCCACTGCTGATCTCCATCCCGGACGAAGGGAAAAGTGCCCAAGAGCACATCATGGAGAAGTGGGTCGAATCGGACATCCGTGACAACTTCGTGATCGCGAGCCCCATCATGCCTGGCAACGGCGGTGAGTGGCTCGAGCGCGATGGCATCGCGACGGTGATGTTCACGCTGAAGAAGATCCGCGAGGAGCTCGCGATTGATTTTGATCGGGTGTTCATCGGCGGTCGCGGTCGCGGCGTCGAGACTGCGCACGCGATCGCAGGGCGCTTCCCCGATCAATTCGCAGGCGTCTTCGGCTGGGGGGGCGATGCCCACAAAGACGTGCCGGTGGACACGTTCCGCAACATCGAGACGTATTTCGCCGGCGGCGGCCCGATCGCGACGGCCTTCGAGAAGGCGGCCAAAGAGCTCGGGTACTCCAACGTGGTCCTGAACCCCACCGGGGAAGCCAAGGACATCGCGGCGTGGGCGATGAACGTGCGCCGCAATCCCTACCCCGAGGTCGTCACGCTCGTGCAGACCAAGGGTTCGCCGACCAACGGATACTGGGTGTCGATTCCGCCCGTGGATGCGCCACGTGTGCGCATCGAGGCCAAGGTGGATCGCGCTGCCAACACCATCACGATCGAAGCCGAAGGGGTGACGACCGCGACCCTTTTGTTGAACGACGCGCTCGTCGACCTGTCCAAGCCGATCACTGTCATCGCCAACGGGGAGGAGACGAAGTTCTCCGAGGGCCGCAAGATGAGCCTTTCGCTCGACTTGTACATGAAGGGTCGCAATGACGGCGGGCGGTACTTCGTCGCGAGCCGTGAAGTGCGGCTGCCGCTCCGCGCGCCGAAGGGCGACGCTGCCGGCGGGGCTGCCGGCGGGGATGCCGGCAAAGGCACCACCCTGGGCGCGGGAGACTGACGGTGCCCGCGCCCCATCGGCGTGGTCGTCGCGCGGCGCTGTCCCTCGCGGTCCTCGTCGCTGGGGCGGGCACGATGACGATCGAGCTGTCCGCGGTGCGCCTGCTCGCGCCGTGGTTCGGCGCGTCCGCGGGTGTGTGGACCAATGTGATCGGGGTGGTGCTGTTCGGGTTGGCCCTCGGTTACCTCGGCGGCGCGCGCCTCTCGATGCGGCCGGACCCTGAGCGCCAACTCGTGCGCCTCTTGTGCGCTGCGGCCGTGGCGGCGGCGTTCCTGCCGGCCGCCGCGGGTCCGATCGCGCGCTGGTTCATGCCCGCGGGCGTCCCGCTGCACGACGCAGCGGAGCTCCTCGTGTGGGGGAGCCTCGCGGCGACGCTGCTCTTGTTTTCACCCGCGGCGATCCTGCTCGGCGCGGTCGGGCCGGTCGCGGTGGAGGCCACCCAGCAGACGTACGGCGGCGGCGCCGGGATGGCCGGAGGGCGCGTGCTAGGCCTCTCGACCCTCGGGAGCCTCGTCGGGACGTTCGGCGCGACCCACGCGCTGCTGCCGGGCGTTGGAGTGCGGGTCACCTTCCTGCTCGCGGGCCTCGCGCTGTTCGCTGCGGGGCTGCTGCTGGCTTGGAACGGCCGTCAGGGGCGCGCGGCGGTGGCGGCGGCGCTCCTCGTCGGCGCGCTCGGAGTGACCCTCGACTACGACCCGCCCGGGGCCGGCGAGGGCGAGGTCGAGCTCGCGGCCAGCGACTCGGCTTACCAGCGTGTGAGGGTGATCGAGCGCGGGGCAGGCGAGGAGCTCACCCGGTACCTCCGGGTGAACGAGAGCCTCGATTCGTACCAGTCGATCTGGACTCCGCAACCAGGGCTGCTCGGCGCCGGCTATTACTACGACCACTTCGCGCTCCCGCTGGCGTTCACCGACCCCTCCAACCCGCCTGCCAGATACTCCGTGCTCGTGATCGGCCTCGGCGCCGGGACGGCGGTGAGGGTGCTCGAAGGGGTCGCGCCGCGGGCGACGGAGCTCGACATCGTCGGTTTCGAGCTCGACCCCGAGGTCGTGCGCCTGGGCGCGCTCTATTTCGAGCTGCGCGAGGGGCCGGGCCGGGCGTACTACGACGGGCTTGATGGACGCGCGGGGCTGGCGCAACTCGAGCGGCGCTTCGACCAGATCGTGCTCGACGCGTACACGAACAACATGGAGATACCGCCGCACCTCGCGACGGTCGAGTTCTTTCGCGCGCTGCGCGGGGCCCTCGCCCCGGGAGGCTGGTTGACCGCCAACATCGGCGGGTTCGGCCCGGAGGATCCGGTCGTGGCGGCGATGGCGCGGACCGCGGCCGAAGGGCTCGGGACCTCCGTCGTGCTCGTGCGTGTGCCCTTCTCGCGTAACATGACCTTGCTCGCGCGGGTCGGTGGGGAGGTTCCCAAGCCTGGCGACGCCAGCTGGCGATTCCTACCTGCGCTCGACGTGCTCCGTGGACCGCTGGAGCTGCCTGGCGCCTGGACACAAGTCAGCCCCGGCGTGAGCGGCGAGCATGGTGCGAGTCACACGCTCGGCGAGCTCCTGACCGACGATCGTTGCCCGATCGAGTGGTTGCAGCTGCGCTCGATCCAATCGGCGAGCGAGGCCTGGAAGGCGGGCGCGTGAGCACACGCGCGATGTTCCTCGCGCTCGCGGTCGTGCTGGGCCCGGACTCGGGGTTCCCGCAGTCCGAGGCGCAGGATCGAACGGCGCGCGTGGCCGCGCTCTGCGCCGAGGGGCAGCTCGTCGAAGCGCTCGAGGCCGCGCGATTGGACCCGGCGCCCAACCGGGCCGCGAAGCTCGAGGCGGACGTCTGGTGGACCGCCGGGGACCTCGGGCGAGCGCTCGGCGCGGCGCGCGCGGGGCTCGAAGTCGCGCCCGATGACTTGGCGTTGGGCAGCCTCGCTACGGACCTCGCCCTCGCGCTCGATCTCTCGAACGAGGCCGAGCACCACGTCGCGCGCCTCGGGCTGGCGCTGGCGTCACAGCCGGCGGAGGCTCCGAATCTCGAATGGTGGCACACCCGTCACGCGCAGTTGCGCGCCGCTTGTGAGGCCGCGGGACTCGAGTTGAGCCTACGGACGCGCGCCAGCGTCCGCGCGCGGGCCGTGGCGCTGATCGGCGCCATCGGGGCGCTCGTCGCGCTGACGCGGCTCCTGCGACCCGGCACCACGACGCCCCCAAGGGTCATCCCACCCCAGTAGAATGAGCGCTCGCCTGCCGGCGCCCCGCTCCAGAATCTAGCCAGTGAGCTATTCAATGTACGACCTCCGTATCCAGATCCACCTGTCCAGCGTCCGTCGAATCGTGACCTCAACGTTCTGCGCACTCGGGCTCGCCGTCGGCGCCGAGGCGCAGGTCGGCAGCAACTACTGCACAGCGAATCCGAACTCCACCGGTGTCACCGCTTCCATCACGGCGAGCGGCAGCGCCGACGTCTCGCTGAACAACCTTGTGCTCGCGTGTGACGACCTCCCGCTGCAGACCTTCGGCTTCTTCGTCGTCAGTCGCTTGCAGGGGTTCCTCCCGAACCCTTCGGGCTCGGCGGGCAATGTCTGCCTCGGCAGTCCGATCGGGCGGTACTCGACGATGATCCTGAACGCGGGACTGGGTGGCTCTGTCAGCATGCCGGTCGACCTCGGCAACGTGCCGAGCTCGGCGTCGACCTTTGCGGTCCTGGCCGGCGACACGTTGAATTTCCAGTACTGGCACCGCGATATCACTGCGGGCGGAGCGCCTACGTCGAACTTCAGTGACGGACTCGAGGTGCTGTTCACGAATTCGCCGAGCGGCCCGAGTTTCGCAAACGACGTGTACCCGCTGCTCGACACGATGAACGCCGCGGGCTTCTCGTGCACCGGGTGCCATGGCGGTACCTGTGGCCTCGACCTCAGCACTCCGGCGCTCGCGTACACGGGCCTCGTGAACGTCGCGGCGCAGTGCTGCCCCGGCGCGACTTACGTCTTGCCGAATAACTCCGCGGGCAGCCTTCTCTACACGAAGCTGACCGCGACTCCGCAGTGCGGGAACCAGATGCCCCTCGTGGGCACCTTCCCCGGGGACATCAACGTCGTCCGCGACTGGATTGACGCGGGCGCGCTGAATAACTGACCCAGAAGGGCAACTGACCCAAAAGGGTCGACGTCAAAAGAGGTCGACGACGCCCTTCAAACGCTGCGGGTCGTAAAGGGTCGGAGGCAGCTCCGACCACCCGAGGTCCTGGGCGAGCTTGGCGTTCCACGGGAACGCCTCCTTGTCACACACGACCCCGAGGACGATCCCCGCGAACGTGCGGGCGGTCTCGCTCGAGCGTCGGCCTTGCAGCAACCGGAGCATCGGCTCGACGGCCGATGCGTCGCCAACGAAGGCCAAGGCCCGCGCGACGCTGCCGCGCACGTACATGTCGCGGGTCTCCGCGCCGAGCTGGACGAGGGCCGGGATCACGGGTTTGTGGCGCAACAACGCCAGCGCGATCGCGGCATCGCGGACGATGCCGGGGTGGCGCTCGCCCGTCTGGACGAGCGACATCAGCCGCGGGATCGCGGGCGTGTAGCCCATCAGTCCGAGCGAGATCGCCGCTTGGCTGCGCAGGGCGAAGTCGCCCGTGTCGAGCCAGCGCATCACGTCGAGCCCGGCCTCGAGGTCGCCGACGAGGCCCAGAGCGGTCACGAGCGCCCCGCGTTCACTCGGCGAGCCAGTTGAGGCGAGCCGCTCGCGCAGCGCGAGTCGGAGCCCCTCGGAGGGCGCCGCGCCCTCGGCGACGCAGCTGCGCTCGAGGAGCCCAAGGGCCAGCGCGGCCCAAGGCCGCTGGGCCGACTGACCGCGCACGAGCAGCTCCGCGAGTCGAGCGCGCGCGGTGACACGCGCCGTCCCATGTGGCTCTGTGCCCTTGCGGCCGACCACGCGCCCGAGCGCGATCAGCGCCAGGTTGCGCGCGACTCGATCACCCTCGGCGAGCGTGAACTCGAGCGCGGCGCGGATGCGCTGGTCGCTCACGTCTTCGTCGTCGTCTCCGAGCAGGCCCAACGCGTGCAGGCTGCCTTGTCGGACCTCGAACTCCGCGGCCTTGTCATCGCGCACGAGCGGCACGAGCGACTCGGTGATCGCGCTCTTCATCGAGGGTGTCGCGCCCTGCTCGAGGCGCACGAGCGCCACCGGTATCAGCGCGCGCACGCCGCGGGCGAAACGCTCGTCGGTGAGGCGGTTCGTGAGGTAGGCGATCGTCGCTTGCCGCGACGCGGCGGGGCGTTCGGGTTCGCGCTTGTCGGCCTCGGGGATCACCCCGTCGTCGACCGGCACGAGCCCGAGCGATAGCACCGCGGCGGTGCCGATGTCCGGCCGCGCAGCGCCGACCTCGCGTTCGAGGATACGCACGAGGTGGTGCACGACAAATCTGCGCTCGGTCGTGCGCTTCGAGGCGTTGCCGATGAGTCCGAGCCCATAGGTGGCGAAAGCCTGGGTCCGGACCGGGACATGGCCGCCGCCGATCGCGACGCGCCCCTCGGGTTCATCGAGCGCGAGCGCGACGAGCAGCGGCGCCGCGTCGCTGTCCCCGAGGATGCCGAGGGCGAGGGCCGCGGTCTCCTGGATCTCGCCGTTGGAGCTCTTGAGCCACCCGCGCAGCGCGCCGATCACATCGTGTTCGTCACCCGGCAAGTCCCCGATCTTCGCGAGGGCCATCAACAGCGCGGTCACGAGGTCGACATCGCGCTGGCCCTCGAGGGCCGCGAGCAGCGCTGGCACAACCGTCCCGTGGATCACCGCGGAGTCGGGCCGCAGATCTGCGCGGCGGCCGCCGACGCGGCCGCGGGCGAAGAGGAAGGCGGGGTCGTCAGGGCCCTCTCGGGCCTCGTTCAAGTCGCGACCGGCGACCGCATTTTTCAGCTCGAGGTACGCGTCGCGATTGAAGTCCCACCAGCGGCTCCATGCGGCGTCGTCCCCCTGCCCCGAAGTGTCGTCACCGCGGGTCGGCGGACTCGGCGACGTCGGGCCACGGAACTGTCCACCGTGCGCGAGGAGCGGCGCTCCGGCAGCGGTGAACAAGATGAGCGCGAGGCCCATTCGCGGCGCCAATGGCGATCGAGAAGTCAGCATGTTCAGAAGGGCCCGATGGGGGGCTCCAACGAGCCTAACCCGCTACGTGCGACTCTTCTACCGAGCGAGCCCAGGTAGTCGCGCTCCGCAGCGCGACGATTGCCCATGGCGTGTGGGGTCGAGACCAGAGGTACCGAACCCGACCCAAAAAGAAGGTGACCGTCGCTCGCGCGGAGCGCGAGCGACGGTCACCTTCTTTTTGGGTCGGGTTCGGTACCTCTGGTCTCGACCCACTCCCTACATCACAGGATGTCGAGGATGCCTTTGCCTAGGCCGGTCAGCGTCACGGTGTTGGCGCGGTAGTTCGCGTTCACCGACAGCTTCGCGTTCCAGGGCAGGTCTTCCTTGTCACACACGATCCCGAGCGCCACCGCCGCGAAGGCCCGCGAGGTGTCGGTGTAGCTCTTGTCCTTCAAGAACTCCACCAGCGGGTCGATCGAGCGCGAGTCACCGATAATGCCGAGCGCGCTCGCGATGGCTGACTGGCTCGCGAGCCCCTTGGCGGTCTTGAGCATCTCGATCAGGTCGGGGACGACAGCCTTGTCACCCAGCAGGCCGAGCGCGATGGCCGTCTGCTTGAGGAGGTCGGGGCGGTACTTCGCGTCGCGCACGACTTTCTGGATCGGCTCAATCGCTTCGCGGGCCTCCATGAGGCCGAGGCCGACCGCGATGTAACCGCGTGCCTCGTCGGAGCCATTGAATCCGTCCAGGAACTTGGCGAGCAGATCGCCACGGGAGTCCTGACTGCGAACGAGACCCAGGGCGATGGCATACGCACCGACGATCTGGGGCGTCTTCTCGGTGCGGAACGACTCGCGCAGCTGGAAGTGCAACGCGTTCTCGAACGTGCGCCCGTTGTCGAGCATCTGGCGCCCGTACACACCGAGCGCGAGGCCGGCCCACGGCTGCTTCTGGCCCTTGGCCTTGGCGGCGAGCCCCGCGAGGTCCTTCTGCACGAGGGCCTCGGCGGCCGTGCCCTTCTCACCGAAGCCCGGACGGCCCCCGGCTTGGGCCAGGGCAATCAGCGCGAAGAATTCGGACTGCTCGTCAGGCGAGTTGGTCGCGATCTCGAGCAAGCGCGCGCGCATGTCCTCGTTCGCCTTGCCCTGCACGTCGTCCTTGTCCGCGCGCATACTGGAGTTGGCCAGCATGCCCATCGCGATCGTGGCCGACCACTGGACCTCGTTCTGTTTCTCGATGGTGTGCTTGTCCGCCATCGAGAGCAGCGTCGCGATCGCCTTGGTGTACGCCGCCTTGGAGGCCGCGTCATCGGGCACGCGCACGTTCTCGAGCAAGCGGCCAAGCGCGACGGCGCCGTGGGCACGCACGAACCAGTGGCGCGTCTCGTTGTTCTTGCGCTCTTTCGCTGGGTCGATGTAGTCTGCGAGGTACTCGATCAGCGTCGTGCGGCTGGCGACGTGGCGCCGGTGCGAGTCCTTCTCGGTTTCCACGGCGACGGCCTCTGCGCTCGGCCAGTCGAGGGGCACGAGGCTGAGCGCGTTCATTGCCCCGACCTTGATGTCACGGGACGAGAAGTGCGGCATCTCGAGCACGTCGATCAAGAACTCGGCGATGTCCTGGCGGACCGTGTTCGACGGCGTGCGGTAGGCGATGAGGCCCAAACCGTACGCGGCGAAAGCGCGCGTGCGGAAAGGAACTTCTTTGCCACCGACCAACTTACGGCCGTCCGGGGCGTCGTTCATCAACCCGACGAGGGTCGCGAGCGAGCGCTCGTCTGCCAGGATGCCGAGGGCCAGCGCGGCCGTCTCGGAGATCTCCAAGCTGCCCGATGCGAGGAACTTCGAGATGATCTCGGCGAACTCGCTCTTGCCGTCCTCGGAGGCCACATCCCCGATCTTCGCGAGGGCGATCATCGAGCCTGTCACGATGTCGTTGGAGCGCTCGTTCTCAAGGGCGGCCTTGAGCGCCGGGACGACCGTCCCTCGGATCGCCTCCTCAGACGGACGGAAGGTGTCCTTGGCCTGGTCCTGCTGGTTCTGGCCGAGGTAGAAGTCGTCGCTACCCGTGACGGCGCTGCCGGAGCGGATCTTGGAGCGCAGGTTGAGGTACGGCTCCTTGTTGAAGCCCCACCAGAAGTCCCACAGGCTCAGGTCCGGACCGCTCTGCCCGGCGCCGCGCGACTGGGGGGCGCTGGGGCTGCCCGCAGGCGCGCCGCCGGGTGCACCGGGGGACGCGGGGCCGGGCGAGGTCGGACCGCTCGGGCCGGGGGCCGTCGGACCGGACGGGCCGGGGGAGCTCGGTGCGCCGCCGCCGCCGCCGCCACCGCCGCCGGGAGGCACGGTGTCGCCGGGACCGCGGTAGGTGCCGCCGTGGCCGCGGCTGACGTCCTGGAGCGCCAGTCCGCCGACCGCTACGAGGGCGCCCGTGAGGAGCAGTTGATAGGTGGGTCTGAGTCGTTGCATGGAGCTCGGGGGTGGGTGCGATCCTGCCGTGCCGTGGCGCCCGGACCTTCTGGGGTTAAACCCTGCGGTTCTGTCCTGAGGTCTCGGGATGTCGGGTCGTACGGGGTCGGGTTCGAAAGGGAAGTGCGGAGCGCCTAGGAGGCACGCGTCGGGTGACCTGCAACGCGCGGCCTGCTGCCACACGGGAGGGTCAAGGAGCAGGTGCAAGCTCCGTGCCGAAGCGGCTTACTGGTGAGACGCTGGACCCCAAGATAGGGCACGCGCCCCGAAATCGCCAATCCTGGCGCCTGAGACGGGGTTCATGGCCACTCGTGGGGGAGGGAGGCGGGCTAGAGCCTCCCGACGAAGCGCGGTGACGTTTCTGTTGCGTAACGCAAATTCACGCTGAGGGCGCGAAGCCCCCAGCGTGAAGATGCTGTCGAACCGACTGCGAGTGCCCTTGACTCGGGGCCCGTCCGACGCGCCCAGCGGGCGCTTTTCTACCCGCGTGGACTACAGGACTACAGGACTACAGGATATCGAGGATGCCCTGGCCCTGGCCCGTCAGCGTCGGGGTGTTCGCGCGGTAGTTCGCGCTGACCGACAGCTTCGTGTTCCAGGGCAGGTCCTCTTTGTCACACACGATCCCGAGCGCGACCGCCGCGAAGCCGCGCGCGGCGCCTGTGTAACGCTGGTCACCCAAGAACTCGACGAGCGGATCGATCGAGTGGGTGTCCCCGATCGTGCCGAGGGCGCTCGCGATCGCGGCCTGGCTCGAGAGCCCCTGGGCCGTCTTCAACATCTCGACCAGATCCTGACCGACCGACTTGTCACCCAGCAAGCCGAGCGCGATGGCCGCCTGCTTCAAGAGCTCCGGGCGGTACTTGGAGTCACGCACCACGCGTTGGATCGGCTCGATCGCCTCGCGCGCCTCCATGAGCCCGAGACCCACCGCGATGCTCCCGCGCGCGTCGTCCGAGCCACCGAAGTCGTTCAAGAAACGCTCGAGCAGGAGCCCGCGTGACTCTTGATGCCGAAGCAGGCCCAGGGCGATCGCGTACGCACCGACGATCTGCGGGGTCTTCTCCTTGCGGAATGACTCGTGCAGCTGCGTGAAGAGCGAGCTCTCGAGCGGCTGATCGCTCTCGATCATCCGGTTGCCGAACACGCCGAGCGCGAGGCCCGCCCACGGCTGCTTCGGACCCTTCGCCTTCGTGGCGAGGTGTTGGAGTTGACGCTCGCTCTGCGGCGCGGCGACCGCGCGGTTCTCGCCCTGGCCCGGACGACTCCCGGCCTGGGCCAGCGCGATCAACGCGAAGAACTCGGACTGCGGATCCGGCGTGTTCGTCGCGATTTCGAGCAGACGCTTGCACATGGCCTCGTTGGCCTCGCCGAGCGCGTCACCTTGAAAAGCGCGAGTGCTCGAGTTCGCGAGCATGCCCATCGCGATCGTCGCCGACTGCGTCACCTCACGTTGTTTGTCCGTGGAGAACTTGTCGGCCATGTCCAGCAGCGACCCGATCGCCTTCGTGTACGCCGCCCGTGATGTGTCATCGTCCGGGACCTCGACGTCCTCGAGCAGGCGCCCGAGCGCGATCGCGCCGTGGGCGCGCACGAACCAATGGCGCGTCGTGCTGTTCTCACGCTGCTTCGCTGGGTCGACGTAATCGGCCAAGTACGCCACGAGCGTCGCGCGATCGGCGACGTGGCGCCGGTTCGAGCCCTTCTCGACGTCGCCCTTCTCGAGGTTGTTTGGCTCGCCCTCGATGCTCGCCCACTCGAGCGGCACGAGGCCGAGCGCGTTCATCGCCCCGACCTTGATGTCGCGGCTCGAGAAGTGCGGCATCTCCAGCACATCGATCAGGGTCTCGGCGATGTCCTGGCGCGCCGTGTTCGACGGCGTGCGATAGGCGATGAGGCCCAGGCCGTACGCGGCGAAGGCGCGGGTGCGGACCGGGACCTCTTTGCCGCCGACCAACTTGCGGCCGTTCGGGGCGTCGCTCAGCAACCCGACGAGGGTCGGCAGCGACCGCTCGTCGGCGAGGATCCCGAGGGCCAACGCGGCCGTCTCGGAGATCTCCTGGGTGCCCGAGGCGAGGAACGCGGAGATCACCGCGACGAATTCACTCTCACCGTTTTCGGACGCGACGTCGCCGATCTTCGCGAGCGAGATCAGCGCGCCCGTCACGATGTCGTTGGAGCGCTCCTCCTTCAGCGCGCGCAAGAGCGCCGGCACAACGGCGCCGCGGATCGTCGCTTCCGAGGGCCGGAGCGAGTCCTTGGACTGATCCTGCTGGTTGTGGCCCAGGTAGAAGTCGTCGCTGCCCGTGACCGAGCTGCCCGCGCGGATCTTCGATCGCAGTTGGAGGTAGGGCTCTTTGTTGAAGGCCCACCAGAACTCCCACGTGGTGAGGTCCGGTCCGAGCTGGCCACCGCTCGGGGACGTGGAGGGGCCGGAGGCGCCACCCGGCGCCCCGCCGGGTGCCTGTGGGGTCCCCGGGCCAGGGGAGGTCGTGCCACCCGGACCGGGGCCTGAGGGCGCGCCGGAGCCAGGTGAAGAGGGCGCGCCCGCCCCGCCCCCGCCTCCGCCGCCGGGAGGCACGGTGTCGCCGGGGCCGCGATAGGTGCCGCCGTGGCCGCGGGTGATGTCTGGCAGGGCGAGCCCTGCGACGGCGAGCAAGGCGCCGGTCAAGAGCACGGAGTGGGTGGGCTGGATTGGTCGCATGGAGCCTCATTCAGGTTGTCTGGCCACACCCCGCGGCAGCTGCCGAGGGTGATGGATGCCCCGCGAGTCGGGGGCGTTGCTGACGGGCAGGCAAGCGTCGTGCCGCGGCCCCAGGAGTGGCACGGCAGCGCCGCGCTCGACCCGCGAGCCGCTGTCGGGTTCCTGCCGCGTAACACCGAATCACGCGCCCGCCTTCAGCGACGTCGAGAGCGCGCTTCTCTCGCGGGCTCCCTTTCGTCAGACTCGGTTGCCGAAGGCGCTCGACGAAGATGGAACCGCTTCGCACCACCGTGCCCGATCCCGTACAGCTAAGTGAGGTCGCGCCGCTCGGCAGCGAGGCCTCGTCGCTGGCGGGTGAGGCCGCGCTCGGATGTTTCGAGCGCGCCCTCGTGACGACGATCGTCGCCGCCGTGACGTCGTCGGCGCACACCGCCGATCGACCGCTCGGTGGGGGCACGTCGCCAATGGGCGCGCTCCTCGAGCGCGAATGGGACCAGCTGCGCCAGCGCCTCGGTCTCTCACGGCTCGAGCTGCGGTCGGGCGCCGAGGTGACTTTGGCCTCGCCGCGGGCGCAGCCGCGAAGGATCGACGAGGGTTGGTTCCAGCGTGTGTCGGGTCGACCCGCGTGCACTTCGCCAGCGATCCAACGCGAGGGCGCCGGGGCCCTGTGCGGCCTCGACGTCGACACCGCGATCTACCGCATCGCGACGCAATCCACGCGCGGCGGGGCACCAAGGGCGGAGCCGGTGGAGGACCCGGAGCCGGCCGCGCTCTGTGTGCAGGGCGAAACGCTCCGTTTGCCGTGTGCCGCGCTCGGCGAGGCCATCGGGCGCGCGGGCCTCGCGGCGCTGGTGCTGCGCGCGGACACCGAGGAGCGCGCCGAGCTGCGCGCGCTCGCAGCCCTGGGCGCCAGCGTGGGCGCGCGGCTGCACGACCTGCGCAACCAACTGACCCTCGCGCTGTTCCGCGCGGACCGGGTGACCGCTGGCGACGCCAGTCGCGACCACACGGCCGCCGCGCTGCTCGAGGACCTGCGGCGCGCGCGCGAGCTCGCGGCTGAGGGGCTGGTGCTGCCGCGCGGCGCGAGCAACGTGGTGCCGCTCGAGGCGCGACGAGCGCTGCCCGCGGTCGGACTGCGGGCGCTCGTCCTCGAGGAAGCCCGCGCTGTCGCCGCGATGTCGCGCGCGGCCGAAGCCCGCATCCGCGTCCGCTGCCCCGCGGACCTCGAGGTCCTCGGGGACAGCACGACCCTCGGGCGCCTCGTTCGCAACCTCTTGCTCAACGCCGCCGAGTCGCGCGCCGGCGGGGCAGGGATCACCGTCGAGGCCGCGCGATGCGGACCAGCCGGGCTCTGCCTTACGATCGCCGACGACGGCCGCGGGTTCGAGCCTGAAGCGTTGCGCAGTTACCTCGAGCCCGATCGAGCGCGCGCGCGCTCGCGCGATGGCACGGGTTTCGGCACGGCGAGTGTGCGGGAAGCGCTCGTGCGCCTCGATGGGGGCCTCACGGTCACCAGCGCGCCCGGGATCGGGACGCGGGTTCAGGTGGAGCTCTGGGCGAGCCCGCTGCCGGGAACGAGACCGGTGCTCGTCATCGCGCCACCCCGTGTCGCACCGCGAACGACGTCGGAAGCAGCGCGGGCCGTGGGGGACCGGCATTCCATGGGGGACCGGCGCCTCGTGCGGGTCGCTCACCCGCTGCGCGCGCTCACCCTGCTCGAGGCGCTACGCCCTGAGCGGATCTTCCTACACCGCGCGACCCTCGGCCCTGGCCGCCGCGAGCTGTTGCGCGCGGCGGCCAGGGCCGGGATCCCCGTCGAGAGCGCGAGCGCGCTCGAGCGCCAGGCGCTGCGCGCGATCTGCGCTACGCAACCGACCTGAGCTGGGGCATACGGAGCCGCACAAGTTGGAATCGGGCATACGGAGCCGCACAAGTTCTACCCGGAATTGCCGCACGAGGGCCTGCGCGCCGCGGAGCGGCGCGCAGGCCCTCGTGCGGCAATTCCGGGTAGAACTTGTGCGGCTCCGTATGCCCGATTCACTAGCCCGCGGTCTCCGCTTGCGGCGTCTCGAGCAGCATCGCGCGCATGTACTCGCGGTTCATTCGCGCGATGTTCGTGACGGAGATCGCCTTCGGGCAGGCCGCCTCGCACTCGTGGTGGTTCGTGCAGTTGCCGAAACCCTCGTGGTCCATCTGCTCGACCATCGCGATCACGCGCTCGCGGCGTTCGGGCTGGCCTTGGGGCAAGAGCGCGAATTGGCTCACCTTGGCCGCCGTGAAGAGCATCGCCGAAGCGTTCGGGCACGCGGCGACACACGCGCCGCAGCCGATGCACGCGGCCGCGTCGAAAGCGTCGTCGGCGCTCTCCTTGCGGATCGGGAGCGCGTTCGCGTCGGGCGCGGCGCCCGTGTTCACCGAGACGTATCCGCCCGCTTGCTGGATGCGGTCGAAGGCGCTGCGATCGACCGCGAGGTCCTTCACCACGGGGAACGAGAGGGCGCGGAAAGGCTCGACACGGATGTGCGCGCCGTCCGTGTACTCGCGCATGTGCAGCTGGCACACCGTCGTGCGCGCGCGCGGTCCGTGGGGCTTGCCGTCGAGGGTCAAGGCGCAGGAGCCGCAGATGCCCTCGCGGCAGTCATGGTCGAAGGCGACCGGGTCATGGCCTTCGCGCACGAGCCGCTCGTTGAGGACGTCGAGCATCTCCAGGAAGGACATGTGCTCGTTCGCCTCGACCCGGTGGGTCTCGAAGTGCCCGGGTGCGCCGGGGCCTTTCTGACGCCAGAGGTCGAGGGTGATGTTCATCGCGCCGTGGGGGGAGTTGCCGCTCACTTGTAGCTCCTCGTCGTCAACTTGACCTCTTCGAACGTCAGCGGCTCTTGGTGGCGCACTTCCGCCTGTCCTTCGCCGCGGTATTCCCAGGCAGCGACGTGCGCGAAGTGCTCGTCGTCGCGCTTCGCCTCGCCCTCTTCCGTCTGGTGCTCCTCGCGGAAGTGGCCGCCGCACGACTCGTCGCGCTCGAGCGCGTCGCGCACCTTGAGCTCGGCGAACTCCATGAAGTCGGCCACACGGCCGGCCTTCTCGAGGTCCTGGTTGATCGTGTTCGGATCGCCGATCACCTTGACGTCCTGCCAGAAGCTCGCGCGGAGCTCTTGGATGTCGGTGAGCGCGCTCTTGAGTCCCGCTGCGTTGCGGGCCATGCCGCACTTGTCCCACATCGTGCGCCCGAGCACCCGATGGAAGTCATCGACGGTGCGTGACCCGTTCACCGCGAGCAGCATTTGGAGGCGCCCGCGTGCGTCCGCTTCGATGGCCTGGAAGGCCGGGTGCGTGGTGTCGACGGGCGGCAACGCGCGACCGGCGAGGTGGCTCGCGACGGTCGCCGGCACGACGAAGTAGCCGTCCGCGAGGCCCTGCATCAGCGCGCTCGCGCCGAGGCGGTTCGCCCCGTGATCCGAGAAGTTCGCCTCGCCGAGCACGAAGAGCCCCGGGATGGTGCTCTCCAGGTTGTAGTCGACCCACAAGCCACCCATCGTGTAGTGCACGGCGGGATAGATGCGCATCGGCGTTTGATACGGGTCGTCGCCCGTGATGCGTTCATACATCTCGAACAGGTTGCCGTAACGCGACTGCACGGCGGTCTTGCTGTCGCGTTGGATCGCGTCGCGGAAGTCGAGGTAGACCGCTTCGCCCGACGGGCCGACACCTTGGCCCTCGTCACACACGGACTTCGCGTTGCGCGACGCCACGTCACGCGGCACGAGGTTGCCGAAGCTCGGGTAACGCTCTTCGAGGAAGTAGTACCGCTCTGCGTCCGGGATCTGCGCGGGCGCGCGCTCGTCGTGTGGTTTGCGCGGCACCCAGACGCGCCCGTCATTGCGCAACGACTCGCTCATCAGCGTGAGCTTCGACTGGTAATCACCGGAGCGCGGGATGCACGTCGGGTGGATCTGCGTGTAACACGGGTTCGCGAAGTACGCGCCGCGCCGGTGCGCGCGCCAAGCCGCTGTGACGTTCGAGTTCTTGGCGTTGGTCGAGAGATAGAAGACGTTGCCGTAGCCGCCCGTGCACAAGAGCACCGCGTGGCCAGCGTGGCGCTCGACCTCGCCCGTCGTCAGGTTGCGCGTGATGATGCCGCGCGCGACCCCGTCGATCACCACGAGGTCGAGCATCTCGCGCCGCGTCAGCATCTTCACGCGACCGGCTCGGATCATGCGGTTGAGCGCGGAGTACGCGCCCAGGAGCAGCTGCTGCCCTGTCTGGCCGCGCGCGTAGAACGTCCGCGCGACCTGCGCGCCGCCGAACGAGCGGTTGTCGAGCAGGCCGCCGTACTCGCGCGCGAACGGCACACCCTGGGCGACACATTGGTCGATGATCTGGAGCGAGACCTCGGCCAGGCGGTGCACGTTCGACTCGCGCGAGCGATAGTCGCCGCCCTTCACCGTGTCGTAGAACAGACGGTGCACACTGTCGCCGTCGTTTTTGTAGTTCTTGGCGGCGTTGATGCCGCCCTGGGCCGCGATGGAGTGCGCGCGCCGCGGGCTGTCGTGGATGCAGAACGCCTTGACGTTGTAGCCCATCTCCGCCAGCGTCGCCGCCGCGGACGCGCCGGCGAGGCCCGTGCCGACGACGAGGATCTCGAACTTCCTGCGGTTCGCGGGATTCACGAGCTTCAGGTCGAACTTGTGCTTCGACCAGCGCTCGGCCATCGGGCCGCTCGGCGACTTGGAGTCGAGCGTCGACGCGCTGCTCACTCGAGTGGTGTTGTCTTGTGCCATGGGGTCGAGCGCGCGCTGATCAGCCGCGGAGCATGAAGAGCCAGAACGGGAACGACGCGAAGCCGAGGAAGAGCGCGACAGACAGTAAGCGACCGAGCCAGAGGATCACGAGGCGCGCCCGTGGATGGCTGAGGCCCAGGGTCTGGAACGCGCTCTGGAACCCGTGCCAAAGGTGGGTCCCGAGCGCGATCAACCCGATGAAGTAGATCGTCGCGCCGAGCGGCGAAGACAGTCGATCGCGCACGGCGACTGCGAGGTCGTAGTGCTCGTCCGCGAACTCCTTCAGGATCCGGAAGTCGTAGAGGTGCACGAGCAAGAACACGAGCACGATCGGCCCGGTGATCGACATCGTGGTCGACGCCAAGGTTTTGGCGCCCTTACCGAGCTGCGACTGGTACTTGTCCGGGCGCGCTGCGCGGTTCTTCGCGATCAGGACGATCGCGAGCGCGATGTGGACGAGGAACAGCGCAGCCAAGCCGGCCTCGGCCAAGGGCAGCAGCGGATTCGACTCGAGAACGTGGGCGTAAGCGTTGAACGTGCTATCGCTCACGAAGAGCGTCAGATTGCCCGCGAGGTGCGCAACCAGAAACAGGACGAGCGCGAGTCCGGAGACCGCCATCACGTACTTGCGTCCGAGCGAGGAGGTCAAGAACCTCCCGAGCCAGTTCTTCATCGGCGTGGCCACTCCCGAACGAGGGGCGCTACAGTGAGACGGTCGTGGGCTCGCTGGCGCAGAGCGCTGGCGAGTGGGGGCAGGGTGGGGGCGTCGAGTGGGTGGGGGATATGCACCGATCGGAAACCTTGGCCAAAGATGGTATCGCTCAGGAGTACCCAGGAGGATGCAGTCCAGTTCCAAACCGACGCGCATCCCCCATGACCGTTGACTCGACCTTTGCTGCGCCGGGCAACTCGCCGGCGCCGCGCGCCTGCGACGATCTGCGCTCGACGCGTTTGTACTTGCTGCGCCACGGCGAGGTCGATGGTCATTGGCGCGACCGCATCTATGGACGCCTCGATGTACCGCTGTCGACGCGCGGGCACGAACAATGCGCGCGGATCGCCGAGGCCTTCCGCGGGCGCACACTGCGGGCCGTCATCAGCTCGGGTCTCGCGCGCGCCGAAGCCGCCGCGCTCGCGCTGCGCGCCGAGCGCCCGGAGCTCGCGCGCCGCGACGAACCGGACCTCGTCGAGCTCGACCGCGGTCCTTGGGCCGGCCGCTCGAAGTCCGAGCTCCGCGCCTCGGAGCCCGCGGGTTTCGAGCGCTGGGAGCGCTCGCGCGGTGTCCTCGGCCCGCCGGGTTCAGAGACCCTCGAAGAGCTCGCCGCGCGGGTCGTGCCGCGTGTCACGAGCCTCGCGCGCGAGTTCGAGGGCGGCGCGATCGCGGTCGTCGCGCACCTCTGGGTCACGCGCGCAGCGGTCTGTGCAGCCCTAGGACTCCCGGTGGCAAGGGCGGCGCAAATCGCATTGCCGCCAGGAGGCTGCGCGGTCATCGATTGGCCGTCGGGCCGGACCCCAGAGCTGATCTCGCTAGGGCCCGGATTGCCGCTGCCCTGAGTCAAAACCGAAGTACTGAGCCAGAAGTACTGAGCCAGGGTCGTTTGTTCGTATTTGCCGAGCGCTCGCGCTCGGCGCGAGCGCTCGGCAAATACGAACAAACGACCCTGGCTCAGTACTTCGGTTCAATTCGGCGAGACACCGCCCTTGGGGCCCTTGCCCGGCCTCGGCGGTGCGTCACCCGGCGAGCCTCCGAAACCGCCGCTCGGAGGTCCGCTCGGGCCGTCGGAGCCGCCGCCGAGGCGGCCTTCCATCATGCGCCGGAAATCGAACGCGCCCTCGCCGACGTGGGACGCGAGCCAGATGAAGTAACAGTCCACGGGGTCGACCGCGTCGTCGACCGGGAAGGCCGCCTTGCAGGTCAGGTCGCAGGGCCGGGACTTGTCGATGAAACAGTTCTTGGTGGCCATCAGAGCGCCCAGTGTAGGTCGAGGCAGCCCGCGGGCCTCAGGGGCACCTGGATCCTCGCGCCGATCCGGAAGACAACATAACGGACATTATCCGAAGTCGGAGATGGTCCCTGGGCATGCCACGGCCGGCACCATTCTCTACGGGTCGCAGCCCGAACTCCGGGCGAGTTCCCACGCCGAAGGTCCACTCCAAAGTGCGCTGCGCCGATGAGACAGTAGGAACCGCCATGCAACTCGACTCGACCTCAGCGCACCGCCGCACTTCGTCGTGCCGCCCGTCCGCCCTCGTCGCGCTCGCCCTCGGGTGTGTTGCGCTCTGGGCCAGCAGCTGTATCGCCCCGGCGACCCAGAGCGCGACTGCGGTGACCGAAAGAACGAGCGCGCCCGCGGGACACTACGCGCCTGGACTGCCCGTCTCCCACCCGCCGTTCGTGACCTTCAACGCCTCCTGGAAGACACGCACCGACGCGCACTACGTGTACGTCGAACACTACGGCAGCTACACCGAGTGTGGCGCGTGCATCCCGGGCCTCATGCGCGAGCTCCAATCCCAGGGGCTCGAAGAAGACGGCCCGCCGTTCGTGCTGTTCTACGACGACCCGGCGACGACGCCGATCGCGCAGCTGCGCAGCCGAATCTGCGCCCCGATCCGCGGCTCGCGGTCGCCTCGCGCGCCCTTGCGCTACGACCTGTTGCCCCAGGTCAACGTCGCCTACGCCGTCGTCAGCGGCGCGTACACCGAGGTCCCGCGCGCGTACCCGCAGATGAACGCGTACCTCGGGCGCAGCAACTGGGAGCTCGCGGGGCCGATCCGCGAGATCTACGTCGTGCCGCCGATCGGTCGCAAGCCCGCGGACCTCCTGTGCGAGGTCCAGTTCCCGATCGCGACGCGGCGCTGAGCCTCGGGAGCCGGCGCCGCGCGCGAACTCAGCGCGCGAGCGCCGCCTCGGGCGGGTAGACGCGCAGCACCTTCAGGACCCCCGCTTCGACGCGGCCGCGCACACGATCACCCGTCGCGAGCCTCGCGCGCAGTCGTGGTTCGACCTCGAGCGGACGCTCCTCGCCCTCGAGGTCGACGAAACGCTGGGCCGTGTCGTCAGCCACCTCGAAGACATCGCCGACGGCGAGATCCTCGTCGGTATCGCGCTGCGCGGTCTGATTCCTGACGTTGCCCGGCACAGCGACGAGGTTGTTCGCCTCGATCACGCGCGGCAACGACTCGACGAGGCCGTCGAGCGCGGGCCCGAAGGTCTCCATGACGTCGTGTTCGTGCGCGCTCCGGCACCAATCACCGAAACGCCGCAGCGCGCCGAGCAGGGCGCGGGCCGCGGCGGCGTCGCGCACGACTCCGCGCTCGATGACCCAGAAGCTCGCGAAGCGCACGAGGTCTTTGGCGCCGAGCTCCTCGAAGACGCCGATGGGTTCGGCGAACGTCGCGAGGTGCGCGAGCGGCGCGAGCTCACGCGCGCTCGCCTCGCCCTCGGTCACGCTCGTCTCCCAAACAAACTCGTGCACCATCGCGCCGACGACGCCGGGGAAGTCCGGCGCGGGTTGGTCCTCTTCGTCGTCATCCGACTCGTCGAGGCCGAGGGCCTCGCGCAGCGCCGCGACTTCGCTCGCCGCGTCGTTACCTGCGGCCCGCTTGCGCGCAAATTCGTCGACCACGCGGGCGCGTTCTTCGTCGTCCTTCGGGGCCTCGCGATGGCTCGTGCGCGCATCCGACTCGTTCCGCGGTCGGCGCGTCCGCTCTTCGGTCGCCTCCTCTTCTTCTGCGTCGCGCTGCAGCGAGTCCAGATCAGGTCCGTCCGCTTCGTCCTCGTCTGGATAGTCGTGTGGCTCGTCCTCGCCTCGCTCTTCCGGCGCCTGCGTCCGCGCCCCGATCACCTGCCAAATCTGCAGCAGCTTCGCGCGCGCGAGCTCCAGGTCGACCTCGGACTCGAACGCGAGCTCCGCGAGCACTTCGCCGAGCGCGTCTCCCCTACCGGGCGTCACGGCGCCCGGCGTGGGCGGCTCGAATGCGAGGCGCTCGAGCAACGCCTCGGCGAGGGCTTCGTCGAGGCCTCGTTCGGCGAACCAGCGCCGCGCCTCGGCGATGACCTCGTGGCGCTCTGCGACGGAGATGCCCGGGGTGGGTTCCGAGGTCTCGCGCGGCACGGACGCGTCCCGGTGCAGAGCGCCGAAGAACATACGCTCGAGCTCGAGTTGTGCGAGGCGCAGGACCTTGGCGCCGGGACCGCTGCGCAGCTCCGCGAGGTCTCGCTCGAGGGCGCCGACGATCTCCGGACCACGGAAGACGCCTGCGGCGGGCGACGGGACATGGAGTCCATCGCCGATCGGGGACAAGCGGCCGACGACGAGGTCCCCCACCTGCAGGCGGCGGGCGAGCTCCGGCGCGGCGAGGGCATAGGTCGCGAGGCCGGAGATGTCCCGCAGCCACGCGCCCTCGTCGACGCGGACCTCCTCGACTAGGAAGGCCCCCGTCGCCGAGGAGAGCACGCCGTCGATGGCGAGCTCGAGGAGCTCCGGCTCGAGGCCCTCCGCATCGGTGAGCGACTGCCGCAACGGATCGAGCAAACGCTCGGCCGGCGCCCCACGCAGGGTCGGGCTGTGGCGCTCGATGAGGAACCACTCGGCATGCCGCCGCGCCGCGAGCCAGGCGCTCTGCGGGTCCGACAGCGGCGTGGTCGCCGCGAAGAAGTGCGGCACGCTGGCCTCGAACTCGGCCGCGACCGCGGGGTCGCGCCGGGCAGCGCCGAGGAGCACCGTAAATACTTGGTCCACGGCGCCCGTGGCTCGGGCGGCGAGTTGGGAAGAAGACTCCGTCACAAGCTCAATGTAGCCCGTGTGCCCCGCCGCGAATCGAATCGGTGGCGAACGGGTCTCACAAATCGAACCGGATCCGGGCTGGAACGGCCCCCCCACAGCCGATAGTGCCGTGAGAGGGACCTTTACATGATAGCCTGGATCCAAGCAGCAGAAACGGGCGGCGGGACACTCGCCGGCACCTGGCTCCGGGGCACGCCCTGGATCGATCTCGTCGGCCTCACGATCGTGCTCGTGTTCCTCGGGCTCGGCATCAAGCACGGGCTCGTGTGGCAAGTGACGCGTCTCCTCGGGATGTTGATCGCGGTCGCCATCGCGCGCGGCGTGTCGCCCGAGTTCACGCCCAGATTCGTCGCCGCGCTCGACCTGCCCGAGCGAGCCTGCCAAGGGCTCGTTTGGCTGCTGGCGTTCGTCCTGTGCCTCCTCATCGCATCGGGGATCGGGATGATCGGCAAACGAGCGCTCCAAGCGGTCCAGCTCGGTCCGATGGATCGCGCTGGCGGCGCGCTCGCTGGGGCCATGACCGGTATCCTGGTGCACTCGGCCTTGCTCGTGATGTTGATGTCGATCGGCAGCACGCGGTGGTCGACGCAGACCCTCGCGAACTCGCAGAGCGCGGTCGTGCTCGACAACCTCGCGCGGAAGTCGAACATCCTCCTCAACGCGCAGGCCGCCGAGCGCATCGTGGGCCCGTGGGGCCAGCAATACGACCTGCAGCGCGGTCGCGAGATGCGCCAACGCGCCTCCGAGGTCGAGCGCGCGGTACCTGTCGGGCGCGCGGCACCTCTCGGGATGCGTTGACCCGAGCGTCAGCCGCGGCGGCGGGTGTCAAGCCACGCGGCGGGTAACACGAGCACGGCGCCTTCGCCGTGGGCTTCGATCTCGATGCCCGGCGCGATCTTCCGCAGCGATTCGGCGCGCGCCGCGAGCTGCCCGAAGGGCTGCAGCGCGAGGCCGACCGCGTCGTCATCTCCGGCGAGCCACCCGCCTCTGCATGGCTGTCCGCCGGCCGCGGCGTCGTCGACGGCCAGCCAACTGAACGCGGCGACCGCCCAGGGTGCTTGCCACCCGTCCAGCGCGGCGGGCGCGAGCGACGGTGTCGGCGCGATCTTGACCTCGAAGGTCACCGCGCGGCGTCGAGCCGCCAGCGCGACCAGGTCGAGCATCAAGGCGAGCCCGCGTGGTTCACGCCGACTCTGCAGGGCGTTCGCGCCCAGCGCGCTGCCGAGCACGGCCAGGATGTAACCGAGATCCCGGGTCCGATCCCCGGCGCGCGCCAGGTCGTCGGCGCGTTCGTAGAAGAGCGAATCGCCTCCGCCCAGCTCGAGGACCGCGCGCAGCCCAGTCAGGAGCTGGGTCTGGTTGTTGAACTCGTGCAGCAGGACGGGCAACAGCCCTCCTACCAGAGGGTCGAGCCGCTGCCCCTTCGAGCGTTTCAACCGCGCGGCGCCGATCGGACCCTCGGAGTCGTCCGACCTGCCCGCTGCGACAGCGTCGGTCGCGGCAGCCTTTGGCGTGTGCATCGAGGGTCGTCCAAGTGGTGCCGGGCGTGGGAGTCGAACCCACACTCCCTTATCGGGAAGCGGATTTTGAATCCGCCGCGTCTGCCATTCCGCCAGCCCGGCTCTGCGAAGCGCAGAGGGTACCGAACGGGCGCAGGCGCACAAGGCCTCGACCGAGAACTGCACACGCTGAATGATCCGCGCCCTCGCGCGCTCCCACTTCCGTAGGAACGTCGCGAGGGCGCGGCTCGCACGTCTAGGACCGGCGAGACAAACCTGAGTTCACGTCCGGTCCGTTAGGACCGGCGGGACAAACCTGAGATCCCAGCCCGTCAGGACCGGCGCCGTGTGTCGAGAATCACTGGAACAGGATCGAAACGGCGTTCGAGAAGTTCGACGAGGGCGCGCCCATCGGACCCGTGTCGCGGAACCAGCCCTGGAAGTTGCGGGTCTGGCCCGCGGTGACGGCGACAAACGCTCCGCCGGACGGCGTTTGGGGCAGGTTCAGGACGAGCGCGAACGTGCCCTGCGCGCCGCTATTCAAGATTTGACCGGCTCCAACGTAGCGACCGATCGTGCCGCCGACACACAGGATGCCCGCGCTGCCACCCGGGTTCGGAAGCATGATCTGCGTCGTGCTGGTGACGAAGAACCCGAACTGATTGGCAGGCATGCCCGAGCAGGTCAGGGTCACGTTGTTGTTGGCAGCCACGGCGCTACCGGTCGCGGTGATCGCGGCCGGCGAGCCCGTCGTGTTGACGTTCGCGGGGCAGTACGGCGTGCCGAGCGTGCTCGGTGTGGCCGGGACGATCTGCAGGCCGTTCATCGTGTCGAACAGGTTGTTGATCGACAGGAGGATCTCGATCGTACCACCCAAGGCCACCGTGACGCGGTGTCGACTGTGGGTGACTCCGAGCACGAAGCCCGCAATGAAGTCGCCTCCCACCGCTTGCAGCGGGTCCGGTGAACCGGTCACCGCGATGTCCGTCAGGAAGCTCGAGTTGTCCGGCGCCATCGAGTACATGTACACGTCGTAGTCGCCGGGGGCGAGGGCGTGGACCGTGATCGAGTGGGGACCACCGACGTAGCCGGCGTCGTCGAAAAGCGCTTCGTCATCGCCAAACGTATTGGCGTTGTCGAACTCGAGGAACACGTAGCCGCCTGCCACCGTCGTATTGAATTCGACGGTGACCGGCGACGGCGCGTTCGCCGTCGTGACGAGCGGCGGCGACGCGTAGTTGGTGAGGCCCGTCAGGAGGTCGATATCGACCGCGTTCCATTCGCCGACCGAGCCCGAGGCCGCGCCATAGGTGTTCGCCGGGATACCGAACCCGAAGGCCACGCTGCCGATGTCGACATTGAAGGCCTGGGCACTCGCGGTGCCGGAGAGAGTGACGAGGGCGACGGTGGAAAGAATGTGTTTCATCGAGATCGAATGTGTGCGAGTGGACGAGGGCGGAACCCTAACCGGGGTCCCATTGCGCGGAACCCTGACAGCAGAAGCTTCCCCGACTGGACGGGGCGGCGCAAGTCGGGGTTCCTTTCTGTGCGCGAGTCGACTCGAATCGGGCAGCGGACGCGTCGTTCTGCCCCAACGGGAGTCAGTGAGGGCGCGTCACGAGCCCAGCAGCGCCCGCCGATCGAGGCCCCGCGCCAGGATCTCGAAACAGAGCGCCCGAAAATCCAGCCCCGCCACCGCCGCTTCGCGTGGCAACAGGGATCTCGGGGTGAGACCCGGCAGGGTATTCACCTCGAGCAGAACCGGGGTCGCCTCGTCGTCGCATGAGCCGGCTGCAGGGCCTGGGACGATGAAGTCGACACGTCCGTAACCCTCGCCCCCCACCGCGTCCCACGTCGCGCGGGCGGCGGCCTGGACGGCGCGCTCGTTGACCTCGCCGAGGCGCTCCGCGGGGCAGCGCTCGAACGCGCCGTCGGCCGCGTACTTTTCGTGGTAGTCGAAGAACTTCGAGCCCTTGGGCAGGATCTCGATCACCGGCAACGCAATCGCGTCCCGGCCGTTGCCCATAACGCCGGCGCTGACCTCGAGTCCCACGATTCCCCCCTCGACAACTGCGTCACCGCCAGTGTCGCGCAGCACCGTGAGCGCGCTCTCGATCTCTTCGTCGGTGCTGCATCGGAACACGTGCACCGAGGAGCCACCCGTCGCATGTTTGACGAAACAAACCTCGCCGGGGAGCGCGCGCGCCAAGCGCACGTAAGCCGTCAGCTCGCCCTGCAATGCGTGACGGCTGATGGAGAAACCCGGCGCGACGCGCACACCGACCTCCGCCGCAGCGAGCCGGGTGCGCCCCTTGTGCATGCACAGGGCTGCCGACGCGTGCCCGGTGCCGGTGTGCAACCTCCCGGCGATCTCCAGGAAGGCCGCGATCCGACCGTCCTCTCCCGACCCGCCGTGCAGCGCGAGGAAGTACATAGCGTCAGGCGGCAGTGTTTCGAGCGCAGCGGCCGGGCTGGACGGGCCACTGCCCGTATCCCAGCGCCCGTCGGCCTGGATCTCGACCCGTGAGACCTCTGGGCAGAGGCGCGCCGTCGGACCGTCCCCGGGGGCAGCGAACGCCGCGAGGACCGCCGCGCCGCTCGCGAGCGAGACCTCGCGCTCGGTGGACGTGCCGCCGTACACGACGACGACCGGACGCTCGCCTAGCTCATCGGCGTGCGCGGACCAGCGCCACGGAGTCGACTCCACCGAGCGCGCCACCGGATTCCGCTTCGACCCATCCGCCACGTTTGTGCTCCTCGGACTTTCGCCCGATCGTTGTTCTGACCTCGACGTAACGCCGCGGCCCCATCACGTGGAGGCCATCGGATCCGCTCGCTGTAGTTCACTTGTACCAGTGCCCGCCTGCGTACGGCGTCGGCGTACGACCGCGGAGCTCTGCGGCGGTTTCGGCGCAACGGGGGTCGATCTCGACCAGAGGCTCGCCGGCGGCATCCACGGGCGGCGTCGGCGCGCCGGCTGTTTGGACGAGCGCGACGAAGTACGCGAGCAGATCTGCGCGACAGCTCGCAGCCGAGTCGACCCCCGTGGCGTTCTTCACCGGACTGAACTCTTCGCGCCGTTCGACCTCGAGGGTCACGCTGTGCTCCGAGGCGCCGAGGGCGTCGAACACGAACGTCTCGAACTTCACCCCGTCCACCTCGGTGCGTTGCCCGTCGGCGCCGACGCTCGGCAGTTTCTTGCGCGCCAGGTGCCAGGGCAAGTGCAGCCGCCCGCCGCGATTCAGGTCCTCGACGAAGGCGCGCGACAGCATGTGCGAGGCGATGTTCCCGGCGCCGAAGAGCAACGCGCCGTGCGCATCGCGCGCGTCGCGCAGCGTGTCGGGCAAGTCCGAGTACTCGATGCACCCGAGGCGTCCGTCGGCGCGACCGATGACCCCCACCTTCTCGCCGGGGTCACGCTTCGACACGACCTTGCTGGACATCCCGGCCTGGGCGCCCGCGCGGAGCCCGGTATTCGGGAGCCCCGTATCGTGGAGCCCGATGAACAGCGGGTCCGCAGGTCGCGCCAGGGGGTTGTCGACCTGGAAGTAGGAGAGCTGCTCGATGCCCCGCGCCGCCATGTCGGCCAGTGCGCCCGACGTCGACAGGGCCGCCAGCGAGCCGCCATGCCCGTTGGGCGCGAGGAACAACTGGTCCGGCGCCTCGAGCACGATCCGCCCCTCCGCATCGAGGGCCGGCAGCATCGCCTGCGAGAAGAAGATCACGTCCTCCGGCGCGAGCCCGAAGTGCCCGCCCGCGGCGAACGCCTCCCGCGTCGCGGCGTCGTTCGCCGGCGACGTCATCACGTACCACGTCGGTCGGAAGCCATGCCGTTGGCCGGCGGCCACGATGCGCGCGGCGTGCCACGCGAACAGCGAGGCCTCGCTCAATGGGCCGACCGGGAAGCAGCCCTTGGGTCCATCGAAACCGAGGCGCGACCCCTGGCCGCCCGCGACCAGCATGAAGCCCACGCGTCCAGCCGCGAGCAGCTCCGCGCCGCGTGCACGGGCGGTCTCCGCTGCCTGCGTACGTCGGCGGTCGAGGGTGAACACCTCGGGCGGTTCGAACGCTGCGCTCGCGACCGTCGCGCCTCGCCGCTCCTCCCGGAGCAGGGCGCCGAGCTCACCGATCAGCGTCAGATCGAGCGCCTCCACTTGCGCGACCAGCCGGGCGCGACCGGCGCCGTCGAGGCGCTCCCAGCCGCTCCACACGTGGCCTTGCCCGGCCGCGGAGAGGCGCGAGCGCAGCTCTTCCGGGGGCTTCACCGAGGAACTCGACACGGCACGAATTCAGTTCTTCGAGACCTCTTGTAGGACAGCGACGCCGCCCTTACCCGAGGTCACCTCTGCTCATCGAGCGCCGCGTTCAGCGCGCGCTCTTGACACCCTCGCCCGTGGACAGGGTGTCGAGCATCTTCTCGATGAGATTCACGACCGAGTCGACACGACGCTCGATGCGCATCTGACGCTGCAGAATGCGCTCGACCACCGGAGGCAGCACCGCCTCACGCACGTAGTTGTTGATCATGTTGATGATCTCCGCGCGGTTCGCGTCGGGCAACTGGTGGAAGTGGTATTCGAACTTCGTTCGCAGGATGTCCTCGGTGGTGTGCATGCACTCCTTGGAGATCTCTTCGAGGCTCTGTCGGTCGTGCTCGCGGTGGAACACTTCGAGCTTGAAAGCGTGCAGGAGATCCTGGAATTTCTTTTGCACGGGCGCGGGTCGGGTTTGGGGGTCGGGGAGAGGGCAAGCGGGGCGCGCGAACCGCGCCCCGTGATGATCGTACGTGTGGATTGTACGCGGCATCGCGACCTCACCGCCACCTATGCGTGGATCGATGAGGCCTGGTCCTGTTACGGGGCTTTGCCGACCAGGATCGAGACGTTGTGGCCGCCGAACCCGAGCGAATTGCACAGGGCGTTCTCGACCTTCATCGCGCGGGCCGCACCCGGGACGTAGTCGAGGTCACAAGCGGGGTCCGGCGTCTCGTAGTTGCGCGTCGGGTGGACGATGTCGGAGTGCACGGCCAGCACCGTGTAGACGAGCTCGACACCGGTCGCCGCGCCGAGGAGGTGCCCGATCATCGACTTGGTCGAGCTGACAGCCAAGCGATCCGCGTGGCCTCCGAAGACACGTCGGATGGCCTTGGTCTCCGTCGCGTCGTTGTATTCCGTGCTCGTGCCGTGGGCGTTGATGTAGTCGACCTGGTCGGGCGCGACCCGCCCATGGCGAAGCGCCTCTTCCATCGCGCGGGCCGGTCCGTCGCCCGAGTCCTCGGGCGCGGTGATGTGGAACGCGTCGTCGGTCGAGCCGTAACCCTTGACCTCGCAGTAGATGCGCGCGCCGCGCGCCTTCGCGCGCTCGTACTCTTCGAGCACGAGCAGACCGCAGCCCTCGCCCATCACGAAGCCGTCGCGATTCTTATCGAATGGACGCGACGCCGCGCCGGGATCATCGTTGCGCGTGGAGAGCGCCTTCGCGGACGCAAAACCCGCCATCGAGAGCTGTGTGATCGCCGACTCCGAGCCGCCGGTCACGACGATGTCGCAGTCGTCCCACTGGATCGAACGCCACGCCATCCCGATCGCGTGGCCGGCGGAGGCGCACGCGCTCGACGTCGTGAACGCTGTGCCGAGCAACCCGTGCCGGATCGCGACCTGGCCGCTGACCGCGTTGGCCATGATGCGCGGGATGAAGTGCGGGCTCACGCGGCGCGCGCCGCGCTCGAGCAGCACCGCTTGCTGTTCGAGGATCCCGGTGATGCCGCCGATCCCAGTGCCGATGATCGTCCCGCAGCGCCGCCGGAGCTCCGGAGACTCGCCACGCAGACCCGCGAGCCCCGCGTCGCGGACGGCCTCGTCCGACGCCATGAGGGCCCACATCGTGAACGGGTCGAGCTTGCGCTGCTCCCGGTCATCGAAGCCGTGCTCCTCGGGTCGCCACTTGATCTGGCCGGCGATGGTCGCGGCTTGCCCCGTGGTGTCGAAGCGATCGATCGTCGAAATGCCGTTCTCACCCGCGAGGATGCGCGGGAGGGACGACTGTACGTCGAGCCCGAGGGGGTTGACCGTCCCGAGGCCCGTGACCACAACTCGGCGCATGCCGTTCTATTCCTTCTCCAAGAGAGGTTTGTCCACGCAGGGTTGCGCATCGAGGGTGCACGCCGCATGGGCTCTGCGAGCGTCGCCGCAAGGGCGCAGCCGCAGAGGGCCGCTCAGGTGAGCTTGGCCTGGATGTAGTCGACGGCGGCGCCGACGGTTTGGATCTTCTCCGCGTCCTCGTCCGGGATCGAGATCTCGAACTCGTCCTCGAACTCCATGACCAACTCGACGGTGTCGAGCGAGTCGGCGCCGAGGTCATTGATGAACGAGGTCTCGCGGTTGATCTTATCCGCGGTCGTGCCCATCTGGTCGCAGACGATCTTCTTGACGCGGTCTTCGACGGAAGCGGTGCTCACGTTGTTCAAGTCTCCGAGGGGGGGTGCAGGGAATCCTGTGGGGAAGGCAGGAACCCGCGGGGCGCGGATTCGAGCGTGCAGCTTGGATGAAGGTCGAAGTGGACCCAGGTGGAGCTCAGAGACTGAGCCCCCCGTCCACGATCAGAGTCTGGCCCGTGATGTAGCCGCCGCCGGGCCCCGCGAGGTACGCGACGGCCTCGGCGATGTCGGCGACGGCGCCGATCCGCCCGAGCGGAATCGCGGCCGTCAGCTTCTCGCGTTCGTTGTCGGGGATCCCCGAGGTCATGTCGGTGTCGATAAACCCCGGCGCGACGGCGTTCACGCAGACCCCGCGCCCGGCGAGCTCCTTGGCCGCCGAGCGAGTCAGGCCCAGCACACCGGCTTTGCTCGCGGCGTAGTTGGCCTGGCCGGCGTTGCCGGTCACCCCCACCACGGACGCGATGTTCACGATCCGCCCGCCGGTCTTCATCATCGGCCGGGCGGCGGCCTTGAGGAAGTTCCAGGTGCCCTTCAAGTTGACCTCGATCACCCGGTCGAAGTCCTCTTCGCTCATGCGCATGATGAGCTGATCGCGTGTGATCCCGGCGTTGTTGACGAGCACGTCGAGGCCCCCGAGGTCCTTGCGGATCTCGTCCACGAGGCTCGCCACGGCCGCGGTGTCCGCGACGTCGACGCCGTACGCCTTGGCGCCCGCCGTCGCCGCCGAACAGGCGGCCGCGGTGTCCGTGGCGTTCTCCGCGCGGGTCGCGACACACGCGATCCGGGCCCCGTCGCGAGCGAGTCTCTCTGCGACGGCGCGCCCGATGCCGCGGCTCGCGCCGGTCACCAGGGCGACCTTGCCCTCGAGAGGCTGCAGGGGCGCGGGGTTGCTGGAGGGGGTCAAGGGTTGAGGGGAGTGGAGCGAGAGGGTGCGTGCTCGCGGGGTTCTGTCCAGCCCCGGGTGCCAGCTCCGCGCCCCTGTGGGCGGCGCGAAGGCGGCGGAGGCCAACCGGAGCGCGGCGAGGGTAGCCGCGGGCCCCGGGGGCTTCAACCTCGAGTCGCCCAGGATCAGTGCGCGGGAGCCCGCTCCCCGGGTGGCCGCTCTTCGGGACTCCTGGGCGCGAGGTCCGCGGGCTTGGCGGCGGAGCGGACCGTGACCGGCGGCGCGAGCGGCGCGCTGGCCTCGGCTTCGACTGCCTCGACGATCTTGCCGAGCATGCCGCCGAGGACTGCGCCGGGGCCCGGCTCGAGGAAGGCACGCACCCCTCGCTGGAGGGCGGCCCGCATCGAGCGCTCCCATAACACCGGCGCGCAGACCTGGGCGCCCAGGGTGCGCTGCACCTCGTCGACCGTCGCGACGGGGGCGGCTGTGACGTTCGAGAGGACCGGCACACGCGGCGCCTGGAGCGGCGTCTCGGCCAAGGCTGCCGCGAGGCGCTCGGCTGCGGGCCGCATGCACTCCGAATGGAAGCCGCCCGCGACGACGAGCCGGCGGGCCCGCCGGACGCCGTGCTCGCGGGCGCCTGCTTCCACCGCGTCGAGCGCGGCGAGCTCGCCCGAGAGCACGATCTGGCCCGGCGAGTTGAGGTTCGCGACCTGACAGATCCCGTGCTGCGCGCCGACCGCGGCGAGCGCCTCGGCTTGCTCGAGGGTGGCCCCCATCAGGCTCGTCATGCCGCTCGGGCAAGCGTCCGACGCGGCTTGCATCGCCTCGCCGCGCAGGCGCACGAGGCGCAGGCCGTCCGCGAATCCGAAGGTGCCGGCGGCCCAATGGGCGGTGTATTCGCCGAGGGAGAGGCCGGCGACGAGCGACACGTTGTCCGGTCGATCGAGGTCACCTGAGGCCCACGACGCGCCGGCCGGCGAGCCTTCGCCGAGGTGTCCGATGTGCCCGAGGTGTCCGATGTGCCCGAGGGAACGCAACACGCGCACGATCGCGACGCCGGTCGTGTAGATGCCGGGCTGCGCGACGTCGGTGCGGTGCACCTCGTCGCCGCGGCGCCAGCAAGCCTCGCTCAGCGCGAATCCGAGCGCCGCGTCGGCCTCGGCCCAGGTCGCCTTGGCCACAGGGAAGGCCTCGGCCCAATCGCGGCCCATGCCCTCGAATTGGGCCCCTTGGCCCGGGAACAAGAGCGCGGGCGCGTCGGGTTGTACGTGCGTCGTCGCCATCGGCATCACCATTGGATCAACGTCGCGCCCCAGGTGAGGCCCGCGCCGAAGGCGACCAGGACGATCTTGTCGCCGCGCTTGATCCGGCCTTCGCGGACGGCCTCGTCCAGCGCGATCGGGATGCTGGCCGCAGAAGTGTTGCCGTACTTGTGGATGTTGACGAAGAACTTCTCGCTCGGCCACTCGAGCCGCTCGCGCGCCGCTTCGATGATGCGCTGATTGACCTGGTGCGGCACGACGAGGGCGATCTCGTCCGCGGGCACACCCTCGGTCACCTGCAGGATCAACTCGGTCATCTTCGTGACCGCGAAGCGGTAGACGTCGCGCCCCTTGATCCGGATGAAATGGTCGGCGGAGTTGTAGTCCGGGTGGTTGTGCGGATGCTCCGAGCCACCCTCGGGGATGTGGATGAAGTCGTAGCCCGAGCCGTCCGCGCCGAGCACCTGGCGCAGGATCTCACCTTGTCGGCAGTCCTTGTGGGGGCGCAGGACCGCGGCCCCGGCGCCGTCGCCGAACAAGATGCACGACGAGCGGTCCGTCAGATCGAGGTAGCGCGAGAGCGTCTCGCCGCCGATGGCGAGCGCCGTGCGCGCGCGCCCGGCTGCGATGTAGGTCTCGGCCGTGTGCAGCGCGGTCAGGAATCCCGCGCACGCGGACATCACGTCGAAGGCGGCTGCGTTCACGAGACCCAAGCGGGTTTGCACGAGGCACGCCACCGATGGCATCAGGTGGTCCTGGGTCAAGGACCCGACGATGACGAGGTCGACCTCCTCCGGCTTTACACCGGCAGCGGCGAGCGCTTTGCGCGCAGCCGCCTCACAGAGGTGCGAACAGTTCGTGCCCTCGTCCACCCAGCGCCGCTCGCGGATACCCGTGCGCTGGTGGATCCACTCGTCGCTCGTGTCGACGAGGCGCGCCATGTCATCGTTCGTGACGACGCGGGGCGGCAGCTCGGAGCCGGTGCCGGCGATACCGACGCGGGTCAGGGTGACGGGCATTCTGGATTCTCGGGGAGGGCGCGTTCGCGTCGGGGATCCCGCTATGGTCCCGAATTGGGTGCCCGGGATCAACGAGGAGGCACGAAGCTCTGCCCGTGGCCCCTAAAATCCCTAGGAGCCTGCGCCCGCATCCGCGGCCAGCCCTTCCACGATGGCGCGGTTGACGTCGGCGTCGAGGTTGCGGGCCGCGAACCTCACCGCGTTCGCTACGGCGCGGCCGTCCGAGCGGCCGTGTCCGATGACCACGACCCCCTGGACACCGATCAGGAGGGCGCCACCGTACTCGGCATAGTCGACCTTGCGCGCGAGGCCGCCCAGGCACTCCTTGGCCCAGGGCGCGCCGCGCTGGGCGAGCTCACCGCCGAAGAGTTTCATGAGGTGCTCCGCGAAGCCCTCCATCAACTTGAGCACGACGTTGCCCGTAAAGCCGTCGGTCACGATCACGTCGGCCACGGCGCGGAACAGGTCGCCGCCTTCGACGTTGCCGATGAAACGCAGCTTGCTCGCGGTCAGCTGTTCGTGCGCCTCCCGCAGGAAATCCGTGCCCTTGCTGGCCTCTTCGCCGATGTTCAAGAGGCCCACCCGCGGCCGCTCGACGCCGACGACGACCCGCGCCAGCGCGGTCCCCATCGTGCCGTACTGCACGAGGTGCTCGGGCTTGGGCGACGTGTTCGCGCCCATGTCGAGCAGCGTCAGAGGGTGCCCGTCGAACTCGGCGTTGATCGCGATGCCCGGGCGTCGCACCCCCTCGAGGGTCTTCAGGCCGACCGTCGCCGCGCCGACGACGGCGCCCGTGTTGCCCATCGACACGTGGGCGCCGGCGAGCCCCTGTTTCACCGCGCCCGTCGCGACGGCGATCGAGGAACGCGGTTTCGCGCGCAGGGCGAAACTGGGTTTTTCGTCCATCCCGATGACCTCGGGTGCGTGCAGCACCTCGAGCCCGGAGAGGCCGCGCTCAGCGAGGCCCTGACGGATACGACTCTCGTCGCCTACGAGCAGGAGCCGCTCGGGCGCGAGGCCCCCTTCGACGAGGCGCTTCACACCGTCGAGGTTGGCGGCGGGGGCGTGGTCCCCCCCCATCACGTCGAGCGCGATGCGCGATTGAGCTTCCAAGATCGTCCGTGCGAAGAGGAAGAGTTGTGGGCTCGCGGAGGTCAGATGACCGAGGCGAGCGGACATGGGTCATCGGCGGCGGGCCAGCGGAGCTCGGCCGCGCCGACGGCGGCTCAGGCCTCGACTTCGTCGTCCTTCTCGAACACGACGCGGCCTTTGCTGCCGCCCTTCTCGAAGCCGTAGTGCGTAGCGTCCTCACTGACCCGGTGGCTCAGTGTCAGGACGCCCGAACGCGGGCAGCGGTGGGGCTGGGGCGGGTCGAGCGCGAGGTGAGAACGGCGCTTGTTCTTGCGGGCCTTGGAGTGGCGGCGCTTCGGATTGGGCATGGCGGACTCGCGGATTCGGGGCACCCGGGGTGTAGGTCGCGGGCGCGAAGAGCGCAAGAAGGTAGCGGCCGACCCCGTCCCGGGTCAACGACTGAACGGCGGTGTCGTCGTGGCGCGCTCGTGGGGTGCTGGATGCAGTCGAAGGCTCGGGTTCAGACCCTGAGCTGGGCAGCGAACGACTCGCGGACGGCCTCGATGGCCGACACGATCGCGTTGGGGTTGTCCCCGCGACCCTGCGCCGCGTCGGGCCGACCGCCACCGCCGCCGCCGACGTGCGCCTTGACGAGCTGGGCGAGGTCCCCGGCGCCGAGGCCGCGGGTCCGGGCGTCGCCCTGGCACAGGGCCAAGAAGGGCACCTTGCCGTCCGCGCGACCGAAGACGACGAGCGCGAGGTGAGGGCGCGCGCCCTTGACGCGATCGCCGACCTGGCGCAAGGCCTCCTGGTCCACCTCGCCGAGGTCGAGGACCCCCGCGAACACCCCGGCGCGCTCTGTCAGCGTCTCTTCGACCTTGCGGAAGAGCTCCCCGACGTCGGCGCCCTGGGCAGCTTTCTGGGCCTTCTTGGCGTCCTTGAGTTGCTGCTGCAGCGCCCCCACGCGCTCGGCCAGCTCGGCCGGTTTGACCTTCAGCTGGGACGACAGCGCCTGCAGCACCGCGCGTTGTTCCTGGAAGGCGCGCACGGCCTCGCGCTGGGTGACGGCCTCGAGGCGGCGCACACCCGCAGCCACGGCGCGCTCGGACAGCACGACGAACGGCCCGATCTCGCCTGTGCGCGCGACGTGGGTCCCGCCGCACAGCTCGAGCGACCACGCGCGCGCGGCTTGCGCCCCATCGGCGCGCGCCTTGTGTCCGCTCGCTGGTGCAGCGTCGCCGCTCCGGGAGTCGATCGAGACCACCCGCACCTCGTCGCCGTACTTCTCGCCGAAGAGCGCCATCGCGCCACGCGCCTTCGCCCGCTCCGGTGTATCGACATTCGTCACGACCTCGGTGTCACGCGCGATGTGCGCATTCACGGCGTCCTCGACGAACTCGAGGTCTTGCGCGTCGATCCCCTGCGGGTGGCTGACGTCGAAACGCAGCCGGTCCGGGCCGACGTATGACCCCTGCTGGGCGACGTGCTCGCCGAGCCGATCGCGCAGCGCTTGGTGTAAGAGGTGCGTGGCGGTGTGGTTCGCGCGGATCGCGTCGCGACGGGCGCGATCGACGCGGCAACGGACCTTGGCGCCGGGCGCGGGCGTGCCGGAGAGTTGGCCGACGTGCACGTGCACATCGCCGACCTTCTGGGTGTCCTCGACCTGCATGCGGAACGAACCGTCGAGCGCTTCGATCAGCCCTTGGTCGCCGACTTGGCCGCCGGACTCCGCGTAGAACACGGTGCTATCCAGCACCAAGCGATCCGGCCGCCCGGGGTCGTGGAAGGCGCGCGCCACAGCGGCCTCGCACTCGCTCCGCGCGCCCTGTTCGTCGTAATAGAGCGGGGTGGTGCGCGTGAGGCCGGTGAGTTGTTCAGCGGAGAGGAGCTGCTTGAAGGTCCCCTCGCCGCGGCTCACTGCGGAGTGTTTGGTTCGCGCGGCATCGAACGCTTGGTGATCGACCGAGAGCCCGCGTTCGCGGGCCATCAGCTCGACGAGGTCCTCGGGGAAGCCATACGTGGCGTAGAGCTCGTAACACGCCGCGCCGTCGAGCACCGCGCCCTGGGCCATGCCCTGGGCGAGCTTCTCGAACTGCACGAGGCCGCGATCGAGGGTCTTGCGGAATGACTCCTCCTCGGAGCGGACCACGAGCTGCACGTGCTCGAGCCGCTCGCGTAGCTCAGGGAACGCGCCGCCGAGCACCTCGGCCACAGTCGGCACGAGGCGCCACAGGAACGGCTCCTCCAGCCCGAGCTGCTGCTTGCCGTAACGCGACGCGCGGCGGAGGAGGCGGCGCAAGACGTACCCGCGGCCCTCATTGGAGGGCGCGACCCCATCGGCGATCGCGCTCGACAGCGCGCGGATGTGATCCGCGCACACGCGGAACGCGACGTCGGGTTCGGTCGTGCCGCCCGTGTAGCGCGCTTCGCACAGCCCCTCGAGCGCGCGGAAGATCGGCTGGAAGAGGTCGGTGTCGTAGTTCGAGCTGCGCTTCTGCAGGACGCTGAGCACCCGCTCGAAGCCCATGCCCGTGTCGACGTGCTTGGCCGGCAGCTCGACGAGGCGACCGTCGTCCTGCCGATTGAACTGCATGAACACGTTGTTCCACAGCTCGATGAAGCGCTCGTTGCCGGCGTTGACACCGATGGCCCGATCGGCGCCGTCCTGCGGGTTCGCGCCCGCGCCGCCGCGGTCGATGTGGATCTCGGTGCACGGTCCACACGGCCCCGTGTCCCCCATCTCCCAGAAGTTGTCTTTGCGGCCGAAACGCAGGATGTGGGTTGCGTCGATGTCCGTGCGCTCGGTCCAGATGCGCGCGGCCTCGTCGTCGGCGGGCAAGCCGTCACTCGCGTCGCCGGCGAACACCGTCACCCACAGTCGGTCCTTCGGCAACCCCCAGACTTTGGTGAGGAGCTCCCATGACCATGTGATCGCGTCCTCTTTGAAGTAGTCGCCGAACGACCAGTTCCCGAGCATCTCGAAGAACGTGTGGTGGTAGGTGTCGCGGCCCACCTCTTCGAGGTCGTTGTGCTTGCCTTGTACGCGGATGCATTTCTGGGTGTCCGCGACGCGCTTGTAGTCGCGTCGCCCCGTGCCGAGGAACACGTCCTTGAACTGGTTCATGCCCGAGTTCGTGAATAGGAGCGTCGGGTCGTCGGACGGGTAGACCGGCGCCGAGGGCACGATGCGGTGGCCGCGGGCCTCGAAGAAGTCGAGGAAGTCCTGGCGGACGCGGGCGGCGTGGAAACGGCTCGGGGCACCGGCGGGCATGGTTGGAAGTGTCGAGAGCGGGGGGGGGTGACCCCGGGCGCTGGGTTGGGGGCTGGGGCGGCGGCTCGGGTGAGTTCTGAGCGCGAGAGTCTAAACGCGCGCAGGGGGTCCGAACACCCGCCGCGGCGCGCTCGTTCGAGGCTTGGGTTTCGTGGGTAGGTGTACGGGGCGGCGGAGGGGGGGCGGAGGGGGGGCGGAGGGGGGGGCGCGGGTTGGGGGTTGCCAGAGAGAGAGTGAGAGCGTCAGGCGCTCGAACGTCGCTGCGCAGGCGGGACGCGCGGGCAAGCGCAGCGCCAGGCGGCAGACCGCCTGTCACAGCGCTTGCGAGGCGCGGCCCGCTGCGCAGCGACTCGCCGCC
>Ga0163144_10002906_pt1 | contig 39122 bp, 31 predicted proteins | sample OliLak19BULKMAT1_FD_123175 | JGI IMG/M metagenome (GOLD analysis project Ga0163144, IMG submission 123175) | Freshwater microbial mat bacterial communities from Lake Vanda, McMurdo Dry Valleys, Antarctica - Oligotrophic Lake LV.19.BULKMAT1 | ecosystem: Environmental > Aquatic > Freshwater >...
CGTAGCGCCGTGACAAATCGAAAAAACCAGGCTGGCCCATGACATGCTCCCTGTCGATGCCTCAGCCGGACTGAATCAGTTTTGCACCGCCGGGGAAAGGGACATTTTTAGAGGCGGCCTGTAACACATGGTCCGGGGCGCGGTCGCAGCGTGCCGACGGGCGATGTGTTCCTGGCGCGCCTCAGGATTCGGGACCCCGAACTGGCAGCGCGACTGGTGTTTCATCAGACGGGGCAGCCGGCGCCGAGCCTTGCCGGCATTGGCCTCGTGGTGTTCTGGCTGGGAGACCCGCTGCGGCAGAAATACCCCGAATGCTATGCCGAGGCAGTGGCCATCGCGCACGCGGCCGCTCGCCGGGGGATTGCCCTCCTCAACCCGCCAGACGCGCTGTCCAACACTGCCAAGGCGGCTCAATCTGCCATCTGGGCCGAAGCCGGCATTCCCAGCGCGCCTGTCCGCTGCATCGAGTCGGCGGGTCAGTTGCCTGCCGCCTTTGCCGAACTCTCGGGCCCAAGCCTGCTGCGCGGGAACGAAACGCACGCCGAACGGGGCATCCGTGTGCTTTCGACCCAGGCCGATGCGGCCCATGTGGCGCGCAAACTCAGCCAACCCGCCGCGCTGGTCCGCATCCACGATGTCCGCGCCGAGTACCGCGCTTCCGGGGCTGATCCGTCGAGCCTCTACAGCCGCTTCCATCACAAGGCCCGCGCTTTCGTCTTCCGGGGCGAGGTCAAAGCCAGCCATCTCTTTTTCTCGCGCGAACTCGTGGTCGGCCTCTCGAACTGCCTGCTTGCCCGCGAGGCGCGCCCGAACCGCCAGGTCCTGCGGTCACTCGGATTTCGCCGCGAACTCTTCAATGACCTGATCGCCGAAGACATGCAATTTTTTGAATCCAGCATTCCGTATAAGGACGTTCTCGTCCGGGGTGTGGCGGCCCTTGGGCTGGATGTAGCTGCGGTTGACTACAGCATTCGGCCTGATGGCAGTCCGATCCTTTGGGAAGCCAACCCCTATTTCTGTCTGCCGCGCGGTGAAGAAAGCGTGCTGAGCGCCGAGCGCAACGCCGTCGAGCGGGTCAACGCATCTCTGGACTGGATGGCGCATTGCCTCTGGGCGGCGCTGCCGCGACGGCTGGCCTCGTGAGCATGGTAATCCCCACGCCCGCTGGCCGTGGCCGCGGGGATCTTGCCCGCAAGTTCGGCTGGACCAGCCTTGCCTCGATCGTGCAGATGCTCGCTGGCCTGGCGTCGGTCGTCATTCTCACGCGCTTCCTGATCCCGTCCGACTACGGACTGTACGGCATTGCCCTGATGGCGATTGCGGCCGGAGAAGTGCTGACCGGCGGCGTGCTGTCGAGCCCGATCGAGCAGAAAGCGGACGCCTCCCGCACCGATCTGAATTCAGCCTTCTGGGCCAACGCCGGTCTGGCTGTCCTCTGCACCGCGATCACGCTCCCGGTGGCCGGGTGGATTACCACGTCTCTCGGATATGCCGAAGCCATACCCGTGATTGCGGCGGCTTGCGGCCTGATGATGATCACGGCGCTCGGCATTGTTCCCGAAAGCCTCCTTCGCCGGCGCCAACAATTTCGCCTGCTCGCCAAGGTCAGCATGGCCGCTGCCCTGACAGGTCTTGCGGCGGCCATCGCTCTGGCGCTGATGGGGGCAGGGGTCTGGTCGCTGATCGGCCTTGAAGTCGTGCGCCGGACCATCCTGCTCGTGTCGAACTTTGTACTCGCCCGCTGGCTGCCGGATGGCGGCCTTGATGCGACATCGCTCCGCGCCTCGCTGCCTTTCGTTTCCGGCATGCTGGCGGCAAACGCACTCGGCCGCGTCGACCGGCTCGCGCCGCAGGTCGCCGCCACGATCTTCTTCGGTCCGGAGGGCCTCGGCCTTCTTTCGGTCGCCACCCGCATCGCAGATCAGATCCAGTCCTTTGTGGCCCAGCCCGTCGGCGCGATGGCGCTCCCGGTCCTTTCGGATGTGGCCCGAGAACCTGCACGCTTTCATGCGCTGATGACGGATGCCTGGCGCGCCATCGCGCTTTCCAGCTTTCCGATGCTCGCGGGTTTCGCCGCCATTGCGCCGCTGCTCGTGCCGATGGCGGTGGGGGAGGCCTTTGCCAGCATCGGACTCATATCCGCCATCACCGTGCTCGCCAACCTTCGCGTCGTGGCATCAAAGGTGAACATTGCCGCGACACAGGCCGCCGGAAAGGCGCTGACCTCCAGCGCATCCATTGCCGTCAGTGTCGTGACCCATATCCTGCTTCTGATCGTTCTGGCCCCGCTCGGCGTGATCGCCATTGCGGCGGCGTCCTTGCTGCGCGGCTGGATCACCTGGCCGTTCGCCGCCTGGTTCGTGAAGTCCACGACCGGATTCGGCCTTCAGCGTCAGGCGTCGATCCTTGTGCCGCCGTTCATGGCGAGTCTGGTCATGGGCGCGAGTGTGTACGCTCTGTCCGATCCGGTGCGGGCGCTCATGCCTGACCTGTTTGCGCTGGCACTGTTGGTCCCTGCCGGTGTCATGCTGTATGTGGCGGCGCTCTGGTTGCTCGACCCCTGGGTCCGAAGCGCGCTGCGTTCGGGCCGTCTCGGCCCATTGTTTGACAGGCGCAAGACTTGAGCAAATGCTGGAGACTGCGTACCGGGAAATTGGCGGGCGGATCGCAATCATGAGCGATGCGGTCTTTCGCTTTTCCGCCCCGCTTTAAATCACAAACTTATCGAATACATCCGGGTTGGGGAGAAGTACTTCGCCAGATTGTGCGCAATCCGGTGCGGGAACTCATTTAGTTTAGGTGAAACTTCGCGTCCGGCGCGGGCTGTGTTGATTTTGTCGCGCTTTGGTTGTTTGGTTCCGCCGAGCTTTTGGGGACGCTCTTTATCGTGACGATATCATCCGCACTTTGTCCGTCCGGGCTGCTTTTGCGGCGTGATCTGGCATTGTCTGCGGCCTAAAATCACGCGTCAGCCCTTGGCCTGATCCATGCAGGGGACGGGGCTGCATGATCGTCATCCTCTCCACCCTCAACGGCAATGGCCGCCTCCGGGAAATGCTCGACGCGATGCTGCGCGTCCGCATTCCGGGCGGCACGCGGATCCATGTCGTCGACAATGGCAGTGATGATGGCACCGTCGAGCTCCTCAACAGCTATGCGGCCAGGTTGCCCCTGGTCATCTACGAGCAGCCGATCCGCGGAAAGAACCACTGCGTTAACCTCGTTCTGGACACGGTCAGCGCCAATCTCGACCCGGTAGAACTCGTTGTCCTGACGGATGATGACATCCTGCCAAGCCCCGAATGGCTGGAAGAGCTTGAAGCCGCCGGAAACGCGCATCCGGACCGCGATGTTTTCGCCGGCCGCATCCTGCCGCACTGGCCGAGCAGCGGCATCGTCCACCTTGATCCGGTGCGCCACCATTTCGGCGTCCTGTTCTCGTTGACTTCCGAGAACGAAGGCCCGGTCAACTGTCAGCTCGCCTGGGGCCCGAACATGGCGGTCCGCGCGCATGTCTTCAAAAGCGGTGTCCGGTTTGATCCCAAGTTCGGGCCGAATGGCAGCGACGGCTACCCCATGGGCTCCGAAACCGAATTGATGGAGCGCCTCGATGCGGCTGGCCACAGGGCCTGGTTCGCGGAGCGGGCCTGCGTACGCCATATGATCCGGTCCTCGCAGCTGGATGCACAAAGCGTCGTCCAGCGCGCCTTCCGCCATGGCTATGGCGTGGGCTGGCGCCGGCAGCGCAACGCCGGCGCGTTGCGCGTGTTCGTCAGCCTGGTGAAAGCTGCGCGCGGCGTCTGTACGGCCCGCCTGCGCCGCACCCTGATGCCCTTTGCAGATCCCCTCCTGCAGGATTTCCGTGAAGCCTGGGCCCTCGGCCTTGCCCGCGGCGCCCTCTACGAATATCGCCGCGCCCGCGCCATCCTCGAATTCGAGGAAGCCTTTCCCGAACGCCGCGCGACCGAGCGGGCGCCGGTGAAGGACTAACAGAACCTCCCTTGTCGTTTTCCCTTGCTTGCCTTTGCGGCATGTCCGGTCGATTACGTATTGAGGCGCCTTCCTCCCGGGCGACACTTGCGGGCATCAGACGTTTGACTCGCAGGCACACGCGGCGAGCGGGAGAATCTACATGGCAGATACTGCAACCCTTCAGGCTTCGAAGACCAAGGCGAAGATCGAGCATTTCGATGTCTTGATCGCCGGGGCAGGCATTTCAGGCGTAGGCGCCGGCTATCATCTGAAAACCAATAGCCCGAAGAAGAAGTTCGTCATCCTTGAGGCGTACGACACGTTCGGCGGCACCTGGCACATGCACAAATATCCCGGCGTCCGGTCGGATTCTGATCTCTACACCTTCGGCTATCGCCACAAGCCCTGGGTCGGCCCGCCCATCGCCAGCCGGGATGAGATCCTGAAATACATGGATGAGGTGATCGCCGAGAACGATCTTGCCCCGCACATTCGCTACCGCCACAAGATCACGTCCGCCAGCTGGTCGAGTGCGAAGAAGCGCTGGACCGTCAAGGCCGAGCGGCTCGACACCGGCGAAGTGATGACATTTACCGCCAAGTTCCTCTGGATGTGCCAGGGCTATTACAAGCACGCCGAAGGCTACACGCCCGAATGGCCCGGTATGGACACCTTCCGTGGACAGATCGTCCATCCGCAGACCTGGCCGGAAAATCTTGATCTCACCGGGAAGAAAGTCGTGGTCATCGGCTCAGGGGCGACCGCAGCCACGGTGGTGCCGGCCATCGCCGGCAAATGCGATCACGTCACACTCCTCCAGCGCTCACCGACCTATTTCATTCCGGCCCGCAACGAAAACGTGCTCGCCGACGAGCTGCGAATGCTCGGCGTCGACGAGACCTGGATCCACGAAATCGTCCGCCGCAAATATCTCTTCGAACAGGCCGAGTTCACGCGCCGTTCCTTCGAGGATGCCGAAGTCCTGCGCGGCGAACTGCTGGAAGGCGTCAAGTCCTGCCTCCCGGAGGGTTACGACATGACCCACTTCACGCCGAGCTACCGGCCCTGGCAGCAGCGGGTCGCTTTCGTTCCGGATGCGGACTTGTTCGAAGGCATCAAGGCCGGACTGGCGAGCGTCGTCACCGACCATATCGAGCGGTTCACCGAGAAGGGCATCCTGCTCAAATCCGGCCGCGAACTCGAGGCTGATTTGATCGTCACGGCGACGGGCTTCAACCTGTCTGTCCTCGGCGGCATTCCGTTTGAAGTCGATGGCAAACCCGTCAACTGGGCTGACACGATCACCTATCGCGGCATGATGTTCACCGGCGTGCCCAACATGGTCTGGGTGTTCGGCTATTTCCGGGCCAGCTGGACCTTGCGTGTCGATATCATGGGCGACTTCGTCACCCGTCTCCTGAAGCATATGGAGGCCAAAGGCGCCAAACAGGTGGACGTCGCCCTGCGTCCGCAGGACCACAATATGGAAATCCTGCCCTGGATCGACGAAGACAATTTCAATCCGGGATACCTCGCCCGTTCCATGGACCAGATGCCCCGCCGCGGGGCGAACGCCGAATGGGGCCATTCCCAGAACTACTGGAAGGAAAAGGACGAACTGCCCCTGATCGATCTGGACGCGCCGGAATTCCGCTACAGCTGACCAAAGGCCAGTCTGGCCCTCTCTTGCCGCGGCGCAGCAACCCCGGCATGAGAGGCGCCAATGACTGACACCAGCGCGCCTACATCTGCCGAGCAGGGCAAGATCGATCCGGTCTTCCTCAGCGACCTCGCTGACGCCGTCGACGAGCGCGACATCCGCTGGCTGGCGCGCACGCTGAAACGCATGCACCCGGCCGACGCAGCGGATGCGCTGGAAGCCCTCAACTACGATACGTTCGAGGAGGCCGTCGAACTGCTGGGCGGTGAACTGCCGCCCGAAATCCTGATCGAGCTGCGCGATTCCTACCGCGAAGACGCCGTCGACATGCTGCCGGACCAGGCGGTGGCGCAGGCCCTCGACGAACTCGATTCCGACGATGCGACCACCATCCTTGAGGACCTTGAGGATGACCGCCGCGAGCGCATCCTCGAAGACCTCGCTCCGGTTGACCGGGCCGAGCTGGAACGCAGCCTCGGGTATGAAGAGGAAACCGCCGGCCGTCTGATGCAGACGGAATTTGTCGCCGTGCCGGAATTCTGGACCGTCGGCCAGACTATCGACCATGCCCGCGCGCTGGGCACCGAACTGCCGGAAGTCTTCCACGAGATCTATGTCATCGACCCGGCCCACCGGCTGCTCGGCATAGTCCCGCTGGCGAACCTCTTGCGCCAGCCGAGGGAAACGCCGCTCGAAGACATCATGAACGAGCCGACGATGACGCTGGACACGTCCACCGATCAGGAGGACGTCGCCTACCAGTTCCAGAAGTACTCGCTCGCTTCAGCTCCTGTCACCGACACTGCCGGCCGCCTCGTCGGCATGATCACCGTCGATGACATGGTCGACGTCATGCAGTCCGAACACTCGGAAGACCTGCTGGCGCTCTCGAACGTGTCCTCCGCCGATGCGTCCGACACGGTCTTCGAAACCGTCAAGGCGCGTCTTCCCTGGCTCGCCATCAACCTGTTTACCGCCTTCATTGCCTCGGCGATCATCTCGATGTTCGAAGGCGCCATCGAAGAAGTCGTCGCGCTGGCCATCCTGATGCCCGTCGTTGCGGCGCTCGGGGGCAATGCGGGCAGTCAGGGGCTTGCGGTGGCGGTGCGCGCCATTGCCTCGCGTCAGCTGGACGGCGCTTCGGCCCGCCGGGCGATCCTGCGGGAATTCATGGCCGCCGCCTTCAACGGCCTGCTGATCGGCGTGGGCGTCGGCCTCATCGCCCTGTTCTGGTTCGGCGATACGCGCCTCGGTCTCGTCATCGCCTTTGCCATGTTCGGCACGTTCCTGTGGGCGGGCCTCTCCGGCATCCTGGTGCCGCTGGGCCTCAAGCGCCTCGGTGCCGACCCGGCTGTGGCCTCCTCGGTTTTCGTGTTAACCTTGACCGATGTGATGGCATTCTTCAGCTTCCTCGGTCTCGCCACGATCGTCCTCTTGTAAACAGACGGATTTTCGGCCGAATCTCGCGCTGCAGGCGAATGGGCGCGCGTTTTGCAGGGCGCGCCTGTAGGCAATTCGCCTTATGTATCACAACGGGAGCTATTGGGTTTGGCCCGTCCCATGCGCACGTCAGCACAGGGTATCGAGCTCATTCAGAGCTTCGAGGGCTTTCGCCCGCGTGCAGCGCGTCTGCCCGTTGGCGGCTGGCTGATCGGCTACGGCCATACCGCGACCGCCCGCGCCGGCCTGCAAATCTCGACGCGCGACGCCGTGCTGATCCTGCGCCACCACGACTTGCCCCAGATCGAACAGCAGATCGCCGAACAGGTGCTGAGCCCGCTCAGCCAGAACGAGTTCGACGCGCTTGTCTCTTTTGCTTTCAATATAGGCAGTGAAGCCTTCGGGAACTCTGATGTGGTTGCGGCCCTGAACGCCGGTGACCGCGCGCTCGCCGCCACTGCCATGTGGGCCTGGCGCCTCGCGAACATTTCCGGCGAACTGCGCGTCGTGGACGCGCTGGCCCGCCGCCGCGCCGCCGAGATTGCCCTTTTCCTTGAACACCCCGCCGGGCGCGCCGCCATTCCCGGCGCGCTGGTCCGCCCGCTCGCCCAGCAGGGCCATGACGACGAAGAGACCGATCCAGGCGCCCGCTCGGTCACCATCGGCCCCCGTGTCTCGAGCGAGACCACAACGGCCGCAACGCCCGAAAATTCTACGCAGGCCGCTGCCCGCGCCGTCAGTGAGCGCATCGCCCGCATTCTCGGCGAAGCGCCGCCTCAGCCGCCGGCTCCGCCCGCGCCGCCCGCTGCGCCCGGAGATGGACCCACCCCTGAAGAGATCACGGACGCTGTGAAAGCCCTCGTCGGCGACGAGCCACCAGTCGCGCCGCTCACGCCGCCCCAGCGCGCCAAGGGCCCACCGGAAGGCATCGAGCGCCGCCGCATGGCGCGCCCTGCGTCCGCCGCCCAATCGGATGATGGACTGCCCCCGCTGCCTCTTGCCGAAGGCGTGGTCGTCGACGATCTCGAGATCGTGCAGGTCGATCCGCGCGACCTCGAGCGCGCGATCCAGGAAAACGGCGACCTCGACACCGCCGCGATCCACAATCTCGGCGCCTGGGTGCCCTATGCCTTGCTCTCGGGCCTCGGCCTCGTGGGGTTCGTCGCTGGAATCGAGCGCTTCCTGTCCCACACATCCCGCCCGATGCTGCGCGAGAGTGACGCATTCGCCGGCCCCGTCCTGGCCCTCGGCGGCGGTTTCCTGTTCCTCATTGCCAGCTATTATCTCTACCGCGCCCTGACCCGCCAGGACTGACAAGCGGTGACAGGGCAGGTGGCGCTTGCTAGGAAAGCGGCATGATTCCGAACACATATCCCACGCTGAACTTCGATCTCGGTGAAACTGCGGACATGATCCGCGAAACCGTGAAAAACTTTGCCCAGAACGAGATCGCGCCTCGCGCCGCGGAGATCGACCGCACGGACAAGTTCCCGCGCGACCTGCTGCCGAAGATGGGCGAACTCGGACTCCTCGGCATCACCGTCGAAGAGGAATGGGGCGGCACCGGCCTCGGCTATCTCGAGCATGTCGTGGCGATGGAGGAAATCTCCCGCGCCTCAGCCTCGGTGGGTCTCTCCTACGGCGCCCACTCGAACCTCTGCGTCAACCAGCTGCGCCGCTGGGGCAATGACGACCAGAAAGCCCGCTACCTGCCCAAGCTGATCTCCGGCGAGCATCTTGGCGCCCTCGCCATGAGCGAAAGCGGCGCCGGCTCCGATGTCATCTCCATGAAACTGCGCGCCGAGAAGAAGGGCGACCGCTACGTCCTCAACGGCACCAAGATGTGGATCACCAATGCTCCGGATGCGGACACTCTGGTCGTCTACGCAAAAACCGACATGGACGCGGGCTCGAAGGGCATCACTGCCTTCCTGATCGAGCGCGGCTTCAAGGGCTTCAAGGTCGCCCAGAAACTTGACAAGCTCGGCATGCGCGGCTCCGAAACCGGCGAGCTGGTGTTCGAAGATTGCGAAGTGCCGGAGGCCAACATCATGGGCGCGGTCGGCGCCGGCGCGCGCATCCTGATGAGCGGCCTCGACTATGAACGCTCCGTCCTCTCCGCCGGCCCCACCGGCATCATGCAGGCCTGCCTCGATGTGGTGATCCCCTACATCCACGACCGAAAACAGTTCGGCCAGTCCATCGGCGAGTTCCAGCTCGTGCAGGGCAAGCTCGCCGACATGTACGTCCAGATGAACGCCGCCAAGGCTTACGTGTATGCTGTTGCCAAGGCCTGCGACCGAGGCGAGCCCGCCCGCAAGGACGCCGCAGGCGCCATTCTCTATGCGGCAGAAACCGCCACGAAACTCGCCCTCGACGCCATCCAGCTTCTCGGCGGCAACGGCTACATCAACGAGTATCCCACCGGCCGCCTCCTGCGCGACGCCAAGCTCTACGAGATCGGGGCAGGGACATCCGAAATCCGCCGCTGGTTGATCGGGCGGGAGTTGTTCAGCGAGACGGCGTGATCCGTTCGCTGACGATCCTGCCACTTGCACTCATCTCGGCCTGCGCGAGTGCGCCCACATCCGGATCTGAAAACGTTTCGACGGAAGGCGCGGACTGTATGGAAGATCGGGCCGCGCTGCTCGCGCTGGGATACTGGGAGTTTGATCAGTCTCCGGAAGGCATTCGCGCCGTTCTGGACAAGCCGGGATGCCGGATTGCCGGTGCCGATCTGATCCGAGACTTTCATGCCGCCCTGCGCGCCGAGACAAAGCCGGTCAAACATACCTTTCCAGAAGGCGAGGTGACGTTCAGCAGTACGGGTGAAATGACCATCCTTTACTGGCACGAAGGTCAGGCAAGAGCGATGGCCGGGCAAACGCCGGAGGCGATCCGTCTTTTCAGGCACTCACTGAAGCCCGCGGAAGAGAACTTTGGCGGCTGGAATGAATACGTTAGCGCCAGCATCGCATTCCTTTCGGACGATCTCGCGGCGCTGCAGAACGAACGCAAGGCGCTGAAGAGCTATGGCCGAATCGTCAGTCAAAACTTGACTGTCGTGGACCGACTCGTGCGTTGTTTCGGACAAAGCTATCAGGAGGCGTATAGCGCGGCCCGTTGCAGTGAAGCGCCTGGTAACTGAGCCGTTCGCCGCCCTACTTGAACCTCTCTGGCTGCTTCGCGATCAGCGCCTCCAGCTTCGGCATTCCTTCCACCAGCCCTTTGGTAAGCTGCCCGGTGATCAGCCCGCCGAGAAACAGCGGTGCGCTCGCCTTGCCGCTCCAGCGCAGCTCGCAGCCGCCTTCAACCGGCACGATACGGTAATCCTCGACAGCCGCCGAGACGGGCAGAGTGGAGCGCTCGAACCGGAACGCCATCCGCTTGGCCTCTTCCCAGGCAAAGAACGTTTCCTCGATCACCTGCACGCCCACTTCAACCGTGCGCGTCGTGCCCGGCCCGAAGGGCTTGGGGCTCGTCCATGTCACCTTGGTGATCGGCAGCCACTCGGTCCATGCCGGCCCGTCCAGCAGCGCGTTCCACACGACCTGCGGAGGAAACGGGAACCGGTGCACAGCGCTCGCCTGTTTGGCGGTCGCGAGGTATTCCTCGCCCACCTGCTTGTGGGCTTTCGGTGACTTGGCCATGGCGTGCTCCTGCAACTGTCTGCAGCGGGAGGTGCCATCAATTGCCCAAACCGTCTACGGACAATCAAACGCAGCGCGGGTTCACCCAGCGTCAGCTCGCCTGCAGCATCGTGCGGGTTACCTCGTCGGGTAGGCTCAGGGTCTGCGTGATCGCCGTCACCAGTGACCGTTCGTCGATCGGCTTGGAGACATAGCCGTCAAACCCTTTTGCAAGGAACTTCTCTCGGTCGCCGTGCATTGAGTCCGCCGTCAGCGCGATCACCGGAGTCAGCCGGTTGACGCTGCCGGAGATGCGAAGGCGTTTGAACGCCTCGGCGCCGTCCAGACCCGGCATGTGAATGTCCATCAGAACTATGTCGAACTTATCCTTCGCCAGCACTTCCAGCGCCTGATTGCCGTCCGATGCCTCGCTGATCTGCAGCCCGTGGATTTCGAGGAAGGAGCGCGCCACACGCCGGTTGATCGCGTTATCATCGACGACCAGCGCCCGGCATTCCGAAAGCCCATTGCGCGCCTTGCGTACCGGCGCCGCAACCACCTTGTCCCCGCTTTCCATGATGACCGGCATGGCGACCGCCGCCTTGAACGTCAGTGTAAAGACAGACCCTCTGCCAGCCTGGCTCACCGCCGTTACATCGCCGCCCATCATCTGGGCCAGCTTGCGGGTGATCGAGAGGCCAAGGCCGGTGCCGCCGAAACGGCGCGTGGTAGATCCGTCTTCCTGTGCAAACGAGTCAAACACCCGGTCCATCTTGTCCGCGGCAATGCCGCAGCCGGAGTCGGACACGTGGATTGTCACCTTGTGTTCACCGTCGTCGACGGGCTCGCTCGATACCACGACCATCACTTCGCCTTCGGAAGTGAACTTGATCGCGTTGGAGACGAGATTGCCGACGCACTGGCGCACGCGCACGGGATCGAACTCGAGCCTTGACGGCACGCCGGGATGGACAAACAGCTGGATGCCAATGCCCTTTTCGCGGGCGGCGGCTTCATGCAGCTTGAACAGCCTGCTCAGCTTGTGGCGAATATCACTGGCCACAATCGACACTTCCATCCGCCCGGCTTCGATCTTGGAAAGATCGAGTATGTCATTCAGCAATACCATCAGCGTGTTGCCGGAATCGAGAATCACGGAAACCTGTTCGGCCTGAACCGGCGTCAACGGACTGTGCGCCAGCACCTGCGCCATACCCAGCACCCCATTCAGCGGCGTGCGAATCTCATGGCTCATGTTGGCCAGGAACTCGGATTTCAGGCGCGTCGCCTGTTCTGCCCGGTTGAGCGCATCGCGAAGTTCATGCGCCTTGGTCCTCTCTTCGCGCACATCCCGAAGCACGGTAATGAACAGCGTCTCGCCGGTGTCGCCCCAAGGTGTGCTGGAGGTCGAAAATTGCGTGCGGATGCGTTCGCCTGTTTTCGTTACCGCCTCGGCGTCGCGCTCGATGCGTATATTCTCGCCACGTTCGATTTCGCTGATCGTGTTCTTTCCGAATGCGCGGGCGGCATCCAGCATCTTCACACCGAACAGGATGCCGATATTCTGTCCGATCACTTCTTCTGGTGAATACCCCAGCAAGTCGCAGATCGCGCGATTCACATACAGCACTTTGCTGTTGATATCCGACAGGATGATGCCGTTCAGCGCATTATCGCAGGCCGCACGCGCCAGTTCGAACCGGCGGCGCGCATCATCGCGCTCCTCGGCAATGTCAGTAATCTCGTGCGAGCAGGACAAGGCGCCTCTGGGCGTCGGAATGATCATGGTCTTCATGACCTTGCCGAACATCTTTGCGGCACGGCCTTGCTGCGTAATCAGAGTGCGGGGCTCCCCGGTGTTGATCACCTCCAGCACACATTTGACCATTTGCGATTCGCGGTATGCCGGATCAAACTCGAATATCCGCATACCGACGATGCTGCCGCCTTGCGGCAGGATGGATTCGTTCATCAGTTGGTTGGCAGCTACCCATTCGAGATCAACGATCTCGCCGAATTCGTTTCGCACCGGCGCCGTCTCGCAAACGATGATCGGTAGCCTATCGAGCAGGTTCGCATCCATATCCTGTTGCCCTTCAGGAAAACTTCAACACTGGCTTTGTACGTTGCTCCCACATGCTTAATGCACTGTTTACAATACAATCGATTGCGGATCAGACCGGGCAGCAGAGCTTCGAGATGTCGCTCGTCGCCAGCGCCGCCTTGGCGGCGACATAGCCTGCTTCGACCGCCGCATCGTACGCAGACCAGTCTCGCAGTTCAATTCCGGGTAGTTCCGGCAGGATCATGACGTCCGTCATATCCCGGCCATGCGCAGGATCATTACGCACGGTCGCCGCCCGCATCAGCAGGCCTGCAATCGGAGGCGGCGAGGAAAAACCGTTCCGGACGACCCACTGCCAGAAGTTCAGAGGCCGGGCAAACTCCTCCCGGTTAAGCCCTTCAGGCTGTCCGGAGACGTCCGAGCCGAGCACGAAGCCCTGGTGCAGCTCGCGCATGATCTCCACAGGGAAGTTGTTCAGCACAGCGCCGTCAACCAGGATGTCCTCGCCGTCCACAACCGGCGGCAGGATACCGGGCAACGAAATCGTCGCCCGCAGCGCCGTGCGCAGATGTCCGCTGCGGTGCACATGAACCCGTCCGGATGTCAGGTTCGTCGAAAGTGCATAGAACGGGATCTGGAGATCGCCGATATCGGTCTCGCCGAAATGCTCCTCCAGCCGTGCGTTCACCCGCTTGCCCCGCACCATGCCCACGACGGGCAGGGTGTAGTCGCCCAGCGGATTGGATTCCACGAAGGCCTTGCGGATTCGCCAGTCGATCTCGGCATCGCTCCAGCCCATGGCGACACAGGCCGCGATCACAGCGCCCATCGAGGCGCCGCCGGCAAAGTCGATCGGTATGCCCGCCTCGCGGATCGCCCGCACAGCCCCGATATGGCTGTAGGCGCGCGCCCCGCCGCCCGACAGCACGATGCCGACCGACCGGCCCGTCATCACGCGGGCCAGGCGCATCGCATCGCCCTGGCTGTCGCCGTACCAGTGGAACAGGCGGTTGGCGCCGGCCGCGTCCAGCCATTCCTGAGGCCGCGCCCCCCGGCGCTCCGTGCCCGGATGGATCAGCAGCACATCGACCAGCTTCAGCCGCTGCGCCGGCGAGGTATCTTCCGGCATAAGCGGTACGGACGGCCGCGCGTCGCCGCGCGCCAGTACCCAGATCCGGTCGGCCTGACGCGTCGCCAGTCGGAACCAGGACGTATCGCCAATCGCGGTGATCAGGATCACCGTGTCGTTGTTCTGCTCCAGTTCGTCGAAGAACGCCGCCGGCTTCCCGTCGCCTTGTATCTCGTCAATGATGGCCACCTTCTGGCCGAACTTCATCAGCGACTCGCGAAGCGATCGTGCCCGCAGGCGCAGGTCGATCGTGGGCGAGGTGGCGACCAGCGTGTAGACCTTCGGCACAGTCGCAACATTGCGCTGCCCGGTCCGCCCCAGCCGGCGCAGGATGATCCGGATCATGCCTTCCAGCAGCTCCGGTTCAGCCTTCACCAGCCGGTTCCAGCCCACCCGCGACAGGGCCACGACTTCGGAATCCCTCAGCGCATAGACCGATCCCGTATGCGGCTTGTCGTCCGCCACGCCGTCGCCGTTCCGGTCAACGCCGCCAAGAAACATCGCCATCTCGCCGACCGGTTCGCCCGGCCGGATATGACCCACGAACTCATTGTTGGCGCCAAACGCGCCCAGCGTTCCCGAGACGACAAAGAAGATCGAATCGGCCAGTTCTCCGGCGAGGAAAAGCGGCTGGCCTGCGGGCAGGGAGAACCACCGCGCCTCCTTCCCGGCGGAGCGCATGGCCCGCTGGGAAACATCCTTGAGCAGGGGAATCGTTTTAAGATCGGGATTGGGAGGGGTCCGCATGACCCTTTCCTTGCGCGTTTTGACTGGTGTTTGGAAGCCGTCCATGATCCCGGTTTACCATAAATGCGTTACCGAACCGGTGACAGTCCCGTGAGCGGGAGCTAATCCTGCGCCGAATTATTAAGGAAGATCGCATGCCTGTTCTGAAATCGGCGCTGGATGTCTCGGGAGCGAAGTTCGCCGCCAACCGGAAGGCCATGCAGGCGCTGCTGGCCGAGTTGCAGGCGAAGACCGCGCACGCCGCCCTCGGCGGCCCGGAGGACTCCCGGCGCCGCCATACCGAGCGCGGCAAGCTGCTCCCCCGCGAACGGGTCGAGCGCCTGATCGACCCCGGCAGCGCCTTCCTCGAGATCGGCGCCCTCGCCGCCAATGGCATGTATGACGGCGAAGCCCCCGGCGCGGGCCTGATCACTGGTGTCAGCCGGGTCGAGGGCCGGGAATGCCTGATCGTCTGCAATGACGCGACCGTCAAAGGCGGCGCCTACTTCCCGGTCACCGTGAAGAAACACCTGCGCGCCCAGGAAGTGGCCATGGAGAACCATCTCCCCTGCATCTACCTCGTCGATAGCGGCGGCGCGAACCTGCCGCACCAGTCGGAAGTCTTCCCGGACCGCGAACACTTCGGCCGCATCTTCTATAATCAGGCCCAGATGAGCGCGAAGGGCATCCCCCAGATCGCCGCCGTCATGGGCAGCTGCACCGCCGGCGGCGCTTACGTGCCGGCGATGTCCGATGAGACGATCATTGTGCGCAAGCAGGGCACCATCTTTCTCGGCGGCCCGCCGCTGGTGAAGGCCGCCACCGGTGAGGAGATATCAGCGGAAGACCTCGGCGGCGCCGATGTCCACGCCCGCCGCTCCGGCGTCGCCGACCATTACGCCGCCCACGATTCCCACGCCCTCGCCATCGTGCGCTCGATCATCCGCACCCTGAGCAAGCCGAAACCCCAGCCCTTCGAGCTGACCGAACCGCGCCAGCCCCTTTACGACTCCGCCGAAATGCACGGCCTCGTCCCGCAGGACGTGCGAGAACCCTATGACGCCCGCGAAGTCATCGCGCGCCTCGTCGATGGCTCGGAGTTCCACGAGTTCAAGCAGCTCTACGGCGAAACTCTCGTCTGCGGCTTCGCCCGCCTTTACGGCATGCCCGTCGCCATCCTCGCCAATAATGGCATCCTCTTCTCGGAAAGCGCCCAGAAGGCCGCCCACTTCATCGAACTCGCCGACCAGCGCCGCATCCCGCTCGTCTTCCTGCAGAACATCACCGGCTTCATGGTCGGCTCGAAGTACGAGGCCGGCGGCATCGCCAAGGACGGCGCCAAGATGGTCACCGCCGTCGCCACGGCCTCCGTGCCGAAATTCACCGTCGTCACCGGCGGCAGCTACGGCGCCGGCAATTACGGCATGTGCGGGCGCGCCTATTCCCCGCGCTTCCTCTTCATGTGGCCGAACGCCCGCATCTCCGTCATGGGCGGCGAACAGGCCGCCAGCGTCCTTGCCACCGTCAAGCGCGACGGCATCGAGCGCAAGGGCGGCCAATGGAGCGCCGAGGAGGAGCAGAGCTTCAAACAGCCGATCCGCGACCTCTACGAGGCCGAAGGCAACCCCTATTACTCCACCGCCCGCCTCTGGGACGACGGCATCATCGACCCCGCCGATACCCGCCGCGTCCTGGGCCTCGCCATGTCCGCCGCCATCAACGCTCCCTTCGGAGAGCGCGGGTTTGGATTGTTCCGGATGTAAAATCACCCCCGGCGCAGAATGCGCCGAGGGTGCTGTTTCAGGATATGACCGGAATGAGGCCTAGAGCTGGATCTCTTTCGATTTCCCCATATCCGGCATCTCGCCCTTGATGTTGGCTTTCGCGACTTCAAACATGAACCCGATCGATGATTTGTCCGACGCCCAGACGGCGGCATCATGCGGCTCGAATTTCAGCATCAGCATCTTAGGGTCGGTCTTGCCGCCCGGATACCAGGCGTCGACCATCGGGTTCCAGAACTTTTCGATCGTCGCCGGATCATTGTGCGGCGACAGCATGCCTTTCACGCACGCCTGATAGTCCTTTTCGATATGGCACATATGGACGGACGCCGGCCGCGCCATGATCGTGCTGCCCAGCTCACTGGTATTGTCCGAGTAGAAATAGATCACGCCCGCGTCGAGATCCACTTGCGGCGCCATCGGCTGCATGTGCTGGTCATGATCCGGCGACCCGAGCATCACGCACCGCGCACCCTTTATCTCTTCGAGCAGCTGCTGCTGCGGGTTTTCGTCAAACTTCTTGAGGTCTGCCATGGGGTTCTCCTTATCTCCCCATTCAAACGCCCCGCGCCTCAAGCCGTTCCCTCGTGCCTGCGTAAAAACCTGGTCACGCGCCTGCGCCGTTCTGCCTGCCTTGCGCGCGCCCGGCCGCTACCGCAAGATAGCGCCATAAAAGATCACCCAGAGGAAACACCGCCATGCGCGACTCCGAATACGACCTCATCAAGTTCGATGCGACCCGCGCCGGCGTCGCCATCGTCACGCTCAACCGGCCGGATGTGCACAACGCCTTCAACGCGGAGCTGATCGCCGAGTTGACGGACGTGTTCACGATGATCGCCGACCAGTCCTCCATCCGCATGATGATCCTGCGCGGCGAAGGCCCGTCCTTTTCCGCAGGCGCAGACCTGGAGTGGATGAAGCGTGCCGCCATGCACACGCGCGAGGAAAACGAAGCGGACGCAGAGCGTCTCGCCGAGATGCTGCAGCGCCTCTACGAAATGCCGCAGATGACGCTCGCGCTCGTCCATGGCACCGCGATGGGCGGTGGGGCAGGGCTCGTCGCGGCCTGCGATGTCGCCATCGCGATGGCGACTACATCCTTCCGTTTCTCCGAAGTCCGCCTGGGCCTGACGCCTGCCACGATCAGCCCGTTCGTGATTAGCGCCATCGGTCCCCGCTGGGCGCGCGCTCTGTTTGTCACAGCGGAATCATTCGATGCCGCCTATGCCGAACGCATCGGCCTCGTCCAGTACGTTGCTCAGTCGTCGGATCAAATGGCGGAGCTCGAAGAACACATCGCCAAACTTGTCTTCGCCGCGGCTCCCGGTGCCATCGCCGAATCCAAGAAGCTGGTCCGCGATCTCGCTGGCCGTCCGATCGACCGCGAACTCGCCCACAAGACGGCCAAGCGTATCGCCGCGCGCCGTTCTTCTGCTGAAGGGAAAGAAGGCGTGGCCGCCTTCCTCGAAAAACGCGCGCCCAGCTGGAAGGCGTAAGCTATTCCAGCGGCGGCAGCGGCAAGCCCCAACCCGTCAGCGTCGTGTGGACGGCGAGCACCGGATTGACGCCGGTCAGTCCCTCTATGGGCTCACGAAATATGTACACGACCAGCCCCAGCATGATCACGTAGACAATGAACTGCAGCACCGATTTCAACACGAACGCGCCCGCGCTGAAAGCGATCATGCCGATGGCGCCCAGGATCAGCGCGCCCTGGATGGGCGGCATACCTTCGACAATCGCGTAATTGTAGCCGAAATAGGCGCCGAGCCCGCCGCCGACGATACCGGCAATGCCGGCCAGTTGAACGCCTGAATTGTAAGCCATCGGATTCCCCTGCTGATCGGCCCGTCTCCCGGCCCACGCCTCCATGCTTACGCCATCCGGCGGACCTGACAAAGCCTCAAAATCACCCCCGGCCGCAGCCGGCACCGGCCTTGTTTCGGCCCGGAAACCCCGCCATTCCGGTCGGCGATGACAAATCCGGTGCCTGCCTCCACGCGCCTGCGCGCCCGCCTTCACGCCGAACGCGAAGCCCTCCGCGCCCGCTGGGTGAAGGGTCCGTGGAGCCTCGGCCTGTTCGAGTTCATCAGCTTCGGCATCAAGCAGGCCTGGGCCTGCCTCTTCGGCGGCGTCATGCTCGCGCTCCTGCTCGCCACGCATCTTTTCTATCCGGACGGCGCCGCCCTCTCGCGCTATGATTTCCTCGTCCTCGCCGCGCTCGCCCTGCAGGCTCTGCTCATCCTCTCCGGTCTCGAGACCTGGGAGGAGGCGCGCGTCATCCTCGTCTTCCATATCGTCGGCACCATCATGGAGCTCTTCAAGACCGCGCATGGCAGCTGGATCTACCCCGAAGACAGCTTCCTGCGCCTCGGCGCCGTCCCGCTCTTCTCCGGCTTCATGTACGCCGCCGTCGGCTCCTACCTCGCCCGTGTCTGGCGCATCTTCGAGTTCCGCTTCGACCGTTTCCCGCCCCTCTGGTTGCAAGGCCTGCTCGCCGCCGCGATTTACGTGAACTTCTTCGCCCACCACTGGCTGCCGGACATCCGCATCGGCCTCTTCACCGCGACCGCCATCCTCTACCTGCGCACCATCGTCTGGTTCCGCCCGGACGAAGTCCACCGTCCCATGCCGCTGCTCGTCGGCTTCTTCCTCGTCGCCATCTTCATCTGGTTCGCCGAAAACCTTGGCACCTTCGCCCGCGCCTGGTCCTATCCGGGGCAGGAAGCCGGCTGGGAGATGGTGTCTTTCTCCAAACTCGGATCATGGTATCTGCTGATGATCATCAGTTTCGTCCTGGTCGCCACCGTGCACCGGGGGCGAACAAATCCCTGACCCGTGCAAGGCAACAGCAAGGGCCCAAGCCCCCCGATCCAGACGCCGATGCCGGTAATGATGGCGATCAAAGTCCCGGCCAGCGCCGGCAAGCGAATCGCGCTGGCAAGCCGTCGCACCGCCCACGTCCACAGCGCGAAAGTCACTGCCAACTCGGCGATCAGCAGGGGCACGACCGGAAAGCCAAGCATCTGCGCCGCATTGAACTCATCGAAGTTCGGCTGGCCTGGCGCAATGCCCTGAAGGGCCGCCGAGGCTGCAAAGTACAGATAGACGGCGCCAACCGCGAACCGGATCGGCGCAGCAAACAGGGCTGTGAAGAAGAGCGGATGATCTGGATGCTTCCGGAGCGCAACCATGCAGGCCGCCATCAGCAACAAGGTGACGACCGGTCCGGCCAGTGCCTGCAGGCCGACCCGGAACGCCGGAAACCCGCTTTCCGCGGCGCTGTCCGAAACTGACCCGTAATGCAGGGCAATGTCCGGCGTGCCGAGCCCAAGTCCTGCGAGCAAATGCCCCAGTTCGTGCAGCACGATGGTGGCCGGCGCGACCACGGTGCCCCAGGCCGCAAAGATCAGAAAGGTCGTCAGTCTTGACCGTGTCCCTGGCTCGGCTGTTGCCTGCATCAACGCCCCCGTTTCGCATGGCGATAGACACACAAACCTTGCCCTCTGTCACGCAAATCAAGCCCTCGCTACGCGCGCCGCCTTCCGGCGAGAGATGATGTCTTTATCCTGGCCCGGATCATGATATCTGCTGAGGATCATAAGTTCGTCCTGGTCGCCGCAGCGCAACCGGACAGGGGAGGCCCCGCCAGTGAAAATCACCAAACTCCTCGTCGCCAACCGGGGTGAGATCGCCGTCCGCATCTTCCGCACCTGCCGGCGCCTCGGCATCGAAACCGTTGCCGTCTATTCGGACGCCGACCGCGCCGCAATGCACGTGCGAGAGGCCGACGAAGCCATCCATATCGGCGCCGCCCCCGCCGCCGAAAGTTACCTCCGCACCGAGGCCGTCCTCGCCGCCGCAAAGGAAACCGGCGCCAACGCCGTCCACCCCGGCTACGGCTTCCTCTCCGAAAACGCGGCCTTCGCCGAAGCGGTTATCGCCGCAGGTCTCGCCTGGGTCGGCCCGCCGCCTGCCGCCATCCGCTCCATGGGTCCGAAAGATGAAGCCAAGCGCATCGCCGAAGAGGCGGGCATACCCGTCCTCCCCGGCTACCGCGGCGAAGCACAGGACATCAGCACGCTGACGAAAGCCGCCGAAAAGGTCGGCTATCCGCTCCTCATCAAGGCCGTCGCCGGCGGCGGGGGCAGGGGCATCCGCCAGGTGTCCAAAGCTGCTGACCTGCAGGCCGAACTCACCAGCGCCGTCCGCGAAGCGGAATCCAGTTTTGGCGATGGCCGCGTCATGCTCGAAAAACTCGTCGAGCGCCCGCGCCACATCGAAGTGCAGGTCTTCGGCGACCAGCACGGCAACGTCGTCCACCTGTTCGAGCGCGACTGCTCGCTCCAACGCCGCCGCCAGAAAGTCATCGAGGAAGCCCCGGCGCCCGGCATGCCGGAGCCCGTCCGCAAGGCGATGACCGACGCCGCGGTGAAGCTCGCCAAGGCCGTCGGCTATCAAGGCGCCGGCACCGTCGAATTCATCGTGGACGGATCAAGGCCGCTCGGCCCGGATACGTTCTGGTTCCTCGAAATGAACACCCGCCTTCAGGTCGAACACCCGGTCACCGAAGCCATCACCGGCACAGACCTCGTGGAGTGGCAGCTGATCGTCGCCTCGGGCGGCAAGCTCCCGCTGAAGCAGAAAGACATCAAGCTCACCGGCCACGCCTTCGAGGCCCGCATCTGCGCCGAAGACCCCGCCGACAGCTTCCGTCCCGGCGCCGGCCTGATCCTCGAATTCGGCCTGCTGGAAGAGCCGGACGGCGAGTCCCTGCGCTGGGACACCGGCTTTGAGTCCGGCGACCGCGTCCCGTCCAGCTATGACTCCATGATCGCCAAACTGATCGTCCACGGAGAAACCCGCGAAGCCGCCCTTGGAAGCCTCACCGATGTCCTCGCCCACACACAACTCTGCGGCGTCCCCTCCAACACGGGCTTCCTGCGCCGCTGCGCGCTATCTGACGAATTCGCCGCCGGCACCCACCACGTCAACTGGATCGGCGACAACCTGGATGCTCTCTCCGCCGTCCCGGCCGCCCACCGCGCCGCCTCCCTCTCGGCCGTCGCCGCGCTGCTGCTCGACGACGAAGGCGCCGTCTCCCCCTGGGACGTTCATGATGGCTTCCGCCTGAACTCCGTCCCCCGCCGCGACGTCCTCCTCGCAGCAGACAGCGCCGCCGAAAGGGTCGATCCGGACGCCCCGCTCAGCGAAGACACCCCGTTCCCGCTGATCACCGACCTCTCCCCCCGCAGCTTCGCCGTCACCACCGGCGGCGACACCTTCCTCGACACCATCCCCGAATTCAGCTCCGACGCCGACGCCGCCCTCGGCGGCAATGTCGTCAAGGCGCCTATGCCCGGCAAGGTGCTCAGTGTACTGGCCATAGAGGGCGCAGCGGTCACCCGCGGCGAAACCCTCGCTGTCCTCGAAGCGATGAAAATGGAACACGCGCTCACCGCCCCGAGAGACGGCGTGATCGAAGCCGTCCACGCCAAAGCAGGCCAGCAAGTCGCAGACGGGGATGTGCTCGTGATGCTGGTGGAAGAGTAGCCCGTTGAACCCCTCTCCCGTTTACGGGAGAGGGGAGCAAAAAAGTTACTTCGGCCCTGCCACAATCAGATCATCATGCAGGCTGCCAATCTCCCCGTCAGAATATCCGATGTCGGACAATATCTCGTCGGTATTCTCCCCGAGACTAGGCGCCCGTACCGGTTCGATCCGCTCCGCATCGGAAAACGAAATCGGATTGCCCGGCGTCAGATAGGTCCCGATCCCGGGATGCTCCAGCATTGAAAACATGGGATTATTCACCGAAATATCCGGATCCTGCTCCACCGCCTGCTTGAAGGTCCGGTAGCGCGCCCAGGTCACGCTTCGCTCGGTAAACGAGCCCTCGAACTCCTCCACCGCCCGCGAATCAAAGAACGGCTTCAGCACCTGCGTGATCGCGTGCCGGTGTTCGAAGCGCGCGCCTTCGCGGTTGAGGTTCACGCCGAGTTTCACCGCCAGTTCCTCGAACGCTTCCTGCGTATGCGTCACCGCCTTCAGGTTGTCCCACTGGCGCTGGGTCAGCGCCACGACAACCACCCGGCCTCCGCCCTTGCATACGAAATCCTGCGCATACGCTCCGTACAGGGAGTTGCCCATCTTCGGCCGGTCATAGCCGTTCACGGTCACTTCGCCGATGATCCCCAGATTGCCCAGCATCGCCAGCGCCATGTCCTTCAGCGCCAGTTCCACCAGCTGTCCGTTCCCGGTCAGCCGCCGGTGGCGCTCTGCCGCAAGGATGCCCAGCGCCGCCTGCTGCCCGGTCATACAGTCCCACGCCGGCAACACATGCCCCACGGGCTCGGTCGATCCTTCCGGCCCCGTCGCCATCGGAAAGCCCACTGCCGGGTTCACTGTATAGTCCACCTGCGGCCCGCCGCTGCGGTCTCCGGTCACCGACATCATGATCAGGTCCGGCCGATGCTGCTTCAGCGCCGGATAGTCCATCCATCCGCGTACGCGCAGATTGGTAAGGAAAATTCCCTTGCCTTCGCCCGGCTCGCAGATCAGCCGCGTCACGATTTCCTGTCCGCGCGGCGTCGACATGTCCACCGCAAGGCTGCGCTTGCCCTTGTTCAGCCCCGCCCAGAACAGGCTGCGTCCCGTATCGGTCACCGGCCAGCGCCCATTGTCGAGCCCGCCGCGGATCCGGTCGAAGCGGATCACGTCCGCCCCCCATCTGTGCCAGCGTCATCCCCGCCAGCGGCGCCGCCACGAAGGCAGAGCCTTCGACGATTCGTAGCCCTTCCAGAATCTTGACCATATCTTCCTCCCGCCGGGCCGGTTGTCCGGCCTCGTCTGCCGTTAACTAGGCCATCTCAGCCGCCCGCCCAGCCGAGGTTCGCCTGCATTCCGGCGGCGCCCTGGCCATTCGCCGTGAACAGATCCAGTCCGCCCGCCTCATTCGTCCGTCCACAGACGGAAACTGCGTCAAAATCGAACAAAGGCCTGAGCCCCCGGAAGGTATAGTTTGCCGGCCGCTTGCCCGGCTGCCAGCGCCGCGCGGCCTCCATCAGCAGGATAGCCTGCAGCGGCCCGTGCACCACCAGGCCCGGATACTTCTCCGTCTCCATCGCATACGGCCGGTCATAGTGAATCCGGTGGCCATTGAAGGTGAGCGCCGAGAATCGGAACAGAAGCACAGGATCAACCGCCACCCGCTCCGTCCACGCACAATCCCCAACGGGCACAGGCTCCGGCGGGCTGAACACGTCCGGGATCGGCATATAGACGATGTCCTGCTCTTCCTCCATCAACCCCGCGCCGCCGCGCGAATAGGCATGGCGCACGGTCACGAACACCATCTCGCCGGTCCGCCCGGTCTTGGAGGCCACCTTGGCGATCGTCGACACTTTGGTCAGTTCATCGCCCACCCGAACCGGCCCGAAAAACTGGCACCGGCTTCCCGCCCACATGCGCCGGGGCAGGGTGATGGGCGGCAGGAACCCTCCGCGCTGCGGGTGCCCGTCCGGCCCCACAGCGGACGCGCGCACCACCGGCAGGAAGTATAGCCAAAGCCACAGCGGCGGCAATTCGGCCTTCGGTCTGAAATCATCCGGGTCCTGATCGAGCGTCGCCGCCAGCGCCCGCGCGGGCCCCGGATGCACGGTATCAATCTGCACCTCGGTGCGGCCAATCCAGCTTTGCAGCGTCTGTGTGTCCATCCGCCGATAGTTAGCTCAATCGCGCCCGTGCTCAAGCCCCGAAACAACTGTCATCCCGGCCCGCGCCCAGCGCATGAGCCGGAACCCTCTCTGCGCTCTGGCCCTAGCCGAGATCAATCCCCGCGAGTTCGCCTTCCTCGCGCCATTTCTTGAGAATGCGGAAATAGGCATTCGGCCCATCGCCATAGGAATTGTTCTGCGAAGCCCGGTCGCTTGGCTTGCCTTCGTTGTTGTAATAACCCGGTGTACATTCCTCGAGGAACTGCTGGCGCATCACGGATTTGTCGATGATCGTCTGCACCCAGGCTGCTTCCGCCTCCGCCGAGGCCTCAAAAGTCGCCGCCTGCCGCGCCTTCACTTCCGCCAGCGTATAGCCGATCTGTTCGGCCTGCTCGTCCAGAAGGTGCGGATAGTTTGCGGTGAATCCCGCCTGTCCCGGACCCATCAGGAACATGTTCGGAAATCCGTGCACGGAAAGCCCATGCAGGCTGCGCATCCCGTCGGCCCAATAGTCCTTCATGGTCACGCCGCCGCGCCCCACGGGATCATATCCCGCCCGGCGCGTATAGTCCGTGCCCACTTCAAACCCGGTCGCATAGACAAGGCAATCGATCTTGTAGGCCTTGCCGTCCACCACGATTGAATCTTCGGTGATCCGGTCCACGCCCTGGCCATTGGTGTCCACCAGCGTCACGTTCGGCCGGTTGAACGCGCCCAGATACTGGTCATGGAAGCAGGGCCGCTTGCAGAACTGGCGATACCAAGGCTTCAGCGCCGCTGCCACAGACGGGTCCTTGATGATCTCGTCGACGCGGCTGCGCACCTGTTCCATCTTCTTGAAGTCGGCGATTTCCGCCAGCTCCGCCAGCCGCGCCGGCGTCAGGCCCTGCTGGTCGCCCTTCGAGGCGATGAACAGGATGTTGCGGATAATGTCCGTCCACCCATCATTCACCAGGTCTTCGGGCTCATAGCCGCCGGAGACCAGCGTATTGAAATTCTCCATCCGCCGGCGCTGCCAGCCGGGCTCGAGGCTCTTCGCCCAGTCCGCATCGGTCTGCCGGTCATTACGCACGTCAATGGAGGAAGGCGTGCGCTGGAACACGTAGAGATGCTTCGCCCCGGCGGCCAGATGCGGCACGCATTGCACGGCGGTTGCGCCTGTGCCGATAATGCCGACCACCTTGTCCTTCAGGCCCGTCAGTCCGCCCTCCGGCCCACCGCCCGTATACTGATAATCCCAGCGGCTCGTATGGAAACTGTGCCTCTTGAAGCTCTCGACGCCCGGAATGCCGGGCAGCTTCGGCCGGTTCAGCGGCCCGTTGCTCATCACCACGAACTGCGCGGTGAACTTGTCGCCCCGGTCCGTCTCGATCGTCCAGGCCTTCTTCTTCTCGTTCCATTTCAGGCCCGTCACACCGGTGCTCAGCAGGGCCTTGTCGAACAGGTTGAAGCGTTCCGCGATCCGCTTCGAGTGCGCGAGGATTTCCGGCGCCTTCGTATATTTCTCCTTCGGCATGAAGCCGGTTTCTTCCAGCAGCGGCAGGTAGATATAGCTCTCGATATCGCACGCCGCGCCTGGATACCGGTTCCAGTACCACGTCCCGCCAAAGGCTCCGCCCGTTTCGATCATCCGGATGTCATTGAAGCCCGCCTTGCGCAGCCTTGCTGCCGCCAGCATCCCGCCAAACCCGCCGCCAATCACCGCCACCTCGACATGATCCTTCACCGGTGCGCGTTCCACACGCTCCGTATACGGGTCTTCCAGGTAATGCGCGAACTGGCCGGCCACGTTCACATACTGCTCGTTGCCATCCTTGCGCACGCGCTTGTCGCGCTCCGCCAGATAGCGCGCCTTCAGCGCAGCCGGGTCAAATCCAAGATCAAGCGCGCCGGTATCGGCCATGGGATACTCCTCCGAAACAATGCAAGGCCCGCGACTCTCGCGCCGGTTACCCGCTTCCATTATGGAATTTAACCGCGAAGCCGCCTTCACAACAGTCATGACCCAGCGTCAGCCGCCCCCGCCCGCCGAGCCGATGAACCGCACGATCTGGCTGAGCAGGATGCCGGCGCCAATCCAGAGCCAGATCTGGCTGCCTTTTCCTTCACCGGAAGGCTCATGTTCCCAGCGGCTCTGCTCCTTGCTGAGATGAACGGGCCGGATGCCTTCCGGCGCGCCCTTGCCCAGAAGCCGGTTCAACTCGGCCTGCTTGCGCTCCTCCTTGGGTGTGGCCAGCCAGGCGAGTTCCCGGCGTACCCGCACCATCCAGTCATTCAGCCGCCGCACCCAGCTCTGCATAACCGGCTGGCGTGTCCAGCCATAATACTGGTCCAGCGCGTCAAAAACCTCCAGCGTCAGCCAGTCCGGAATCCGCAATTCCGGAGGCTCCAGATTATACCCCGTCCGGTCGCACACGAGCTGGCGCACCTGCCACTGCATGGACTGGTATTCCTCGATCCCCGCCACATCCTCCCCGTCAATGATGGCCATCACCGCGCGCACTTTCGGCGCGCGTCCCGTCGCCGTCAGCGTATCGACCAGCCGGTCCATCGCCCGGCCGATCCGGTCTTCGAACAGGGTCTCTGCCGTCTCCGCGCCGGGCTCATCCGGCGCGGGTCCGGGCTGGGGCTCGGAATCGAGAAGGGGCGCTTCTGTCGCTGCGTCAGGCGGCGCCCAGGCAATGCCCGCATCCCCCTCAGGCGCAGCCGGCGGCGGCGGCTCCACCGCTTCCGTGTCGATCAGATGCGCTGTGGACTGAACATAATCATCCGGCGGGCCATGATCCTGGTCATGGTCCGCATACTCATCCCGCCAGCGCACCTCATTGCGCGCCTGCTCGAACGCCGCGCGCAGCGCCATGAACCCCGCCCGGTCATCCTCCGGCCGCGTCGTCTTCAGCTTCGCCGCATAGGCCCGGCGCACATCCGCGTCGGTCGCCGTCGCCCGGTCCAGCTCCAGCAGGTCAAACGGATCAGAAGACATCGTCGCGTTCAAAATTTCCAAGGATGGCTTCGATATTGCGGCGCGCCTCGTTGATCTCGCGCGCGTCCTGGCGCGACATCACCCCCTCGAACTCGGCAATCAGTCGGCCTACGGACTGCCGCTTGTCGCCCAGCAGGTTTTCATACGCCGCCCGCATCCGCGCCACCAGCGCCGCATTCTCCTGCTGCTCGCGCGGGTGGATCTTGATCGCGCTCAGCGCCTTCAGCCGCTTTTCGATCTCGGCGCGGGGCAGGCTGCCCGGATTGCCCTCGATCACCAGCCGCTCAATCTTCTTCGTCGCCAGCGGAGTCGCCTCCACCTCCAGCACGCCGGACGTGTCATAAGTGTAGCGCAGCTCCACCGACTTATCCTCTTTCGCGCCGCCCTTCAGCGGCACGTGCAGCGTCCCGATCAGGATATTGTCCTTCACGAACGGGCTCTCGCCCTGAAAGATTTTCAGCACGATCTCGTGCTGGTTCGGATGCAGCGGCGAAATCACATCCGCCTTGCTCACCGGCACCACCGTATTGCGCTCGATCATCGGCGAAAATTGTCCGTGCTCGAACTTTCCCTCGCCGACCTGCACCGAGGTCTCGAAGCCCAGCGTGAACGGGCACACATCGGTCATCACCACATCATCGAGCGCTTTGTGCCGCGCCGCCAGTCCCGCCTGCACCGCCGCGCCGAGCGCCACCACATGGTCTGGGTCAATCGAATATTCCGGAAACCGCTTGAACAGCCGCGTCACCAGCGCCCGCACGCTCGTCATCCGCGTAGCCCCGCCCACGGTGATGATCCGGTGCAGGTCGTCCGCCCGGAGGCTCGCGTCCGAAATCGCCCGCTGGATCGGCAGGCGCAGCCGCTTCAGGATCGGATCGGTGATCTCGTCGAACTTCTCCCGCGAGATGGTCACGCGCCGCGCCTCGCCCTTCAGCGCAAAGTCCGCGCTCGCCTCCGCCGCCTCAGTCAACTGCACCTTCATCCGGTCCGCCAGCGCCCGCAGCCGCGCCCCGTCCTCGCGCGACACGGTATCCGGCTTCACGCCCAGCTGCCGGCCGAGCTCCAGCGCCAGCGCATCGGTAAAATCCTCGCCCCCGAGGAATGCATCCCCCGCCGAAGCGCGCACTTCCATCACGCCGGAAAACATCTCCAGGATCGAAACGTCAAACGTCCCCCCGCCAAGGTCCACCACCAGGAACGTCGACTCCCCCTGCCGGTCCTGCAGGCCGTAAGCCAGCGCCGCCGCGGTCGGCTCATTGATCAGCCGGTTCACCTTCAGGCCCGCAAATTCCGCCGCCGTGATCGTCGCCTTGCGCTGGATGTCATTGAAATAGGCCGGCACCGAGATCACCGCCTCGTCCACGCCGTGCCCGAGAAACGCCTCCGCATCCGCCCGCAGCGCCCGCAGCACGAAGGAAGACAATTCCTCCGCCCGGAACGGCTTCTTGCCCAGCACCATCTCGTGGTTGGTGCCCATGTAGCGCTTGAACCGCGCCGCCGTCTGCGCCGGATGCGTCAGCAATCTATCCTTGGCCGCCCGCCCCACCAGCAGCGCGCCATCATCCCCGTAGCCCACCGCCGACGGCGTCAGGAAATCCCCCAGGCTGTTGGGAATCAGCTGCGGCCCCGCATCCGTGAACACCGCCACCAGCGAGTTTGTCGTGCCAAGGTCAATACCGATCAGGGTCCGGGAAGGCGTCGTCATGAGGGAGGAGGGGCTTTCGGCTAGCGGTGTCCGCTCAGCCTTAGCTTTTCAGGCGCAGAGGTCAAACCACCCGCTCGCCGCACTGCCATGCCACTGTTACAAACCCGCCTTAAACCCCGCTCAACCCCATCAGACAGGAGAGACTCCGATGTCCCTGATAGACGACAGCGAAAACCGCCCCGCCAATCCGCGCATCGCCGCCGGCGCCGAAACCATCAGCGACATCATCGAGCGCCGCCTCTCCCGGCGCGGCTTCCTCGGCGGGCTCACCGCCGTCTCCGGCCTCGCCTTCGCCGCCTGCGCCGCCCGCGTGCCGGAAGCCGCCGGCGCCGCGGCCCAGCAAATGGCCCGCCCGGCGCCCGCCTTCAGCTTCCCGGAAATCGCGCGCGGCATGGACCAGACCCACCACGTCGCCGACGGCTACCGCGCCGACATCCTCCTGCGCTGGGGCGATCCGCTCTGGGCCGACAGCCCGGCCTTCGATCCCCTCAACCAGACCGCCGAATCCCAGCGCCGCCAGTTCGGCTATAATTGCGACTATGTCGGCTTCGTCCCGCTGGCTCCGGATACGGACGGCGCCCCGCGCGGCCTGCTCTGCGTCAACCATGAATACACTTCCACCCACCTGATGTTCCCCGGCGTCCGCGAGAACGATCCCGCCGGCATCACGCGCGAGATCGCGCTTACCGAAATCGCCGCGCACGGCGGCACGGTCGCCGAAATCCGCCGCACCGCCGAAGGCTGGAAGTCCGTCCTCGGCTCGCCCTTCAACCGCCGCCTCACCGCCGATACGCCGATGCAGCTCACCGGCCCCGCCGCCGGGCATGTCCGTATGCAGACGAAAGACGACCCCACCGGCGCAGCCGTCCTCGGCACGATGAACAATTGCGCCGGCGGCATCACGCCCTGGGGCACCTACCTGATGGCCGAAGAAAACATCAACGGCAACTTCCTCGGCACGCTGCCGGAAGGTCATCCCGAAACGGAAAATCACAAGCGCATGGGCGTGCCCGGCGGCTGGTATGGCTGGGGCAAGTTCATCGACCGGTTCGATGTCTCGAAAGAGCCGAACGAGCCCAACCGCTTTGGCTGGATCGTCGAAGTCGATCCCCATGACCCCGCCTCCACCCCGAAGAAACGCACCGCCCTCGGCCGCTTCAAGCATGAAGGCGCCGAAAGCGTCGTCGCCCCGGATGGCCGCGTCGTCGTCTATTGCGGCGACGATCAGCGTTTCGACTATGTCTACAAGTTCGTCACGGCAGGCCGCTTCATGCCCGGCGAGACCACCGCGGCTTCAAACCTCCTCGATGAAGGCACCCTCTACGTCGCCCGCTTCAACGACGACGGCACCGTCACCTGGTTCCCCCTCGTCTTCGGCGCGGGGCCGCTCACCCCCTCCAACGGATTTCGTTCGCAGGCGGACGTTGTCATCGAAGCCCGCCGCGCCGGAGACCTGCTCGGCGCGACCCCGATGGACCGCCCCGAAGACGTCGAGCCCGATCCGAAAACCGGCCGCGTCTATGTCATGCTCACCAACAATGACCGCCGCAAGCCCGGCGAGGAAAACGCCGCCAATCCGCGCCATTCCAACCGCTTCGGCCACATCATCGAGATCACCGAACCGGGCGGCGATTTCGCCTCCGAAACCTCGACCTGGGAAATTCTCGTGGGCTGCGGCGATCCCGCCATCGCCGAAGTCGGCGCCACCTGGAATCCCTTCACCACCGAAAACGGCTGGCTCGCCAGCCCCGACAATTGTGCGGTCGACGCGCAAGGCCGCCTCTGGATCTCCACCGACGGCAATGACGATACCGGCGCCGCCGACGGCCTCTGGGCCCTCGAAACGGATGGCAAACGCCGCGGCACCGGCCGCCATTTCTTCCGTGTCCCCGTCGGCGCCGAACTCTGCGGCCCCTGCTTCACCGCCGACGGCGAAACGCTCTTCCTCGCCGTCCAGCACCCTGGCGACGGCGAAGGCGCCAGCTTCGAATCCCCGACCACCCGCTGGCCCGACTTCTCAGAAACCTCCCCCCCACGCCCCAGCGTCATGGTCATTACACGGATGGATGGCGGCTTGATCGGCGGGTAACGCCTCACCCTGACCCTCCCCGCAGGGGAGGGGACAGGTCAGCTATTCTGGAAAGCAAACTACGCCCTGCAACGCAACAGGTCCCCTCCCCATCTTGGAGAGGGTTAGGGTGAGGCGAGGCAATTGCTTCGTTCAAACGAAAAGGCGCAACGCCTACCGCCTGAGCAACACCCGTCGCCCTTCATCCCCCGTCAGCTCCAGCGCGCCATCGGCGGTGATCGTCCAAGCCATCTCGCCGCCCAGCGCGCTCATGTACTTGCGCTCCTGACCCGACAGCGCCTCGCCGAGGCACGCCCGCCGCGTCGTTGCCAGCGGCGTGAACGTGATCGTTCCGCCATCCGCGGCGTACAGCCCGCTCAGCCGGTTGCAGTTCGTCGAGCCGTTCACCCGGCCATCTTCGCCGAACATCAGCGTCAGGCGCGAATTGTCGATCACGCCCGTCCGGTTGATGTCCTCCACCACCCATTCTGCGCCGTGCAGCAGGGCAGGGTCGCGCGCCGCCTCCGCCGTCAGTACCGGCGCCGCGACAAACCCCGCGCCATTCGCGCCGGTGATCGTCAGCCTGCCGAGCCCGTCCACGCTGGCCTTCGCCGCGCCCGACAGGATCCCCCCAAACGCCGCTTCCTGCGCCATCAGGCCCTCGCCCATGCACGCCATCTTGGTCATGCCCGTGCCGGTAAAGCTCACCGTCTCGCCGTCCTGTGCATACCCGCCGAAGAAGCGGTTACACCCCGTCGTCCCGTTGATCTGTCCGTCCACGGTAAATGTGATGCCCGGCTCGCTGCCGGAAACAACCGCCACGCCGCCCATGCCTTCCACGGTCCAGCTTGTGCCGGCCAGTTTCAGTTCGGGCGCCTGCATGGCCGTGATCTCCGTGCCGTTGGCGCCGGTCAGCGTCAGCAGGCCGTCGCCGTTCACCACATAGGTCGCATCCCCCTGCAGCGCCGCGCCGAGCGCGCTCTCCAGCTGGTTCGTATTCGCCGCCGCACACGCCATCATCGTCATCATGACCGGCGTGAAGCTCACCTTCGCGCCTTTCTGCGTGTAGCCCCCATTGAACCGGTTGCACCCGCCAAACCCGCTGACACGGCCATCCTCGCCGAACGTGATCGTCGGCGGCCGGGCGCGGTTCACTAGCATGCCGCCGATGGACTCGATGATCCACACGCCCCCGCCCAGCGGCAAAGCCGGCGGCTCATACGGTGTCACCTTCACCATCACCAGCTCGCCCATGTCGAGGTTCGCGCCCGCGCCCACCGGCACGCGGAGCACCGTGTCGGTCGTCCATAGCAGCGCCGCGTCCGGTCCCAGCACGGTCGCCCTCACCGTGTAGGTCAGGCGCGCATCCAGCGGCGCATTCGGCGTCAGCGTAAAGGCCTTCGGCACGCCGCCCGCGTCCAGCGGCGCGCTCCATTCGGCGGGATCCACCGCCGCCGCATCGGCGCGTGAGGTATCCTGCAACACGACTTTCAGCACGGAGCCGGCCGGCGGCATCATCCATTCACGGTAGGTCGCCGATCCGGTCACGGTCGGCAGGGCGCTTTCGGACAGGCTCGCCGGCAGTGCCGGCGTCCCGGCGCCGGGAACCAGGCAACAGGCTGAAGCCGCCATCAGCGCGCCCAGCGAAAAGAGCGGGAAAATGAAGTGCCTGCGAACGATGGTGGGCGTCATTCTCTGGTTCCTCATTTTCCCGGCCTTCCCCTTGGTCTAGGGGCTGCGCGGCGCAGGTTCAAACACCTTTGCCAGCGGTCCGGCGCGGCCTGCGCCCTGAAAGCTGTCTAACTTTCAATTGCAAACCGGTGTGTCGTGTGATTGACAGAGCCTGTTCAGCGGCTAGCGTCCGGGGTCACAGCAGAGGCCGGGGAGGGCGCCGTTCATGCGCACCGAGGACCAGTTCGATCACAGACGCGGCCTCTGGTTCGCGGGCCTGCCGGAACGCCTTCAGGATGAGGTTCTGCGCAGCTGCATCCGCCTCAAGCTCAAACGCGGCAGGCACCTGTTCCGCCAGGGCGATCCCGCCACCGGCATCTTCGGCATCGTCTCGGGCGAGGCCCAGGTCGTCGGCACGACGCTGGCGGGCCTGGATATTCTCGTCGGTGTCCACCGACCGGGAGACTGGACCGGCTTCCTCGCCTGCCTCGACGGCCAGAATTACACCTTCAACGTCGTCGCCAGCCAGCCCTGCCAGGTGCTGCACCTGCCGATCGCCGCCGTGCGCCGCATCTTCATGAACGACCTGGACGCCCTCTCTCAGATGGTCGCGCCGGAGTTCGCCACCCTGCGCGCGCTCTACTCGCACCTGATCGAACACCTCGCCTTCACGCCGCTGCAGCGTCTGGCGCGCCGTCTCGTCGACCTCGCATCGAACACGCAGGGCGAGCGCGTCACCTCGCGCACCATTTCGCCGATCACACAGGACCAGCTCGCCCTCTCCATCATGGCCTCGCGCCAGTGGACCAACCGCCTGCTGCAACACCTCGAGAAAGGCGGCCTCATCGCCCGCGCCCGCAGCCGCATCGACGTGCTCGACCTGCCGCGCCTGACGCAGCTCGCGACCTATGGCGAAGACGGCTTCATCCTGACCGAACCGGTCAGCGACAACGCCGAGATGCCAGGCTGACCATCCGCGGTCAGATCTCCACTGGCAGGCTTTTCACGCCCGCTTGCAGCACATCCGCCAACGTCGTCGTATCCAGAATGTCGCGCGTGGCATCCGCCACCCGGGCAAACACCTTGCGCAGCTTGCAGGCATTCTCGTTGGCGCAGTCACCGCAGCGCCGGTAGGCCATCTTGGACAGGCAGGGCAGGGGCGCCAGCGGCCCGTCGATCAGGCGCAGCACTTCGCCGAAGGTCACCGTTTCGGCCCGCCGCAGCAGCAGGTATCCGCCCGCCTTGCCGCGCCGGCTGGCGACAAGGCCCGCCCGTTTCAGCTCCAGCAATATCTGCTCCAGGAACTTGCGCGGAATGACCTCCTGCTCGGCAATCTCGCTGATCAGCATGGGCTCGCCGCCCGGCCGCGCGGCCAATGCCAGAAGGGCGCGAAGGGCGTATTTGGACTTTTGCGAAATCATGCCGGCTCCTTGTGGCACGGGCTCTGCCAGAGTTCAGGTAATCTAACAAGCATAGTGGTTATGTCGTGTTAAGCGCCTGATTAAAATCATCAAAAATCCCGTATAAACGTCACTAAACGTAGGGTTTCAAATTTCTAACTTTTATACACGACTATGTTAGTAGACATTAAAGGCTCCAGATCAGGAGTTGCCCATGTCGCCCCCCCACCATGTCTTCCTTGCCATCGCCCTTGGCGCGCTCGCGCCGGTCGCCGCGGCGCAGTCCGCACCCTTGCCCGATGAATCCTCCCCACCGGAAGAGGCGGAACTGCGCCGCGAGACGATCACCGTGACCGCCCGCCGCGTCAGCGAAGACCTGCAGGATGTGCCGATCCCGGTGTCCGTGCTGACCGAGGACTTCATCGCCGAGTCCGGCGCCTTCAACGTCGGCCGTCTGCGCGAGTTCGTGCCCACCCTGCAATTCTACTCCACCAACCCCCGCAACACCTCAATCAACATCCGCGGCCCCGGCGCCCCCTATGGCCTCACCAATGACGGCCTCGACGCCGGCGTCGGCCTCTATGTCGACGGCGTCTTCCTCGCGCGCCCCGCAGCCGCCACGCTGGACTTCATCGACGTCTCGCAGATCGAAGTGCTGCGCGGACCGCAAGGCACCCTGTTCGGCAAGAACACCACCGCCGGCGCCATCAACATCACCACGAAGAAGCCGTCCTTCACGCCGGAGAGCGAGTTTGAACTCACCTACGGCAATCTCGGCTACATCCAGGCCAAGGCCTCGATCACTGGTCCGATCACGGACAAGATCGCCGGCAAGCTCTCCTTCTCCGGCACCCAGCGCGATGGCACCCTCTATAACGTCACCGAGCAGAACGACATCAACGACCTGAACAATCTCGGCATCCGCGGTCAGCTCCTGTTCAATGTCACCGACACGCTGGAAGTCATCCTCGCCGCCGACTCCACGCGCCAGCGACCCAACGGTTACGCCCTCGTGCCCGTCGGCGTCGCGCCCACCCTGCGCGCCGACAACCGCGAATATCCCGCGCTCGCCGCCTATTTCGGCTACGCCCCTCCCAGCTTCAACGCTTTCGACCGGCTCACCGACGCCGACACCTATCACCAGTCCCACCAGGATTTCGGCGGCGCCTCGCTCACCGCGAACTGGGAGATCGGCCCCGGCACGCTGACCTCGATCACCGCCTGGCGCCTGTGGAACTGGGGCCCGTCCAACGACCGGGACTTCCTCGGCCTGCCGATCACCACCGTCTCCGCCAACCCGTCCGAACAGACCCAGTGGACGCAGGAACTGCGCTACGCCGGCGATGTCAGCGAGGATCTCAGCTTCGTCCTCGGCGCCTTCGCGTTCTCGCAGGAAATCAACTCCACCGGCAACCAGGTGCAGGGCGCCGCCGCTGCCCGCTGGCTGCTCGCGCCCAGCGCCGCCGCGCTCACCCCCGGCCTGCTCGACGGATATGGTCAGACGTCGGACATTCACTCCGACAACACCAGCGCCGCCCTGTTCGGCCAGCTCGAATGGCAGGTCACGGACAAGTTCCGCCTCTTGCCCGGCCTGCGCCTGAACTATGACGAGAAGACCGTCGACTATGACGCGCAGGTCTTCGGCGGCCTTCAGACAACCGATCCGGTGCTCATCGCGCTCCAGCGTTCGATCCTGGCACCACTGGCCTATTCGGCTGCGGCAGACGACACCAACATCTCCGGCCAGATCACGGCGGCGTATGAAATCAGCCCCGCGGTCAACGCGTACGCCACCTTCGCCACCGCCTTCAAACCCGTCGGCCTCAACCTCAGCGGCATCCCGAACGATACCGCCGGCAACCCCGCCATCGAACTCGCCACCGTCAAGCCCGAAGACGTCCGTCATATCGAGTTCGGCCTGAAGACAACCCCGTTCGACGGTGTCACCGCCAACCTCACCGCCTATGAAACCGAGATCGAGGACTACCAAGTCGGCGTCGTCAACGCCCAGATCGGGGTGCTTCGCGGCTATCTCGCCAATGCCGAAAAGGTCCGCGTACGGGGTGTCGAATTCGACGGCCGCGCCCAGGTCTCGGACAATGTCTCCACTTATGCCTCACTCGCCTGGACGGATGGCAAGTACATCTCCTTCCCGGACGCGCCGCCCGCCCTCGAAAACACAGGCGGCCCGCAGGCGGTGGACATCTCCGGCATGCGCCTGCCGGGCATCTCCGAATGGGCAGCCTCGCTTGGCGGCGAGGTCACGCAACCCGGCGGTTTCCTCGGCCGGGACGGCGAATACTTCACCGCCCTCGACGGTTTCTATCGTTCGGATTTCTCCTCCAGCCCGACCGAGTCGCGCTTCCTGATCGTCGATGGCTACTCGACACTGAACGGGCGAATAGGTTTCCGCTCCGACAGCGGCTGGGACATTTTCCTTTGGGCCAAGAACCTGCTCGACGAAGAATATTTCGAACTCCTCGCCGCCCAGCCCGGCAACTCCGGCCTGTATGTCGGCCAACCGGGTGATCCGCGCACCTACGGCGTCACCCTGCGCTCACGTTTCTGATGCCCCGTAGCGTGCGAGGAACTCGAAAATCGGCGCCTCACCAGGCGTCGATGATCTCGGTGATCTCGCCGAGGGTCGCCGAGCCGCATCCGATCACTACCCGGCTATAGCCGCTCGAAAGCGCCGGCGCTTCATACTTCACCTCTTCGGTGGTGATCGCCATCGTCGCCATGCCCTCCGGCGCCTTCGGCACCAGCTTCAGCCGCAGCGCCGGAACGGCGGAGCGGTCCATCGGCCCTTCCTCCCAGGTGAACGTGTAGCCGCCCGAGCGCACATCGACCTTGCCAACCACATGGATGGTGGCTACCGCGCCGGGCCCCGGCATCTTGTTGATCCAGGCTTCCCAGTCCCGGGTGTCCAGCACGCCGCAGGCTTCTGTTTCCGCCACAGGCGCGGCCTCCTCCACAACGGTTTCAACGGTGACAGGCTCCCCGGTGGTCACCTGCACGGGCGCTGCCGAGGCGGCCGGGGCGCTGGCGGTGTCCGTGCCCCCGGACCAGCCCGTGCAGCCAGCGAGGACGAGAGCGGACGCTGCCGAAGCGAGCACGAAACGGGTTCTGGTCATGGCATTCCCCTGAATTGATCTGGCGCCGAAAGAACACGTCCTGCCGGCAAACTCTGTCAAGTTAATGACAGTTCAGCGGCGCGCCCTTCCATAGGCGTAGAAACGTCCTTGTGCCTACAAGGTTCCCAATGGCCACCGGCGAAAGCGCCGCGCCAATCCAGCTTGGTTGCGTGCGGATGTAATCTCCCCGGCATGACAAAACCTGCCCCGATCCCCCGCACCCCGCCGCGCCTTCGCCCCGATAGAGAACGCGCCCTCCGTCAACTCCGCCTCGTCTGGCTCCTCGGCTGGACCGTGCCGGACATCGCCGCCTGGCTTCAGGTCGGCCCGGCCACGGTCTATCGCCGCGTGCAGAAACACGGCCCGGGCGCGCCCGCTGCGCCAGGCGAGATCGATCACCTCGTTGCCGAGGAAGTGCGCGACCAGAGCGGCAACGCCATGCTTGCCCACAACGACCCGCTCGCCCGCGAGCTCGTGGCCATTCTCGCGAAACTGAACGCCGCGCGCCAGAGAGCCAGCGATAAAAAAAGATAAAGGATGAGAATGAAACGTACACAGACGATAGCGACGATGACTTCATTGATGAGATCGAGGCATTGGCTGCAATGGAATCCGCGCTGGAAACGCCTGATTTTAAAGGAGATAGATGAGAAAGGGTTCCTCCAGATCAAGGAATCGAGACGAAATCTCGTCAATCGCCACCCCTTCCTCCTTCAAAGCCGCCCTACACAGGTTCCGCCGCCGGACCTCTCGCGGACATGGTTGCTTTCGGGGGGACGTGGCGCCGGCAAGACGCGGGCCGGGGCGGAATGGGTCCGTTGGGCGGTGCCGCAGGCGGGCTACCGGTGGATCGCACTGGTGGCGCCGAACTTCTCGGACGTGCGCGAAGTGATGATCGAGGGACCGAGCGGCCTGATCTGGACGGCGAAGCACAAGGATGACCGCCCGGTCTGGCAACCCTCCCGCCGCCGGCTTGAATGGCAGAACGGCGCCGTCGCCTATGGCTTCAGCGCCGAAGACCCCGACAGCCTGCGCGGCCCGCAGTTCGATCTCGCCTGGTGCGACGAGGCCGCCGCCTGGGCGCGCGGCGAGCCGGTCTGGGACAATCTCCAGCTCGCCTTGCGCCTCGGCCCGCATCCCCTCGCGATGGTCACCACCACGCCGCGCCCCACCGGATTGATCCGCCGGCTGAAGGCCGAACCGATGGTCGTCGAGACGCGCACGCGGATGGCCGACAACGCCGCCAATCTCGCGCCCGGCTTCGTGGACGTCATGCAGGCCGCTCACCGCGGCACGCAGCTCGGACGCCAGGAACTCGACGGCGAGATGATCGACGATCCCGCCGGCGCGATGTTTGACCGCGCACGGATCGATGCCCTGCGCGTCAGCGAGGCGCCGCTGGTGTTCGACGACTGTATCGTCGCGGTCGATCCCAACATCTCCGCCAAGCCCGGCGCCGATGCCCGCGGCATCATTCTCGCCGGGGTAAAGGATGGCGTCGGCTATGTCCTGGGCGATGCTTCGGCGCCGGGCCTCAAGCCGCTCGACTGGGCCCTGCGCGCGGTCCACCTCGCCGAAATCGGCGGCGCCTCGCAGATCCTCGCCGAGGCCAACCAGGGCGGCGACATGGTGCGCGAAGTCATCGCCATGACCGGCACCACCATGCCCGTCCGCCTCGTCTCGGCCCGACTCGGCAAACGCGGCCGCGCGCAGCCCATCGCCGCCCTCTACAAGCAATGCCGCGTCCACCACCACGGCACCTTCCACACCCTCGAAGACCAGATGTGCCGCTTCGGCACCCCCGAAGACACCAGCTCCCCCGACCGCGTCGACGCCCTCGTCTGGGCCCTCTGTGCCCTCATGGTAGAGGGAAGGGGGCCAAGGGTGAGGGTGATCATCTGAACTGCACAGGCCCCCCCTGACCCGCGCCGCAGCGCGCAGGGCTGTCCGGGGAATGGTTGACTTAGTCGCGGAACATGACCGGCGCCGATTGGTGAATGTCTGTATTTTCGAGGTGTCTAGACTTGAAAAGGAAGGC